>Ga0206995_1140_pt1 | contig 7234 bp, 2 predicted proteins | sample Alteio_BWMinCont_5_FD_153480 | JGI IMG/M metagenome (GOLD analysis project Ga0206995, IMG submission 153480) | Enriched cells from forest soil in Barre Woods Harvard Forest LTER site, Petersham, Massachusetts, United States -... | ecosystem: Environmental > Terrestrial > Soil > Temperate forest >... | reverse complement strand
CGGCTTAGTGGTGGCACAAAATTTGATTACATCTTAAAGTTGAGGAGGTGCAATCTGCATTGCCGTCACATTATTATTTAATAATTTCATATATCTATCTTTTTCTAGGGCAACGAATGGTGGACGAGAAGCAGATCCAGAATTGGGAGGTGTCTTTCGGCCCATTTCGCTTGTCAAAGCCGGCAAGGTTCTTAGAACGGGACGGCCGGCGCGTCCATTTAGGGGGCCGGGCATTCGATATTCTGGTGCATCTTGTAGAGCATCCCACGCAAGTCGTCAGCAAACAGGATTTGCTAGCGGCTGTATGGCCCCGCCTAATTGTCGAAGAGGGGAGCCTGCGCTTTCATATTTCCGAACTTAGAAAGGCCTTGGGCGACGACGGAAGGCAATACATCGTTAATGTACCAGGCAGGGGCTACTGTTTCGCTGGGCCGATCACCTCGCAAGAATATACCGGGTCGACGCTGCAACAAACTGTGTTTCCAATCGCCCCTCCGCGCGCGATCCCAAGCCCTGTGTCCCTAATTGGCCGTGCTTCATCGGTCGATAAAATAGTTGAGCTACTCTCCTCTCGTCGAATTGTGAGCATCATCGCTGCCGGCGGAATGGGGAAGACATCAGTGGCAACTGCGGCTGCTCATCAACTCGCGCCGAGATTCCGCGACGACATTTGTTTTGTTGAATTGGGCCTTGTAGAAGACCCTACTCGTGTCACCGACGCATTTGCTATCGCGCTCGGCCTGCCGATCAAAAGTGCGAACCCTCTCGATGACATTTTGCATTTCGTTCAGTCGAAGCAGATGTTGATTCTCGTGGACGGCTGCGAGCACGTGATCAACGAAAGCGCAAATTTAATTGAAGAGATCGTGGTGGGTAGTGCTGACGTTCATATTCTCTCAACGAGCAGAGAAACCTTGAGAGTGGAAGGCGAATGGGTGTTCCACTTAGAGCCCCTCGCTTCAGCACCGATCGATGGATCGTTGACCGCGTCCAATATAGGTGAGTATCCCGCGGCGCAACTCTTTATGGACCGCGCCGAGGCCGCGATGAACGCGAAACTGTCGGATCGGGACATAGAATTGCTAGTCCCGATTTGCTGCAAGTTAGATGGATTGCCCCTCGCGATCGAGCTTGCCGCGTCCCAAAGTCCTTTACTGAGTCTCCACGATCTTGCCGATGCGCTTGCAGACGACGTCATTCTGGAGTTACCTGGAAGGCGCACAAGCCCGCCGAGGCACCAGTCCCTCAGTAGAATGCTCGATTGGAGCTATCGGTTACTGACAGAACTGGAACAGTGCATGTTGCAGTACATGTCGATATTCAGAGGGCCCTTTGAGCTGGATGCTGCAATTGCAATGATGCAAGGGAAAGCGACCTATGCTCAGGCTGCGAGCGCGCTTGCGCAGCTATCTTCGAAGTCGTTGCTGAATGTTGACCGAACTGAGACGGCGACACGATATCGTTTACTCGATACCACAAAGGCATACGCGCGCTCAAAGCTTATGGAGTCGGGCGACTTCACTGATGCGTGTCACAGCCATGCTCGTCTATACGCAGATGCCTTGAAAGGCCTCCAAGCACCGAGTTCAGATCAGGCACTACGAAGGCTCGCAAGCCAATTTGAAGATATTTCCGCCGCAATTTCTTGGGGATTCCAGCCTGGAGGCGACATTCCTCTTTCGATAGAACTGGTTGCCGCCGGCATTCCAATCTGGCAGTACCTACATTTATTTCAGAATGCGAAGGATTGCATTGAGAAGGCACTTTCTCATCTGGACCACGTAACCATCAGCGTGGATGTTGAACTCGCTCTACGAAACTGCTTCGCACTCTCTGTCATGCTCATTTCGGGCTTCACAGAGGAATTCACAGCCGCGTGGTCGCGAGTCTCTGCTGTTGCTGAAGCTGCCCAGCAATTAGACTTGCAGATTGTCGCATTGCTTCGTCTGTGGTCACAGCAAGTACTGCTGTCAGATGCCCGGAGAGCACAGGAGTACGCAGAGAAGTTCCATCGTCTTGCCCACACAGAACGCGGATCATTATGGACGGGAATTGCTGATTGGTACATGGGGTCCCTCAGATACCTTGCGGGCAACTTTGTCGATGCGCGTGCTTATCTGGAACGGGCGGCAGGTGAAAGTAGGCAAGAGGCGATAGACACGCAACGGGACTTCTATGGTTACGATTGTCGCGTGAGTGGCATGGCATTTTTGTCCAGCACGATTCTCATGCAGGGAGAAGTGAGCCGCGCTAGAGACCTCATCGAGCAGGCTATCAAACAGGGGCTCTCCGAAGACAATGATGTTTCACTTTGCACTGCCCAAGGGCATGCGACATACGGTCTGATCATGATTGGTAGCTTTGAAGAGGCGGAACCCTTGGCACGTGAGTATCTAAAGCAAGCCGAAGAACGGGCGCTAGGCAATTTCTACAGTCTCGCTTGCGCATGCCTTGGCTTGATTCGTCTCTGGAGGGGCGACGACGGAGGGCTCAAACAATTGGACTTTGGCCTCCTCGATATGAGGAGAATGGGTTATCCCGACTGGGTGCACGCATTTATGGCCGAGCGGTTGCGCGTCCTGATCGAACGAGATCATGGCAGAGTGGATGGGATCCGACTGGCCGCGCTAGACACGTCAGAGTCGAACACCGGGGGATGGGGATGGTACCTTGCAGAAGCCGTTCGCCTAAACGGGCGGCTCGCCCAAATCCAAGGTGATAAGCGTGAAGCCGAAAGATTGTTTTCTTCGGCGCTTCAAGTGGCCCGATTCCAGTCGTCACCAATCTGGGAATTGCGAGTGGCGAATGATCTTGTGCAGCTATGGATATCTGATAAGCGCAGGGATAGAGGCCGCGCGCTACTGGAAGATGTTTGTTCAAAAATCTCGTGTCGCGCACCTATCAAAGACCTAATACAAGCAAAAGCTCTTCTCGCCAGCCTATAGCCTTCGCCAGTCCAATGTTTTGTGGCAGAACAGGCTCGAAAACGCTGAACGTTCCCCCAAAGCCGCAGCATTCGTCCCAGCGCGATGGCTCGACGAACTCGATTGCCCACAGCACGTCTGGTCGAAGGGATAGTCGACCTGACAGCCGAATCTTTCCAAAAGCTGAAGCGTCATGACTCCCACTTCAGGTTCAAACGCATCCATGTAGCAGGGAATAAACAATCCAACGCGCGTGCCGGCCTCCCCGGCAGCGCCAGCATTCTGCCGGAATCCGCAGGTCGCGGATTCCGGTTTTTTTAAACTCTAACCCCGTCATGAGGTACGTCGGGCGCTCTGCATTTCGAGCTGGCTCAACCGATCCCTCGCGACCGAAAGAAACCTGTTTTCTTGCCCTGCTTTAAAACGTGAAGTCGCGGACCTGAGTATCTCTCTAGCCCCCTCAACCGCCCCTATCCTGATCCGATGATCGGCAGTGGACATGGCGATCTGCAGAATCAATGACAGGGCCTCCTGCTCCTCAGCGATCCGATTCGCTTGGAGAAATGTCGCTTCGGCGAATGCCGAGTATTCGGGAGATTGAGACTGCAGCGCCGCCTTGACCCGCAGAATTTCCGGCAACCAGTACGACCCTCCACGCTCAATGGTCGCCTGAAGGGCGGCTTCCACATGGGTGAGTCCCTCGTTGATCGCTCCGAGCTGCAGCATTCCCTCTGCCAGCGTGCAGTTTTGAGGAGCCGTCGAAACTTGGTGGACCCCGCGTTGCGCCACTAGGTAGGTGCGTAGGGTTTCCACGCCCTCAGATATCATGCCTTGCTTGATCTTCAGCTCGGCGAAGGCGCTTCGGCTGTAGGCCGCATAGGGTACAAAGGAGTGCTTTTCTGCGTAGCGAAGCAGATCGCGAATGGCACGCTCCGCGCGTTCCCAATCCCCATTCCAGAGAAACACAGGTGCCGTCCAAATTAAGGCGATACAGATTGTCACAGGATGATCTAGATCGATTGCCTCGGCGATCGTCTTTTCGGCCTCCGCTACCCCATCGCGGTGGTATCCGACCAGCCAAAGGCTTCGAGCCAATCCACAGCGCGCCCTGACTCGGTGATCGTGGAACTCGTAGCCGATGGTGCTATTTCCGACGCTGGCGTGAATAGGCTTTGCCGCACTTTCACCAAAGCTGATTGCCTCCCTCTGATTCCCGATCAGGTGACTGGAGATTCCGAGGAGCCAGTCCGACAAGGTTACCGCTTCGCTAGTCCCGATCGCCCCTGCGACGATGGCGCTTCGCCTCGCCAAATCGAGCGCCGAAGCCATATTACCTGCCCGGTGATGATAGATGATCAAAGCACCAATCACGCGGAGCTGGTAGTACCGGTCTCCAAGCGATTCAGCGATCGCTAGACATCGCTCCAATTCGGTATAGTGGCTTGCCTTGACGCCTTCAGTAAACATAGAGGCCAGGCCGAAGGCTTCCCGTAGCCGCATTTCCCATTGCAATCCGACAGCTTCTGTCGGGAGCAACGATAAGGCTTTGGCCGTCCAGTTCTTACATTCATCCCAAAGGGACATATCCAAGAATACTGCCGTAGAGCTAGAGGCCAACCGAATGCCCAACTCAAGGTCACCATCGGCAGAAAAGCACCAGTCGAGCGCGGCGCGGACATTGCCAATATTTAGTTCCGTCCAGTCACAATCGGCGTCGTGAGAATCAATGTTGGCGAGGGCTTCCTCCAACACTTCGCAAAGGTACTCGGCATGCGCTCTGGACGCCTGCTGCAGTTGACCACTCTCCCGCAGCTTTCGAAGCGCATAACATCGAGTTGTATCAAGCAGCTGGAATCGACTCTTGGTCTCGTAGACATTGACCATCAGTAGGGACTTAGCGAACAAGCCAGCTATGTGCTTTGTAGCCTGCTGGCGCCCGACCTTCTGCCCGGCGCCAATTGCCTGAGCCGCCTCCATGGGAAATGCGCCAACCAAAGTAGAGAGTCTCTGCAGGACGAGGCGTTCTGGCTCCGTCAGGAGGTCGTAACTCCAGTCCAGCATGGCAGCGATGGTCTGGTGGCGCGGGGCCTCCGCTTCGTGGTGGCTGGCTGACAGGATTCCTTCGCCTACGCGCTCGAAGGTCTCCACCGCACCATGGGCGTGAACCAGACCTGCCGCGAGTTCGATTGCCAAAGGGAGCCCATCCAGGCGCCTGCAGATTTCGGAAAAGAATGGGATATCTTCTTCCAGCAGTCGGAACTCTTCGCTCAACCCGGACAGTCGATCGATCAGGAGTTCGGTTGCCGGAAAGTGCATCACCGTCGCCGCATTTTTGGGCGTCCCTACAGGGGGGACGTCCAGCGGCTGGATCCTGGCAACAACTTCTCCCTCAACCCTGAGCGGCTCCCGGCTTGTAAGGAGGATGTATACATCTGGCGTTCCTAGAAAAAGGGCTTCTGCCACGCCGGCGGCCGCATCTATCACGTGCTCGCAGCTGTCGAGCACCACCAGCATTCGCTTATCCCGAAGGAGCGCAACTAGGCTGTTGATGGGGTCCGGGCTATGCACAGTCACCCCGAACAGCGATGCGAGGGTCCTCGGAACCAGCGAGGCGTCCGTGAACACGGCGAGGTCAATAAATCGGACGGCGCCGTTGAAGGTCTCAAGCAGTCCATGTGCAACGGACACGGCTACCGTAGTCTTGCCGACGCCCCCCGGTCCAACGACGCTTAGCAGGCGGTTGGCCATGAGGTCTTCCGAAAGCTTAGAGACCTCGTGTTCTCGTCCGATAATACGGGCCGAGCGCATTGGCAATCGGTGACCAGCCCCCAACCTTCCAGCGTCGAAATCCTGGTCCGCGTCCTGAGCCCGGGTCACCGGGGCAACAAACGCATATCCCCTCCCTTGAACTGTAGCCACGAATTGCTGCTCGCCGGCGGAACCTTCCGCTAAAACCTGTCGCAGGGTCGCGATCTGGAAGCGCAAATTGCCTTCTTCGACGTTGAGATTGGCCCAGACCTGCCGGATCAGAACTTCCTTGCGAACCACTTCCGGCGCACTGGCAATCAGGCAAAGGAGAATATCCAGCGCCCGATCACCGATCTTCACTGCTGCTCCGTCACGTTCGAGACGTCGTTCGCTCGGGATCAGACGAAATGGCCCAAAGCGAAGCACTTCGCCCGTGGCCCATGATCCCGATGAAGGTTGCTGAGGCATAAAATGACACTAGCACATCAGCACTACCATGGACGAGGGAGCGCCGCTCCGGCCCCTTTGTCGCGGAAGCCGGCGCCAGTTCCCGGAAAATGCCGGCTACAGACCCGATCAGCCGGAAGGCCACTCCGGCTCTAGCGCGCCAGGTTGACCTTGGCCAGGTCGATCAACTGTGCGCCGCGCCCATCAAGGACCGCCTTCATCAGGAACATGTTGAAGTGATAGGCCTGCTCGAAGGTTGTCTTCGGGGGCATGGCCAGTTCTTGCCGGGCACTGACTACGTCGACGAGCGCCGGACCGTCGTGATCGAACGCAGCCATCAAGGCCGCACGCAGTTCCTGCGGCTTTTCGACCCGAATCCCCTTGATGCCCATAGATTCCGCCATGCTGGCAAAGTTCGGATTCTTCAGTTCGCAGCCCGTATCCAGGAATCCGCTGGCCTTCATCTCCATCTCGATGAAGCCCAGCGTGCCGTTGTTGAGCACGATCACCTTTACCTTCAAGCCAGTTTGAAGCAGGGTGACGAACTCACCCATCATCATGGTAAAGCCGCCATCCCCGGACATTGAAATCACCTGCCGCTTGGGGAAAGCGGCCTGGGCGCCGATCGCCTGCAGCATCGCATTGGCCATCGATCCATGGTTGAACGAACAGATGATGCGACGCTTGCCGTTCACCCCCAGGTAGCGGGCCGTCCAGATGATCGGGGTTCCAACGTCGCAAGACACGATCGCGTCCTCGGCCGCCAGTTCGCTGACCAGGCGCATCAGGTATTGCGGGTGGATGATCTTGCTGTCCGGGCTGTTTTCGGCAAGATCGTCCAGGCCGTGCCGGGCTTTCTTGTAGTGCGCCACCGCGGTGTCGAGGAAGTGGCGGTCCTGTTTGTCGGCAATCGCCGGCAGTAGCGCCGCGAGGGTTTCCTTGACCCCTCCGATCAGACCCAGATCGATCGGGCAGCGGTTGCCCAGGGCCTCCGGACGGAGGTCGATTTGCGCGATCGCGGCATGCTGCGGGAAGAACGCGCGATACGGGAAGTCAGTGCCGAGGAGCAGCAGGGTGTCGCACCCCTCCATCGCGGCGTAGCCGGAGGAAAAGCC
>Ga0206995_1139_pt1 | contig 7266 bp, 7 predicted proteins | sample Alteio_BWMinCont_5_FD_153480 | JGI IMG/M metagenome (GOLD analysis project Ga0206995, IMG submission 153480) | Enriched cells from forest soil in Barre Woods Harvard Forest LTER site, Petersham, Massachusetts, United States -... | ecosystem: Environmental > Terrestrial > Soil > Temperate forest >... | reverse complement strand
TTGCTTTTTCAAAGATCTTCTTTTCATTGCTTGGAATAGGCTGCATTGCCTGCGCAGCCGGCGGCATCAACCATCTTTTGGATTTTCGTCTAGACTGTTTGATGGCACGCACAGCACGACGTCCACTCCCTCGTAGACAAGTATCGCCATTACATGTCCTGCTTTTTACTATCATGATCGCTTCCCTAGGAACGCTTACACTAGCATGCTTTGCCAATTCTCTCACAATACGCTTAAGTTTATTGAGCTTAATTGCCTACGCTATCATCTATACACTGTTTTTAAAGCGCATGACTACACAAAATATTGTAATTGGTGGCTTAGCAGGCGCTAGCCCCCCGTTGTTAGGATGGACCGCTATTACCAATCATCTAGACCCTGGCGGATTGTTGTTGGTCTTAATCATTTTTACCTGGACACCAGCTCATTTCTGGTCGTTAGCCATTGCTCGATATGAAGATTATAAAAAAAGTCAGCTTCCTATACTGCCCGTAACACACGGAATTCCATTTACAAAACAACAAATCTTGCTTTATATTCTCTTACTAAGCGGGGTTACCCTACTACCCTTCAGCATCGGCATGAGCGGGCTGTTTTATTTGATCGCAGCGCTGCTATTGAACACTGGATTTCTCATGGCGGCGATTCGCTTAATCAAGCAGACCAAAAACGCAGTGGCAATGAAAGTTTTTCATTATTCGAATTTTTATTTGCTCGTGCTGTTTGTTTGTTTACTGATAGATCATGTTCTAATTTCTAATCAGGAGAATATAGATGGCTTGCCCATTTTCTAAAAATAACGCTTGGTCAATCGTTTTTTTCGCATGCATTGCTCTGGTATTAGGTGTGGGACTCCATGTATGGAATACCCATAAGCCTAGGATGACCCAACCCACTTCTGCTACTCCCTTGAATCAACCGCAGGGACTACCTGCCTTCTCACTCATTGATAGCAGCAATCTCCCTTTTACGAATCGCAGCTCGACAGGGCGGTACTTTATAAGGGATAAGTCGAATAACCGCCGAATCCACCTTGGGCGGCGGTCTAAAGGCACCGGCCTTCACAGTAAATAGTTTTTTTACTTGACAATAGTACTGAACCATAACGCTTAGGCGTCCGTAATATTTGTCTCCGATCTGTGCTACGATGCGCTGTACAACTTCTTTTTGTAGCATGAAATGCATATCCGTAATGCCGCTGGCTTGATCTAACAGATGAAACAACAAAGGTGTAGAAATGTTATAAGGAAGATTCCCAACGATCCGCCATGGCATCACTCCATCTGTCAAAGATAGAAAATCAAACGTCAACGCATCACCCTGATAAACGATCAATTCCCCCAGCGATGCACATCGCTCTTTAAGTAATGGGATTAAATCTCTATCTAGCTCCAGCACGGTTAATTGACACACATAAGGCAATAACTGTTGCGTTAAAGCACCTAACCCTGGACCAATTTCTAATATATTATCGGCTGCCTTAGGGTTAATGGCTTGCACCATTTTGTTAATGATTGCGCTTTTATCTAAAAAATGCTGGCCGAATCGTTTACGTGCCCGAAATAGAAACATCTACCTCCTTTCAAGATGTCTGTAGATCACGAATCAATGCTGACAAAAACCTTGCTGCTTCACCACCTGTAATTACACGATGATCCACGGTTAAAGACAACGGAAGTAGCTTGTGTACCGTTGGTTTTCCTTGATGTGCAACCACAGCATCCATGATACGACCTGCTGCCAAAATGGCTACCATGGGTGGAATAATGACGGGACTTGCATAGCGTCCAGCAAAAATACCAACGTTGGACAGTATAAACGTCGCGCCGCTAAGAGCCTCCGGTGGAATACTACGATTTTTTACTTCACGTTTAAATAAATCAATGGTTTTGCGTAGTGTAGCGGCATTACACTGCGAGACATTTTTTAAAACTGGCACAAATAAACCATCAGGTGCATCCATAGCGATACCTAAGTTAATGTGCTGATGTTGCATCAAGGCTAATTTTGTATCATCAAACCAGCTGTTGAGCCGTGGTTCACGTTGACATGCCACCATGATGGCACGTATCAAGCGCAGCGTAACATCCGTTTTTTCTGGCCATGCATGAATGTCGGCATCATCGATTAAGGTGACTGGCACGACGACTTGATGTGACCTGCTCATGGCAACAGCCATCGCGCGTCGCACCCCACGCAGGGATTCATAATTTTTTATAGGTTCCTGCGTTAACAACATTTCAGTTGTTTCCTCTGGAACCTTTAGGACATTCGCTGCTTTTTCTAAATCTGCCGGGACAATTTGTCCCGCTTGGCCAGTGCCTATACAGTGTCTGAGCTCAACTCCCATCCTTTTGGCCAGCGCGCGAATAGCGGGTGTTGCCTTGATTTTCTGATTGTCTGTTGTGCAGGTTGGACTAATACCTATTGCAGATTCTTCAATAAGGGTATCATCGTTTTGCAAATTACCCACCACCGTTGCTGTATCGGACAACGATGTGGGCGTATCATTTTCCTCAATATCAATCAACGCCTCCCCTGTTTTGATGACATCTCCCAGATCACCATAGAGGCGTATTATCTTTCCACTAAAAGGCGCTGGAATATCAACGACTGCCTTGGCAGTTTCCATTGCCACCATGGGCATATCCATGGCTATTGTGTCACCAACTTGAATATACCAGCTGCGAATCTCAGCATCTGGCAACCCTTCACCTAAATCAGGTAAATAAAATACTGTCATGCAAACCCTAGTGTTTGATCAACTACATTTATGATTCTCTCTACACTCGGTAGATACTGCTTTTCGAGTTGTGCATACGGTACAGTGACATCATAACCCGTAACACGCTGTATCGGCGCTTTCAGTGAAAAAAACGCCTTTTCACTTAACTGTGCAGCAATTTCTGCACCCACACCACAAAATCGCGCTGCTTCATGGATAATAACGCAACGTCCGGTTTTTTCTAACGAAAAAACCAGTGTATCGCAGTCTAATGGTTTCAGTGTCGCTACATCGATAACTTCCGCACTAAGTCCTTTTTGAAGTAAAGCATCGGCAGCCAATAAGGTTTCACGTAACATCGCTCCCCAACTAATCAGCGTGAGATCATTACCTTCTCGTAAAAGAAAGCTTTGATCCAAAGGCAATGCCACTCCCGTGTCCGGCACTTTTTGCCTGTTTAAACGATACAAGCGTGTCGGTTCTAAGAAAATAACAGGATCAGGATCGCGGATCGCAGCCAGTAATAAACCATAAGCACGTGCTGGTGAAGAAGGAACGACTACACGTAAACCAGGAATGTGAGAAAAAATAGCTTCTGTACTTTCAGAATGGTGTTCTGGTGCGTGAATACCAGCACCATAAGGCATACGGAATACGAGAGGACAATGCAAACGCCCACGCGTACGGTTTCTCAAACGTGCAGCATGATTGATAATTTGATCAAGCGCTGGATAACTAAATCCCATAAACTGAAACTCTGCAACCGGCTTGAGTCCTTGAGTAGCCATTCCAATAGAGAGTCCTGCTATCATCGATTCCGCCAAAGGCGTATCTAAAACACGCTCAGCACCAAATTTTTCGAAAAGACCTCGCGTAGCTCGGAAGACGCCACCGTTGATACCGATGTCTTCACCTAATACAATGACATCCTTGTCTGCGTGCATTTCATAGTGCAATGCTTGATTAATCGCGTCAATCAGCGTTATTTCAGTCATTCTTTACCTATTTCATGTAACCTAAACAAGGCCTCTGCTTCAATGCGTTGCTCACTCAGATCCGCAGGTAATGTAGCGTAATGATAATCAAATAAATCGGTGATTGTCGGCTTAGGTAGAGCCAAGTATTCAGCAACGGCCATTTCTATAGTCGCATGATATCGTTTTTTTAATTGCTCTTCTTCTGCTTCAGACCAATATTTTTTTTCAAATAAATACCGGCGCAAGCGTAGTAGAGGCTCCTCTTTCCACGCTTGCTGCAATACTTCCCCATATTTATCCTGACTACGGTAGCCATTTGCATCATCGGCAGTCGTGTGATCACCTAAACGATAGGTCAACGCTTCTATAACACTTGGCCCGTTGCCTACCCGTGCCTTTGCAATCGCTCTGTCTACAACAAATTTCACCGCAACAACGTCATTGCCATCAACTTGTTCTCCTGAAATTCCAGCAGCGATGGCTTTTTGAGCCAACGTCTTTGCATGCGTTTGTGCGTCAAGAGGAAGCGAAATGGCCCATTGATTATTATTGATAACAAACACGACTGGTAATTGCCAAACACCCGCAATATTTAAGGCTTCGTAAAAATCGCCCTCGGAGGTGGCGCCATCACCACAACTGGTGACGACAACGCGTTTTTGCTTGCGAAGTTTAAAAGCGGTAGCAACACCCGTAGCATGTAAGAGCTGGGTAGCAATGGGTACACAGATGGAAAAGTCATTTTCACATTTACTGAAGCAATTACCTCGTTCGTCCCCTTTCCAAAAACTCAGGATTTCACTCATTTTAACGCCGCGCATCAATTGTGCACCATAATCCCGATAATAAGGACAAAAAAACGTCTTCTTTGTCCATGCTTGCACCGATGCCAACAGAAACCGCTTCCTGTCCAAGACTGGACGCATAGGTATTTAGTTTTCCTATCCTCTGTAAATTTATCGCTTTGAGATCAAAGAGTCGCGTAAGCAACATGTGTTGATAAAGTGATATCAATGCATCCTGACTGGCAAACGAAGGTAAACTTTGTGTTAACTCACCTGCGGCGTTCAGAAAATTGGAATAAGTTATAGAAGATTGCGAAACTTCACGCATACATAATCCTTCCGTTAGCACGTGTTAGCGTTTAATCGTGCTTCAGCCATCTTATCGGCAACAATATGTGGAAGTGTATTAGTATCAGATGCACGCTGAAATAGCTCTAGTAGGGTATTGTAGATCATGCGTATATGCTGTTTTACCAATTTTTTATCTATACGATCGCGATACTCTGTATAAGCGTAAATTAATCCGCCCGCATTAATCACATAATCCGGAACATATAAAATTCCCTTACTATGCAGCTGTTTAGCGTGTTGTGGTTCTGCTAATTGATTATTCGCAGCGCCAGCAACAATCCTTGCTTTAAGTTGCTGTATTGACTGATCATTCAAGACAGCGCCTAAAGCACAGGGTGAAAAAACATCGCACTCCACTGCGTACATATGATCTAGATTCACGGCAGTCGCACCGAATTTTTCTACACACTGTTCTACGCGTTTAGGATCCTTGTCAGACACTGTCAAACGAGCGCCTCGCGCATGCAATTTTTTTGCCAAATGATAACCCACCTGCCCCACGCCTTGAATGGCGACGTGCAAGCCTCGTAAGCTGTCGCGATGCAATGTAAATTTTACGGCGGCCTCAATACCATATAACACGCCCAATGCAGTATATGGCCCTGGATTGCCACGATATTTAGAAGTAGTCACAACATACGGTGTCTCTAGCGCGATACTGTCCATATCTCGGCTACTGACGCCGCTATCCATGGCAATGATGTAACGGCCGTGGAGGTCGTTAATAAAGCGTCCAAGCGTTCGGAAATAAGAATCACGATCAACGATTTGTTTAGGACGCATCAATACCGTTTTACCACCTCCTAACGGCAAGTTAGCTATGGCGGCTTTGTAACTCATACCACGCGATAGCCGCAATGCATCGTAAACAGCTAGATCCATCGATGCATATTCAATGCAACGACATCCACCTAAGGCAGGACCTAATTGAGTAGAATGGATGGCTACGATGGCATAGAGCTGGGTAGTGTAATCTATTTTGAAATAGAGCTCACCAAACCCTAAATGCCGTGCATAGCGTAGGAGTTCATTGTTATGCAACACCGCGGTCCCGATTATTGAAGAATATTTGTTGAAGCAGGCATGCGTCTAAACCATGCCCTCTATTAGCGACTGCACATTCTAAGAGACTCTGCGGATGCATGCAACGACTATGAGAATGTTGTGTTACGCGTAGCACCTAAAATATAAAAAAGGGCAACTTCCGTCACCCTTTTACACGCCACTCTATTGCCTCTTCCCATTCATCTGCTCGCCATTGGCTGAGCAATAGTAGTAGCATAGGGTGCCATATCGTCATTGAGTTGCATATCGTCGCTAACATCCACTTGCTCGCCTGCAGGCTCGAATGTAGGTGGTTCAGATCTGGATTGCTCAAGTGTGCTGTTCTTTTGCAGCAGAAGATGCTCTTTACACTGATTCAAGCTTGTTTCTAATGCACGAAGCATGTGCCCTGTAGTAACACGGCCTTCCAATGCTTGATCCCCCAGCAACACTCTTAGGATTCTTACGAAAAACCGAACAAACTCGTTGCACCTATACCGCAAGAGGTCCGGCCGATGCGTTTGCATAAATGCGCGCGTCTCATCAATTTTAGCAAGCCGCTGTTCACAACTAATATTCTGTTTGTAAATTTTCTTAACCTGTATTTGAATCTTTTCAAGCAATTTATACTTTGTTTTTGCCGACGCATCCTTTTGTTGCGCTAGTTTACCAGCATGCAATTGAATACCAGACAGCGACGCAGTAAAAAATGCGGCATAGCTTGGGTGAACATCGGACTCGGACAGTACCTTTTTTACGTAGCAATTGCGGGCAATTTTTTCCCGCCACTCTCTTTTCTGAATCTCATGTACATAATTACGTAACGTAATTGCATCTGTATCATTCACGTAATCATTATAATTCATGTCCCATTCATCCGAGTCCCATGCATCCGAGTCCCATGCATTATCATTTGCTACTAACTCAAGATCATCACTATCGTTCGCTGCATTCGATTCTTGCGATTCTTGCGATGGTTCCCTAGGCAACCGATTTACTGTTGCGTAGTGTGGTTGTTCCGTATTCGACGTCAACTCTGCCACTACTCCTGCTCGCGGCGGCTTTGTCGGCCCTAATGTTTTGTCTACAACAGAATCTTGGTTCAGTTTCACTAACTCGTCCAATGTATGCTGTGAATTTTCATTGTACCCACCGTCACCGAGGTCCTCAGGAAGTAATGCCTGTCCATCTTCTGTACTATGATCAAGCGCAGGAGATGCTTCCTCCACATTTTTTGTTATTCTTGGCAATGCATAGCGTAAATCTTGGTACGCATCTATTGCTTCTGATCTAGAGCGCAAGCAATAAGTACATGTCCACTGCCCCGCTCCAAGAACTTGTCTTAAGCCTTCATCTTGCTGCAACTGTTCATAAAAAGACACTT
>Ga0206995_1136_pt1 | contig 7334 bp, 3 predicted proteins | sample Alteio_BWMinCont_5_FD_153480 | JGI IMG/M metagenome (GOLD analysis project Ga0206995, IMG submission 153480) | Enriched cells from forest soil in Barre Woods Harvard Forest LTER site, Petersham, Massachusetts, United States -... | ecosystem: Environmental > Terrestrial > Soil > Temperate forest >... | reverse complement strand
GCCTTATATGCGTAAGGACGTTGCTCAATTGGCAGACACTTTATTGAGCAGTGATTCAATACACTATTCAAAAATTGATCGGGCCAACCTTAAATATTTGCAGGATGATAATTGGGAAGATTCTAAAAGCCCTTAATTTAATTGAAAAAAAGTAGGATTATTATGAAAACGTTTCGCACTTCATTTTAACTATGACCCGGTAAATGTTTACGGTAGGCAAGTCTGAAAATAAGCGGCAAAATAACCAGCACCAGCACCATAGCTGTAATGAGGCCGCCAACAATAACGATGGCAAGTGGTTTCTGCGTCTGGGAGCCAATGCCGTGGGACATAGCGGCGGGCAGCAAGCCGAAGATGGCAAGCAGGGATGTCATGACAACGGGCCGCACTCTGCTGAGCGCACCCTTCTTTACGGCCTGATGCAACGGCATCTGGGCGTCAAGATTTTGTTTGAATATAGAGATAAGTATAACTCCGTTTTGAATGCAAACACCGAATAAGGCAACAAAGCCTATACCTGCAGAGATGTTGAAATTAGTGCCGGTAATAAGTAAAGCAATAATGCCTCCCACCAAAGCGAACGGCACATTAATCATAATCAGGAATACATCTTTGGCATTTCGAAATGCAACCAGCAGAATCAGGAAAATCATTACAATGCTAATGGGAACCACCACTTCAAGCCTTGTCATGGCACGCACCTGGCTGTCATATTCGCCAACCCATTCAGCAGTATATCCTGTCGGAAGATGTATCTGCTTTGCAACCTGCACCTGCGCATCATGCACGGTGCTGCCCATATCCCTACCGGAGATAGAAAACTGAACAATACCGTATCGCTGGTTGTTGTCGCGGTAAATCATTACCGGACCTGTTTTAAATTCCATCGAAGAAATTTCTTTCAGCGGCACTCGTCCGCCCGTTGAGGTCGGCACCATCAGGTTACCGATTTCAATTTCTGATTTACGGAAGGGGTACATGTAACGAACACGAATATCAAAGTGCTTTTCGTTTTCGTATAATTGCGTAGCAGCTTTCCCTCCTATTGCCATTTCAATAATGGCATTGGCATCAGCGGTTTTCACGCCATAAAGTCCCATCTTTTCCTGGTTGAGGTCAATCTTTAACTCGGGTTGCCCGATAATGCGTAGTATGCCTACATCTGACATTCCCTTGACCTGATTAAATATAGTATATGCCTTTTCGCAATAGGCATTGATGGTGTCCAGGTCTTCGCCAATTATTTTAAGTCCGTCATTAACAGGAATGCCTGCAACGGCTTCGTTTACATTATCAAGAATAGGCTGAGAAAAATCCCAAAGAATGCCGGCATACTTCTGATTCAACTTTGCTGTCATGGTATCAATGAGTTGTTCCTTTGTGAACTTTGATTTCCATTCCTCCTCCGGCAATAAATCAACCAGTATTTCAATATTATAAAATCCCTTAATGTCAGTGCCATCATCCGGTCGCCCTGTCTGCGAAACACATTCTCTCACTTCAGGAAAACGTTTTATATCAGATCTGAGAGAATCGGCAAGGGTCTTGGCTTCCGTGAGCGACAAGCTCATCGGACCCACGCCGCGCACCCATAGCGCGCCTTCGTCTAACTGGGGAAGAAATTCTGTTCCAAGAAATTTAGTGGAAAGAAACGTACAGATCAAAATAGCAACAGCAATTCCTAACGTAACCTTCCACCGCCTGTTGACTAAATCAAAAAGTTTTTCGTAATTCCTGAGCAGCCATTCCACAAAGTAATTCTTCCTTTCTTTAACATCCTTGCGGAACAACCAACTGGAAATGGCAGGCACAAAAGTAAACGTGATAATGACTGAACCGAGCAAAGCAAAGCCCAGCATATAGGCAAGCGGGGAAAATATTTTCCCTTCTACTTTCTCGAAAGAGAAAACAGGAAGAAGAGCTGTGACAAGAATAAGCTTGGCAAAGAAAATTTCTGTCGACAGGTGAGAGATGGTTTTCTTAATCATTCCCAACTTCGACATTTTGTTAAACCGATCCATACCTATGGTGCGGGCATGCTGCACAAAGGCAACAAAGACCGCCTCCACAATCACTACGGGCCCATCAATAAGAATACCAAAGTCAAGCGCCCCGATGGAAATAAGATTGGCAAACATGCCCTTCATATATAGCATGATGAAGGCGAAAAGAATGGACAGCGGCACGGTGATGGCTAAGATGACAGTGCTTTTCCAGTCTAACATAAATACAAAAACGATGATGATCACAAGGATCATCCCTTCAATGATATTGTGCAGCACAGTGTGCAGGCAAAAATCAATCAGGGTTTGGCGGTTATAGAAGGTCTCTATCTTTACTCCCGGCGGAAGGACATGATCATTTAATTCCTTTACCTTTTCGTTGAGCGCTTTAAGCACAGGTGTTGGATCAATGCCCTTACGCTCCAGGACAATGGCTTCCACCACATCATCATTTGCGCCTTTACCAACCTGTCCAAGGCGGGGACGGTTTGATTCCTTTACTTCTGCAACATTCTTTACGAGGATTGGTGTGCCATTGAGGTTAGTAACAGTAATGTTGTTAATTTCATTAATGTCATTTATTAACCCGATGCCGCGAACCACGAAATTTTGCTCGGCCTTTTCAATTACATCTCCCCCCACATTGACATTACTGTTTTGTATCGCCTGGTAAACATCCAAAGCAGTCAAACCATATTTTTCAAGAAGATTAGGATTGGTGCTGATCTCATACGTTTTCACTTTGCCCCCAAAAGCATTTACATCAGCGACACCCGGCACCGTTCTTAAGGCACGTTCAACAACCCAGTCTTGAATGGTGCGGAGTTCGGTAGTACTGTAACGCTTCGAGTGGAGCGTGTAACGGTAAATCTCATCAATCGGCCCCGTGGGCGGCGTGAGATCAGGCTGCACACCTTCAGGTAAATCAATATCCGGCAAGAGGGAAAGGATTTGTTGGCGTGCATAACTGTCATCCACGCCATCTTCAAATAAAATACTCACCACTGATAAACCGAACATGGTGCGGGAACGCATATTGGTTCTGCGTTGCACAGCATTCATGGTAATTTCAATTGGAACAGTAACAAAACGTTCTATTTCCTCAGCGCTGCGACCAGGCCATTGTGTAATGATGCGTATTTCGGTATTGGTAAAATCAGGAAAAGCTACTATAGGTGTTTTTACATAAGAATAAATTCCGGCTATGGCAATAATGGCTGTCATAGCAAAAACCAGCATCCTGTTCCTCAGCGCAAAGGTGATGATGCTTTTTATAAAATTTGTCATAAAGATTTGTCGTTCCGGTTTTTGAATTAACTGATGCGCAAGATAGAAATTAATAATAATTATGCTTGACAGTCCAACAAGCATTAACAGTTATTTAAGCAGAGGAATACTTAGAAATGAGCGTTCTTTAAAAAAACAGATATTAATAGCGGAAAAAGTGTGTTACACTATATCTATCAGTAGAGATACAAAATTATATATATTCCTAAATTTTAAAAAACTGCTGATATCTATGTCATTTTAACTATGACCGGGCAGATGACGACGGTAAGCCAACTTGAAAATAAGCGGAAGGATAATGAGTACCAGAACCATTGAAGTAACAAGCCCTCCTACAATAACAATTGCGAGAGGTCGCTGTGTTTGAGATCCAATACCATGGGACAAAGCAGCAGGCAATAATCCGAAAATAGCAATCAACGAAGTCATCACAACAGGACGAACCCTGCTGAGAGCACCCTTCTTTACTGAGTCATCGAGTGTCATGTGGTTATCTAGATTTTGCTTAAACATGGAAATAAGGATTACACCATTCTGAATACAGACTCCGAATAAAGCCACAAAGCCAATGCCTGCCGAGATATTGAAGTTAGTGCCTGTAAGAAGTAAAGCAATTATCCCACCCACTAATGCAAAAGGCACATTAATCATAATGAGAAACACATCTTTCACATTGCGGAAGGCAAAAAGCAAAATGAGAAAGATGAGGAGGATGCTGATGGGCACTACAACTCCAAGCCGCTTCATGGCTCTCACCTCGCTTTCATATTCGCCTGTCCACTCCATAAAATATCCTTTAGGAAGGTGAATATATTTTTCAACCATCTTCTGTGCATCATGCACAGTGCTGCCCATATCCCTTCCCGCAATAGAAAATTGAACAATGCTGTATCGCTTGTTTTTATCATGGTAAATCATTACAGGTCCGGTTTTAAATTCCATAGATGAAATTTCTTTCAGCGGAACTCTTCCCCCGGTTGACGTTGGCACCATCAGGTTGCCGATTTCAGTTTCCGATTTACGGAAAGGAAACTGGTAACGTACACGAATATCAAAGTGTTTTTCTTCCTCGTACAATTGAGTCGCGGCTTTCCCGCCAATTGCCATTTCAATCACAGCATTGGCATCAGCTGTCTTAACGCCGTAAAGCCCCATTTTTTCCTGGTCCAGATCTATCTTTAATTCGGGTTGGCCGATAATGCGCAGTATTCCCACATCACTCATTCCACGAACGGTGCGGAATATGCTGTCAGCCTTTTTCAGAATATGCATTAATGGTATCTAGGTTATTTCCATATATTTTTAATCCGTTATTAACCGGAATGCCAGCTACAGCTTCGTTTACATTGTCAAGAATAGGCTGAGAAAAAGTCCAGAGAATTCCTGCATACTTCTGATTCAGCTTAGCAGACATACTGTCCATCAACTGGTCTTTGTTCAACTTTGATTTCCATTCATCTTCAGGAAATAAATCAACTAGTATCTCAATATTATAAAAACCTTTAATGTCCGTGCCGTCATCCGGTCGCCCTGTTTGCGAAACACATTGCTTAACCTCAGGAAAATGCAGCATTTCACTTCGCAAGGAATCAGCAAGCGTTTTAGCTTCAGTAAGCGACAAACTCATTGGCCCTACTCCGCGCACCCACAATGCGCCTTCATCCAGTTGAGGAAGGAATTCGGTTCCAATGAATTTAGCGGAGATAAAGGTGCTGAGTGCAACAGCAATGGCAATTCCTAAAGTTACCCGCCTGTGTGAACTAACCCAATCAAAAATCCTTTCGTAATGCTTCATCATTCCGCTTACGAGGGGGTTGCGTCTCTCCCTGACATTTTTATCCATTAACCAGCTTGAAACGGCAGGCACGAAAGTAAAAGTGATAATTAAAGAACCGAGCAAGGCAAAGCCCAGCATGTAAGCAAGAGGAGAAAAGATTTTACCCTCAACTTTTTCGAAAGTGAAAACAGGAAGGAGAGCAGTGACCATAATAAGCTGGGCGAAGAAAATTCCTGTCGCCATAGTAGTTACAGTCTTTTTCACGAGGCCCAGTTTACTCATCTTGTTAAAGCGCTCCATACCCATGTGTTCTGCACGTTGCACAAGTGCAACGAAAACACCCTCTACAATGACCACTGTGCCGTCAATTAAGATTCCGAAGTCAAGAGAGCCGATGGAGATGAGATTAGCAAACATGCCTCTCATATATAGTATGATGAATGCAAAAAGAATGGACAGTGGCACAGTAAGTGATAAGATGACTGTACTTTTCCAGTCCAGCATAAACACAAAGACGATGATTATCACAAGAATCATCCCTTCAATAATGTTATGCAATACAGTATGCAGGCAATAATCAATCAGCGTTTGACGGTTATAATAAGGCTCTATTTTTACACCGGGCGGCAAAATCTGCTCGTTTAATTCCTGAACCTCTTCGTTGAGGGCTTTGAGAACCGGAGAAGGATCAATGCCTTTGCGCTCCACTACAATCGCCTCCACAACATCATCGTTTGCCCCTTTGCCAACTTGTCCCAAGCGTGGACGGTTCGATTCTTTTACTTCAGCAACATTTTTTACAAGGATGGGTGTACCGTTCAGATTTGTAACGGTAATATTTTCAATTTCTTTTATGTCATTTATTAATCCTATTCCGCGCACTACAAAGTTCTGCTCTGCCTTTTCGATTACATCACCACCTACGTTGACATTGCTGTTTTGTATGGCCTGGTAAACATCCAATGCTGTGAGTTCATACTTTTCAAGAAGGTTTGGATTGGCGCTTATTTCATAGGTTTTTACTTTGCCGCCAAAAGCATTCACATCAGCTACACCCGGAACAGTGCGAATTGCACGCTCGACAACCCAATCTTGAAGAGTTCGTAATTCACTTACACTGTAACGATCAGAGCGGAGCGTATAACGGAATATCTCATCAATAGGTCCTGTTGGAGGTGTAAGATCAGGCTGCACACCTTCCGGCAAATCAATGTCAGGCAGCAAGGCGAGAATTTGCTGGCGTGCATAACTGTCGTCCACTCCGTCTTCAAATAAAACACTCACTACTGATAATCCGAACATCGTGCGTGAACGCATATTCGTTTTACGCTGCACGGCATTCATGGTAATTTCGATAGGGGTGGTAACAAAACGTTCTATTTCTTCTGCGCTGCGTCCCGGCCACTGTGTTATGATGCGGATTTCTGTATTTGCAAAATCGGGAAAAGCTACAATAGGTGTTTGCACATAAGAATAAATTCCCACTATGGCAATAATGGCTGTCATAGCGAAAACCAATATCCTGTTCTTGAGCGAAAAGGTGATGATGCTTTTAATGAAGTTATTCATAAAAGTTCAGGTTTCAAGTTGGATGTTTGGAGTTTGAACCTCAAACTCATTTACATCTGTTTCAGGTCAGTAAAAATATATAACCCGTTTCGGGTAATAACAGGATCGTTTTCATGAAGGTTACTTTCCTTAATGTACGTTTTTCCGTTAAGTGTTTTATAAATAGTCACCTGCTGCATGTCTATTTTACACTTACCCATAATTCGCAGCACGTAATTTTTATTATCATCAAAAATAACTGCGGCGGAAGGCACGGTAAGCATAGCCTGGTTTTCAGGGTAATGGACTGTGATGCGTGCAAACATGCCGGGCTTTAATAAATAACGTGGATTATCTAATGCAACACGCACATTTAAAACTTTTGTATCCGGATTTAAAACATTGAATATCTTATCAATCTTCCCTCTGAAAACGGTATCCTCATAGCTCAGCATGATTACCTCTGCATCGCTTCCAATTTTTATTTTTTCAATATCCGTTTCATATACATTGGCAAGCGCCCAAACGTCTTTTAAGTCGGAGATGGTGAATAAATTATCGCCTGCATCGGAACGAATGGCCATGCCTTCATTAATCTTCTTTTCCACAATAAAGCCCGATATAGGCGCCTTGATATAATAGCTTGAAAGATCTCCTTCCACACCACCATATATTTTCAGAATTTCATTGCTCTTATTATACACGGATTGTGCTTTTTC
>Ga0206995_1135_pt1 | contig 7458 bp, 5 predicted proteins | sample Alteio_BWMinCont_5_FD_153480 | JGI IMG/M metagenome (GOLD analysis project Ga0206995, IMG submission 153480) | Enriched cells from forest soil in Barre Woods Harvard Forest LTER site, Petersham, Massachusetts, United States -... | ecosystem: Environmental > Terrestrial > Soil > Temperate forest >... | reverse complement strand
AACTGGACTTTCATGAAGGGAGATTCTGTTGTCAATTCTTTGGATGTTTATGGTACCATCGGAGTTCCATCACCTGCCAACAAGCCGGGAGGCCGCTATGTCCCTCTCACATGGAGTGACGAAGTGAACGGAGCGCTTTGGTTGTTCGGTGGTTTGGGTCTAAGTAGTCAATATAATGATTTATGGAAATATGATATTGCTTCCAATGAATGGACATGGATGTCAGGTAGCAACTCAACTGGGGCGAGTGGATTTTACGGAACCAAAGGCATAGCTGCTCCTGCCAACGTGCCCGCGTCAAGGGGTGAAAGCACTTGTTCGTGGATTGATAATAACGGAAATCTATGGTTATTTGGTGGTGGTGATTATTCCAATGATTATTATAATGATTTATGGATGTATAACATCAGCACCAATCAATGGAAATGGGTAAGCGGTGACAGTGTCTCAAATCAAATCGGTATATATGGTACAAAGGGCATCTCTTCTCCTCTCAATAAACCTGGCGGGCGTTTGTCTTATAGTCATTGGAAGGATTTGCAGGGTAATTTTTGGCTCTTCGGTGGAAGTCAAGGCACCGGTTATTATAGTGATCTGTGGAAGTTTGATGTTAGCACAAATCAATGGACATGGATGAGTGGCAGTAACATTGGTAATGACGTAGCGCAATATGGAACAAAGTGCATTGGTGATAGCTTAAATATTCCCAAAAGTAGACTTGAAAATAAAGCAAACTGGGTGGATAACTGTGGTAACTTCTGGCTATACGGCGGCTATGTTATCAACAACCCGATTGGTGATCTATGGTCATATAACCCGTCAACTAACAAATGGATGTGGATAGAGGGTGATACTATTTCTAATGGGAATGCAGTATTTGGCACTCAAGGTGTCCCGAATTCATTGAACAAACCAGGTGGTCGTTGTGGCTCTCCATCATGGAAACACAGCGATGGATCTTTGTGGATGTTTGGTGGTGAAGTCCCCTACTTGGTAGATACGGGGTTCACGTACAATGACCTTTGGAGATACGTTATTGATCCGGCTTGCAGCTTCTGTACCAGCATTGTTCCTCCTGTTGCTTCTTTTCAGGCATCCGATACTATCCTCTGTGCTAACGATTGTATAAACTTTAAAGACCTCAGTACAAATGCTTCATCATGGCAATGGAGTTTCACCGGCGGTACTCCTTCGTCAAGCACAATTCAAAATCCACAGGGTATTTGTTATGATTCGGCAGGCAATTATGATGCTACTCTTATTGCTTCCAATGGTGTCGCCAGCGACACGCTTATGTTTATTAATTATATCAAAGTGGTTGCTGCTCCACCAACCCCTGTAATAACTCAGCATCATGATACGCTGTTTTGCAGCACTGATCCATCATACACTTCTTATCAATGGTATGATAGTAGTGCGCTTATTTCGGGCGCCACAGATACTTCACTGATAATTAATAGCAGTGGCAACTACAATATTCAGGTGTCAAATGAAAACGGATGTAAAACGGCAGTAGGTATTAATATCGTTATTGGTATTCAGAATTATACTATTGATAATTTATTTTCTCTTTCTCCTAACCCCGCCAATACACAAATTACCGTTGTCATTGCGAGCGGAGCGAAGCAATCCCCAACTATAGAGATATATAATACACTTGGTCAAACAATGCTCTCATTCCCCCATCTCGTTTGGAGAGGGGCCGGGCGTGAGACTCTTGACATCAGCAACCTTCCCGCCGGTATGTATTTTCTTCAAATGAAAACGAAAAGCGCGATTGATACTAAAAGGTTTATAAAAGAATAAAAAACCCACGGCCTATATGCAAAGTAAAAAAGAGTTGGCAACTGATAGAAAAACAAGAGGGTTGAAAATAAAACAGGCAGGTTGGAAAAGTTTGCACAAAAACTTATGGATGATACTGATGAGAATACGATCAGGATGGAAAACCTGAGCGCACGGTAACCAAAAGATTTGTGAAGGAATCAAAGCTTCTTATGAATTAATAAATTTTTATAGTAAACAATTTTTAAAATTATTATTGAATGAAAAAATTAATCTATTCTTTAATTGTAGCTGTCTTTTGCACTACGGCAATCATTGCAATTGTCCCGATCACTTCGGGAAAAACAATTACCCTTGATGTTGCGCAAACTGTAGCTGTAAATTTCTATAAGCAAAATGTAGGTACGCAGGTAAACACCGCATCGCTTGCCTATACAGAGACCTCTTCATCAGGAGATGCCGTTTACTTCGTATTTAACATTATTCCGGTAGGAACTCCACCAAGCGGGATGAATACCGGCGGTTTTGTTATCATCGTTGCTGATGATGCCCAATATCCTGTTATCGGCTATTCTACCGAAGGATCGTATGTTGTTCCTGCACCCTCCTCAAATGCCGGATACTGGATGGAGCAGCGTAAAAAAGAAATCATTGCTAACAGAATACAGAACGTTCAACCCACTGCAGAAATCTCGGATCAATGGACGGCTTATTTGAATAGTCAGGCAGTTGCGCCTCGGGCGGCAAGCACTGTCACTGTATCTCCTCTTGTTAAAGCTTTATGGGGTCAAGGGTCTCCTTACAATGCACTTTGCCCCGGAGTCTCTAAAACAGGTTGCGTGGCCACCGCGATGGCGCAGATTATGAGATATTGGAATTATCCTGTTAAGGGAACCGGCTCAAGTTCCTACAACTGCAATTATGGGGTTCTAACTGCAGACTATGGGAATACCATTTATGACTGGAGTAGTGTGCCAACTGGTAAAGTTGATTCAGCCAATAATGCTGTGGCTACGCTTATGTATCAGTGTGGTGTAAGTGTGGACATGAATTACAGTCCGAGTGTAAGCGACGCCTTTGTAACAATTTATGATAACCCACAAGCCCCCCAGGTGTGTGCACAAATCGCCTACACTCAATATTTCGGTTACAATGCGGAAACAATACAAGCCTTGCAAGAATATTACTACAGTGATCAAAACTGGATTAATGCTATTGAAACTGAACTGAACGCCAGTCGCCCTGTGGAATATGTTGGGTTTGATGCTATCAAGGGCGGTCATACCTGGGTTTGTGACGGTTATGATTCCAACAATAAGCTGCACATGAACTGGGGCTGGAACGGCATTGATGACGGCTACTATTCTATTAATTTGCTTAACCCGGGTGGCTATAATTTTTCAGACAATCATGAAGTGCTTGTCGGCATTAAACCAATGAGCGTAACAGGTATCGCTTCAATTCCCGCTGCTGAAATATTTCAAATCTATCCTAATCCTGCCGGTAATCAACTCACTATTCAGACTTCATCCTCCCGCATTAGCGGCTTAGCAACCGTTTCTATAATAAATATGCTTGGGCAAGAAGCGCTCTCTTACTCCCTCTCCTTGGGAGAGGACGGAGGGGAGGCCATTGACATTAGCAAGCTTTCGGCTGGAATGTATTTCCTTCAAATGAAAACGGAGGGTGCAATAGTCACTCAAAGGTTTGTGAAAGAATAAAAAACATGACATAAGGATCGGCCGCAGTATCGCAGTTTTCAAGTTTGGTTTAGTCTGCGAATCTGCGGCTGTTTTCTGAATGACTTTGCAAAAACAATTAAAAACGTTCTCCGGTGATAAAAGAAAGAATAAGACCTTCTCAACAAATTTATAACAACTATACTGAAGAAGATTTTTACGTATGGAAAACACTCTTCAATCGCCAACATGAGTTGTTAAGCAAACATGCTTCTGAAGATTTTATAAAATCGTTAGAGGTCATAGGTTTCTCTGCTGAAAAAATTCCTGACTTCGCTGAGGTTAATAATCGTCTAAAAAGCTTAACAGGATGGCAACTAAATGTTGTACCCTGTATCAGTCCGGTTGATATATTTTTCGAGCTGTTATCTAAACGCACTTTTACAGCAACATGCTGGCTAAGGAGCATTTCTGAATTAGATTATCTCGAAGAGCCTGATATGTTTCATGATGTCTTTGGACATGCTCCATTGCTTACAAATGTTGATTACGATGTTTTCTTTAAAACCTTGGCAGACCTTGCCATGCGATACATCACTAACCATGCGGTTATTAAAATGCTTCAACGCCTTTATTGGTTTACCATTGAATTTGGACTCATTCATGAGAACAATAAAGTGAAAATTTATGGTGCAGGAATTGCATCATCGAGAGGTGAAGTGATGAATGCTCTGAACCACCGTGCAAATAAGCGCAGTTTCAATGTGATCGAAATAATGCATCACCAATTCAGAACCGATGTTATCCAAGAGCAATATTATGTCATAGAATCATTCGAGCAGTTGAAGGATTCAATTGCCGAAATAGAAGAAGAAATAATAAGAGTTTTAAATAAAATGGTACAACATATATAAGCTGATCATAACCATGCAAAATAAATTAATAGACCTTACACACATTCTTAACGAGAAAATTATAGTGTATCCCGACACTGTTGCTCCTAAATTTGAAGAGCTAAATAATGTTGCCGAACATGGTTTTGCTGAGCTTAAAATGACTTCAGTCCTTCATGTAGGCACACACGTAGATGCTCCATGCCATATATTAAAAAATACAAAATCCCTTGATCAATTCCCGATAGACAAATTCATCGGTAAAGCAATCGTAATTCCTTGTCAATACAAGGAGGAAATTAATTTGAAATACCTTCAATCATACCGAGACGCAATAACTAAAACTGATTTCATCCTTTTTTATACCGGCTGGCAGTATAAGTGGAATACAAAAAGTTATTTTGATGACTGTCCTGTTCCAACTGAAGAAGCTGCAAAGTGGCTGTCAAAATTAAAACTTAAAGGAATTGGTTTTGATGCATTCTCGGTGGATAAAGTTGTTTCCGCAACAAAAGTCACTCCCGAAAATTTACCCAATCACTATATATTGTTAGAAAAAGAAATTCTGTTAATAGAGAACCTTACCAATTTAGATAAGCTTCCCGACAGCATTTTTTCATTTCAATGTTTACCTCTGAATATTGAAAACGCAGAAGGCTCCCCTGTCAGAGCAATCGCAATCATAAACGAATAACAGAAGTAAGTTGATTACTTCCCCCGCTGCTCGGAAGTAGCTAAACAAAAAATAGACCATCAAAACCAATTAACTTATGTGTGGGATTATTGGAGTTTTTACTTTAAAAGACATCGCGAAAGAATTAAGACCGGCTGTACTTCAGATGTCGAAAAAAATTCGCCATCGCGGACCTGATTGGTCAGGAGTGTATTGTGATAAAAGGGTTGTTTTTGCTCATGAACGACTGGCGATTGTTGACCCGCAATCAGGCGGACAACCGTTGTACAGTAAAGACAAAAACCTGGTACTCGCAGTAAATGGAGAAATTTACAATCATCAGGAATTAAAAAGAGACATCAATGATTACGATTTTTTAACGCATTCTGACTGCGAAATAATATTAGCTCTTTACCGTAAAAAAGGAATTAATTTTATTGAGGATCTGAACGGCATTTTTGCCTTTGCTTTATATGACAAGGAAAATGACTGGTACCTTATTGCCCGCGATCATATTGGTATTATTCCTTTGTATATGGGTTGGGATAAATCGGGCAATTTTTATGTAGCCTCCGAATTAAAAGCCTTGGAAGGTGTGTGCAACAAGATAAAGGAGTTTGCACCCGGTCATTACCTTTTTAGCAAAGAAGGGAAAGAGATTAAGCCCTGGTACAAAAGAGAATGGAAGAATTATGACAATGTAAAAAACAATACCTCTGATATCCCACAGCTAAGGAAAGGATTGGAAGATGCTGTGCACCGTCAGTTAATGTCTGATGTTCCATATGGAGTGCTGCTTTCTGGCGGACTGGATTCATCCGTCATTTCAGCCATCACTAAAAAATATGCTGCTAAAAGAATTGAATCAGGCGATACACAGCAAGCATGGTATCCTCAATTACATTCTTTTGCTGTTGGTTTGATTGGCGCCCCTGATTTGGCTGCTGCGAGAAAAGTAGCTGCGCACATTGGCTCCGTTCATCACGAAATCAATTTTACTCTTCAGGAAGGGCTTGATGCTATTCGTGATGTTATATATCATCTTGAAACATATGATGTAACCACCATCCGTGCCGCTACTCCAATGTACTTATTGGCAAGAGTAATTAAGTCAATGGGGATAAAAATGGTATTGTCGGGCGAAGGCGCTGATGAATTGTTTGGAGGATATTTGTATTTTCATAAGGCGCCTGACCCAAAAGAGTTTCATGAAGAAACTGTTCGTAAATTAGGCAAGCTGCATTTATATGATTGTTTACGGGCAAATAAATCCCTTGCTGCATGGGGCATAGAAGGGCGTGTTCCGTTTTTGGATAAGGAATTTATGGACATTGCTATGCGCTTGAATCCCAAAGATAAAATGCCTGGCAATGGAAAAATAGAAAAATGGATTTTGCGCAAAGCATTTGAAGATTATTTACCGGAAAGTATTGTTTGGCGGCAAAAAGAACAATTTTCGGACGGCGTTGGTTACACATGGATAGATACACTGAAAGCTGTAGCATCAGAGCAGGTAAGCGATGAACAATTGGAAAACGCCCCGTTTCGTTTCCCGATTCATCCGCCCATGTCCAAAGAAGAATATCGGTACAGGGCAATTTTCAGTGAACTCTTTCCATCCGATTCGGCAGCTTCTTGTGTGCCCTCTGTGAAATCTGTTGCCTGTAGCACACCCGAAGCACTTGCTTGGGATACCTCGTTTCAAAACACCAATGATCCTTCCGGAAGAGCTGTAAAATCAGTGCATATTGATAGCTATAAATAAAGCCAGAGGGATCGGCAATTGTTTCTCATTTAGAAGTATAATGGCGGGAGAAATATGTTGTATGCTGTTCACCATTCGTAAATTCGTTAAGATTCGTTATTCGTACAATCAGCACACCGTCACATCCGCAAATCTCCAGATCAGCACATCCGCACATCAAACTGATACCTCCCCGTTATCAATCAATGACAAAAATTGTATTTCTTATTATTAACCATAGTCATGACCTTTGTAATAATAATATATATTATTAATTCAATTAATCAATGGAAAAATCAACTTTACTCAGAGCAGTCCTACTCATATATATAAGCACCTTGTCAATTCAAATTTCTTTTGCGCAGCAGACCGGTTCTTTCGACCGGAAAATAAATTTTAGTGGAAACCCGAATTGGATTCTCTCATACTATGTGCCAACCAATTATAATGCTGCTAATAGGTATAAATTAATTATTTGTTTGCATGGCTTAGGCGATACTCCTTGGAATTACCGGAATCATCTGGCTCAGATAGGTGGATATTCAGGTACAAATATGAATAATGCCATTATTGTTTGTCCTTATGGCGGGGGAGATCAGGGGGGCGATACTACTGCTGATTATGCTGATTTTTGGACTACATGCGACACGAGCATCGTAACCAGGTGCATAACGGATGCTATGT
>Ga0206995_1134_pt1 | contig 7488 bp, 6 predicted proteins | sample Alteio_BWMinCont_5_FD_153480 | JGI IMG/M metagenome (GOLD analysis project Ga0206995, IMG submission 153480) | Enriched cells from forest soil in Barre Woods Harvard Forest LTER site, Petersham, Massachusetts, United States -... | ecosystem: Environmental > Terrestrial > Soil > Temperate forest >... | reverse complement strand
AACGGTGGGTGCGGTCCATGGCTAATTCTTGTTCTTCCCTGTTTAATTCATTGATATTTTCAGCACCTTCCAGGACTTCAACCTGGCAGGTACCGCATACGCCGGAATTGCAGGAAAACGGGATCCCAGCAGTCTCGCAAGCCTGGGCCATTGGCTCACCGTCGGGCACTTCATAAGTAATATTATCTATAATTAATTTTGCCATGTTATTCTTTAAACTGCAAAACAGGGAACACGATATTTTTTTCCGGGTTACTGAATTCATGAACAATGGAATCAGGCGCAAAGGCCTTGATCTTATCAATGATCTCATCCACCAGATAACGGGGCACAGAGGCTCCGGAACTCAAGCCCACCCGTTGTTTCCCCTGCAAAACAGCGCAATCCAGTTGGGCAGCGGTGTCCACAATATAGCTGACCACACCCATTTGTTCACCGGTTTCCCGCAGGCGATTGCTGTTGGAAGAGTGGGGCGAGCCGCAGATGATGATGATATCACAAAAGCCAGCTAATTCTTTAACAGCGTCCTGCCGGTTTTGGGTGGCATAGCAAATGTCCGAGCGTAGGGGGCCGACTAATTTAGGGAATTTTAATTTTAATCTTTCAATAATGTCTTTAGTTTCATCTACTGACAAGGTCGTCTGGGTGATATAGGCGACTGTTTTTTGGGGATCAATATTCAATGCTTCGACATCTTTTTCGTTCTCGATGATGTGTAGCAGATCCGGATGAACATATCCCGAGGTACCGATCAATTCCTGATGCCCTACATGGCCGATGAGCAGGGTGTCCACTTTTTGGTCGGAAAATTTAATGGCTTCTTTGTGGACCTTGGTCACCAGAGGGCAGGTGGCATCAACATATTTTAAATGACGCTCGCGGGCTTCGTTAATAAGATCAGGCGGAATGCCGTGCGCGCTGAAAATGATCCGTGAGCCATGCGGCACATCTTTTAAGTCCTCAACGAATATGACCCCCCGAGCTTTCATGTCCTCAACCACTGAGGTGTTGTGCACAATGTCATGATAGACATACAAAGGGGTGCCATAGGTCTTAAGCGCCAATTCCACGATATCAATGGCACTTGCAACCCCTGCACAAAAACCTTGAGTTTTAGCTAAGAATATTTCCATGCGTATCTTCTTATCTTGCTTTTTTTACCTATGTTTCCTATAATACCGCCTCAAAGGAAATAATTATAGCATTTTGTCGGAAGGTGTAAATCCTTATGTTTCATCGTCGAAAAACCCCTACTGTCCTTATTGGCCCTCTGTCTCTGGGGTCAGATTTTCCGATACGCATCCAGTCCATGACAGACACACCCACGGCTGATGTCGAGGCGACCCTGGCCCAAACCAGGGAATTGATCGCCGCCGGCTCTGAGCTGGTACGATGGACTGTTAACGATCATGACGCCGCCCGTGGCGCTGCTGAAGCGATCAGCCGTCTGCGTAGCGAGGGCATCACAACACCTATTATCGGAGATTTTCATTTTAACGGCCATACGCTTCTGAGTAAAAATCCCCAAACCGCTAAATTATTGGATAAGTACCGTATTAATCCCGGCAATGTGGGCAAAGGGCAATTGCATGACGATAATTTTGCCCAGATCGTCAAGATCGCCGTTGACAATGGCAAAGCTGTGCGCATCGGTGTTAATTGGGGTTCCTTGGACCAGGAATTGTTGACCGAATTAATGGACAGCAATGCTAAGTTATCTAAGCCCAAAGATTTTAGCGAAGTCACCAGGGACGCCATGGTGCAAAGCGCCTTGCGCTCGGCGGAATATGCTCTAAAGCTGGGCCTTTCAAAGGAAAAATTAGTTTTAAGTGTCAAGATGTCAGGGTTGCAGGATATGGTTGCGGTTTACCAGAAGTTAGCAAAAGATTGCAATTACGCCCTGCATTTAGGATTGACCGAAGCAGGCGCTGATATCAAAGGTGCCGTGTCATCCAGCGCGGCGCTTTCAATTTTGCTGCAGCAGGGCATAGGAGATACTATCCGTGTTTCATTAACGCCTCAGCCCAATGTGCCTCGCTCCAAAGAAGTAGACGTCTGTAAAGAACTTTTACAATCCATGGGCTTTCGTTATTTTGCGCCATCGGTGACAAGCTGTCCCGGCTGTGGCCGTACCAGTTCTAATTATTTTCAATATTTGGCTCAGGACATCAACAGCCACATTAAATTAAAAATGCCCTTGTGGCAAAAACAATACCCGGGCATTGAAGAAATGAAGATCGCGGTCATGGGATGTGTCGTCAACGGCCCGGGTGAAAGCCGTCACGCGGACATCGGCATCAGCCTGCCCGGCGCCTCAGAAACCCCCATCGCACCGGTGTATAAAGACGGCAAAGAGTTTGTGACCCTCAAAGGTGATCATATTAAAGAAGAGTTTATTGGGATCTTAGAAAATTATATTAAGGAGAGGTATCGATGAACAGCGAATCCAAGAAATTCTTACGCGATTTTTTAAGCCAATGCGGCCCTTCAGGTTTTGAAGAGGCCAGCCAAAACGTCTGGGCCAAGCGGACCCGCGCCTACGCGCAGGCCATCAAGCGTGACGTGCACGGCAATGCGATCGCCGTATTAAATCCTAAAGCTGATTATAAAATCATGATCGCGGGGCATTGCGATGAGATCGGTTTTATCATCAGCCACATCACTACCGAAGGCTTTTTATGCGTGGTGCCGGTGGGCGGCATAGATTCCGGTGTATTGCCGGGCAGCCAGATGAAGGTGCAGACTGAAAAAGGCTTGATCGACGGTGTTATCGGCAAAAAACCCATCCACCTGATGGAAGAATGCGACCGCAATAAAAGCGTGCTCATCAAAGATTTGTGGGTGGATATTGGTGCTAAAGACAAGGAAGACGCGCTTAAAGTGGTGGCTTTAGGGGACGCGATTTCTTTTGCGCCAAACTATATGGAATTACGTAATAATATTTTTTCTTCAAAAGGCTGCGATGATAAAACCGGTGCCTTTGTGGTTTCTGAAGTGATCAAGATTTTAAGCGCCAAGAAATTACGCAAGGACGTCGGGGTTTATGGCGTGTCAACGGTCCAGGAAGAAGTGGGTTTACGCGGGGCGCGTACCAGTGCTTATGGTATTAATCCTCAAGTGGGCATTGCCGTGGACGTGGGATTTGCTTCAGATACACCTGGCATTGATAAGCGCATCGTGGGCGAGGTTTCTTTGGGCAAAGGCCCTGTCCTGCACGCGGGGCCTGCGATCAACCGTGCTCTGGGCAAAATGTTCATCGATGTGGCCAAGCGCAAAAAGATCCCTTATCAATTCTCATCCCTTGGCCGGCCTGACGGCACAGACACAGGCGCCATGCAATTAAGCCGCGAAGGGGTGGCCACGGCCTTGATCAGTGTGCCTAACCGTTATATGCACACCATGGTGGAAACCTGTTCCCTGGATGACTTGGGATCCTGTGCTCAGCTGATCGCAGAAACCATTTTAGAGATGACCCCTAAAATGGATTTCATTCCACGTTAATTACAATGCTTTCAATAATCATTATCTTCTTCGTAGGAATCCTTGCCTATTCCAACGCCTTTCTTTGTTCGTTCCACTTTGATGATCTTCGTTTAATATCCGGCAATTTGGCTATCAGGAATATCCACGACCTGCCGGCTATCTGGAATTTTTATCCCTGCCGTTTTCTCACCTTTCTTTCCTTGGCTTTTAACTATCACTTCCACGGGCTTGATCTATTTGGTTACCACCTTTTTAACATACTAGTCCACATAGGCTCAGCCATTTTAGTTTGGTGGCTGACTCGTCTGACCCTTTCCACTCCTGTCATGAGAGACGATAAAATTGCTAAACATGGCAATCTCATCGCTTTATTTGCAGGGTTGGTGTTTGTCAGCCATCCGGTGCAAACCGAAGCAGTGACCTATATTTGGCAGCGGGCCGCTTCCATGGCGACATTATTTTACCTAGCATCCTTATGCCTCTATGTTAAATCAAGATTATTGCAAAAGAGTGTCATTGCGAGCGAAGCGAAGCAATCTTTTAAACCCTACTACATTTGTTCATTGATAACAGCTATCGCTGCCATGTTCACCAAGGAAACAGCCGTAACCCTGCCTTTGATGATATTGCTTTATGAGTTTATTTTTTTAAAGTGGGAGGGGGCCACAAAACGACTTGCCCCTTTCTTGCTGACTATCTTCATTATTCCCGTAACAATGTTATTCACCAATGCGGCAAGCTTCCAAAAGGTCGAAGGTATCGTCAATATCTCATCAATGCATTATCTGCTGACCCAATTTCGGGTCCTGGTCACCTATATCCGGTTATTCTTCCTGCCGGTAAGCCAAAACTTCGATTATGATTATCCTGTTTTTAAGAATATTTTCCAACCGTCCGTATTGATCAGCCTTTTATTTTTAATGACCGTCCTTTTCGTGGCAAAGCGCCTTTTTTCAAAATATCGCCTGCTTTCTTTTTCTATTCTTTGGTTCTTCCTGACCCTGCTGCCGGAATCGAGTATTTTGCCCCAGGACGATGTCATCTATGAACACCGGCTTTATTTGCCGATGGTGGGATACAGTATTTTCTTGGTAAGCAGCGTGTACTATCTTTGGGAAAAGAATTCCATCGCATCAATGGTCAAAGTTTTCGTGGTGCTGATCGCTTGTTATTCAGTGTTGACGTATCAAAGGAATAAAGTTTGGAAGGATGAGTTTACTTTATGGAGCGATTCCGTTCGAAAATCTCCTCACAAGGCAAGGCCGTACAATAATCTCGGGGTTATTTATTCCCAGCAGGGTAACATGGCCCAGGCCCTGGCAGATTATAACAAGGCTATTGAAATTTATCCTGGCTACGCCAACGCCTACAATAACCGCGCCAATGTATATTTCCAACAGGGCGATATTACCCAGGCCATCGCAGATTACAACAAAGCCATTGAACTAGATCCAAGCTATGCGGATGCCTATCATAACCGCGCCCTTGCCTATTATCAACTACGCAGACACCCGCCGTAACCCGAATTATCCGGGTTTGACTTTCTTCGTTAATGTGCTAAACTTGAACTATCATGAGAAGGATGATGAAATTATTCACTGCATCTTTGTTGACCGTAGCCTTAAGCGTTGCGACGGTGATGTGTTGCTGTTCTGCCTCTGCTACGGCGGCACATTTTCATAAAGTAGATAGTTGCGATCATTGCCCAGATCAAGGCTCTCACGATAATTCTTCTAATCCGTCAGGAACATGCCAGCAGCAATTAACAAGTGCTGAATTTTCTCATGCTCAAACTATTTTTTCGCCGGTTGTTTCAGCCACCACTTTTCCCATATCTGCTTTTTTAAATAATCACCAGAGAATTTTGTCACCTTCATTGCCTTTAGCCTATCCGCCTGGCAGTCCGCCTCCAAGCATAAGTCTCACCCCGCTTTACCTGAGAACCTTCAGTTTACGCATTTAATTCCCTCTCAAATATAGTTTTGACCTTTGTGCGTGTGCGCGAAGAGTCTTTATTTTTAAACATTTGTAGAGGGGATCTTATGAAAATCAAGAATATCATTTTAATTATTATCACTGTTTTAGTCTTGGGGGTTTCCGTGAGCCAAGGCCATTCCGATATTTGGTATTGCCCTATGCACCCGAATTATACCAGCGACCGTCCCGGGCAATGCCCTATTTGCGGGATGGATTTAGTCAAGAAGATAGAGGCGCCTGCACAGCAGAAATCCACCGTAGAAGGTTATGCAGTGATTTCTGTACAGGCCTCCAAGCAAGAATTAATAGGTGTTCGTACAACCATTGTCACTAAGAATAAGGGCGCTATCATTGTTCCCAGAGATGCGGTGATGGATACCGGAGCGCGTAAGATCGTCTTTGTCCAGAAAGATGAAGAGACCTTTGAACCGCGGGAAATCCAAACCGGCCGGGAAGCGGATAACGGTTATGAGGTCATATCAGGCTTAAAAGAAGGTGAGCATATGGTGGTCAGCGGTAATTTTCTTTTGGATTCCCAAAGCCGTATGCAGGCTAGTTTAGAGCAGGGGGGATAATAATGGTTAACAATATAGAAAAAAAAGAAAGCTGGATAGAAAGGCTGATCGGTTTTTCAGCCCAAAATAAATATTTAGTGCTTATTTGCGTGGCAGCGGCCTTGGCAGCAGCTATCTGGTCTATTAAAAATATCCCTTTGGATGCCATCCCTGACCTTTCTGATACCCAGGTCATTATCTACTCCCGCTGGGACCAAAGCCCGGATATTATTGAAGACCAGGTCACCTATCCGATCGTTTCTTCTCTATTAGGCGCTCCCGGTGTCAAAGCGATACGCGGGTTTTCAGATTTTGGTTTTTCTTATGTGTATGTCATTTTTAAAGACGGCACTGATATTTATTGGGCCCGCAGCCGTGTGCAGGAATATTTAAGCAAGATCATCCCGCGCCTGCCTGAAGGTGTGAAAACAGAAATGGGCCCTGATGCGACCGGCGTTGGCTGGGTGTTCCAATATGTGCTCGTTGATAAAAGCGGCAAACATGGTCTGCAGCAGCTGCGCAGCTTTCAGGATTGGTACTTGCGTTATCATCTGCAAAGTGTGTCTGGGGTGGCGGAAGTGGCGTCCTTGGGTGGCATTGTGAAGCAATACCAAATTACCGCTGACCCGAAGAAATTATTGATTTACAACATTCCCATCACCAATCTTATTGATGCTGTCAAAAATAGTAATGAAGAATCCGGCGGCGGGCTTTTGGAATTCAGCGGTGCGGAATACATGGTACGGAGCCATGGTTATGTGAAGTCCATCAAAGATCTTGAACAAGCAGTGGTCAGCGCTGACCGCCATGGGCCTCCGGTTTTGGTCAAGGACGTGGCCAGGGTTGGCATAGGTCCTGGGCTTCAACGAGGCCTGTCTGATTTAAATGGCCTGGGAGACGTGGTCGGCGGCACGGTAGTGATGCGTTTCGGGGAGAATGCGTTGACTGTTATCAATCATGTCAAAGAGAAACTCAAAGAAATCCAGTCCTCCTTGCCTGAAGGCGTTGAAATTAAAGTCACGTATGACCGTTCGGAATTGATCTTAAGGGCCATCGAAAATTTAAGGCATCAGTTGACGGAAGAAATGATCATTGTCAGCCTGGTGATCCTGTTTTTCCTTTGGCATTTCCCGTCGGCTTTTATCCCGATCATCACGATTCCTGTGGCTGTTGTTTTATCTTTTATCCCTATGTTGGGGATGAAGTTGACATCCAACATTATGTCTTTGGCAGGCATCGCCATTTCTATCGGTGTTTTGGTTGATGGGGCCATTGTACAGATGGAAAATGTGTGTAAGCATCTGGAATATTGGGAAGCAGGGGGTCGCAAGGAAGATTACCGGGAAGTTTGTCTTAAAGCCCTTAAAGAAGTTGGACCAGCGGTCTTTTTTTCGCTCTTGGTCATTGCTGTTTCTTTTTTGCCTATTTTTACCCTGCTTGACCAGGAAGGCCGTTTATTTAAACCCTTGGCCTG
>Ga0206995_1133_pt1 | contig 7702 bp, 4 predicted proteins | sample Alteio_BWMinCont_5_FD_153480 | JGI IMG/M metagenome (GOLD analysis project Ga0206995, IMG submission 153480) | Enriched cells from forest soil in Barre Woods Harvard Forest LTER site, Petersham, Massachusetts, United States -... | ecosystem: Environmental > Terrestrial > Soil > Temperate forest >... | reverse complement strand
TCGAGCAGCGGCCCCGGCAGCGCTGCGCAATTCACTTTCAGGAACGGATGGCGGGCCTTCGCGGAGCGGTTGTGAAGAAAACGGGCGACAACTTCCTTGCCGGTGCCGCTTTCGCCAAGAATCAGGACGGGAATGTCGTAGTCGGCGATCTTCTGAATCTGCTTGCGGATGGAAAGCATGGCTCGGCTCGACGCCACGAAGATGGATCCGTCGTTGAGCACATCCGTTTGGCCATGCGGTTCGGGTTCGACGGTGCAGATCCGAGAATCTTGCCAGTCCTCGACCGGCGCAAGAAGCGCGTCCCGGTAATCGGTACGGACACCATCGGATGGTTGATCCCCGGACTGAAGTCTGATCGACAATTTGCATTCTCCTTGGACACATTGTTCACCGCACCCCGGTCCCGATTTCCCCCACCGGGAAAATCAACTTACTGGACCGGGGAGCGGTGCCCAGCCCGTAGCCACAATAAACTGCGGTGGAAAAACGACAAGGAGGTGAAAACAGTAAACTCAGGCAGGTAAACACCCTAGGTTCGACGCGGACGTTGAGGGGGAAGGCAGAAGAAGAAGTCAGTCATGCCGGGCCTCCGGCGCGAACCTGGAGACAACGTGGAACACGTGAATCCACAAAGCCCTCGGACTCGCACAGGAAACCTATCGAGCGCGTAGGCGGGGTTTTGTTCTCAGATGTTCTCAGTTCCGTCGCGGAAGCGATTCCGCGAGGACGGCCAAATCAACAATAGCGGAATCGCCCCCAGCATGACAATCTGCCCCTAGTACCCACACTTGTCTAGTTACCGACTTAATTAGTGGTTGACGCCGACAGCCAGCAGCTCACTTTTTAATCCGAATCACTCCCAGCCCAATGGTGTTCCGTGTCCGCACTGGGTATTTCAAGCGCTCTCTCTCTGCCTGTTCTTTCGTTTTGAACGGTTTCGATAGAGGCGTGAATTGGCCTTCTGTGTATCTGAACAATAGCCATTACTCGGTAATTTTGGGCATTTCGGGTTTATACCATGGGCCGACACTGGGGATTAGAAGCCACTTGTCCGGTCGTTTGACTCACAGGGCACCAAAAGAAGCTAGCCACAAAGCGCGTTCATTCTGGCGTGTCTGGCTGACGAAATGCCCTTACTTCAATCGACTTCACTGCTTCAAGTTTTCTATCAATATGTGGGTCGGGGCTTCGTCCACCTGAGTGCAACAGACAGAATTCACCGGCATCAACTCCGCACGTCGGACAGGGAATGGAGAGCAAACTCTCCGGTGTCAGCTCTGGGATTGTCATTCTTTTAAGATACCCGGGGCAATTTCATAGAGCAGTTCAATTCTGCACGTCTAGCGCATCCCAGGCTCAATGAGTGTTGAAAAGGTAGCATTCTAATACGTATTCAGTTTTATACCCAACGATGTTATAATGCGACGGTGCCACGCAGACTAGCATGGATTGAGAGCCAGGATTTTCAAGGCTTCGGTTGTTCCGAGTGTAACTGGCAGTTTAGGTCTTCCGATGCGGTCGTGGGGGATTCGCTTGAGGAAATGAAGACTAAATATGTAAACGAGCGTGACAAAGAGTTTACTACCCACGCTTGCCTCAAACATAAGATGCCCGATGACCGAAAAACCAAAACGATTGGCGGCGGACCAGCGACTTGTCTAACTTCCGATAAACGCCGTCACTAGGCAATCAGACGGCAGGATCAAGTTGTCCCGCAATCAGACATACCCCGAGGGGATAGTGGTATCTTCCCGCCTTTCCGAAACCCCTCTAGTAGTAACGACTCCCGTGAAAATGCCTCTTGATAGCCACCAATAAATATTCCCTAAGAGTTAATATTTTAGTATATGTGTATTATATTGAACAGACGCCATTATCTTTCATCTCTAGTCTCGCTAGCTGCAGTCCCCTCGTTCGCGGGAGCCGGTGGGAGGGGAAAGGGCTGACTTCCGCGAACTCTTCCTTAGTCGGGGGCATTCCGGGCGTAAAGGGGCTACGCGTGAGAAGAATATCAACGTTCCTTGAGGTTTTACTATCTGCAGCGCTCTTCATTCTTGGACTCTACCTGGTGCACTTAGCAATCTCGGCTGATTCGGAATATGGCGTTGTGATCCTGGTCGGCGGTGCCGTCAGCTTTACCCTGGGCCAGATGACTTTAGTATTTGCAGTGAAATCCATCCTTTGGCACCGGCACATGCTGCGACACTCTGTCCCAAAGGACAACGTAGATAGGCCTAAGGGAGAGTACGGTCTTCGTTGATGAAGAGTCGCGGACCGGCAGCCGGTAGACGCTGCACCATCAAATGCCTAATAAACGCGCGTACCTGGCATTTGGGCCTTGGAACAAAGACGAGACATCACGCCGTTTGTTTGGGATTGGCATGTTGCCGGGCACCCGCGTACTGCACTTGATCAATGTGCTAGATCACGGTACGGCGCCCCTGAACTTTCTATGAGCGCCCGTGTTCTGGCTATCTCGTCTTAGTTGCCGATATAAGCTGGTACGCCCAATGCCTAAAGCTCGCGCGGCCTGCAGGCGGTTGCCGTCGTACATTTCCAATACGCGCTGGACGTGGAGCTTGCGCATTACCTCAAGGGACAGCGGTTTCCAGTCCTCTCGTTGAGCAGAGGTGGTCCTCTGGAACTCCAGGTGCTCTGGCAGATCGGCGAGATCGATGCAATCATTTGTCGTGGTAATGCATGCGCAAGAAATCACGTTCTCCAGCTCGCGCACATTCCCCGGCCATAGACGCTGTAGCAGCGCCCTCTGCGCGCGTCGGGTTAGCCCGGAAATGTTTTTCCCGTACTCTCGGTTGCATTTCTTCACGAAAAACTCCATGAGCAAGGGAATATCATCCAGTCGTTCCGAAAGTGAAGGCAGCCGAATCTGGATGGAATTCAGCCGGAAAAAAAGGTCTTCGCGGAAACGCCCTGCCAGCACTTCCGCGCGCAAGTCCCGGTTCGTCGCCGCGATCATCCGCACGTTGACCTGGCGCACCTCCGGCGAACCTACTCGTTGGATCTCGCGGTTCTGAATCACGCGGAGCAGTTTCGCTTGCATCGCCAAGGACATCTCGCTCACTTCATCGAGAAAAACCGTTCCCCCGTTCGCATATTCGAACAGCCCATGCCGCGTGTCCGTCGCTCCCGTGAAAGACCCGCGTATGTGTCCAAAAAGCTGGCTCTCCAGCAACGTATCCACCAGCGCCGAGCAGTTGCACACTGCAAGTTTCTGTTGGCTCACCGGACTGAGTTGGTGGATTGCCCGAGCCACCAATTCTTTTCCCGTTCCCGTCGGCCCCAACAGCAGCAAATTTGTGTAATGCCGTGCTACCTTACGCGCTAAGTCGAACAATTCCAGCATCACCGGGCTTGCCCCCACGATGCCGCGAAATTCCAGGTCATTCAGCGGTTGCTCCTCCAGCCCCTTTATGCGGCGGCGCTGATCCACTAGCGCCGCCACCTCATCCAGCGTCTTTTTCAACTGTGCCCGGTCCACCGGCTTCGGCAAGAAATCGGCTGCTCCCCGGCGGATCGCTTCCAGGGCCGTTTCCAACGTATATTCCTTCGCCATCACGATGATGTGCAGGCCCGGGTCGCAGCGCAACACTTGATCAAGGAACTCGTACCCGCGCATCCCCCCCATAGGGAACCCCGCCATCAGCAATCGGCACCTTCCCTGTTGGACAAGTCTTAGTACGTCCTCTGGATCGTGCATGGGGATCGGCTCATATCCCATCTCTGCGATTACCGCCGACAGCATATCGAGCTGCACTGGATCATCATCCAGGATGCAGGGCATTAATAAAGATTTGCGGACAACAATCTCTACTATTTTTTGCGAGGTATACGTCATGAGGTCTGGTTCAGATTTTGACAACATAGAGGCCTAGAAAATACCGGGAAACAGTCCCCTTCGACACTTTGCTGTCCCCCGGCCTAGTCAGAATTAACTTCCTAGTGAAGTAGGAAGTATCAAGAGATGGAATACACTTGTATGTCTACTATTGGACAATAAGTAGTACTTAATGATAGGTAGTACTATCTGTTACGGCATGCCGCCCGAAATGTTCCAATCTGGTACACATATTGATTTGGGCAGTTGGCAAGACAGGCATTCCCCTTGTCTGCCTTGGACCATGCGCGTGTGTTCGTTTCCAGATTAGGACGGCGTCAGCACGATTAGCATCCCTGCCTCTCCCGCTATGCGCAAAGAACCCCGAAAGTAACTTCCCCGCTTTTCCGTAAAACCTCGTCAACTGGGGGCGCACGTGCGCCAAAGGGTTTCTTTGCCTTCCCCCAGTTCCAGAATAAACCGCGAAACTCAAAAAAAGCCTCCCCCGCACACGTGCGGTCAGATGTACCGGCCAGGCGGCGGAGGCACTTGGAATAAAGCTCGGTGGGTGGCACGACTTCCGCCACACGCTGTCCACGCAAATGCTCAAGCGTTATCCAACAAAGGTGGTCTCGGAACCACCCGGACATTCAAGCGTACAAACAACACTCTCTGTTTATCAGCACGTAGAAACCGAGGATTTCTGGGCTCCGATGAGATGACGACGGAGTTGTTACTCGATGTAACCAAACTGAAGTTGGCGGCGGCTTGATGTCTTGAAAAGAAAAGAGTTGGTGAACCGGGGAGGACTCGAACCTCCAACCCGTTGATTAAGAGTCAACTGCTCTACCATTGAGCTACCGGTCCACAGGGAAACCACTATTTTACACAGTCTGAAAATTCTTGTCGACTCTGACCTGGGCGAAACAAATTGAAAATTGAATCGCAGACTGGCGCGCGTTTCGCCACTCCGGGGGCAAATTTGCGTTACTTGGCCCGAAGCACCGCCACCAGTTCCCTTGCTACCTGCTTGGCTTTGGCGAGGTCCTGCGGGTCGAAGGAGATTGCCGAGACGCGGGGGTGGCCGCCGCCACCGTATTTTTCGGCGAGGGTGGCAAGGTTCTGATCGGCGGTGGCCTGGTTCCAGGGATTTGTGCCGAGCGAAACCTTGGCGCGCACCGGTGATGCGCTTACGCTGACCGAATAGACGCTTTCGGGGTGCAGAAGGTACGGGATGAACTTGTTGTAGCCTTCCAGATCCAGATCGCTTACATCGAAGAAAACCACGCCATCTTTCGATTCGCAGCGTTCGCGCAGGATTTCGATGGATTTGCGGTGGCGTTCCAGCAACGGCCCCAGATATTTTGTGACGACCGGGAGCTTGACCATTTCGGCCAGCGGACGATACGCCAACTCGGTAATCAATTGCGCGGGCACTCCGTTGTCGGGCGCGGCTTCAATGACCAGGGCGAGTTGAGGTGCTGGCTCCGTCAGTTCGGTGGCGGATTGGGCGGTGGGAAACTGCGCGCCGTCGATGATGTCACCCCAGTGGATCAGGTCGGCGAGCGGCTTGGTGTTGAAGCCGAACTTTTCCTTGGCCACGGTGGCGATCAATTTTGTGCAGGATTTGTATTCCGGGTCGTAAAACATGTGCGGGCCGGGAAAGCGCTTGAAATATTCGGCGTCTGCCGGCGTCAGGAAGGCGCTCTGGTGATGGTCAAACCACCAGGTCACCTTGGGCGAATTCGAATACTTGAAATCAACGATGGCGTTTTCGTCGCCGTCGAAGAGGCCTTCTTCCCACGGGTGTTTGGCCTTGTGGGTCATCCCGCTGAAGTGGAATTCGGCCTTGGGATCGAAGCATTCCCGGTAAAAGCGGTAAAAAAGCGCCGCGGAAGCAGTGCCATCGAAACAGCGATCATGGAAACACAGTCGGACCTTGGTCATAGAGAACGGGTTTGCCCCACGTCTGCCCGGGTGCGGCCGCAGAGGGGAGCAAAGCTTTAAACGATGGACGGGTTAGGAATGAAAGTCAAGTGCAAAGCAAGGAGATTAAAATTTCTGACGGAAGAATTTTCACCGGCGAGCGGCGAACGCGCGGTCCCTGCCCATGCCGGGACGCAGTGTAAACTTCAGCTGGAAAAAAGGAGCTGCCGACAGGACCGTCTGCAAGTCCGCGTCATCCATATAGCGCCGGCGGGGAATGCGCCGGGCCAAGAGAGCGAATTCCAGCGGCTGCCTGCGGAAGGGGTAGGGGTCCAGCGTGAATTCATTTCCTCCGGCGCCGCGCAACTCCCAATCCGCCTCTTCCCCGTTGTCGTTCATGGGGACGCCTTCAATCGTGGTGTCGTGGTCGGCTCCCAAGCAGAAGTAGAGAGAGAGACGGTCGAGCGCGGCAACCCTTTGGATATTCGCGGTGATCAACCTTTCGTCGGTAAAGTCTCTGGTGGCCGGGTCGTTGCGCAGGTCTACTTTCAAACGCAATTGCTGCAACCGGAGCCGCTGCACAAAATCGGTGGCGTGTTGCTGCTCGTGCGATTTTACGTACTTGGCGGAATAGCCCGGCATGGTGGCCTTCGCGCGGTCGTAGAGGCCCGCGCAGTGGCTCGCGACCAGCAATCCGGCGTACAGATCCGATTTCACAACCCGGTCGATTCCGCGCTGGTAAAGCGAAACGTGCTCGTCGGTCGGAACGCTCATGAAGGAGTAGGGCGTGAACGACTTGGGATCAACGCCCGGCGTCATTTCCCATTCCTGCCAGCCGTTGTCGTGCTCAGCCGCCGCCAGGCAAAACGAGGCAAAAGGCTCCGGGCGCGGGAACAGATCATTTCCCCACTCGCGCGCGAAAAAGCCCGAAAGAAAGGCGTGGTCCGTTTGCCGGATCACCAACATCGGGTCGCTAGATTGCTGAACAATCATGAACTCGGGTCACCGATCTGCCAATCCGCGGGGAGGGTCATTATCCTCCATATCAAGGGGAACAGGGAAGGGGTATTCCAGCACAACCATCCAGCGCGGCTATGGCCAAAAAGCCGCCCGACCAAGTATCATTTATTTTGCCTGTGCGGGAGTGGCGGAACTGGCAGACGCAGTAGCCTTAGGAGCTACCGGACGTAAGTCCTTGGAGGTTCAAATCCTCTCTCCCGCACCAAATCCTCCAAGAGAAGATTTGCCCTGAGAGTAGCCGAAGGGCACTTCCCTTCTTTCTTCCCCCCGTCGGTCAGCACCTCGAAACCTGCCTGCCCCAACGCCGAAACTTGAGGGCTGGAGAACGTGCCCACTCCGGTAACCGTCGTTGGACCAGTGGAGGTACTGCAACCACTGGGTCCTACCGGGACCATGCATTGGATGAAGGCTTCCACGGAGGCACCGGACAAGGAGCCTAGAAAGTTGGTGATATCGGTAATGCCGTTGTCACCGCTGGCTCCGGAAAGTGTCACGGTCGCATTGCCCAAACTGAACGTACTTCCAAGAAGGGAGGCAGTTCCGTTCGTGACGCTCACCGTATAGTTGATATTCGCATCTATTTGCGATTGGGAACTGCCGGAAGAACTCACTGAAAACGGGCCCCCGGTGGCAAGTGAAAGCGTAAATCCTGGGGCGAGCGGATTGGTGGTGTCAGCGGTGAATATGATTTGGTTGCTGGTGATCCCTGTGAAGCTGGCCCCTGTCGCGGCGAACGCGAAGGTCTTATCCCCAATTGTGCAAGTTGCTCCCAGAATGTTGTTTAACGTGGTAGTTCCGCACGTATCAGCTCTTGCCGCGCCTGCCGCGGTCAAAATCAGCGCGGTAACAAACAGAAATGACTTTACCAACCCTCTCGCCATACAAACCTCCTAGGTCCTTCCATTTGACACTAGTGGGCCA
>Ga0206995_1130_pt1 | contig 7776 bp, 8 predicted proteins | sample Alteio_BWMinCont_5_FD_153480 | JGI IMG/M metagenome (GOLD analysis project Ga0206995, IMG submission 153480) | Enriched cells from forest soil in Barre Woods Harvard Forest LTER site, Petersham, Massachusetts, United States -... | ecosystem: Environmental > Terrestrial > Soil > Temperate forest >... | reverse complement strand
GGAGGAGGGTTTCGAGCGGGGTGACGCCGAGCGTGAGGCAGAGCGCGCGGTCGCGGTAGTAGGGGTAAATCCAATCTATGCCGGGACGAAGAAGCAAGCCGGCCACGGTGGTAACCGCCTCATGGCCGGCGCTGGAGATTTGAAAATAAATTTTGTTCTGGCGTTTGAGCTGGATTTCCCGGTCGTCGAGTCGGCGGGAGAGATACATCGTGCGATAGATGCGGATGAGGGTTTCGCGATCGAGCCCCTGATGCCGGGGAGCTTCCAGCTTTGCTACTTTCACACGCGTTTGAACCGCCATTCAGTCTGCCTCGCGTTGGAATGGGGATGGGCGTCTACGGAACTCAATTATACCGGAGGGCGCGTCGGAGTGCACATTAGAACGTGCGCGGGGTTGTGAAAAACGTAGCTACTAGGAAAGTGACGCTGAGCGAAGGTAGCGCCTGCATCCTGCAGGCAAGCGCGCTTGCCGCCAGGATGGCGGCGCTACCGACGGGCATCGCGCCGATCCCAGCCACCTGGATTCAGTTCTTCGAACTGCTTTTCGGTGTCGGCAAATTGGGCGTCGCCCGGTTTCAAGACTTTGGGAGAGGCAGCTAGAAACGGCTCTTCCGTGGGGATGCGATCGACCCAGCGCTGCTCGGAGAGCTTTTCATGGTTGGAGAAGCCGAGGCGCAGGAGGAGCTTGACGGTTTCGTTGGAGGCGGGAGTCTCGGGTTCGTCCTTGGATTTTGCTTTGCTTTTGGCTTTGGGTTTTTCGGATTTTGCGGCTACCGGTTCCGCGGCTGGTGCGCCGTCGTTGGCGCGTTCGAATTTGTAGAGCAGCTTTTTGTCGAGACGAAAGGCTTGCTTCCAAGTTTCCAGTTTGTGGCGGGCAAGCTGCGCTTTTTCCTCGTCCTTGCCGAAGTCGAATTGCATGTAAATGTGGGGCATGGATTTAGTTTGTGACCTGCGCGGCCGGGTGTCAAGACGCGGGGGAACTGGACTCGAATCTCCGAGTCGGCTGCAAATTGAATGTACGGGGGGCGACTGGTGGGTTATCCTTGAGAATCGGAAAATGCAGAGAATGCGCCACGATTCCAACGCTCCAGGAAGACCGTTGGGGGCGTGTGTGTGTCTGGTGGCCGTGATGCTGCTTTGGGCGCCGGCGTGGGCTTCGGCATTGCAAGCTGCGGGCATGGGTTGTTGCGATGGGGCGATGTGCCCGTTGCATGGACATGCGCCGAAGAAGAGTTCGACCGATACCAATTCGGCGAAGGATATGCCGATGACCGGTTGCGAGCATCACGGGCGGAAGGCGGCGATGGATTGCACCATGGCGTGTTGCCATCCGAAGGATCCGGTTGTCACCGGGGCAATTGTTTTTGTGATGCCCGGTGCTGTGGAGATTTCTGCACCACTCCTGATTGGTCCCCCCACCCCATCTTTAGCTGCTTCCACGAGTTCTTTTGTTTTTGATCCAACTTCTCCTCCTCCGCGAACACTGCTCCTCAGTCTGTAGAAACTCCCTCACCTCCATAGCTGGCCTCTAAAAAGCGCCCGCCTCGGAAGGCTGGCCCTACCTGGACCGGGAATGTCCACCTGAAGGTGGACGCTACGGTCCCGTTTACATGGAGAGAGATCAATGGTTCGAAGGATTTTGATTGTGACTGGGTTCCTGTTTCTGTGCGGAAGCGCTTTGTTTGCTGCGGCGGTTGCTACTGTTCGGGGGATTGTGCACGACTCACAGCACCGGCCGATTGCGGATGCGGAAGTGGTGTTGAAGGCGGAGCATTCGGAGTTCACGCAGACTACACGGACGAGCGCGGAGGGCGAATTTCATTTCGACTCGGTGCCGATTGGCGAATACCGTATCACTGTGAACAAAGCCGACTTTGGGGGGCAGGAAGAAAAACTGACTGTGCTTTCCGGGACCGCGCCGATTTTGCACATTGAATTGAAGGTGGCGAAGCAGGCGCAGACGGTAACGGTGATTTCGGAGGCGCCGCCGGCTCAGGAGGAGTCGGTGACGCCGACGACGCTGGTGACGCGCGAGGAGATTGCCGAGACCCCGGGAGCGGGACAATCGAACAGCCTGGCAATGATCACGAATTATGTGCCGGGGGCCTACTACACGCACGACCAACTGCACGTGCGCGGAGGGCACCAGGTGAGCTGGCTGATTGACGGCGTGTCGATCCCGAACACGAATATCGCGAGCAATCTGGGGCCGCAGATCGATCCGAAGGATATTGATACGCTGGAAGTGCAGCGCGGGAGTTATTCGGCTGACTATGGCGACCGCACTTACGGAGTTTTCAATGTCGCGCCGCGGACGGGATTTGAGCGTGATAACCAGGCTGAGTTGATTTTGACAGCTGGGAATTTTTATCAGACGGACGACCAGTTGAATTTCGGCGGGCACACGAACCGGTTCGCTTACTACGCCAGCGTGAACGGCAACCGCAGTGATCTGGGCCTGCAAACGCCGACTTCGGCGGTGATTCACGATCAGGCCAACGGCTATGGTGGATTCGGTTCGCTGACCTACAACGTGGATGCACAGAATCAATTGCGGCTGGTGGCGCAGTTGCGCCAGGATTTCTATCAGATTCCGATCACACCGGGACAGATCCAGAACGACTCCAACAAAGAACGGGATGGATTTGTACTGTTCACCTGGGTGCGAACGTTCAGCCCTGGGCTGGTGCTGACGGTCTCCCCGTTTTATCACTACAACAACGTCAACTATGCGAGCAGCCCGACGGACCAGCCGAGTTCGGCAACGGAAACACTGTCGTCGGATTATGAAGGCGGGCAGGCGAATCTGTCGTGGATTGCGAAGCGCAACAACTTGCGCGCTGGCCTTTTCGGCTTTGCGGAGCAGTCGAGCCAGTTATTTGGTTTGCTCTGTAATCAACCGGGGTCGTGCAACAATGTGAATCCACCCGTGACAACAAGCCCCGCGGGCGGCCTGACGGCAGCTTATGTCGAAGACCAGATCAAACTGACATCGTGGCTTTCGGTGGATGGCGGCATCCGGCAGACGCATTATTCCGCGGAGGTGGTGGAGAATGCCAGCAGCCCGCGCGTGGGCGCTTCGCTCCGGATCCCCAAGCTGAACTGGGTGTTCCGCGCGTTTTACGGGCACTTTTACCAGGCGCCTCCGCTTTCGACGATTTCCGGACCCCTGTTGGACGCCGCGAACAATCAGAATCTGGGATTCATTCCCTTGCACGGAGAGCGCGACGAGGAACATCAGTATGGCGTGACGATTCCCTTGTGGGGCTGGACGATTGACGGAGATACGTTCCTGACCCGGGCGAAGAATTATTTCGACCACAACAATTTCAATAACTCCAACCTGTTTTTCCCCATCACAATACAGGGAGCGCGTATCAGCGGATGGGAGCTGACGCTGCGGTCGCCGCAGATTCGCAAGCGGGGCCAAGTGTATTTGACGTATTCGAACCAATTGGCGCTCGGATTCGGCGGGATTAATGGGGGGTTGACCGATTTTTCGTTTGGCAATGGATTTGGGCCGCTGGATCACGACCAGCGGAATACGCTGCACCTGGGCGGGCAGGTGACCTTGCCGTGGAGGAGCTATGCATCCACGGATATCTATTACGGCTCGGGCTTCACGAATGGAGATCCTGAACTGCCCGGAGATCATCTGCATCCGCACACCACGTTCGACATGACGCTCGGCAAAGAATTTGGGGAGCGGGTGTCGCTTTCGGTGACGGGATTGAATGTGGCCAACCGTCGGGTGCTGCTGGATAACAGCTTCACTTTTGGGGGAACGCATTACAACAATCCGCGCGAGATTTTTGTGCAGTTGCGCTATCGTTTTCACTACTGAGGGGAAGATGAAACACATTTTGATGACTCTGGTGCTGATTTGCGCAGGATTTGCAGGTGGTTGCCAGTCCGCTCCGGAGAAGCATTATCCGATCCTGGGAGAAGTGATCTCCGCGGAACCGGCTAAGAAACTGATTACGGTGAAACACGGCGATATTCCGGGGCTGATGCCGGCGATGACGATGACGTACCAGGTGGCGGAACCCAAGCAGATTGAAACTTTGCAGCCGGGGGACAAGATCACGGCGGACCTGGTGGTCTCGGACAGCAAGGGACGGCTGGAGAAGATTGTGCTGGTCGGCAAGGGGGATGGGAAAAGCTCTCCGGGCACGACGCAGCGCATTCCCGAAAAAGGCGACGCTGTGCCCGACTTTGCGCTTGTGAATCAGGATGGAAAGATTATTCACTTCGGCAACTATCGCGGCAAAGTGCTGCTGGTGACGTTTATTTACACGCGTTGCCCGCTGCCGGACTTTTGCCCTCGGATGAATGAGAACTTTCGCGCGGTGCAAAAGCTGCTTCAAGAAGTTCCGGGTGCGACGGAGCGTGTGGAATTCCTGAGCATCAGTTTTGATCCGGAGCACGACACGCCGGCGGTGTTGAAGCACTACGCTTCGCTCTACAAGAAGAACGCGCCGGGTGAGAAATCGTTTGATTGGCAATTTGCGGTTCCCTCGGCGAAGGATTTGCCGGAGTTGGCGCAATTCTTTGGCTTGGTGTATCGGCCCGAGCAGACGCAGATTGTGCATTCCCTGAGCACCACGGTAATCGGCCCGGACGGCAAAGTCGAGAAGTGGTATTCCGACAACGAGTGGACTCCGGCCGATGCGGCCCAAGCGATCAGTTCGTTGCTCCACCAAGTTTAATGAGAGTCGTTCAGGAATCCGAAAACTTATTCCGCCTCACGCAACTTGGGATGATCAATTGCTTCCTGGTGCGTGAGGCTGACGGTTTCACACTGGTCGACACGGGCCTCCGCGGTTCTGCTGGCCCGATTCTTCGCGCAGCAACGGAGCTGGGTGCACCCATCCGAAGAATCGTTCTGACGCACGCACACGTCGACCATATTGGCTCGCTTGATAGTCTTATGGCAGCGCTGCCCTCCATCGCGTTCGCCATCGGCCGACGTGAAGCGCGGCTACTGGCAAAAGATTTGAGTCTGGATGCCGGCGAGAAAGGCAAAGCGCTTCTCGGATTCACTGGCGCAAAAGCGCGGCCCGGCAGATTGCTTGAAGAGGGAGAACGCATTAGTTCTCTGCAGGCGGTTGCCTCACCCGGGCATACGCCGGGACATATGGCGTACATGGATGTTCGGGACAACGCGCTGATCGCAGGGGACTCGTTCACGACCCAGACCGGTCTGGTGGTCGCAGGCGTCTTTAAACCGTTGTTTCCCTTCCCCGCTCTTTTTTCGTGGAACGCAGTACTCTCCGCGAAGAGCGCCACAAAACTGCGCAACTTGAATCCAAGTATGCTTGCGGTCGGGCACGGTGAAACGATGGCTTCTCCACAGCGCAACATGGATTTGGCATTGAAAGAGGCTTTTCGCCAGCATCCCGAAGCAAGAGACCATGTGTAGTCGAAGAGGTTGCGCGAGGTTTGGAGCGCAGGATAGACTGAGGCACAATTTCACGGCGATGGAGTTCGCCATAACCGCCCTGGCCGGATTGGCCGGGGCTGATGACTCCTGGCTGCCAGACGGCACCAGGAGTTTTTTCTTCTGTGCGGCGGGAGCAGCCGGATCGGAGACACATTGCGTTTATTGCTGATTGGGACGTTCGGAGCGATTGGAACGCTGGCGAGATATGGATTGCAGGGGCTTGTGCAGATCAAGATGGGGAGCACGTTTCCGTATGGAACGCTGCTGATCAATTTGACAGGATGTTTTTTCCTGGGATTGATCGGGCAGCTTTTACTGAATCGCGTGATTGTCCCGCCGGAATGGCGCATGGCCATCGCAATCGGATTTTTCGGAGGTTACACCACGTTTTCGAGTTTCGGATGGGAGACGGCGAAGATGCTTGAGGCCGGAGAGTGGCTCTGGGCGACGACGTACGTCGCGGCGAGCGTGGCGTTTGGGTTGTTGCTTTCGGTTGCGGGGATTCGGTTGGCCAACCGGTTTTAGGAGCACGCGATGACGCACCAGAAATTTGAGGGCGAGCGGACGCTGATGCGGATTCACATCGGCGAATCGGACAAGTGGCATGGAAAGCCGCTGCACGAAGCCATCGTTGAGCTTTTGCGGAAAGACGGATTTTCCGGCGTGACCGTGCTGCGCGGCGTGGCGGGTTACGGTTCGTCGAGCGTATATCACACCGACAAATTGTTGCGGCTCTCGCAGGATTTGCCGATTATTCTCGAGGTCATCGAAACGCAGGAGCGGATTGACCAGATGCTGCCGCGGCTGGACGAGATGGTGGACGGCGGCTTGATCACGCTCGAGAAAGTGCGCGTGATACTCTACCGGCCCGCGAAACGATAATCGGCGCGGTGGAGGCCAAGGCGGTGTTTTCTTTCACCTCGATTTTATTCTTCCTCGGAGCGATCCTGATTCTTCGGCTGCGAAAGTAATTCTCCGCGCAGGGATTGAGGTTCAGCGGCGGCTTCGCGTTTGGATGCCAACATCCGGCGATGAACTTCCGCTTCCAGATACTTGCGCAGATTTTCCGGAACGATGCCGGGAGCGGCCAACTCGCGTAAATCCACAACGGTCAGTTGTGGCAGATAACTCAACACAATCGCAAGCGGCGTGGAGGAGTTGCGCACCAGGGCGAGGCGCACGTTGTAATGCTGCGACCATTTGCGGTGATTGGCGACGGTGAGAACGACGACCTGGGGCAATTTGTCGTGCCACAAGACTTTCAAAACCTGCGCTTCGGTGAGGCGGGGATTGTCGAGAGCGATTTCGAGAACCTGTGCGTGGCCCGTGGCGATCAAGGCTCCGGCGACGCGCGCGGGGCCGCGGCGGGCAAGAGTAATTCTCTGCCCCAACGGCAACTGCGGCAGGCGCGCGATGATGTACTCCTCGGCGTGGCGCTTGAGTTCGGTGGAAGCCGAAGGCGACAAAGAATATTGAACGAGGTCCATCAGGTAGAGGTCGCGCAGAAGGCGCAAGCCAACCATGCGCGGGGCACCGGGATGAAAAACCAGGGCGCGCTTCACGGCGTAGCTTTTCAAGAATGTTTTTCGCCCGGCGATATTTTCGATAATCTCCGCAGGCAAATCTTTTCGAGAGAGCAGCAAGCCGAGGAGCGTATCGTCGAGCGCGGGATTTTCGAGAAGGGCGAAAAGAACCTCTGCCGATGGGTGGTAGAGAAACGACTTCAGTTCTTCGCCGGTGGCGAGTCGCGCGCGGTCGCGTTGCTGTTCGAGAAGGGTCAAGTCCGCTTCCTCACCCAGGCGGCAAGAGTTGCAGCGCCAGATGTGCCACCGCCGAAACCCAACACGTGGCACATGGAAAAAGGATACGCGAGCCGAGCCGTTTTTGGGGCGGCGTTAGCTGGGACGGTGCTGAAAACGTTGCTGCGCCTCACGCAGCGCGGATTGCTTTCTTGACGCACCGGGACGCAGCCACTATTCTCGTCACACTTCGCGGGCCGGGGCGGCGGCGGAGTTCGAAACGCATGCACATTCATCTCCTCGACCTTGCGATCGTCATCATTTACCTGTTGGGAGTGACGGCGCTCGGCGTTTACTTCCGCGGCAAGCAGCGGGACGTGCGGGACTATTTTCTGGGCGGGCGAACCGCGCCGTGGTGGGCGCTGGCGTTTTCGATCGTCGCGACCGAAACTTCCACGCTCACCATTATCGGGACGCCGGCGCTGGCCTACTCCGGCAACATGACTTTTCTTCAGTGGGTGTTCGGGTATCTCGTTGGCCGCTACCTGATCAGCGTGTTTTTTCTCCCGGGGTACTTTCGCGGGGAAATTCTGA
>Ga0206995_1131_pt1 | contig 7785 bp, 7 predicted proteins | sample Alteio_BWMinCont_5_FD_153480 | JGI IMG/M metagenome (GOLD analysis project Ga0206995, IMG submission 153480) | Enriched cells from forest soil in Barre Woods Harvard Forest LTER site, Petersham, Massachusetts, United States -... | ecosystem: Environmental > Terrestrial > Soil > Temperate forest >... | reverse complement strand
ACCTGCCGCAGATACCGCAATGGAAACTTGCGGTGGAGTCGCAGGGTTCATCCATGGGTGAAACAGCCTGACAAGACCACTCGAGGTCCCGGGCTTCTGTTTGATTCACTTGTTGCAACATGTTCCCTCCTCGTGCGGGCAGTATACACCTGTGAAACGACTCGGGGATCTGGGGGAGATCGCTTGCACTCTTGAGCAGAGGTGCAAAGGGAAACTGCATTTGGCAAACGGAATGAGCCTTGCAGTCGAATTCCCGAGGGCGTACGATTCCTAAATATTTACTCCTCGCAGGACCTTCCCAGCCCATTCCCGAGGCGTACCAGAAGGAGGATCCCAACATGCCAATCATCAAGGAGTTCACCATCCGCTTAGAAGACCGGCCTGGGACACTTGGCAAGCTCTGCCAAACACTGGCCGAAGAAAACGTCAACATTCTCGCGTATCAACAGTTCGCTCACGAGAAGGGTCAGGGCTCCGTGCGTCTCGTTGTGGACAATCCAGACAAGACCAGGGCGACTCTGGATCGGCAGCGCGCTGATTACAGGGAGGCCGAAGTCGCGAAGGTGATACTAACGAACCGACCTGGGGAGCTCGCTCGCGTCGCGTCGCGGCTGGGCGAGCAGGGAATCAATATCAACTATGGCTACTCTGGAGCTGAACCGGGCGCCAACGCATCGTTCCTGATTCTCGGGGTCGCCGAAGTGGGCAAGGCGTTAAAGCTCGTCGAGCAGGCGGCCGCCGCGGGCGGGAAGAACTGAATTGACTCTCGTTGAGATTCAGTCCCACCAATATTTTCACCACGGGCACTCTGGCTATTTAGTCGCGCGGCTCCCTTGAACGGGAATCGTCAACGACTCCATCACCCGGAGTGCCCAACTCATCCAACTTGATGCGGCGGACCTTCGCACTACCGGCAAGCGTAGGGGAAAGCGAATCCCGTCGTGGGCAGTGGAAGACAATTCCCACGCCAGTTTCCATTCGATGCGCTGAAGGACAATTCGACGTAGCGCGGCAATGGTCTCCGAGGATGCCGGTTAATATCGCCAGCGGATCACTCGCAGCAAATCGCAATAGTCGTCGGTCCACAAAATGGGTTCGGTGTGCCCCGGGAACGGTTCGGAGTGTTTGGCGATTTCCGGGCGGGATAGCGGAGCGGGATCTTTGGAAAGCAAGAGCCACTCCGATTCGGAGAAAGGACCCGACGGAAGAAGTGGATAGACACCAACGGAGTGAAGATTAAACTCCCGGGCAATGCCGGCGACCACCGGCCGGAGATTCAGAGTCCGGTTGCTGATGTGGATGGCGATGACGGATTGCGGAGAGCGAAGATGACGCTGGTAGAGGGCGAATGCCTCCCTGGTGAGGAGATGCATGGGAATCGCGTCGCTGGAAAACGCGTCCAGAACCAGAACATCAAATTTCTGGAACTCGCCACGCTCAGCTTCTTGTTCGAGCGAGATCCGAGCATCGCCGAGAGCCACCTCAATCCGGCCAGGGGAATCCCGCAAGTAGGTGAAGTAGGGGCGTTCGGCGCTGGACATTTTGTAGACATCGGTGTTGATTTCATAAAAACGAAAAAGATCGCCGGGATGCGCCAAGGCAGCGAGCGTGCCGACACCCATTCCGACGATGCCAACACGCATGGGATGTTCCGGCCAGTTGCTGATGATCAGGTTTGCGCCGCTGCCGGGGCCGTAATATCCAGTGGCGAGGCGCGCGCGCGGCGGGTCCTGATACTGGAACCCATGCAGGGTGTTGCCATAGCGCAACGCGAGATAGTTTTCCTTTTCCTCGTTCACGATCGACAAGACACCATAGAAATTTCTGGACGATGCAATGACGTGGTAGAGCGCCGCCTTTTGCGGAATAATCAACCCCGCAGCGAGCAATGCCAAAGCGATTCTGGATGAGCCGCGAACCAGAAGGTTTGCAGGGACGGTGCGCGGGTTGCGGCGCTCCATGACGTACCTGAAAACAGCGGCACAGATTAACACCCCGGCGGCCGAAACGCGGAGGGACTGCGGCAAGCGCGCCGCCTTCGTCCAGACCGGAGCAACAATGGACGGAGCGAGAAGCACCGCGCCCGCGAGAATAAGCAGAGCCAGCGAGGCGCGGCCGGTGTGCCACCAGGACGAACGATCCTCCTGGGAGACGGATACGATCACCGTGAGGCAGCCCAAGACGCCGAGCGGATACTCCCAGTAATTCGGGAACATCGAGGGCGCAATCAGGCTGACGACGATCCCACCCACGGCGCCACCCGTGGCGATACAGAAATAAAAGAGAGTGAGGGATTCCTTGCCTGGGCGCAGGAGGGCAGTCTCCCCGTGACACACCATGCAACCCGCGAAGAGCACGGCGGAATAAGCAGCAAGCTGCATCAAGAAAGAGTATTGGGCGTCGGGGAGAGAGACAATAATAACCAATGCGACCGCCATGATGAACATTGGAAAATAAATTTCACGGCGAAACCAGCGGTCGCTTTCAAAACACAGGATGAAGGAGAGCAGATACAAACTCAATTGCAGAACCCAAAGAAAGGGGCTGACGGCAATGTCCTGGCTGATCAAGGTGGTCGTGGCGAGCAAGAGAACAGAGGCACAGGCGGCATAAGCGATCCAGCGCACGCGGAGTGACCATGTGACGGGCCGGCAGGGTGAGACTAAACCGGGCGGCGGAATCTTTTTCAAGGGAACATCAGGACTCGAGCGGGCCGTATTTCGAGCGCAGATAAAACAGCAAACCATAAAAAGGCAGTAACCTCCTGCCCAAGCCCAGCTTTGTGTGTGGAGGGGGAAATGCGGTTCGATGAGGAAGGGAAACGACAGAAGTCCCAAGAGCGAGCCCATATTGGATAAGGCATAAAGTCGATAGGGGGATTTATTGGGAGCAACAAGAGAAAACCAATGCTGGAGCAAAGGACTGGTTGCGGATAGCAGAGTAAAAGGCAGACCGATGGAGAGGATCAGGACTTCGGCGATTGTCCAAACGGGGTTGGCCCCGTAGGTAGGGCGCCAGTTGGGTCCGAGACCGATCGGTGTGGAGCGGGAAAAGCTGAGAACGGCCAGAAGGACAACGGAGACTCCCAGAAGAGCACAGTGAAGAAGGATCTGGCGGCGAATGGGAAGGCGTATGGCCAGTCCGTGCGAGTACCCGTAACCGGCGAGAAAGAAAAGTTGGAAGACCAGTATGCAGGCGGTCCAGACGGCGGGCGTACCCCCAAAGATAGGCAGGAGTTGCTTGCCGAGGAGGAGTTGAACCTGGAAGAGCAGAAAAGCGCTAAGGAAAATGGCGAAGGTGAAAGGCAATTGACTGGCATTGCCGGGAGTGGCATCCGACGCCGGGGCTGCAGGCAAATCGAGCGAGGTATCTTCCGAATGCAAGAGGACGTTTTCGATAAGGAGACTCACACGGCACAAGTGTAGCGGAGGGAGCGGGGAAGGCCAGAAAACCTCCCGTTACTAATGTTCAAAACACTACGTACAATTTAGTCTACTGTGGGGGAAAAATTCCGGGATTGGCGGGTTTGGAGGCGGAGGAAGAGGCAACTACGTTGAGGGTCGCGTCGACGTCCTTGGTTACTGGGGGGAGGCAGATTTCGGTGCCGCAGGCCCAGCAGCCGCAGCGGATGCGGCAAATGCTCCGCAAACAGCGCAATCAGCACGCTCGACACGCCAAAATACGCGAATGCCGCCCGTTCAAACGCGCCGCACGCCGCCCACGCCGCCGCCACTTCACTCCGCAGCAAACCCGGCGCCTGCTCGCTCATCCCCTGCGTAGCACCCAAAAAATCCGCCTCTCCCTGATACGCTTCCGTAACCGCCAACGCTGGCGCGGCTCCCTGCGTTTCAACCGCCTGTATTTTCTCACCGTTCATGGATGTGTTCCGATCGTTTGGAGTTTTACTTTGTCCTTAAGCAAATTTTCCGAGGTGAATTTTTTCTCCTGGTGCCAGTGCCAGATCGCCCAATCGCGCCACATCGCCGTGTCCGCAAGTTCTATTCCAGGATTCACCGCATGCGCGTGCCCCACCGCATCCAGCATCGGCCGGTCCAGCAGCGTGTTTCCGTACGCGTGCGACTCCCGCAAGTTGAATTGCATCGCACGCGTCACCACTTCCATCGCCCTTCTCTTCGCCTCACCGTAATTCGCCTCGCCCAACACCTGCCCGGTGAACACTCCACCACGCTCCTCCAGCCGCGTCGCGCTTACCAGCACCTCCTGCTCCAGCCCCCGCGCCTCCAATTCGCATTCCAGCGCCATCGCCACCATCCTCGCCAACGGTTTCACCATCCCGGTCACCAGCACAATCTCGTGTCCGCGCCGCGCATGCCATTCCACCCGCGCCACTCCTTCTTCAAAAAACGCAATCGGCTCCGCAGCCTCCAGAATCTGCTCCGCCCGCAGTCCGCGCAGGTAACTCTTGTTTCCATGCGCAATCGCGGTCAGCCCGTGCGGCAACAATCGCACGGCTTCCATTCCCCATCGCGCGTAATTTATCCAGGGAATCGCGCCCGTTCGCCGCAACTGCCGAAACAATCTTTTCTCCAGTGAAGGCTCCGGCACCAGCGTCCCGTCAATGTCGAAAAACGCCGCCGCGCGCCGCTCCTGTTCCCCCGTGCTGTTCATCCCGCGTCTCCCCGCGCTTCTTCCCCGGTGCTCGTCGCCGAAAGATTGCTCGCAAGAAATCTCCAGCCCTCCACCAGCACCGGCAATCCGCGCACCACGCAAAAAACTCCCGTCATCCACGCCAGTGTTTGCGCCCCCGCGCGAATCGCCGCGTGCATGTCCAGCGACACGGGACCCAGCAGTGCCACCGGCCCCCGCGTCAGCGCCAACTCCAATCCCAAGTAGCAAAAACACGCGCACTTCATCCCCGCATACAATCCACGGCTCCAGCGCGACGCCACCAGCGCCTTCGCCCAACCGCTCTGCAGCATCGCATTCGAGCCCCATCCCGAATACCCGGCCTTCATCGCCAGGCCGCGCAAGAAATCCGTCGCCGCCCCCCGCGCAAAAAACAGCATTGGCAGCCACACCGAGACCATCCCCACCACCGCAAAGTAAGTAAAAAACATGTTCTCGATCACCCGGTCGCCCAAAATGTCCAGTTGCGCCCCCACCGGCGTCGCCATTTTTTTTCGTCGCGCGATGTGCCCATCCAACGCATCCAGCGCAATCGCCGCCACCGTCAGGGCTACGCCCAACAAGTTCATCCAAGCGCCATGCCCAAACGCGCTCACCGCCAGAAACCCGACCACCACTCGCAACAGCGTCACTTTATTCGGCGTCCAAACCATACGCACCTGCCGGAGTCAATCTCGCAACCTTTACAAAGCAAAGACCGCGCCATTCAAGGGCCAAGCAACCTCCTCGTTTTCAATAGCCTGCAAAGCACCCTCTGCTCGCACGCGCCGTCTCCCGCAAGCCAAATCCGTCACTTGTCCCTGTAACCTGTCTCCGCCTCCCTTACTCCCATTGCTGCGTCTAACTCATCTGTATGCAGGCGCCTCTCAAACATCTCGCTCTCCCTTTTGTGCGAGAATAGAGAGAGGGGAAGAAGCATCACCACCCCGCGCGCAAACTTTCGAATGCCACTTACGCGAGCCACTCAACCATGACCGACGTCTCACTGGCAGGAGCTTTCCTTGCCGGACTCATCTCGTTTCTCTCCCCGTGCGTGCTTCCCCTTGTTCCCGGCTATATCTCCATGCTCTCCGGCATCGGCATGGATCAACTTCGCGAAGGCAAAGCCCCCAGTTCGCAGCTTCTGGCTTCCGCTCTCGCATTCGTCAGCGGCCTTTCGATCGTCTTCATAGCTCTCGGAGCCTCCGCTAGCGCCGTCGGCGAACTCCTCAAAGAGCATCGCAACTCGATCACACCCATCGCCGGCGCGCTCGTGCTTCTTTTCGGCCTTCATCTCCTCGGTGTGTTGGCCAAACTCAGCACGCGGCTCGGCATCGCCATCGGCGCGGTTCTCGCCGCACTCGGCGTTTTATCGCTTCTGCGTCACGCGCCACTATTTACCGATTTCGGCGCCGGTCAATTCTTTTCCTTGTCTTTGATCGGTTTTTTCGGTCCGTTCGTCACCCGCTGGCTCAATCGAGACGTCCATCTTCGCAGCTCCGCGGCCCAGCCCGGTGTCTGGAGCGCCTTTTTTCTGGGTTTTGCGTTTGCCTTTGGTTGGTCGCCCTGCCTCGGCCCCATTGTCGGCGCGGTACTGAGTCTCGCGGCCGCCAGCGGCACGGTTGCCCGCGGCGTCCTTCTCCTCGCCGTCTACTCCGCGGGACTCTCCATCCCTTTCCTTATCACCGCGCTTGAGATGGGCCGTTTCCTGAAGTTCTACCAAAGCTTCCGGAAATACCTGCACTGGGTGGAACTCTTCAGCGGCGGCTTGCTCGTTTTCATCGGCGCTCTTGTTTTTCTCAACAAGCTCGCGTGGCTCACCGCTCGATTGACATTCCTTGACGCGCTCACCGCGGGTCTTGAGGGGCCTCTTACCGGCGCCGCGCACAGTCCTCTGTTCTGGATTCTTATCGCGCTCTCGGCTATCGCTTTGCTCATCCTTGCCTTCATCCGCTATCGGGAGGTTTTTTCCGCCATGCCCCGCACGAAAACTCTTTTGGTGATCGGAACTGTCGTGTTCCTGATCGCCGTCACCATTGTCGCGGACCGCGCCACTCGCGTCTCCGGCGCCGCTGCGGGAGGCGTGCACATCGATTCCCAGGTCGCCGGAAAGCCCGAGCCCGCGCTCACGCTGAAAACCGTCGACGGCAAGGATGTCTCGCTCGCCGACTACAAGGGCAAAGTTGTCTTCGTGAATTTCTGGGCCACCTGGTGCGACCCCTGCCGCGTGGAAATTCCCTGGCTCATCGCCATGCAGAATAAGTACGGCCCGAAGGGTTTCACCGTCGTCGGCATCGCCATGGACGAAGAGGGCAAATCCGTCGTCGCGCCGTTCCTCGATAAGGAGCGCTTCAAAGTTGACGGGCAAAAGCTGCCAATGAACTATCCGATTCTTCTCGGCACCGACGAAGCCGCCGACAAATTCGGCGGCATCCTCGGCTATCCCAGCAGCTTCCTGATTTCCCGCGACGGTAAAATCGTCACCAAATTCCAGGGCCTGAAGAGTGAAGACGAACTCACCAAGGCCATCGAGTCGCAACTCTAAAAGGCGCGCGCATGCTCTCCGAACACGACTTCCAAAAAAAGGCCGACCTCGCTTTCGAAGATTTGAAAAAGCGCCTCCTGAATCTAGGCGATGAACACGGCTTCGACGTCGAAGGCGAAAGCGGCAAACTGGAAGTTATCTTCGAAGAGCCCGAGCCCGCCAAATTCGTAATCTCGCCCAATACGCCCATCCGTGAAATCTGGATCTCCGCTCTTTCCACCAGCTTCAAGCTCGGCTGGTCCGAATCGCGCAACGCCTTCGTCCTCGAAAAAACCGGCGAAGACCTCCACGCCGTCATGAGCCGCGTGGTTTCTCAGCAATTGGGCGCTCAGGTGACGGTGTGAACCACCTCACCTCCAAATTCGCAGCAACCCTGATCGCCGCCATGCTCTTTCTATCTTTCCCTGTCGGCTCGCAGACTCCCTCCGGCAAAGACGTCGTCGCCCCTGAAGCCTATGCCTCCCACGATCCCATCGCCCGCGGCATGTCCTTCCAGGTCGCCGTCGTCCTGAAAATCCGCAGCGGCTTCCACGTCAACGCCCGCGAAGTCCCCGAAGACTACCTGATTCCCACCGACCTCCGCGCCGAAGTTCCCGCCGGATTCAAACTCGGCA
>Ga0206995_1102_pt2 | contig 8025 bp, 12 predicted proteins | sample Alteio_BWMinCont_5_FD_153480 | JGI IMG/M metagenome (GOLD analysis project Ga0206995, IMG submission 153480) | Enriched cells from forest soil in Barre Woods Harvard Forest LTER site, Petersham, Massachusetts, United States -... | ecosystem: Environmental > Terrestrial > Soil > Temperate forest >... | reverse complement strand
CCTGCGGGATCGGCTCCAGACGCTGGACCGCAACTTCAACGGCGGCAACAATCCCAACGGACGGCAGGGGCAGGCGAATCAGGGCGGGCGCCCGGGTCAGCAGGCGGGGCAACCCGGCCAACAAGGGCAGGCAGGTCAATCCGGGCAAGGTGGACAGCCAGGACAGACGGGCCCGATTGGACGGGCAGGCCAACCTGGCCGAGGCGGCAACGGTCAGCCAGGCATACAGCAGGGCTCGGGGGTGAATGACTACAGCGGCGAGTACGGGAACAATCGCGGTGGTTACGCGGGCGGGACCCGCAACAACTGGTGGATCGATACGGGCAATAATTCAACGGCTGGCCCGAGGAATGTCGCGCCGCCTGACACATCTCCCGTGACGTCCGACCCCGAGGCCACCTACCAACAGGGCATGACTGATCTGAGCCAGCTTCGCCAGGCGGTACAAAGTGATCCGGAAACGCTACGCGAAGTTCAGGAGTTGATCCAAGAAATGGCGCGCCTCGATCCGAAGCGGTTTCCGGGCAATCCGGAGCTTGTGGAGCAGCTTCACACGCGACGTGGACAAGCTGGAATTGCAATTGAAGCGCCAGGCGGACGACAAGGATTCAGGGCAAGTCCGCAGCGGAGATTCCCTCCCGGTGCCATCCGGCTACCAGGATGCGGTGGCGGAGTATTTCCGGCGGCTGAGCAAGCGGCCGTAGACATGGGCGAGAGGGGGGACTATTGGCATTCAATGGCACCTCCCTCGCAGAGGCTTTCCCTGCAGTAATAGACATCTGATACAGTCCCGTTCATGGCAACTGAATATGACGAGATTGGAATTTGGTCCGAAGTAAAGCTAGCTATCGTCAAAGAATACGCGGCGGCCTACTCGAAAATCCTTGATGCGAACCGACGGCAATCTGCCCGTAGTTTGAGATGGCTTTACATCGATGCATTCGCGGGTCCAGGCGTGCATCTGTCGAAGACGACGGGCGAAGTTGTGGATGGCAGTCCGCTGATCGCCCTGAAGACAACACCACCCTTTTCGGAGTACCACTTCATTGACGCGGACCAGGCGCGCGCTGAGCAACTCAGGAGGATCGCCGGACCGCGAGACGATGTCCACATCTACAGTGAAGATTGCAATCAGGTTTTGCTGCGTGATGTGTTCCCTAAAGCGAAGTACACAGACTATCGAAGAGCTTTATGCTTGCTCGACCCATACAATATTAATCTGAAGTGGGAGGTCATCGAAACTGCGGGGCGGATGGGATCGGTTGAAGTGTTCCTGAACTTCATGATTATGGACATCAATCGGAATGCGCTGCGGCGGAATCGAGATAATGCGATTCAGAGTAAGATCGATCAGCTGACCACACTCTGGGGAGACGGATCATGGGAGGACGCGGCGTTTAGCAGCGCCGGAAAGCTTTTCCACGATCCTCAAAAGGTGTCGAACGAGCAATTCGAGTTGGCGTGGCGTGATCGGCTAAAAAGAAGGCCGGATTCAAATTCGTCTCGGAGCCGATGCCCATGAAAACAAAGACCAACTCTGTGATCTATTATTTGTATTTCGCTTCCCAGAAACCAGTTGCTGCGGGCATAGTGGAAGACATTTCAACAAGTACCGCAAACTGCAAGGCCTATGATATGGCGACAAACTCACACATAGAGTGGACCGACGCGACGTGGAATCCGGTGACTGGCTGCACGAAGATCAGCCCCGGTTGCAAGCATTGTTATGCTGAGCGGCTTGCGAAGCGTCTAGAGGCTATGGGGCAAGCAAATTACCGCAATGGGTTCAAAGTGACTTTGCAACCGCAGATGTTGGGACTGCCGCTTCGCTGGAAAAGCCCGAAGCGCATCTTCGTGAATTCGATGAGTGATCTGTTTCACGAGGATGTGTCCACGGACTACATCAATCGAGTATTCGAGGTCATGGGCCGCGCCAACTGGCATCAATATCAGGTTCTAACGAAACGGTCGGAGCGCGTATTGGAGCTGAGCAAGGAACTGAAATGGGCGCCGCAAATATGGATGGGTGTCAGCGTTGAGAGCGAGAAATACGCGTATCGGATTGATGACTTACGGAAAACGGCCGCGCACGTAAAATTCCTGTCCCTCGAACCACTTCTGGGTCCGCTGCGGAAGCTGAATCTTCGGGGAATCGATTGGGCAATTGTGGGTGGAGAATCTGGACCGAGCGCACGCCCTATTGATTTGGAATGGGTTACGGATATCCGCGACCAATGCCTAAAGGCAACGGTTCCGTTCTTTTTCAAGCAGTGGGGCGGTGTTCAGAAAAAGAAGACTGGCCGGATACTCGAAGGCCGCACCTGGGATGAGATGCCGGTCCGTGGCGAACTAGCTGTGGTGTGATGAGTGGCGTCTCTCGAATAATCCGAAGGGCCTGACAGTGCTACGTTCTGGCAGCTTAAGGCTGCACGGGCGTGGAGACTGGTAGCGTCACCATCACGATTGTGCCGACGCCGTTTGAATGGATCTGCAGAGTGCCTCCGATTTGCCTTACCCGTTCTCGCATTCCGCGAAACCCCACTCCAAATGCGCCCGGTGAATTGAGGGCCCCTCGCTTTTCGGGAGGTATGCCCTTGCCTTGGTCTCTAACCTCGAGGTGAACGTGGCTGTTTTCCCGAGTCAAGCGAACCGCGGCATTGGCGCTCCCGGAATGGCGGTGAATGTTCGTGAGACATTCCTGCACGATGCGAAAGATGCAAACCTCCAGCTCGCTTGTCAGCCGGTCGAAATCCGCCGGCATCTCCAGGCTGACGTCAATCTTGCTGCGTTCGGAAAATCCGTCGATAAACCACCGGAGGGCCGGGCCCAGCCCGATTTCGTCCAGCAAAGGCGGATGCAGCAGATGCGATATCGTTCGAATGTCCTGCGTGAGCTGCGCGATGAGGCTCGCGCTCTGCTCCAGGCATTTTTCTCCATCCGGACTCAATTTTTCCTTTTCGCCAGCCAGCTCCGCCATGTTCATGCTGAGAAGAGAAAGCAGCTGGCCCACGCCATCGTGCAATTCGCGGGCGATGCGCCTGCGTTCTTCGTCCTGCAACTGCAACAGCCGGGCCGATAGCTCCTGAACGACCTCCGCCTGGTCCACCAGTTCTTTGTTTTTATTAACGAGCTCAGCGGTCCGCTCTTTAATTCGCCGCTCCAATTCGTCATGCAGAGCCTTGAGCTTTGCATCCGCCTCCTTGCGTTCGGAAATGTCCCGCGCGATCTTGGAAGCACCGACAATTCTGCCCGTTATGTCTTTGACTGGGGATACCGTCAACGAAACTTCGACTCTCTTCCCGGTCTTCGAAACACGAACCGTTTCGAAGTGATCGATACGCTGACCAGCTCGGAGGCGTTTGAGAATATCTACCTCTTCATGGAGCAGTTCAGGTGGAATGAGAATGGTCACTGGCTTTCCGACAGCTTCCATCGCCGTCCATCCATAAAGGCGCTGGGCGCCGTCGTTCCAGGACGTTATGACTCCATCGAGGTTCTTGGAGATGATGGCGTCGTCCGAGGAACCCACGACGGCGGCGAGCTTAAAACGGGTGGCAGATGAGCGCCGGTTCGATTCCCCCATAGCGATAATTACGGCTGAAAACATCAAGAAACCGACTAATCCAGAGATTTCGGCCCACCCGTGAATAACCCAAGAATGAGCTCGGGGCAGAAACCAATACCAGACGCCCGCTGCACTACACAGTGTGGTGACGATGGACGGCCCTAATCCTAAAAACCAGGCGGAAACGACAACGGCCAGCCAAACCGTATGATATGGATTTTCCATTCCGAGGAGGGGTATGAGCAGGTAGCGCAAGTACAGAGCAACAAAAGCCGTAAGTATCGCCAGGCCGTACTGCGACGCACGATGGTCGATACCGTACACGAGAGGGTCTCCCTGAGGCGCCCACTAACAGGCATGACTTACCGCGTCTACCCTTAGGGAAGAACCTACTATGCAGCGCACCTAAAATCAACTAGTGCTTCTATTTGCAGCTGACTGTAGGACGGGCGACACAATGCTCAGATTGGATCTTTGGAGCGCAATGCGCGTTGTTTTTGAGAGCGATACAGAATTGACTGGATTGCACGGCGCGCCGGCCGGGCATTATGTTTGCGGACGAACTATCTAAAGGAGGCGCCCATGGCGAGATATGGAAAGGCAGCAGGGAAGAGCGTGGCGAGTGCATTGCGCCGGGAGAAGCGCGGGACACTGCGCTCGGGTAAAGGCGGAAAGGGTGGCAAGGTGAAAAGCAGAGAACAGGCTATTGCGATTGGGCTTTCCGAAGCTCGAAAGAAGGGCGCCAAGGTCCCGCGAAAGAAGGAGTAGCTTCAAAGCCTGGCGTCCGGCACTGCGGCTCTTGTGGGGCATCGTCCGCTAGTATGTTTTCTCATTGAGAGAGCTTCGAATATAAAGGGATGGCCTAAGGCGAAAGCCCTTAAGCCACCCCTTCCTCGAGGTAGGATCAAGATAGCGCTACAGGTCAGCGTGACCCGCTGGCCCGCGCAACTTTGTGTTTCGGGTTGTCCGCCACACCCTCCTCACCTTCCTCTCCTTCGGAATTATCAGGTGTGAAAGCCTGAAGATTGATTTCCTCAGACAAGTCCGTCAGCTTCTGATCGGTCTCCTTTTCCTCGTCGAGCGTCTGCTCCAAAAGACTTGCCGCTGCATCTTCACCCATCAAGACGGCGAAAGCGTGCACGGAGCCATACGCGGCGATTTCGTAGTGCTCTACGCGCTGGGCTGCGGTAATGAGCGCCGCATCCATCACTGGACCTTCATAGTCCTCCGCCATGACTTCGCCGCCTTCGGCCACGATCCCTTCGATGCCCTTGCATTTCTTGCCCTTGACTGGTTCTCCCAGCCCCTCGAGCACTTGCTCGAGTCTCCGGGCATGCCCTTTGGTTTGCTCAAGGTGCCCTTCGAACCCGTTGCGGAGCTTCTCGGAACTGGCGGCCTTAGCCATCTTGGGAAGTGCTTTGATCAACTGCTGTTCGCAGTTGTATAGGTCGCGCAACTCGTCCACGTAAACTTCCTTCAACGTATTGGTTTTCATAACGATTTCCGCCTTTTTGCGACCCGCTGGTTCCAACCGGCCGCTGATTTGGAGTGCTAGCGCGTACCCTATGTTTTCGGCGCGCTTCGGACAATCAATCAAAGACTGTACCGGGAGGATATGGGCTCCCTAGCTCTACCTTAGGATGCAGACTGTTGTGCAAGAAATTGCCGGAGTGCCAGCTTCTACAGTGCGTTCCATCCATATCTACATTTGGGCCTCGATTGCCGCATCGCCCGAGACGTTGCACTCTTGGCGCTGCAAAGCGCTACTACAGGCCGATGGCAGCAAGGAGGGGACAACATGCCGAAGGGAAAGCATCTTCGCGGCGTGGGCAGCAAAGAACAGCGGCAGTACGAGCACGTCAAGGAGAGCGCCGAAAAATCGGGACGCTACGGCAAGCGAGCCAAGGAAGTGGCAGCCCGGACGGTGTTGAAGCAGCACAAGGAAAAAGGGCACGAGGCCGGACGCTGAATTGCGCGTCCTATTTCTTCAAGGTTAAATTCACAAATCCAATCCGGAGATCATAAAACATGGCTACAGCACCCAGAGTGATTCGGGGAAAATTCGGCACACTTCAAAGGCAGCTCTCCACGGAACGCGAAACGCTCATGGCGCGTTTCGCCCAACGGCGCTCGGAAATCATAGAGGACCACGAACCGGATGACGAAGGCGCAGAAGCCAATAGGAATCTCGCCCGGCATCTCATCCTGTCAACTATGGATCGGGAGCGGCGAACTTTGTCCGAAATCGAAGTCGCTCTCAAGAGGTTGGAGTCGGGCGAGTACGGAGTATGCGACTCATGCGGCTCGAGCATTTCGGCCGCGCGGCTCAACGCTCTGCCATGGACCCGGCGCTGCATCGATTGCGCGAACCGCGCAGCGCGCGCTTAATCCTTCGACAATTGAGTCGTCGTTCGCGGCACAGACGAAGGCGAATCCTTCGCCGTGTGCCGCTTTTCCTTGGACCAAGCGAAGTTGCGGCAGGAAACTGAGTTGGGGGGGGGGCTTATCGGCGGGAGAGAATGCGTCCTCGGCGGAGCCGGCACTCCGCCGAGGACGAGCGAAGGCCATCGTTAGTTCGTAGAGGTGGCCTTCTGATCCTTAATCTGAATTTCGTTCACGACTTGCTGAACATTCGGGACGCTAGAAGCCACTCCTTGAGCGCGCGAGCGCCTACTTTCGGAGCTGACGCTGCCAGTGAGCGTGACCACGCCATTCTTCACGTCATACTTGACCTGCTTTTCCATCCTATTTTCGATAAGGGCTGCGTCTAGATTCTTCTCGATCCCCTTGTCCAGGTCTGAGTTCACCGCCTTAGCTTCGCTCGCGTTACCCGGGGGGATCACGGCTATCTGATCTGAAACGACCAGGGAGCCTGCAATGGACCTCGCGATCGATTCAGCCTGAGCCTTGTCGCCATCCGCCGCTACATTGCCGCCAAGCGTGACAACGCCTTTATCACGGTCTTCGCTCACGGTGACGTCCTTGAAACCGGCCTGATCGAGCGAGTGCCGAACGTCGTCGGAGACGTCAGGCGATTTTGCGGCCTGCGTCGAGCACCCTGCGAGGACGCCGATAGCGAGGAGTAACAGCGCGCTCAGAAGTGTTCCCAGAACCCTCATGTTTCTACTCACAATTGCCTCCTTGTGTTGATTAAGAACTACGGCGGACGGAAATCTAATGCGCGCGTCCCTTGCATTCCGGGTGCTCGCACCGGCAGTCAATGTCGGGCGTCTTTTCCATGGCTTCACATGCCGCACTGCAGTACTTGCCTTTCGTTGTGGTGCAACTGCACACGGGGTGTGCGCATTTCTCGCCTTTGGGTGCCATTCGAATCTCCTTTCGAAAGTGGATTCAATTCGCCGAGCCATCCCAACGATCCACGAAACCGCAAAGCGAGCTACTTGCGGCGCTTCGAGCGTGCCTTCTTGGCATTGGCGGAAATTGCTTTTGCTCGCTTCACGACTCGAGTCTTCAGCGGTTTCCTTCTTCGCTTTGCGGGCTTCGGCGTCGGGCTGATCTTGCCTGCGATCGTGCCCAATGCGGTGCCGATGGTACGAGCGACGCTTGAGAGCGCGTCGTCATTACCGCTAGATTGCGCGTGCGATTTAGCGTTCATTCCATCCTCCATTTATAATTTGTGAGTGTGCTTCGTTGGGATTTTGATCGCAGGCGCATCCTGGCCCAGGGCTGTGCAGCAGCCAGATTGCTCTCCTATGCGCTTTTCGCCTTCGTAAACGCCTGCTCGCCCACTTCCGTGGCATGCATCACGCGCTCTGCAACGTCATTGACGGCCTGCTTCGTGCGCCTCGTGAGCCTTCGGCCTGAAGTCATTGCGTCATCAATAGCGTCCTTTGCGCCTTCCACAAGATACTCGCGGGTTTCCTCGCCGGATTTTGGCGCGAACAAGATTCCAAGGGCCGCTCCGACACCTAAACCAATTGCGAAACTGACGACTGCTTGCTGTCCAATGCTGTCCTTCATCGCGTCCCTCCCATAATTGAAATCCCACTTCAAGTCAAAATTGCATGGTCAAAAACGCAGAAGCATCCTTGCAAATTGTTGCAAACAGACAGTAAGCGCTAAGCCCCCCAGCCGCCATACCAGGAAGCACTGAGATTAGTAAGGGGAGTACGGCAGATGCCTGTTCGAAGTACCAGTGGAGACACTCATTACAGTACTAATCGTGCTTCAAAAGCATAGAGGAAGACCCTGTAAAAACTACCAGTTTTGACGTATGTCCGATCTGGCGAGAATTCCCTATCGTACATGCTCGGTGCAGTTAGCTCGTGCTGCCACGATGTTTGCACGGATAGCGGGTGGCGCACTGAAACAAATCCAAATCGTGAGGAGCACCAACCATGTCGAAAAACTTTCTGCTTGTTTCGGCCTTAGCTTTATCTTTGATCGTTCCTTCCGTGGCATTAGCTTCGGATCGCGACGACGACGTCTCGCGGACACAC
>Ga0206995_1128_pt1 | contig 8053 bp, 7 predicted proteins | sample Alteio_BWMinCont_5_FD_153480 | JGI IMG/M metagenome (GOLD analysis project Ga0206995, IMG submission 153480) | Enriched cells from forest soil in Barre Woods Harvard Forest LTER site, Petersham, Massachusetts, United States -... | ecosystem: Environmental > Terrestrial > Soil > Temperate forest >... | reverse complement strand
CGTCTTACGCCCACGATCTCTGTGTGCGTCAGGTATGCATAGCTTGCATTGCGGAAGGGTGCGAGCAAGCTCCCCATCCCGGTGGACGCTGCTGCCAGATCGATCAGACCGGTGGCGATACAGACAGTGCCTCCTGCGAGGATGCTAGTTAGCAGAGCGCTCACGAAATTTGGTTTATGCGACGAACTGGATTAGGCGGGCGGCCTTTTCATCGCCATTGGGCCAGTCCGGACTTACCGGGGAGCTACTCGTCGGTCTCGGGCTGATGGTCGTACTAATTTTCGTATTGATCGCTCGCGCGGACCTGCTCGACCCGCTGCTCGACCTGGTCGAGGAGGTGATATTCAACAAGCCGCTATCTAGTTCGTTTTATGAAAGGTCCGAATGGAATGGTATTGCCTGGGACACAGTCGCCTCGACTTGGGGGCTTGGCGTGGGACTTGGATCGACCCGCACATCGAACTGGTTCGCAGCGATTGTCAGTAGTGCTGGACTGCTTGGTGCTCTATTCATGGGAGCCTTCCTGGTCCAAACATTTTTCAGGCGTTCGATTTCGCGAACACCGTTATCCGTGGAACTGCTGTGGGCACTGAAGCTGTCGCTACTACCAGCTCTGGCAATGGCGGGGGTTGATTCATCTGGGCCGGATTTTGGAATATGGATGGGAGTTGTGTTCGGCGCGATCACGGGGCTGGCGGCGTACGATCCAAGGCGTAGTGCTGTCAATCCGGGTGTGGCAAAAAGGTCGATTCGAAGTGTCGGCGGACGTAGGGCAAATGGTTGGAGCAAGTCTCCGACCCCCCTACGTAATTTGCCCCGAGACAATGGGCCTGATAAGCCCGCACCTCGGCCGTCATTCTGAAACTGGCCCGCCACCACTCACGATAACGGGTTGAGATGAAACTGGGACTTGTGATTGCTTCGCATGGTCGAGCGGATATCCTGCAACAGGCGCTGATGAGGCTTACGTCACAGCTCAGGGTTCCGGATAATATCATCATCTCTGCCGTAAGTCCGGCGGATGTTCCTGAGTTAAGTCACTCCATTGCAAACCTACGTACGGTATTTGGCAGCGCCGGCCTCACACTTCAACGAAATAGAGGGTTGTCCTGTCTAATCGACACAGTGGACGTGATTATATTTATTGATGACGACTTCATAGTCGGTGATGACTATTTCCGCAGGATGGAGAGCATCTTTGAGCAAGAACCCTCGATCATTGGAGTGAATGGGCATGTAGTTGCAGATGGTGCAAATTCGCAAGGTCTTACGATTGAGGAAAGTTTCCAATTATTGCAACAATATGGTCGCCGAAGAGGCCCCCCTTGGTTACACGCAATCGCGGGCGCCTATGGATGCAATATGGCGTTCAGAAGCGCCAGCATAGGTTCGGTCCGGTTCGATGAACGCTTACCTCTCTATGGTTGGCAGGAAGACTCCGATTTCTGCGGAGCCCTGCGCGGCGCTGGCTGGATCGTGAGGACGAATCTTGTCTGGGGCGTCCATCTGGGCACAAAACGGGGAAAAGGAAGCGAACTTCGACTTGGGTATTCGCAGATCATTAATCCGGCCTACATCGTTAGCAAAGGTAATATGTCGGGTGTTTATGCCTTTCGCTTGGCTGCGAAAAACGTGACTGCCAACCTAGTCAAAAGTATTCGCCCGGAAAGGTACATTGATCGTCGCGGTCGGCTGCTAGGCAATCTTATCGGCATATTTCACTTGATTACTGGCCGGTTAACGCCGGAATACATACTGAATATGAAGTAAAATCTATCCAAACCCAAATTCTCCAGCCAGTATGTACATTTCAATTTATTACCTGGCGGCGCGGCAATTCAAATCTATTGTCCTGAAGACCAACCCTTCTGTTTTCGACGATTACCGCGCACTCAAATCCGGCGTTCGCCACAATATCGCGGGCAAGTTTTCCCCAATCGCCAAACGGGTATGCAAATGAGCGGATCCGCGTTTTCAGAATGCCCTCAAGAAAACGCGAGCCGGAGATAATCTCCCGCTCTTGCTCGGCTGCAGGCAGTGTGGTCAGGGACGGATGTGTGGCCGTATGTCCACCGATCTCGAATAGCGGGTTGGCGGCAAGCGTGCGCAATTCCGCCTCTGTCATCGGTCGATGGGTAGGGCGAGTGCTCTTTTTTAAACCGATTTGTTTTCGCAGGTTGTCCAAGTACTGGCGCTGTTCATCTGTCGAACGACCGCGAAGGCGTTTCCACAAATCAAGGAAACCGGCGTGCGGTTCGCGGTCGGGATGGCGCGGATCGCCAAGCCCATCGCCGAAGCGGCTGGCCAATAAGCGTACGGCAATACGATAATCAAATTCCGGAGCGTGAAAAATATGCTCCAGTTGATCCCACCAGAATTCCTCCGACCGCACTATGGCGTCTGAGACAATAAAAAATGTCGCAGGATATCCAAATGCTTCGAGCATCGGCGCCGCAACCAGGGCGTTACATGCGTAACCGTCATCGAATGTGATCGCGACCGCATTTCGCGGCAGCCTGTTCCGGGTATGGAGCCGCCCAAACTCTTGGAGTGGAAGAACAGTTTTGTTGCGAAGCCTGGCAAGCTGACGCTCGAATACCTCGGGCGATACAGCGATACTCCAAGGATCGAAATCAGCATTTGCAATGCGGTGATAGATCAAAATCGACCTGCCGAATATTGGCCGCCCGATGACCTTTCTGACACTGCGCCTTGCGAAACTGATAAGCTCGGCTCTCATATTTTAACTCCGTGCGAAACGTCTTCGCAAAATATCGCCGTCCGGGGGAATGAATATCTCTCGAAGGCGGCGCTGAAGACAGGAGGCGACGATCTGCCCCCGAGTTTTTGAGAATTCTCGGGATGATTTATTGTACCCTCACTGTTCCGAGCATATGGTTGAGGTATCCAATGTACAAAAGCCTAAGGTCCCGTGTTCCATAACTGCTATCCAGGTGAAAGTCCTTGCCGAGAACTTCAATACACGAAAAGCAGACGAGAGGAAATCGCCAGGTTGCCCTCGTAATAACCCTTTGCGGTGACGCCGATTTCGTCTACGACGCCTTGCGAAGCTGCAAGGAGCAGACGATTTTGCCAGCTGAAACAATACTGGTCGTTGGCGATCGGCAGCAAGATTTGGCAAAGCGCTTTGCAGATTCCTTTTTAACCATCCTTGTGCATCGGGAGGGAACCGGCGATAGATCGTTCGCCCTCCAGTCAAGTTTGGCCAAGGTTAACAGTGAGTTTGTTATATTTCTCGATGCGAGCGAACGGCTAACTCCGATGGCAATCGAGGTTGGCCTCGACTGCTTTGAGAAGAATCCTGGTGCGTGCCTCGCGTGGGGTGCACATCGGGTCATTGACGGAGCAGGGCGGCCGGCTTCGGGGCTGTGGCGAGAACGAATTGTTTCGCAACACAAGTCGGGAGTGTCAGGCTGCGCAGTTAATGCGATTGCGATGCAAGCTGCGGTCATGTACCGCGTCGATTATTTGCGCTCCATCACCTCCTTTGAGGCAGAAAATAAGGTTTGTTTCCCGAGTAATTGGGTTGAACGCATTGCAACGCATTGTTGCTGTGTGGCAGAATATCGAGCCGATAAGCGGCTGATGCTCGCACGATCTGTTATAGGCGCCCCGATAGGGGAAGATCGGTCACGAGGGGGTAGTGAATGGTCCGGGCACAGACAGCTTTTTCACCACAATGCACCGCAAGTGTTTGCGGCAGGCGCAAGGGAGATCGTCAGCAATGGCTGGAATTTCAAAGCGGCGGTAGTGATGATGCGCGCGGCGAGAATGGCGCCCTTTGCACTGTTGAGAATTGCAACCTCGCGAGCCGCGAAGGCCGTCGTTCAACGTCTTCCCCGCTCAATTGGCCAGCATTTTAGCCAAGCGCTATGGGTCCCCAACGTGACTGATGTTCAATTTGGAGATTTCGAGCGAGTAATGCCCATAAGCGATGTTGATGGGTACGATCGAGGTAGGCCGATAGATCGCTACTATATTGAGCGGGCGCTCGCAGGTCACTTGGAGTTAATTCACGGTCGGGTTCTTGAGGTAGCGGGCCGTGATTATACAAAATTATTTGGAGCTGAAAAGGTAGTGTGCAGTGAAGTGCTCGACATCGACCCTCTCAATGCTAACGCGACAATAATTGGCGATCTTGGTGTGGTCGGATCGCTACCCGAAGGCGCCTTTGACTGCATCGTTCTCACTCAAACCTTGCAATTTATCTATAATCTGGAATTTGCGATTGAAAACCTCTATCGCGCACTGGCACCGGGGGGTAGTTTGCTGATTACTGTACCCGGTATTTCGCCGATAGGAAAAAAGGAGATTAAAGCCTGGTATTGGGACTTCACCGAACTCTCCTTGAAAACTATGCTAGGTCTGCGTTTCAGCGAGGACAATGTAAAAACGCAATCCTACGGCAACGTGTTTGCTGCGATATGCTTCCTCTCGGGCCTGTCGTTGGCTGAAGTTGATACGAAGAAACTCGACTACATGGACGAAAGATACCCGGTGATCGTCTCCGCGTGCGCACGCAAGCCGCGCGAGGGCCATTGTTAGATGCAGACCATTGGACTATTTGGTATAGCTGGAGGCAGTGCGTTAGTGAGTTTTCCATTCGTCCTGGTAGCCTCGCGTCCAATGATAGTCGCAGAGGCCATTGAACCTCTGTAAGGGAAAAGGAGAGAACATCGCGGCCCGGTAACGCAGCCGCAACAACTGACCAACAAAATATCGCCGCAACTTATTGGAAGGCGTAATATCTCCGGACTCCAGCGTCAACTTGGCGAAGCCGCGACCGTGCTGATAAGATCGTTGTGCCCAATATGCACTCGCAAGCTGACCACTGCGGATTATGTGTTGGACGCGAGGCTTTTTGGCGAACCATGCCCTTGCACCGTTGCGCGCAACCCTGCAGCAAAACTCCGTTTCGCTACCCATCGGATAGTTGGGATCGGAACCATTAGGACCAATGTCTTCGTTAAATCGAAATCCGCTCTCAAATACTGAACTTCTCACGGCCATATTCGGCCCGTAAATTTCGTTGGGAGAAATTGGTCCTTCAGGTAGATCCCGAGCCGCAAACAGCACGCCGCACTGCCGGTTGCTTCGCGGCATCCATCTGGGCGGAGGTGTTTCGAAAAGTGGAACAATTGAGCCGCCGAAAAGTTGATAGTCCCCATGCATATTGAGATAACCTGACCACGCGATCAAAAATGTTGGATCCGGAATTGCATCATCATCGGTTATAATCGCCAAGCGGCCTTCGAGAGCGCCCAATCCAAGGTTTAATGCGCAATTTTTGCCGGGGGTTGACTGTTGAAGGGTTTCGAGTGGTAGGCGTTTCCTAAACGAGGCAAGGATATCCGCCGTTCGATCGTCGCTGCCGTTATCGACAATCACCATTTTCCAGCTGTGCGGCGGCTTCTCCGTACGACAATAACCTTCAAGCGTTCGCGGGAGTACGCGTTCGCCGTTACGGGTTGCAAATAAGACTGTGAAGGCGGAATCTGACATCCTTCACCTCCTTTCCAGATACGACACTTTTTCCGCTGCATTCCTTTTCACGGTGTATCAAACATGCCTTCTGCATAATAACGTCGTGGCGACCCGTCGCTGGGGCATGCAGGTTGGTCTCAAGACGTGGCCTTGCGGAGGTTACGGCTTTCGTAGCGGTGAGAGCGCTGGGCTATTATCGCGGAGATACAACCATGTACTTGATCAGTTGTCAGCGTGGCATAGCCCGTGTAAATTTGCGAACACTATTCTTAGTCATGCCTACTTCGATTAGCAAGGCTACCAGGATGTGTCTCCGTTGAACGTCGTAATGCCGTTTAAGGTCGTAGTGTGATGTCTTACGTGACGGTCATTATTCCTGCTTTCAATGCCGCCGATTTCATTATTGATTCATACCAGTCGATCGTCGATCAGACGATTGGCGATTGGGAACTCATATTCGTAAATGATGGCTCGGGGGATCGCACGCTTTCTGTCGTCAAATCCCTGGCTGCAGCCGACAAACGTATCAAAGTGATCGACCTCTCGTCGAATTCGGGACCGGCGTGTGCAAGAAATGCTGGGCTTGTTCTGGCCGATGGTGATTGGATCGCGCTGTTGGATGCGGATGACCGATACAGTCGAGACCGGCTTGAGGTGTTAATCCGCGCCGCCGAAAAAACTGGAGCGGATATCGTTTTGGATAATCAATTCGTCGTGGATCCGACTTCAAAACGCGTGGCCTTTCTGGCAATTGAGCCACCCAAGGATGAGGTGGTGACTTTGGAATTCGGTGCGTTTTTGCGGAACGTGCAGTCGAGCACGTTTTTCGACTTTGGGTATTTGAAACCGATCATCCGGCGCCGCTGGTTGGAGGCCAACGACGTTAAATATCGAGAGAAATTGCGCCTCGGAGAGGACCTGATGTTCCTAATGGACTGCTATGCGCGCCGTGCCAAGGTGATACTGGTGTCTAAGCCTTATTATTATTATTCCTTTCAATATAGCCAGATAAGTAGAACGATGTCTCCAACCACCAGAACGGAAGCCAGGTACGAACCACTATTGGCGGCGATGGAACTGTACCTCAAAGAAAATGCTGGTCGGCAGTCTCATCTTGAGCGTCGTTTAATTGCCTCGGCTTGCGAGGCGGTACGCGATACAATGGTGGCAAAGGCCATGAAGGTCTACTTAAGGGACCGCGACCATGTGGGAATCGCTTGTTGTCTGCTGCACCCGATCAGGCTTTTCAGAGGGTTTTACTTCGCAAAAAAAAGAAGCCTTTCGGTCAAACGTCGCGTAAAATCATTTCCACTAATCGAAGGTGCGTGATGTTAGGCGCTGACGTCAGCAGAGTTGTAATGACAGCAGATATGGTGCGCCCAAAGTCGATGGAAACGCGAAGCTATCAAGTGGCCTTGTGCACTGTCGAAACATGGACCATCCATATTCCATGATAAACGGACTCCCCTGGACAGGTCGTCGCGCAGCTAATGATGACGATGTGTCCGCAACCACTTGTGTCGATGTGATAATCGCCGCAAGAGACCGAGCGGATACTATTGCCCGAGCAGTGTCCTCCGCGCTCTCACAAGACGCGATACGCACCGTGATCGTGGTGGATGATGGTTCGACTGATGATACTGCTGCTCGGGCGAGCCAGTGCGACGTGAGCGGCAATCGTGTGCTCGTCGAACGCTTGCATTCAAGCCTTGGACCGGCAGCAGCGCGCAATGTCGCGATCGAAATTTCAAAAGCGCCATGGCTGAGCGTACTCGATGCTGATGACTTTTTCCTTCCGGGCCGAATCGGTGCTCTGCTATTACAGGCGGATGACTGCGACTTTGTCGCGGACCACTTGGTGCACGTTTCGGAAAACTCCGATCCGCCAATATCAGCGCCTTCTCCGGAAGGGGCAAAACCGATTCACCTCAGCTTTGAAGAGTTCGTACTTGGAAACGTGGCGCGACGAGGCGCTCCCAGGAAGGAGCTTGGATACCTTAAGCCATTGATTCGACGACAATTTCTGGACGCGCACGGATTGCGATATCTTGAAAGCTTACGATTGGGCGAGGATTACGCCCTGTATGCACGTGCGCTGGCGGCTGGTGCACGTTTTCGCATAATCCCCACGGCAGGATACGTTGCAGTCGAGCGAAGAGACTCGCTTAGCTCCAGGCATACCAGGCGGGACCTCGAAGTGTTGCGAAATAGCGATCGCGAATTGATGGCGATGAAGCAACTAACGCTACCCGAGCGCGACGCGGTTGCCAAACACTATGCCGACGTCGACCGACGAGCCCAATGGCTAGTGCTCGTGGAGGCATTGCAGTCGCACAACTATCCGCGGTTTCTGTCCACATTGTTTCGGTCGCCGGCACTGACTCTCTACCTTACTATGCGCCTGATCGAAGAGTGCCCATCGCAGATACATAAGTTCTTAAATGGTTGATAATGGCAATTGGAATGCGGCTCACTCGATCAACTACGCAGTCGCATGTAGGCTTTACCACCAGCGTTCCGCGGCTACGCCAATTCCGCAAGAAACGCT
>Ga0206995_1096_pt2 | contig 8455 bp, 12 predicted proteins | sample Alteio_BWMinCont_5_FD_153480 | JGI IMG/M metagenome (GOLD analysis project Ga0206995, IMG submission 153480) | Enriched cells from forest soil in Barre Woods Harvard Forest LTER site, Petersham, Massachusetts, United States -... | ecosystem: Environmental > Terrestrial > Soil > Temperate forest >... | reverse complement strand
GCAGGGAGCGATTGCCGCGGCAACGCGGGTGGGGTTGATGCTGAACGTGCGGCGGGAAAATCTGGACGCGGTGCTGGCGGACGATGGCATAGAGACGATCGATCTCTTCCCTTGCCTGGACAACGATTTCAGCGACGGGTTCTTCGGAGGCTTTTAGTTCGCTCTGGGTGACGACATTAGGCGCAGATTGGTCTTTGGGGTCGACGTGATAGTCGGCCATACAGCGGTGCCAGGAGTTGGAGATTTCGTCTGCGGCAGAGGGTGGGGGCGCGTCAGGGAGAGCGGACTCGATCGACTGGGATCGAGGCGGCTCTTGGTCACCGGAGGCGGAACGATTGATGACTTCTGGGGGCACGGAACCCTCCAGCACCCTGTTGCGACTCGCCCGGTGGGCGTGTGCTTGGCTCGGCCCCGGGCGCGGCGGCTTGCGTGGCACTTATGCCCGCAAGTGAGGCGGCAAGTGTAACAAGGCCGGAGGGGAGCAACAAGTTGAGTCGTTTGCCAAATGACTGACTGCAAAAGGCGGAAACCCATTGAATCGGTCTGGCGAGGGGAAAACAGAAGCAAAATGGAGCGGCCTATCGGAATCGAACCGACACCTGAACCTTGGCAAGGTTCCGTACTACCACTATACTAAGGCCGCTTGAACTATAACTTTTATAGCACGCTTCTCCCCGAAACGACAAGACACGCCGCGAAGAGTTGAGACGAAACAGGCGAATCAGGAAACCTGCGTGACGCGGGCCGACTTGACGATCGGCGAGCGGCGCTGGCGTTCGGCGAAGCGGGTGGCTTTTTCCTTGTTAGTGTAGACCCGGCCAAAGTTTTCCCCGTCGGCGTAATTGACGGTGACCAGGAAGTGATGATGTTTTCGGCGGCGATCTTTTCCGAATTCCGACTTTCCGTCCCGGACGGATTTCCGGGGGCCTTTCGCTGGAGTTAACGCTTTTGCCACGGACACCTCTGATTTGAAGAAATCGTAAATGCCACTATCGCAAGAATGAAAACGATTCGCAAGCACAGGTTGCGAAAGCAGCGAAAATTATATTCCTGAGTGAAGGGGCTAACGCAATGCCACAGAGGACGAATCGGACCGCCCGCTGAAGAGGGGCAAGAAACCGCGGCTGGCGTGAACCAGATGCTCGATGCCATGCAAGCCGCTGCTGTCGCCGGATTCGGATTCATTCCCGTGCCAGGAGAAGGTCATGTTAATTCCCGCCAGTTGATCAGAAGGCGGCGTGTGAACGGCAAGGAAGCCATTGCCGCCGAACGCGCTGAGATTGTGGAGCGCTCCCTGGCCGGGGAGGCCCATGACGAAATTAGCGGTGGTGACGTCGCTCTCGAAGCCGATGAGTTTCACGCGGCCGCGCCAGAATGTGGCGAGCGGAAGGCGGACCTGATCCACGAAGGGCGTGTCGTTGCAGTAGAACGCGGATTCCATACGCTGGATCGTGCCGGTGGAGGAAGTCCAGAGTGGTTTTTCAAAGGTGGCGGAATCGGAGCGGGGCCGGGGCAAAATGTAACTTTGTACACCGCCAGGCATCAAATCAGTGTGAAAGTCATGAGCACCGGGTGTAAGTGAGAAGTCGAACGGTTCCCGGATCGAGTCTGTGTGCGGTCGCAACTGCTTCTGGCCCTGGTTTTCCTTCAATTCCTGGGCACACAACGGCAGGAGCACGATCGAGCAGGAAAGCGCGGCTAGCCTCAAAGGCAGCCTGATCGAGATGCCAATTACGGGCACTCGCTCCTCCTAAGTCCGCAAAGACGCCTAATAAAACGCAAGATATCGCAATGTGTTGCGGGTGTCTATAACTTCCCGGCGGGAGCAGGCTGCGGATGGTCGGGCGGCAGGTCTCGCTATTGCGAGCGTGCTACCGCCCTAATGATCGAAATTTTGGTGTGCTGTTCATGAAACATTTCGCGGATTATTGCGTCTTTACTAAGTGGAGAAGGACTATGATGTTTTTAGCATTGGCAGACAAAACGATGTCGAACGTGAATAAGAAACCGCCACTAATCGAGGACCTTCGCGAGCACTCGCAAGAGCAGATCGCGGAACTGCGCTTGTTGCTGGAAGCGGGATTGACCGGGCGTCCGGACCCGCGCCGGCCCGGCTTTTTTGAGCTCGATGGCGTGGCGAATGTGTATTACGTTTTCCGGTATCCCACGGGACACAAGGTGTTGCTGTTGGCCGCCTGGCAACGCGAAGTTGACCCGGTGGCTGAGATGGCTGCGTACTCCTGCCCTGCCGCGTAGCGAAACTCCCCAGCTCAGACAATTTAAAAAGGAACTTGTGCGTTTGGTTAGCGCTTGTCTTTTTCGAGCGCCAGCGAAACCGAGTTGATGCAGTAGCGCAGACGCGTAGGCCCTGGACCGTCTTCAAAGACGTGGCCGAGATGTGCATCGCAGCGGCTGCATTTTACCTCCGTTCGGACCATGCCATGCGACGTGTCGGTTTCCTCGTCGACGGCTTGATTTTCGAGAGGGGCCGTAAAGCTGGGCCAGCCGCAGCCGGAGTGAAATTTTGTTTCGGAGCGGAACAGTGGAGTTCCGCAACAGACGCATTTGTAGGTGCCGGGAGTGTCGGTGGATTCATACTCGCCGGTGAAGGGCGGCTCGGTGCCCTTCTGGCGTGTAACATGATACTGGTTCGGAGTGAGCTGCTTTTGCCATTCGCTTTCGGACTTTTGGATCTTTTCGGCCATATATCCTCTTTATACGGTGCTAACACAGTCTCCCCGAGTATCAGATTCGGCGCAACTCCTTGACGTTTCATGCTGCCGCCTCAACTATAAAAGTACCCCTTCGCCCAGGGGACTCGTATGCCAGACGAAATCGAGCCCCAATCCGCTGAGAAGCGTCATGCCCGGCGTGCCAAAATTGCGAAACCGCTGCGCGTGCGGCCCTCGGAGCCACGCGATGAACATTTTGAGGATCTGCCCGTCAGCGTGAATGCTTCGAAAGAGGGGATATTTTTCCAGACGCGGCGGAAGGGCTATTACAAGGGCATGCGGGTGTTCGTGACCTTTCCATTTACTTCACAGCACGACCCGATGAATTGCGAATATGTGGCGGAGGTAGTTCGCGTGGAAGAGTTGCCGAATAACCGCTACGGAGTTGCGCTGCATTTGCTGATGACGGTGAATTATAGCGCGGGGGCTCCGCCGGGTTCGGTTACCCGTACCTAGCATTTAATTTTTGAATCGTGCCGCAGCAATCTTCCGATTGACACCCGGCTTGGCCTTCCTGTACGTTTCTAACCAGATGACTTTTCGGGCGCATCGACACCATCACCATCACGGCTATCAGCCGCGCCCGTGGAGTCCTGCCTAGAGATTTTGCAGTTTTGAAAGCAGGAAATGCCCCGCCGGCGCGGATTGCGCGGCGGGATTTTTGTTTTTGGGGAGGTTTTTGTGGAGCTGGCATTTGAAAAACAGGGTGGGCTGATTCCTGCGATCCTGCAGGATCATGTGAGCAAGGAAGTGCTGATGCTTGGGTATGTGAATCCGCACGCACTGGCGGAGACGTGGAAGAGTGGCGAGGTGCATTTTTTCAGCCGTTCGCGGAACCAGCTTTGGAAGAAGGGCGAGACGAGCGGGCACGTGCTGCGGCTGAAGCAGGCGCTGGTGGATTGCGATGCGGATGCGTTGCTGCTGCTGGTGGAGCCGGTGGGACCGGGCGTCTGCCATGAGGGATACCGCTCGTGCTTTTTTCGCGAACTGAGTGCGGACGGATCTGCGCGAATCATCGCGGAGAAAGTATTTTCGAGCGAAGAGGTTTATGGAAGGCGGGAGGCGAAATGAGCCTGCTGAAGCTGGGGATTCCGAAGGGGAGTTTGCAGGATGCGACGATTGACCTGATGTCGCGGGCGGGCTGGAAGATCGCGCTGAGTTCGCGCAGCTATGTGCCGACGATTGACGATCCGGAGCTGAGTTGCCTGCTGGTGCGGGCGCAGGAGATGGCGCGGTATGTGCAATCGGGCGCGCTGGAGGCCGGGATCACGGGGCACGATTGGGTGGTGGAAACGCGGGCGGACGTGCTGGAGTTGGCAGAGTTGGTTTACGCGAAGCAGCGGTTGGCGAGGGTGAAATGGGTGCTGGCGGTGCCGGAGGATTCGGCGATTCGCGAGCCGAAAGATCTGGAAGGCAAGGTGATCGCGACGGAGGTTGTGGGGATTACGGAGAAATATCTGGCGAGCCATGGGGTGAAGGCGCGGGTAGAATTTTCGTGGGGCGCAACGGAAGTGAAGGTTCCGGAGCTTGCCGATGCGATCGTGGAAGTGACGGAGACGGGATCGTCCTTGCGTGCGAACCGGTTGCGGATTCTGGATACGGTGTTGGAATCGGCGACAGTGTTTATCATGAATCGCAAGGCGGCGGCGGATCCGGCGAAACGCGAGAAGGCGGAAAATCTGGTGCTGATGCTGCAGGGAGCGATTGCCGCGGCAACGCGGGTGGGGTTGATGCTGAACGTGCGGCGGGAAAATCTGGACGCGGTGCTGGCGGCGCTGCCTGCTTTGAAGAATCCGACGATATCTTCGCTGAGCGATGCGGATTGGGTGGCGGTGAACACGATTATTGAAGAATCGGTGGTGCGGCAGATCCTGCCGCGGTTGAAGGCGGCGAAGGCTCAGGGGATTGTGGAATATCCCTTGAACAAGATTGTGCTGTGATGCGGATTCTGAACCTTACTGAGAAAAGTGAAGTCCAGATGCTGAAACTGCGGCGGACACACGATTGGGATGGTTATCGTGTCGCTTCGCGAATCGTATCCGATGTACGGCGGCGCGGGGACCGCGCCCTGGAAGACTGGTCGAAGAAACTGGATGACACTGACGTTTCCAGTGTGCGCCTCTGGATTTCGAAAGAGGAGATGGCGGCGGCGAAGCGTCAGGTGGATCGAGAATTCTTGCGAGCGGTGGAGCACGCTGCGAAGAATGTTCGCAAGGTTGCGGAGCGGCAACTTCCCTGCGGGTGGAACTTGCGCGTGGAATCGGGCGTCGAGATTCGGCAGCTCGTACACCCGCTTGAGTCAATCGGATGCTATATTCCCGGCGGGCGGTTTTCGTTGCTCTCGACGCTGGTGATGACCGTGGTACCCGCGCAAGTGGCGGGGGTGAAGCGGATCCTGGCGGTTTGTCCGCATCCGAATGATGCTTTGCTTGCGGCCGCGGATGTTCTGGGCATCGAGGAATTTGCGAGGATTGGCGGCGCGCAGGCGATTGCGGCGATGGCTTACGGAACGCGGAAGATTGCCGCGGTGGAAAAGATTTGCGGGCCGGGGAACCGATTTGTCACCGCCGCAAAGCAGATTGTGAGCGCGGATTGCGCGATCGATATGCCGGCGGGGCCGACCGAGGCAGTGGTGCTGGCGAACACAGGCAATCCGCGGTGGATCGCGGCGGATCTGTTGGCGCAGGCGGAGCACGCGCCGGATGCGGGGAGTTATCTGGTGACGTCGTCGAGCGCGTTCGCCCGGAAAGTGCAAGAAGAGGTGATGGCGCGGTTGAAGGAATTACCGAAGGAGAATCCCGCCCAACGCTCCATTCGGAAAACGGGAGCAATTTTGATTGCTCGCTCGATTGAGCATGCTTGCGAATTTGTGAACCGGTTTGCGCCGGAACACTTGAGCTTGCCCTCGGATGGAGAAAAACTTCTCGGCCGAATTCGCTCGTCGGGGACAATTTTTCTCGGTGAATTGAGCGCGCAACCCTTTGGCGATTACGCCAGCGGCAGCAATCACGTTTTGCCAACAGGCGGGTGGGCGCGGCGGCGTGGCGGGCTTTCGGCTATGGACTTTGTGAAGTGCATCAGCGTGCAGAAAATTGGCGCAGCAGGCGTTCGAAGCCTGGTTGATGACGTGCAGCGATTGGCAAACGCCGAAGGACTACTGGCGCACTCGCGAGCGGTTGAGGTGCGCCGATGAGGGTGCGCTTGCCTGTCCGCAATGCGATCCTTGACCGGCGCACCTATGAAGCGCCCGCCGAGGGGCGCCGGGGAAAAATTCGGCTCGATTTCAACGAGAATACGACCGGATGCAGTACGGCCGCGCTGGCGGCCCTGCGTCGGCTCAACGGGAAAGAATTGGCGATGTATCCGGAGTATCAGGCTCCGACGAAGATTCTGGCGCGCTATTTTGGTGTGAAACCGGAGGAGTTGCTGCTGACCAACGGCGGGGATGACGCGTTGCGCGTTTTCTTTGACACGTTTGTGGAGCCGAGCAGCCATATTTTGATTTGCGAGCCGACTTTTCCGATGTACCGGTATTACGCGGAGATTGCCGGCGCGCGCGTTGAGACGTTGCACTACTCGAAGGAGATGGATTTTCCTTTGGCGGACGTTCTGAAGGCTCTCCGGAAAAAACCGCGGGTTTTTTTCGTTGCCAATCCGAACAATCCGACCGGAACCCTTGTGGACAAAGCCGCGATCGAGAACATTCTGAAGGCCGCCACTCACACGGCCGTGGTTCTGGATGAGGCCTATTCTGATTTTTCCGGCGTCACCGGCGTGCCGTGGATTGGGCGTCATCCCAATCTTTTTATCGCCAAGACTTTTTCGAAAGCCGCCGGATTGGCTGGACTTCGACTGGGTGCAGTGATTGCGCAACACGAGTCGCTTGCTCTTGTTCGTCGCGCGTTGCCTCCCTTCCCTGTAAACGCGGCGGCGCTCGCCGCAGGGGTCGCGGCAGTGCGCGAACGGCGGACGATTGAGCGATACATTCGCGAAACGAAACGGCTGCGCAAATGGTTTGGCGGCGAACTCAAACAGCGCAATGTGCGCGTTTTTCCCAGCGCGGGCAATTTTCTGCTGGCTGATTTCGGCGACGCCGGTCCTGGCCTCTTTCTCCTGCTGACACGGAATGGAATTCTGATTCGCGAGCGCAGCAAGGATCTGGGACCGGGGTTCGCGCGCATCACCATCGGCACAAAAAAAGAGTTGCAAGCGTTGTTGCGGATTCTGGACCGTACGAGAAGGTGACCTGATGGCTCGCAGTGCGACAATCCGGCGCAACACCAAAGAAACGCAGATTGCGTTGAGGATGAATCTGGATGGCCGCGGGAAAGCGGAGATTTCGACGGGGATTCCGTTTTTCGACCACATGCTGGATCTTGTAACGCGCCACGGCGGCTTTGATCTGAAAATCAAGGCCGCGGGTGACCTCGATGTGGATCAACACCACACTGTCGAGGATGTGGGCATCGCTCTTGGGGAGGCTGTCATCTCGGCGTTGGGCAACAAGCGCGGGATTAATCGGGCGGGTTATTTTCTGATGCCGATGGACGAGACGCTGGCCGTGGCCGCGATTGATTTTGGCGGGCGTCCGCACTGCGTGGTCAAGGCGCGTTTTTCGACGGCTCGAGTTGGCGATTTTCAGACGGAATTGGTGGAGGATTTTTTCCAGGGATTTGCGCAGGCCGCGCGGGCGAATGTTCACTTGCGGGTTTTGTATGGACGCTCGACGCACCATCAGGTGGAGGCGCTTTTCAAAGCGTTCGCGCGGGCGTTGCGGTTTGCGGTTTCGCGAGATCGGCGATTGCGGAAAATTTTGCCCAGCACGAAAGAATTGCTGTGAACGTTACACTGATTGACTACGGCGCGGGGAACGTGCCGTCGGTTGAGCGAGCGCTGCAGCGATTGGGCGCGAAGGTGGAGACAACGAATCTTGCGGAGAAAATTGCAGCAGCGCGGTGCCTGGTGTTGCCGGGCGTGGGCCACTGCGCGGCGCTGATTGCGGCGCTCGATGCACACGCTCTACGCAGGCCATTGGTCGAAGCAGTTGGCAGGGGCGCGGCGTTTCTCGGCATCTGCCTCGGGTTGCAAGCGCTGTATGAATCGAGCGAAGATATTCCACCGGCCGCGACAATCGGAAGCTTCGTCGCCGCCCGCAACTCGCGGAACCATTCCAGATTCACCCCGCGCATCGTCCCTTCCCGGTCCACGTCCGTGCACAAAAATCCCCGGCAATAAGGCTCCAGCGCAGCTATAACCTCGCGCGGCGAAACCCGCAACGAAGTCCGCCACCCGTGAATCACAATTTTCCCTTTCGCCGTGTCCAAAGCGATCAGCACTTGCTTCTTTTTCACCTGGCCCTGAAGACGTTTGAGAAAAGCCAGATTAGGTCGGCCATTTCCAAAAGCAGCGCTTCCAATGATGATTTGCGCCACTCCCAAACCGACGAGCTGCTCCGCCGTTCGAACCGTTCGGATTCCGCCCCCGACACGCACCTTCATGCCGTGCTCGCTTTTTGCGCGCACACAAAGCTCACCTACTAGCCGCCTGTTGTGCCCCTTGCCCATCGCCGCATCCAGATCAATCACATGCAACCACTCGTGACGCCCGAACTTCTTCAGCAATCCAAAAACGTCAGCCACCGCAAGCTCACGGCGCCGCCCATGAACCAGTTGCACGGCCTGCCCCCCCCTGCAGATCAATGCACGGAATCAGCACGGCCACCG
>Ga0206995_1124_pt1 | contig 8568 bp, 16 predicted proteins | sample Alteio_BWMinCont_5_FD_153480 | JGI IMG/M metagenome (GOLD analysis project Ga0206995, IMG submission 153480) | Enriched cells from forest soil in Barre Woods Harvard Forest LTER site, Petersham, Massachusetts, United States -... | ecosystem: Environmental > Terrestrial > Soil > Temperate forest >... | reverse complement strand
CGACCTGACTCGGTATGCGGTACGCAATGGGATTGTCCAGGTGTTTTGAGGGTTGCCGTAGCCCTCCTGCGTACAACCGCAGCCTCAGCGACCCGCCCTCAACCGCTGTGGCTGTCGCATTCCGTAGAGGACGACCACCGCACTAATTACGGACTTCACCGGATTCACCCACCCCCTGGATCCTGCGTAACCTAACGACAGCAACCCCAATTGCGGTTGCTGTCTACCGGAAAGGGATGATCTGAGATGCTTTGGACTATCGTTGCCCTGCTGTTAATTCTGTGGCTGCTGGGAATGGTCAGTTCCTATACCCTGGGCGGCTTTATCCACATATTGCTGGTCGTCGCAGTGATCGTGGTGCTCGTGCGCATTATTCAGGGTCGAAATCCAGTAGCGTAACTGAGGGGCCGCGAAGAAATACGCAATGTTCAACATAGCTCGGGAAGCCGCAAGCTGCGCTTGCGCGAGGACCGTCGCCGGAATCGCAAACATGATTCGCAAGGAGAAGAACACGCAAACATGATTCGCAAGGAGAAGAACACCATGAACAAGGACCGAATTGAAGGGAAAGCGAAGGACATAGCGGGACGCATCGAACGTCAGGCTGGAGAGTGGACTGGTGACACGAACGCTCAAGTCAAAGGTGCAGCAAAACAAATCGAAGGCAAGGTGCAGAACGCTTTGGGTCAAGCGAAAGATGCGACAAAGAAGGCTGCCGACCGCGCCAAAGCCTCAAAACCTCCGCAGCCTGTTCCAGTCGATGTTGACTCCGAGGAGTCAGCTGACGAAAAACGTCGCTCTCGCCGCTAGGCACTGGAGGCGTAGGGTCTCGAGTGCTGACTTGAGGTCGACTCCAGTTAAAACCAGTGCGGTTTGCCGCACTCTCCCGACGCAGGGTGTCCCGGCTATTCGTAGCTGGTCCACCCTGCATATTTTTTTGTTTTGGAACGAGCATGAACCGTCCGAGATTGAGGACATCGCTGTATTCCCGTCTCCTTAGCAGTGTTATCAAATGTTGCGCAGAGGAGGTTTGATCATGGTCAGGACGCTCGGCTTGTTCTTACTGGTCTTCGCGCTGCTCAGCCTGGTCGTTCATCTGGAGGGCATGGGCCGTCTGTTCGGAGCAGGAGCTCTTTCTCTTTTGGTGATCGATCTGCTGGTCGCAAAATTCGCCAGGAGCCCTCGTCCTCGACGAATGCGAGGAGAGTCTCTCCTCTAGCACTTGCGTTGTGGCCTGGGTGCACCTGGGTGCACTCGTCCCGACTGGGCGCGAGCCTTCTCGACGTTAAGCGAAACCGACCAGCCGCCGTTCCCCCACCTGGAGGGGGAGACCCCGCATATATGGCTGCCCTTGACTACAGGGAACACTTGATGGACCCGGCGCGATCAGGGGCGGTAAAAGTGCTATAGACGGTGTAGAAGCTTCGCTTGCTGCGCGCTACCAGACCGGGGAAAAGATGCGTCTTCAATGACAATTGTGGCAATCGAATTGCGCATCGGTACACAGTCGGCTTCGTCTTTTGAGAGGTGTACATATGAATCGAATGACGAATTGCTTTGCAGGTTTTCTGCTGACGATCGCGCCCCTTGCGCTTGCACAAGAGCCTAAGCTCACTCCACAATATCCCGAGGATGCCTTCGCGTCGCAACAGCTCATTGCCTGGTCGCGTCTGCAGAAGCCACAACCCGCGCCGCAGCCGCTCCCACCGCGGGACACGCCTATCCCACAACCGGACCAGCAGAGCCAGCAAACGAAACCGCCGGCGGATCCTCAGAATCAGCGGTCTGCGAATCAGTCATTCACGGGAAAGATCGTGAAAGACGGTGCCAGGTACGTGCTGAGGGCAACGAACAGCAGCGCGTACCAATTGGACGCCCAGGACCTGAAGCAGCAGGATCTGAAGCAGTACGAGAATCAAGATGTGAAAGTCATCGGGAACCTCGATAGTGCCAGCAACACGATCCGCGTTGTTAAGATCGAGTTACTCGCGTAGGCGGAAGATCGAGCTACTCTCGGTAGGCCGATCTGAATACCGAATTTCGAGAGCGGTGGCCCGCGGTCCCGTTGACAGTGTCGCGGGTAAGCTGCTTCTGAGATAACGGCGCAATCGACGTTTGACGCCCACGTTCCCGTTTCGTGACCTCGTTCGTTTGGCAATGGGTTCACCAATCTCAAAGCAAAGCTAGCGTCTTAAAGCAAAGCTGCGTCTTACAAAATCAACGGAAATAATAATGTAGGCCAAACAGAAAAAGGCCCGCTGTGATAGTCACAGCGGGCACGGGTCGAGATGCCGTTTTACGGTGTTGGCTAACTGCTACCGACTCTCCGATGGAGTGATATCAACTACGTGGAGAGTGTTCGTGCTGGCGTCCACGGTCGCCATTACCTTCACGTTCTTGCCTACGAATTGCTTCGCCTTGTCCAGATCGTCAAGCTTGTAAGCAGTCTGGGTAGCAGTTTCCTGCAGAACCAGTTGGTCGCCCGACTTCGCGATTTTGCCTTCAAAGTTGCGAGCGGACTGCTGCGGGTTGGTCGTGTCGGTTTGCTGTTGCTGCGGCATCGAGCCCGGCTGGCTCGGCGTGGACGGTGTCTGCTGGGCCGCCAGATTGATTCCAAGCCCGGACAGTCCGAGCAGCGCAACGATTGAGAGAAGCCGCTTCATAATTTTCCTACCTCCGAAATGTAAAATTTGTGAGTCGACAAAGTATTTGTGCTCTCACATCGCACATCGCTGCAACCGGACTGCCAATGTCCTGCAGACGCGCAAACCCCGTGAGTTATCAGTGTTGTGGGAGGGCGATTGCCACAAACCGGGCGTGCAATGACTCCTCACCCACTCGAAAGTTTGTCCTAATGGAATTTGGTGCCACTTCTACTGTGAATACTCGACGACAACAGGCCCCCTAGGTCGCGCTCACTCTCCTGCCGCTTCTACACGATTTACCCTAGTGCGTCCTCAGCGAAAAGTTTGTAGGGTGTATCAGCGCCTCACAGTGGTGCTGTGAAGGGCGGTCAACCTTCCTCGCGATCCAGTTTGGAGATCAAAAACAATGAGCGTGAATGGACCCGCTGCCTACGGGATGTATCCTCGCAATGTTGCTCTGCCGGAGGTCGTCTGCGCACTGAATCGCGCAGGATTCGACAACGAAGAAATCTGCATGGTCCTTTCCCCCGCTCACCCGGTCGCGACGGTGGTGCGCGATGCCAAGATACTTGACGATAAGCCCGAAGAGAGCGCAACCAGCGCCCGAATGATCGGCTGGTTTTCAGAGTTCGGCGCGGTTGTGATTCCGACGGTCGGGTTCTTCATTCGTTCGCAGGCATTTTTCCACGCTCTGGTGGTTGAGCAGAATTTTCCTGCCCTGTCTCGAGGATCGCGAACCTTGCTGGCTCTCGGTTTCTCTGAGGGCGAAGCGAAAAGACTAGGCCACCAGTTGTGCGACGTGGGAGCGATGGTCTACGTGTCATGCCACGAAAATGGCGAAGCCGACTCCGCCATTGAACTATTGCGTCGTGCGGGAGCGAGAGAAGCGGCGAGCCTGGGAATAGCGAAGTCTGCGGGGGCTGCGGCCTAGATTCTCCTCCTTCCGAATCGGGGGGCGAGTCTACAGGCCTAATGAGCTAGCGTCCCTCTCGTGCTCGGTAATTTCTTCATTGTTAGCAGGTCCGCCCGCGTTTCCGAGTTGGGGCTCTTGAGCCCTTCCAATCACTAACTTAGATCGCCCCTGCCAACTCAGTCGCACCACTGGCACGCCAGTTGCATCTCCTGCGATAGCCAACTCTTCGAGGTGGTGAAGCATCCATAGCTGCCTCGTTGGGCAGGAGGATAGGCTGACCATGAAAACAAATCGGGTCTGGATTGAGATTGTCTTGCTCGGAACAGGGATCGCGTGTGCTCTTGCACTTTTGTTTGCAACTGTAGGGGCTGCTGCCGGCGTCGCCGTAGGTGAAGTCTCAGTCGCGCAACAGGCACCCGCAACCACGAACCAGACCTATGAAGGCATGGTGACTTGCTCCCGCTGCGGCGCTAAGCATTCTGCCGTCCTCGGTCAAACAGCCACAAATTGCGTTCGGGCCTGTGTGCACGGTGGTGCGAACTTTATGCTTGTAGATGCCGATGTGACATACCTCCTGGATGGTGACCTGAATGTCTTGAAGAAGCTGGCTGGGGAACGTGTCCGCGTAGTGGGCGCGCTGCAAGGAAAGACAATCAAGATCTCCTCGCTAGCCTCGGAAATGCCCACGGCCACACCGAGTTGGTAGGACAAGCTCGAGACCATTGCCAGCGGGAAAGCTTGAAATGAAGAAAAAAACGATTCTTGTCGACAGCATAGAACCGCTGTCGTGACTGCTTTAATTTCCGCTCGGTGCGCAACCTTCGTCGCGAAAGGCAGAGAGACGGTGTCCCGCTCTCCGTCCTTCCGCAGATCAACTCGACTATGCTCACTCAAAACAAAACTCGTCCTGAATACGATCTTCCTACGGCGGTCACATTTTTATTCGCGGGATTGGCGCTCGGCTGGATTCTGACCCTTCTCTTCTCGCCGCTGCCAGAGGACTCAGCACGCCGCCGGTCGGCGTCGAAGCCCATGCCGATCGCGGATGAGGTCCTGTTCGAATAGCCGCCAGAGGATCCCAGAAGTACAGGCAACGAATCGGCGATACAGGATTCTACGTATTGTGCTTCGTTTCGGAATCCTGATTAATTGACGGAGCTTTTGGAGCCTGCACAAACCTGAGGTTGGTCGCCAGTCATGGACAGCAAAATCGATCTTGAACTCCCTGCCACCGTTTCCGCTATGCGACAAGATCTAAGACATTCCCAGCGATCTGTGTTCAGGCGCGTGATCGCGTTGTGGCCTTTCCTGTTCATCGCGATTTCGGTGACAGGCCTGGCCTACCTCGCCCTGACCGCTGCTCGCTAGGACGGCCGAGCCTCGCCACTCAGCGCAGTTCCGCTACTGCTGGCATCTGAACGCTATGAAAACGGATCGAAATCATTTCGCCCGAGAACCCTGACGTGCCAGTGCGCGAACCCGACCCGGAAGATCCCGGACAGATTTAACCCAATGATCGCAGGCAATCCAAAAGTGGGACGTGCAATGGCAGCCGTCGCAATCGTTCTCCGGTTTTTGATACTGCTGATCACAGCCCTTGTTACATGGTCGAAAAGGATGGATCCGGAAAAGGACCACCCTTGCATCCCTCCACCTTAGTCGTAAGCGAGTGCTGAGGGAAGGATTGTCTTGAGCGCTCTCGTCTTGAAATAGCTCACCTAGGAGAAGTCGGGGAGATCTTCCATAACGGCGCGAGCGCTTTGGCTGCATCGGATAAAGCGCGCTTTTCTTCGACGTGCGACCCGGAAGCGTTTATTCCGGCGCGCTGAACGATGGGGGTGCGGTACTTCGAGATCTCGCCCGTGAGGCTCGCTTGATACATATCGCGAACGGCGCGCTCGAAGGCACGTTTCAGAGTCTTGGCAGCTGGGAGAGTGTGTTCTGCGCTTTTGTTCGGCATGGAAGAGCTCAACTTTCTTGGTTTTCAGCAATGTAAGACCAATGCCTGCGCGCAGCAATACAGCGTTGCCCTCAACCGGGCACCTGCCGTTCCTAGAAATGGGCAAGATGTCATTTAGGTGGCTTAGCGGCAGTCTTCGAAGTATGAATAGCATCGCCCAAAGGTCAGGCCGCCGAAACGGGCAATCTGGCTTGCGGTTCGATGGAACCCATCGATGGGTTCACTCGCCGTACAGAAGATTGCTAAGGTGCGGTTGCTTCAGCGAGGACGCAGTTGCGGAGCGCGCGCAAAGCATACAACGCGTCGTCCAGGACGACATCTTCTTCAATGTGGTCCGTGGTGATCACAAACAATTCCTTGATTCGGACAAGGATGGCGTTCTCCGCCTCTGCAATCCGCCGCGGAAGTTTGTTCCGGTCCGTTTCAAACAGCGCCGCTTGATACAAGACATGCCAAGCCAGGCTGGAATCGGGCGTCGCACGGTCAATCACTATGAATTGGCAGTACGCGCCGTTCTCGGCACCTGGGTGGTGGGGAATCACCATCAACTACCAAATGGATGGCGATTACGAGCAAACGCCCTACACCGTTTACCTCGACAAGCTGAACTTCACTTACCAGTGATGAACTTGTGACGAGTCGGCCTCGAAACCGCTCGGCGTGGTACCGTGTTGGAACAGAAAGAATCCACTTTTCACCGCTGGAACGCGAGGGGTTCACTTGCACAGAGGGAAGATATAGACTTTGGCGTGGACGAGATTCGTCTCACCCGCGCGATTGTCTGTCAACATATCGGCCCACTGAAGACAGCAGCCTCACAGAAGCCCGTTCCGATGGATGCTGGCCTGGCGGCGCTGCTACTGGACTGGCGTAAGAAGTGTCTTTACAATCAAGAGACGGATTATGTCTTCGCGTCCGCTGAGAAACACGGCAAGCAGCCGCTGTGGCCTAGATCAGCAATGTCAAAACACATTCGGCCTGCTGCAAAGAAGGCTGGGATTGTGAAGCATGTTCGCTGGCACGTTTTCAGACACTTGTTTGCAACACTCCTGAAAGGGAATGGTGAGGACGTGAAGACGGTACAGGAGTCACTGCGGCACGCGGACAGCAAAGTAACGCTGGACACGTATACGCCGGGTCTCATGCCAGTAAAGAGGGAAGCACAACGCAAGGTTATTGCGATGATTGGACCCACGTGGACCCACGCATCTCAGATAACAGCTGCAAGTGCTTGATTGCAAAGGTGGGGCGCGTAGCTCAGTTGGTAGAGCAATGCCCTTTTAAGGCATGGGTCGCAGGTTCGAGTCCTGCCGCGCTCACCAAAGTTTTCAATGACTTGCAAACCTTGGGTTGATGTTGATTAAGCGAGTCAATGTTTATTAAGGAAAATCGGCCTCGAAAACGGCCTTAATTGACTCTTCCCGTCGCAGCTTCGACCCTCCGAATTGCCTCCTCCATCCGCTCCATACCCGCGGTCACCTGATGGTCGAGCGGCTTGATGTACGCCTTCCGTGTCGTGGTCACGTCGCTGTGACGCAGAATGCGCTGGATCGTCAGATCGAGCACACCGAGATCGTTGAGGTTTGTCGCCAGGCCGCGCCTGAAAGCGTGCCAGCCGTGCCACGCCGGGAGGTCGGAACGTCGGTACTCGTGATCCGACTCTTCCCCGTGTTCCTTCCTGATCTCGCCGCACTCTGCACACGCATTGAGAACCGGGTCAATCTGGCGAGTGAAGACGTTGTGCAGGTCCAACGGAGTGCCGATCTCCGTCGCGAACATAACGCCGGTTGCCGGGAGTTCACCTGTTGTCGGATTACCGAGCCGCAGCCGGTACAGGTCGAGCAGTTCGCGCACTGACGCAATCAAGGGCACGCTGGCTGCGCGCGCCTTCGTCTTCGTGTTCCCGCGTTTGCCGGCGACGACCGACGAGACAACTGCGATCTCGCCTTTCGTTGCGTCGTAATTCTCCCAGCACAGGCCCTGAATTTCGCTTTTCGAGAGTCCGCAGTATCCAGCGAGTGCCACAATCACCTTCGTGGTCTCGTCCGTGATTGCTCCCAACATCTGCCGGATCTCCTGCAGCGTGTAAGCGTATGTCTCCCCTGAAGGCAGGCCCTCCGGAGGAGTCACTTCTCGAATGGGATTGTGCCCGGGACGCAGGCCTTGACCGATCGCACGCTTAAAGATTCCTGAAAGGATACTCCTCAGCTTGTGCAGGGTCGCTTTCTTCATCGTCGGGTGCAGACGGCCGATCTCGTGGAGCATCCGCTCCGCTTGCGCCGTGGTGTAGTCGCGCACCAGCTGGTTCACCAGGTAGGGTTTCAGCAAGATCTTCCAATAAAATTTGTAGCCGGTGACCGTGGATGACGAGCGGTGCTCTTCAATGAAGGGCAGCCAATTCGACTCGACGAACTGCCCGATCGTGCTGCACATTTCAGGGCGAGCAGCACTGGCATTGACCGTCTTCATGAACTCAGCCTGAAGTTCCTTGACGTACTTGGGCGGACGTCGGAGTCGGTTGTGCTCCTCCTGGATCGGGGTTAATTTGTGGCAGAGACCTTGCTTGCGAATGCGGACGCCATCCTCGATTCGCCAGTCAGCGTAACGGCATACCCAATAACCGCCGATTGGCACGGTGGTGCCTGTTTGCTCTCGCTTGCGTTGCATGTGTGATTCCTCCGTTTTTGGCCGCCAACAGAGGAAATCTGGGGGAAAAAATCAGGTAGGATTTGATCAGCCATGTTGCCTCCGTTTAGGCAGTCTGGTTAGCGTCGGCTCGGTGTTGAAGCACCGGGTCGACGCGCTTGCACTATAGCACGGGTCCGGCAGCGTCTCGCACCTAAATCATCATTCGTTCGACATCGCCTCCGTAACAGCTTTCTTTTCTTCGCGTTCTCTCCGACTCATGCCCGCGGCCGGCGTGGCTTACCTGCCCCAAATCCGTCCACCGGGTGGACAGATTCGGAAGGCGGAAGCCCGATCAACTTCCGGGCAATGGAGTCGGCCGCCGACGCCCTTCCGCTGCGAGCGGACGCGGGTCTTTCAGAAAA
>Ga0206995_1122_pt1 | contig 8786 bp, 5 predicted proteins | sample Alteio_BWMinCont_5_FD_153480 | JGI IMG/M metagenome (GOLD analysis project Ga0206995, IMG submission 153480) | Enriched cells from forest soil in Barre Woods Harvard Forest LTER site, Petersham, Massachusetts, United States -... | ecosystem: Environmental > Terrestrial > Soil > Temperate forest >... | reverse complement strand
TAGTACCACAAACACTCCGTTTCAGGGGCCGAGAAACCCAAGTTTTGAAACGACAAGCGACTGGTTTGTAACTTACACTGCCAGTGGGGGTACGTACCAGGGTGGTTCTTTTGTTGACATAACAACAGGCACTGGATTTTTACCAAGTAATGGCATCAAATACGCCAATATGACCACTTACAATGTATTCAATCCTGCCCCACAGGCATCGCTGTATCAAGACAGTGTGTACTTGAACCATTCCACAACCTTGAGTTTCGATTATCAATTCACCGGTACATTGGGTACATATGGAGGAACTGCTACTGTGCAAATACTGTTTACATCTAATGGAACTACTACTTTATGGACGAAAACAATAGACAGCACCAGTGTATTGCCGGTGCAAAAACTAGGCGAAACCATAACACTACCTGCTACAACAGTACCCGGAAGACTAACCATTACATTGAATGCATTAGGTGGCACTGACACTCATACAACACCAACAACCATTACTAAAACCGATATTGCTTTCGGAATAGACAATTTTACCGTTAAATAATCAGAATATAACCTCTGAATTACTCTTGTTTTATATCCTCCTCAAAATAGCTATAAAACAAGCGAACGGGAACCTCTTCCGATTTAGAGAAGAATATACCCTATCTGATCAATACTACCTCACCTTTATCTTCAAAATACACCCCGTTCACACACTGGTAGCGAATACTATAGAAATAAGTACCCAGATCTGCAGGCTTCCCGTCAACAGTTCCGTCCCAGCCGTTATTTTCGCTTGATGAAGAAAAGATCAATTGCCCCCATCGGTTAAATATCCTGAAGTATGCCACATCATGATGCCCGATAGTGATGGGTTTGAAAACGTCATTTTTACCGTCGCCATTGGGTGTAAATGCATTAGAGAAATATACGTTACAGCATGGGTGCGGTGTTATATACAAACTGTCTGACGAAGTGCAACCATATTGGTCAGTAACATCCAGGTATATATAGCCGCTGTTGCGTACCAATGCATAAGTATCGTAAAGGGTATCATTATTAAAGAATACAGGCTGCTTCCACTGATAATGGTAACCAGGTACCTGTGCCGCCTCAAAGTGTACACTGTCTTCACTGCATATATCACTCACATCAGAATATACGATAGAGGCATCAGGATACGGCTGTGCCACTATTGTATCGTAATAGGGCAAGGACGTACAGTAAGTATTTTTTGTAACGAGGCTGATCACGTAGCTGCCTGGCGTTGCATAATATAAAGTATAAACACCTGCATTACTGCCACTTGCCATTATTCCCGGTCCAAAGTTCCAGATATATTTAACATCCGTAGTAAAATCATGGTAACTGTTTACAATAACAGGCGCTCCCGGGCAGGTTACCGGGGTAGCTGTAAATGAGGCCGGAGGGGTTGTCAGCACATCTATTTTATGTACTGCAGTATCTGCACAAACACCATTAAATGCATTAAGGGTTACTGTTTGGTAACCTGAAGTAGTAAAAGCAACCTGCAGCGGATTGGCAGACAAGCTTTGTGCCGTACCGCTTTCAAAACTCCAGATCACAGAATCTGCGCCCGGCGTACTGTAATTAATAGTAACAGGATAACCCTGGCAAATAGAATCCGTCAGGAACTGGAAACTGGCATATACCTTAGGTTTTATAACCACTACAAAGGTATCTGCAGGGCTTACACACAGCCCATCAGCAGGATAAGTGCCGGTAACCGTATATATGCCTGCATACCTGGCAGATACTTCACTTATTGCTATTACGGGTGATGAAGCCACAAAACCATTGGGGCCCGTCCAGCTGTAATTAATATTCTGGTTAGACTGCGGCGTTATGCTTAATACAGCCCCCACACACAATGGGCTGTTTGTTGCAACAACAGGTTGTGGTGGCGCATGCACTACCATAACAGACGTACTGTCTGTACTCATACATGGGCCATTGCTGGCAATAAGGTGATAAGTGCCGGTATTACTTAATTGCCCATTGATCAAAACCGGATTTTGGAGGTTATTAGAAAAGCTACCAGGACCTGTCCATGAATAAGTGGTGGCAGTTGTACCCGCATATAGCTTTAAAGTATCGCCCACGCATATTGGTGTATTGGAAGACAAACTGGGAGGTGCCGGGTAGTTAAGCACCGTAACTACAACGGTATCTCTTGTATTACACCCCATCTGGTTAGACGATATAACATAAGATGTGGTAAGTGTAGGTATAGCCAGGGGATCGGTACATGCCGTGCAGCTCAATGTACTTAACGGAGAGCCACCAGGCAATACCGACCATATGTAGGTATCACCTACTCCATATAAGAACAGCTTTCCGCCCTGGCATATAGTAGTATCTGCATTGGTAGAATACGTTGGTGGATAAATATTTACATATATACTGTCGGGTGGCGATGTGCAATAAGTATTCTGGGTTACAACATAATATTTTCCTGTGTCTGCCTGCTGAAAGTTAAGCAATAAAGGGTTTTGTGCTGACGACTGGAAGCCTGCCGGGCCTGTCCATGAGTATACGGGGGCAGTGGTACCGGCATACAATTTTAAAGTATCGTGCAGGCAAAGAAGTGATGTACCTGAAACGGAGGGATAAGGTGGTGGCAACGCTGTAACTACCACGATCGTATCTATACTGGGACATCCATTGCCCGATGTTGAGGTTGCTATGTATGTAGTTGGTATAGTGGGGCTATCAATTGGGTTTTGGCAATTTGTACAACTCAATGCGCTTACCGGCGATCCGCCGGGAAGCGCTATCCACGTATATGGGCTTACACCACTGGCCGCAAGCGTAAATTTACTACCCAGGCAACCAATATCAGTTACATTGGTATGGGCGACAGGAAAAATGTATAAGGGCAACGTAAAAGAATTGGCTTCAGTTATACCGGGAGGTGCGCAAGATGAATCAGTAACAGTTATGGTAAGTATCTTAATGCCAGTATCAGATGTAGTAGGTGACCATGAAAAACAACCATACATAGAATTTGTATATGCACCTGTATAGGTAAGCGTTGACCCTGGCGCTACTATGGCATGATTATCTGATGGCACAAGTACCGCTGACCTGTTTGCTGAAACAGCAGTAAAACAAAAGTGTAAAGGACTGCCGCCACAGTCATGTATCTTCCCGTTAACAAGGTGTATGGTTGTAGTATCGGGCTCCACAACGGGCGACGATATATTACAAGCTATAACGTGTACTTGTATATCACGCATAGTTGAGCTTATGGCTACATGGTTCCGGTATTCTGTTACCCGCAACGTAAGCGTATAGGAACCAATTGCTGAAGGGGTAAAATTCATTTGCCCGGTAACCGTATCCAGCACAAAAGTATTATTGGTCGCTATAGGATTATCCTGTAGGTTAAATAAACCTGAAAGGAATTGAATATTAACAGGAGCATCATTACAACCATTTTCTGATTCCGGTTGTATGATCTGATATCCCAAAGAGTCATTATTCACGTCATAAGCGCCATTGTTATACGCATATGGCTGGTTATCACATACATACGGTACCGGTTTCACCGTAAATTCTGCCGAACTATTGCCTTGTGCAAGTATATTATTTAAAGTTGCCTGAACATAAAAGCTGGTATTGCTTGCATTTAACAGGTTACTATTGGTATTTCTTGCAGTTTGTGTTACTGAGAATGTCCAGGTAGTACAGCGGTAAGTTAACACCAGGTCGCCTTCATACCAAAACTCCTGGTAACCAGGAATAGCGCTATTGGGAAGAGTACACGTTGTAGGGTATCCGGAGCAACCCGAACTAACAGGTGTCCCGTTACTGTCGGTGCCATTAATGAAAACCGATTTGGACAAGATTATGCTATTGAGAAATGCGTTGCAAGAATTTTTATAACACATTTGTACGTCACTGGGTTCCGGAACCGTACTTGAGCAATCGCGGTACAGCTTAAAGATAAAATGATAGGTAGAATCATGACTACATGTATAGGTAAGCTCTCCACCCGCAATATGGCTGGCATAACTCCTGGTGGTACAAAAAAAGGTAACAAACAAAAATAGGATAGGTAATAATTTACTTTTCATCAGTTCTGTATGTACAATAGTGACAATAATATAAAAATAAGGATAATCAGTGAGCAACCTTACCTCTGTGGTATAATACTAGCTTTATGGGGTAGAATAAAATGTTTTCACAATTCTTACAAACTTACTTTCATAACCACACGCAACAGGTTAGCATATGTTATAGACGGTTATTTAGTGTTAATACTTTGATGACAAGTCGCAAAAGTTTATAAATAAGGTGGTTCTGCTTTTAACAAAAGGGTTTAAATCGGGCACATCGTAGCCCAGCTAAAATCAGTACATTTATATAACCATTTCAAAGCTTCTGCCCCTATTATCGATGCAAAAATATTTACTCTTCTTTCTTTTTATTTTGGGCTTCCACATTGCTGTTGCCCAGGTACCATCTTCCGTTATAGATTCCCTACAGCCATCATGCAATGGCGTTTGCGATGGCTATGCACGGGTAAAGATCACCGGCGGCACACCCCCATACAGCCTGTTTTGGAACACTACACCTGTTCAGTCCACAACGTCTGCTTCCAACCTCTGCCCCGGCACATATCGGGTAACCATTTTAGATGCTAATAATCTGTCCACCATCAGCACTGTTACCGTTCCTATAGACGCGGTACATGCTACTGTAACCCATACCAACCTTAGTTGTCGCAACTACGGGGTAGATACTGCCATTATAGCTGCGGCATCTTCTCTTGGCCCCTTCAGTTATGTATGGAACAACAGGCCCGCTACCGCAAGCGATACTGCTACTAACTTCCCGGTAGGGGCAAACACGGTATTAACCACCGATGCTTATGGCTGCACAACAACCGATACCTTCATCATCCTGCAACCTACAGAAATAACGTTCAGTAATGTGGCGCACAGTGCACTATGCTATGACAGCAGTTCTGGCAGCATAACCACCACCCTTACTGGTGGCACCGCCCCCTATAGTTACGAATGGGACAATGACACTACGTTAGCCACCATCAACCTCAGCCACGCATCCGCAGGTATGCATGTATTAACAGTGAAGGATTCCACCAACTGTGTGGTTACAGATACGGCATACGTCTCCCAGCCTACTCCTATCTCTTTCACTTTCTCTCCGTTCAACCTTACCTGTTACAACAGCGGCAACGGAGTAATAGATGTAGTCGCTTCAGGCGGTACTCCACCCTATTCTTATAGCTGGAACACTATTCCGCCGCAAGCAATAACGCTTATAAAATACCTGTCTGCCGGTACTTACACTGTTACAGTTACCGATAGCAATAATTGTATAGTAGCAGATTCTGTAACACTTACCCAGCCACCTTTTCTTTCAGACAGTACACAGAAAACAGATCTTATTTGCTATGGCCTGCACAATGGCCGCGGCGAAGTATTTCCGTTCGGTGGCGTTCCTCCCTACCATATAACATGGACAAACTCTGTAGTTACAGGCAATATAGACAGCACATTGACAGGTGGTGCCAACCCGGTATCTATATCAGATGCAAACGGCTGCTACGCGCTTGATACCATTAAAATATCGCAGCCACCTGCAATTGTAATTACCATTACCCAAACGCCCGATACAGGCGGCTGCACCGGCACTGCTACGGCGCTGGTAACCGGAGGCACAGGTACCTACGCTTATTTGTGGAGCACCGGCGCTACCACAACTTCTATCGCCAACCTGTGCCCAACTAAATATACACTGCGGGTTACGGATAGTAATAACTGTACAGCAACTGACAGCGTAATTATAAAACTTAAGGCCAGGACTGGAATTGCCAATGTTATCCAAACCAGCATAACTATAGCACCCAATCCATTCAGCCAATACATCGTGGTAAACTATAATGGCACACCATCCTCACAGGTAAGGATAACGAATGCCACAGGCACCACTGTTTATTCATCTGCCATTGAAAAGAGCACCGGCAAAAACACAATTTCAACTGCAAACTGGGCACCCGGCTTTTATTTTATAAGTATTGTCAATGCAGAAGGAAATGTAGTGTATAGAGGAAAACTGGTAAAGCAGTAAATGGAAACCAGCAATTCATTATAAAAAAAGACCTCTTTCAACAACAAAGAAGAATGTTGTACCCTCAAAATGTGACCTTGGTACATTAATTCGTATTACCTCGTAAGCGCATCAATAATATCAGCATGTTGAGGATACAATAACTTCAATGCGTTCTGGTCCGCAAGCTCAAAATCCTCAAAGTCAAAACCTGGTGCAACTGAGCACCCACACAAGGTATAACCATCCGTTTCTTCCACTCTCGATCCAAACCAGCTTCCAGCTTTAACACAAGCAACCAGCCTTTCTCCAGCAGCAATGTTTTTACCTAGCAAGTGCCTAGTTAGTACTCCTTCTTTATCTATCTCATATATGCACAATGGTCCCCCATCATAGAAATGCCAAAGCTCATCAGATGCAATACGGTGAAAAGCTGAAAAGTCGCCATGTTGAAGCAGGAAATAAATGCTGGTCATTGCATTCCTGTCGCCTTTCTGTTCAGGTGTCAGCACCTGTTCAGGCAATACAAGTGGAGAGCGGTATATCTCTTTAAAAGCTCCGCCTTCTATGTGTGCTGTTAACCCTAATTGTTCGATATAGAAATTTGCAGATAATTTCATGGTAATTGATAATTATGCACAAATTACATCAAGATTCGTAGCCAGCGGCATTTACACCCTCTACTTCAACATCGACCAGGAATCAAAATCAATAAAGGTTGTTGTGAATAAGGAGCTGTTATTTTGAGGTTATTTTACTAAAAGCAGGCCTATACAAGGCCGTTTTTTTATATCTGGGTTACAACGTTTAACTGATCTGGTCTATATCTCTTATCTCTCCATTTATACATGTTTTTTTCGTAAATTAGCATAGTGAAAAAACAACGGATAATTGAATTGGATTTTATCGTTGACCAGTTAACTAATTCTATTCAGAATACTATTTCGGGAGATAGCTTTGCGACTGATGTTTTGCGTTTTACAAACACAGACTTAAAAACCGTAAACAAAAAGAATCAATGGAATTTTAATTGGAAGGCTGAACTCGCAGACAATACAAGAGATATTTTTAAGCTTACAATAGCAAACAATCCAACTATAGTACAAGGCTTGCTAAGTATTTCAATAGAACCAGATCATGTATATGTCCACTTATTGGAAAGTGCGCCATTCAATATTGGAAAAGATAAGCTTTATGAAGGAGTTGCAGGAAATTTGCTGGCTCATGCTTGCAAGGTCTCTTTTCAACAAGGATTTGCTGGCTTTGTAGCTTTTACGGCTAAAACAAAACTCATAACACATTATCAGAAAACATTAGGTGCATACTTATTAGGTGGGCAAAAAATGATTATCCCAACGGCATCGGCGCAAATTTTGATTAACAAGTATTTTAAATCATAATAAATGGCACATATTAAAGAACCCAAAGCGGTTGATTTTTTGATTCAAAGCGAACCTTTGACGAATGAAATTCGGCTGGAGATTAGTGCTTTTATTAAAACTTATCAAAGCAAGTCATCCAACCCTAAAACAAAGAAAAAAACCACTCGGACTAAAGCAGTACCTGTGCATTAAGTCCTGTACGCTTTCTGCAATAAAAAGATGCTTACCATCTAGCGTAAGCCTTTTTGACTTGTGCTATCACAAGTCAAGCCTTTTTAACTTACAAACATCCCAAATATTTGTGGATATCTTCCGCACCACCCCTCACCAACCAAACCAGCAACTTTGTATCTTGCATATTCCAAAGGCATACTGCGCCATACCAGCAGTATTCTGTAACGGATCAGACATTTAATTTTACCGTCCCCAACGGACATTTTCTTTAAGATGCGCTCCAGCAAATTCTTATGGATAAATTTAAAATGTCGGACACCGGACAAAACCGGACATTTTATGACAGAAGAACCAATTGCAAACAACGAAGAATTAGCACCCAACACGGTACATATTAATGACATGTATCAGAGCTGGTTCCTGGATTATGCCAGCTATGTGATACTAGAGCGTGCCGTACCCGCCATAGAAGATGGGCTAAAGCCCGTGCAGCGCCGCATACTGCACGCCATGAAGGAAATGGACGATGGCCGTTTCAACAAGGTGGCCAATGTTATAGGCCAAACTATGCAGTACCACCCCCATGGCGATGCCAGCATCAGCGATGCTATTGTGAACCTGGGCCAGAAAGACTTGATGATAGAAACCCAGGGTAACTGGGGTGATAACCGCACTGGTGATAGCGCAGCAGCAGCAAGGTATATTGAGGCGCGCCTATCCAAGTTTGCGCTGGAAGTAGCTTTCAATGCTAAAACCACCAACTGGCAGCTCAGTTACGATGGCCGCAAGAACGAGCCGCTCACCCTGCCTATGAAATTCCCGCTATTGCTGGCACAGGGCGCAGAGGGTATAGCTGTAGGCTTGAGCACCAAAATATTACCACACAACTTTTGCGAGATACTGGATGCTGCCATAAAGCATCTGAAAAACAAACCTTTCGAGCTCTATCCCGATTTTAATACAGGCGGCATGATAGACGTTGCTAACTATAACGATGGCAACCGCGGGGGCAAGGTACGGGTACGTGCACACATAGAAGAAGTTGATAAAAAGAGCATAGCCATTAAAGATGTCCCTTATGGCCTTACCACCACCCAACTGGTAGATAGTATATTAAAGGCAAACGACAGCGGCAAGATCAAAATAAAA
>Ga0206995_1119_pt1 | contig 9275 bp, 5 predicted proteins | sample Alteio_BWMinCont_5_FD_153480 | JGI IMG/M metagenome (GOLD analysis project Ga0206995, IMG submission 153480) | Enriched cells from forest soil in Barre Woods Harvard Forest LTER site, Petersham, Massachusetts, United States -... | ecosystem: Environmental > Terrestrial > Soil > Temperate forest >... | reverse complement strand
CAACAACAACTGCAAGGGCGGCGGACAGGAGTGTCCGCCCCACATGGGGGGAGAATCTACAAATTTGTGACAGGGGGATGACAATCTACAAAGTGCATGCGGCCTAGATTGGGATGGCTGGTCAGAGCGACTGTGATTTGCGTGCGGAGTAGCAGCACCGACACTGCCCCTGCCTTTGACATGGCATCACAAAGGAGATTGCACATGCAGCGTCGCATGATTCCGCTCACACTTGCCATGGGATTCGCATTGATGTTCGCTTCGAGCGCGGCCCTGGCGCAGTATCAACTCACAAATCTATCATCTAATCAGGTCAAGGCGGCACATCACGACGATCCGTTGCTGGTGAATGCCTGGGGGCTGGTGCATGCTCCTGGCTCGCCGTGGTGGGTCAGTGACAACAAGTCCGGGTGGTCGACCTTGTACGATAGCCAGGGAAATCTGAATCCGGGACTGAAGGTATTGATTCCGACGGCGGGAGACGGTCCGGACTCGCCGAAGGGGCTGAATGGCCCGGGCTCGCCTACCGGGATTGTGTGGAACGGTACGTCGGAATTCCAACTCGGGGGATGGCCCACGTTCTTTTTGTTTGCAACCCTGGACGGAACCATCAGCGGCTGGGCGCCGCAGGCGAACTTCAACCAGGCGATCATCGGGGTGGACACTACGGCCAATAAGAATCCGCATCCCGCGATGTACACCGGACTGGCGATCACGAACAATGCTTCGGGGAACCGCTTGTACGCGGTCGACATGGCGAACAGCAAAGTGGATGTGTACGACGGGACGTTCACTCCGGTGAAACTGGCGGCGGGGGCGTTCACCGATCCGTCGATTCCGGCGGACTTTACGCCGTTCGGAATCCGAGACATCAATGGAGTGGTGTACGTGACGTTCGCGAGCACCACGGGGGGCAGTGGCGGTTTCGTCGTACAGTTCACGGAGGACGGTACGCCGGTGACTCCGGGGAAGCCGTTGATCCACGGGGCACCACTGAACCAGCCTTGGGGAGTTACGCTGGCGCCCAGGAATTTTGGAGCGTTGAGCAACACGGTGCTGGTTTCGAACAACACCAACAACGGGACGATCAACGCCTTCGACATTGGAAACGGGAATTTCGTAGGCACGGTGAAGGACGTAAACGGCAAAGCGATCGTGATTGATCAGCTGTGGGCTATCGGATTTGGCGACGGGGCCGGGAAGAATGGGGGAATCAACCAGTTGTTTTTTACGGCGGGGCCTAGTAATAATCTCGCGGGGACGTTCGGGAGGATTACGGTCGCTCCTTGAGGGGGATGAGGTGAGGGAGGCGAGCTGCGCTCGGCCTGTCCGGGTCTGAGACCCGGACCCACACGATCCGAATCTAAAGAAACAAAGAGGCCGCCCGCTTGGGGCGGCCTTTCTATTTCTAGTGGCCCGGCGCTATTGCGGGGAAGTCGGGGGATCGGTTGGAGTCCTGACGGCGGCTTTCTGGGTGCTGCTTTTGGCGTTGAGAGGCTTGTCGGCATAGTCCTTGTTGTTCTTGTGCGGTTCATAGCTGGAACTGGTTTCTGCGGATTCCGAGTGGTCGAGGGGTTTCATGGCGACGACCTGGTAGCGGCGCTTTTTATGGTCGCCGTCGGGAATGCGCATCCACATCACATCCTTGGAAATTTTGAACTCGCCTTCCTTGCCGACCGGCAGAATCACGGGATGCTTATGATCGAACGGTCGAATGTGGTATTCCATTTCGTCGGTGCGCAGCAGGTACTGAGGGCAGAGTTTTTCGTCGGAATCGACATGAGTGGCGCCGATGGAGCCGAAGATGCTGCCCACGCCGGTCAGACCGCGCTCTTTGGCGCCACAGGGGACGGCTTCCATTTTCTCAATCATGACGCGATCGCTATGTTTCTTGTCCCGCCCGAATGCTGGAACGGAAAGAATTAACGCGAACGTTGTAACCAGTAGCGTTGGAGTCTTCATAATAAGTGCCTCCCTTGCGAAGATTGAATGAATATCCGCGGCGAGGGGGAGGGGTAGACAACTCCTCCCTTCCGCGCGCGGAGGCATGCAACCGCTTTATTTCATTTTCGGTTCGGCCAAAGGTTTGGGCACAGCCTTGGTCGAGTCGAATTGTTGCGCCGACTTCAGGAACGATTGCGGGTTCTCGGTCAATTCGTCGCGCACCTGTGGGTTGGCTCGGAGATAGGTGCGCAATTCGGGATGGTTCTCCAGGTACTCCTCGTTGTTTGCGAGCGACGGGTTCTTGGAGAGTTCGGCCGAGATATTGCCATGGGCCTGCAGGAACTCATGGAAGGTGGAAAGCTCGCCGCGAGTCACATCGTTGTCGCCGCGCCAGCCGGAGTCTTCGTGGCGGTCGTAGCGTTGTTCCTGCCGCATGAATGCGGTCGGATTTTCTTTGTACTCTTCACGCACCCCGGGGTGGCTGGCCAGGAATTCCTGCAAGGCAGGATGAGACTGGACGAACTGCTTGTCGTCGACCAGCGACGGGTCTTTGCGCAACTGTTCCGCGATCTCGGGATGACTGTCCATGAAGCGATCCATGTTGGCCAACTCACCGCGGGTGACGTCGGACCTGTCCTCCCGGCGGTCGTAGCGTTGTTCCTGCCGTATGAAGCCGCTCGGATTTTCTTTGTACTCTTCACGCACCCCGGGGTGGCTGGCCAGGAATTCCTGCAAGGCAGGATGAGACTGGACGAACTGCTTGTCGTCGACCAGCGACGGGTCTTTGCGCAACTGTTCCGCGATCTCGGGATGACTGTCCATGAAGCGATCCATGTTGGCCAACTCACCGCGGGTGACGTCGGACCTGTCCTCCCGGCGGTCGTAGCGTTGTTCCTGCCGTATGAAGCCGCTCGGATTTTCTTTGTATTCTTCGCGCACTCCGGGGTGGCTAGCCAGGAATTCCTGCAAGGCAGGATGAGACTGGACGAACTGCTTGTTGTCGACCAGCGACGGGTCTTTGCGCAACTGTTCCGCGATCTCGGGATGACTGTCCATGAAACGATCCATGTTGGTCAACTCACCGCGGGTGACGCCGTTATCGGAATCGCGGCGATCGCGGTCGCGGTCACCATCGCGATCCTCGCGCCGGTCATAGCGCTGTTCCTGATGCATCACAGCGTTCGGATTCTGAGCGAGATCTTCCCTCACTTCGGGATGATCCTGCAGGTAGCGTTGGAGATCGGGGTGACCTTCGACGAACTCCCGGTTGTTCACCGAAGAGGGATCCTTGCGAATCTGTTCGGCGAGTTCCGGATGGTTGTCGAGAAATTGATCGAACGCGGCGAGTTGCTGACGCGTCAGATCGGCGTCCCGGTCGGGCGGAGCAGTGGTTTGAGACTGGGCCGACGCAGGCGCTGCCGAAAGCAATGCACCCAGCGCCAAGGTTGCAAGCGAATATTGAATTGCCGGAAGAAAGCGTTTCATAGGCAAGAAGGCCTCCTCAATCGAAATGTCTGCGTGCGAGCGGGCAAGGAATGAAAATGCACGGAGGTGGCCATTGCAGCGCGAGGTGAAGGAAGGTTACTCTTTTCAGACGCTTACGGCCCGGCACTGGCAAAACCCCGAGAAACCCGTCGGGGATGGAATTTTCACACCAGCGGAAAAATCGTCCTACAGGGTCCTCCGGTGGAGGGATAGGGTGATTGGGGTAGCGAACAGAGTGGAATTTTTGGTATCGGCTTCGAGTTTCGGACGATCCGAGATCCCTCACTCCGCCTGAAAAACGGCTGCGTTCGGGATGCCGCCTTCATGCGTTCACCGCTGCTTGCAAACCGACCCACTGAGCAGGGGGTGAAATCCTGGGCTTCCTTGACAATGGGGGGCGAGTCGCCTAGCATCGCTGGCCAGGCGTGAAACGTTGCCGCGAGGCACAGGTTTGTGTCGGTCAGTGAAGCGCAACTCACAGCAGTCAAATCACCCTGGGACCAGGTGAAGCGGCATGAAGTTGCTGTCGAGAGTAGTGTGGGCGGAAGGCATGTATCTGGCGCCACAGCATTTTCAGGCGCAGAACCGCTACTTCGAGGAAGCCGTCCACTTTGCCACGGCCAGCCTGTGGAGGGACGCGTATGGACTCGCGGCCTGCCAGCTGGACGCGGATGCGCTGCGCAATGGGACGGTGAGCCTGTTGAACGCGCGCGGCATGTTTCAGGACGGCCTGCCTTTCGATATTCCTGAGTGTGATCCTCGACCCGACCCGCGCAACATTGTCGAACAATTTCTGCCTGCGACCGACAGCCTGACCGTGGGCCTGGCGGTGCCACGCTGGGTGCAGGGGCAGCAGAACTGCGATCTGGATCCGATTCCGTCGGGAAGCGCGCGTTACACCAGCACGGTGGAAATGGTGCACGACGAGAACACCGGGCTGGATGCGAAGCCGGTACAGTTGGGACGGAAAAATATCCGGCTGGTGGTTCTGCCCGTCGAAGATCCGAATGTGTTGACCATCCCGATTGCGCGAGTGATGCGGGATCAGACCGGTCACTTCGTTTACGATCCCACGCACGTTGCGCCGTGCCTGAGCCTGAGTTGCAGTGAACGGCTGTCGTTGATGCTGCAGCGGCTGGTGGAAATTCTGGAAGAGAAGAGCGCGGTGGTCACGCAGGAGCGGCAGCAGACCGGCGGGGCATTTCAGACCGGGATGTCGGCGCGGCAGGTGGCGCAGTTCTGGTTTCTGCATGCCATCAATTCGAGCCTGACGCCGTTACGGCACATTCTGCTGGCGAAGCACCGGCATCCGGAAGAAATGTTTCGCGAAATGTCGCGGCTGGCGGGGGCGCTGTGCACGTTCAGTCTGGACAGCAGTCCGCGGTCGCTGCCGGCTTATAACCACTACGATCCGGGGCCGGGATTCACATTCCTTGAGGATCATATTATCCGGCACCTCGAGATTATCGTTCCGTCGCAGGCGGTGGTGATTCCGCTCAAGATGGCGGCGCGTTATTTTTACGAAGGGGACATCCGGGACCAGAGGTGCCTGGGACGTTCGCGCTGGATATTGGGGCTGCGCTCGCCGGTAGGGGAAGCGGACGTGATTTCAAAAACATTGCAGTTGGTGAAGGTGTGCTCCGGGCAATTTGTGGCTGAGTTGGTGAAACGGGCGCTGCCGGGGCTGACACTCAACCATATGCAGGTGCCGCCGACCGCGATCTCCGCGAAAGTGGACAGCCAGTATTTTATGGTGACGAGGAGCGGGCCGTGCTGGGAGCACATTATGCGGACCAAGAACGTGGGCGTGTATGTGCCGGGGGAATTGCCGTCGCCGGAAGTTGAACTGATCGTGTTGCTCGAGAGCTGATTATGGGATCGACACCAATACAACCGCTGGGGAGTTATCGAGGATCGAGTCCGGCCATGGACCGGCGCGGGTGGAACGTTGCGCTGGGGTTTCAGGAAGTGTTCACGGCCGTGGTGCGGCTGCGCTATAACCGGCAGGCAGTGCAGGACGCGGAGGCGTTTCGGGCGCAAATGCGGCAGGCGCTGCGCGTCGCCGAACAGGACGCACGCAGCCGGGGATGCAGTCCGGAGGATGTGAAGCAGGTAGTGTTTGCGGTGGTGGCGTTTCTGGATGAATCGGTGTTGAGTTCAGGGAATCCGGTGTTCGCGAACTGGCCGCGGTTGCCGTTGCAGGCGGAGTTGTTCGGTCATCAACTGGCGGGAGAAATTTTCTTTCAGGAATTGCAGAAAGCATTAACTCGCAACGACTCGCAGGAAGTGGCCGATCTGCTGGAGGTGTATTACCTGTGCCTGCTGCTGGGTTTTAAGGGGCGGTACGCGGCGGGCGGAGACTTGCGGGGGATCATGTCGTCGCTTCAGGAGAAGATCCGGCGGGTGCGGGGGCCGGCGGGGCCGCTGTCTCCGCGGGGGGCGATTCCGGCGGATGCGGTGCGGGTGGTGAATTCGGATCGCTGGAGCCGGCGGCTGGGAAAGATTGCGATCGTCACGGTGGCGCTGGCGGTGGTGGCGTTTGTGGCTTTCAAGATCATGCTGATGTCGGGCGCGTCGTCGCTGTCGGCGCTGGTGGCGGGACTACTGAAATAGGGGGATGGGATGCTGTACCTGATCACCACTATATTGCTGTTGGTTTATCTGGTGCTGGTGTGGCTTATCGTCCATTTTCTGCCGTTACACGGCTCGGAAGTGTGGATTCTGCGCGGCGTGCTGGCTCTGCTGGGAATCATCGGTGGGGCGGTCGCGTATTTTTATGTGTACAAGGTGAATAAGGCAAAGCTGGCGGCCGCCGGGGAAGATGAATCGCAGGCCGGCGCCACCGACGACCTGGATGCGCTGGTGCGGGAAGCGGTGCGGCGACTGAAGCACTCGACATTGGGTCGCGGGACGAATTTGGGCAGTTTGCCGCTGGTGTTTGTTCTGGGGGATGCGGGTGCGACGAAGACCACGGTGCTGATTCATTCGGCACTCGATCCAGAGTTGCTGGCAGGGCAGGTATATCGCGACAACGAGGTGCTGCCCACCGGGACGGCGAATATCTGGTATACGCGACAGGCGATTTTTGTGGATCCCGCGGGCGGGATGATGGGGCAGGCGGACCGGTGGAGACGGCTGGTCAAACTGCTGCAGCCGGGACGATTTTCTGCGGCCATCGGAAAACGCGCGCAAGCGCCGCGGGCGGCGGTGGTGTGCTTCGATTGCGAAACTTTTCTGCAGTCGGGGGCGAGTGAAACCGCGGTATCGGCGGCGAGAAGATTGTCGGTGCGACTGCAGGAAGTGTCGCAGTTGTTGGGGATCAGCTTTCCGGTCTATGTGTTGTTCACCAAGGTGGACCGGATTTCGTTCTTCAACGATTTCGTGCGGGGGATGAGCAAGGACGAAGCCTCTGAAGTGCTGGGATCGACTTTGCCGCTGCGCTCGCTGAGCGCGGGGGTTTATGCGGACGAAGAGACCAAGCGCCTGACGAAGGCGTTTGACGAAATTTTCTACTCGCTGGCGGAACGGCGGATTCTGCTGCTTCCTCGCGAACACGAAGGCGACAAGCTGCCGGGCATTTACGAGTTTCCGCGGGAATTGCGGAAGCTACGCACGCTGCTGGTGCAGTTTCTGGTGGACCTGGCGCGACCGAGCCATTTGGGCACGAATCCTTTTCTGCGCGGCTTTTACTTTACCGGGGTGCGACCGGTGGTGATGGAAGACGTGGTGGCCGCGCCATCGATTGTGGAAGCGCCAGAATCCAACAACATGGATCAAGGTGCGACACAGATCTTCCGCGGCGTGGGTTCGCAGGTGCAGGCGGCGCCCGCGGTGGCGATGCGCAGCGGAGGATCGCGGCGAGTGCCGCAGTGGGTTTTCCTGACGAGTTTGTTCAATGATGTCCTGGTAAAAGATCGGGTGGCGCTGGCGACCAGTGGATCGAGTTCGCGGGTGAATCTGCTGCGCCGCATCGCGCTAGGAACCGCGGTTCTGATTGGATTGATCTGCCTGACGGGGTTCACGGTTTCATATTTCAGAAATCGGTCGCTGGAGACGCGAGTGCAGGAGGCGGTCACCGACTTGACCACGTTGGATACGCGGGCCAACCAGGTGGCGGGTCTGGGAGACCTGACGAAGCTGGACAATCTGCGCAGCGAACTCGTCGATCTCTCGGACTATGAACAGAATGGAGCGCCGTGGAGCCTGCGCTGGGGATTGTATGAGGGCGACCAGATCTATCCGGATGCGAAGCGAGTGTATTTCGAGCGCTTCCGGCGACTGCTGTTTGCGGAAACGCAGAAGCGGATCACGGATAATCTGGGAGCGTTAGATGGGAAGTCTGCGGCGAACGCGCCCAACGACAGCTACGGCAAGAGCTACGACGAACTGAAAGCGTACCTGGAGACGACCGACCCGGTCGATAACAAGTACGCCACGAAGGAATTTCTGACTCCGGTGCTGATGAGTCACTGGGTGGCGGACCGCGACCGCGACATCGACCAACCGCGGAAAAACCTGGCCGCGTTGCAGTTCGATTTTTTCGCCACTGAGTTGGCGAAGCAGAATCCGTTTTCGACGGGCAACTCCGATCTGCTGATCAAGCAGGCGCGAGCTTATCTGAAGCAGTTTACCGGGACCGATCGGTACTATGCGCAACTGTTGTCGAAGGCGACGCAGAAGGATGTCAGCTTTAACGAACAGTTCCCGGATTCGACCGGCGTGATCGCGAGCAGCCACAAAGTCAAGGGAGCGTTCACGCGGAGCGGTTACCAGTTTGTGCAGGATTACCTTAGAGATCCGAAGGCTTACATGAGCGGTGAAGAATGGGTTTTGGGCCGGACTCCACAGGACCAGGACCAGGATGCGATACGGAAGAATCTGACGGACCGTTACAATTCGGATTTTGTGACCGAGTGGAATACGGTGTTGAAGACTTCGTCGGTGGCGGCATATCAGAACAACGCCGACGCAGACAGGAAGCTGGAAAAACTTACGGGACCAACCTCACCGCTGCTGCTGCTGCTGTATTTCATTTCGCATAACACAGATGTGGCGCCGGCTGACGCGAAGGCGCATTTTGGGCCGGTGGCAGCGGTCGAACCGCCCGGTCCGCCGGATAAGCCACCGGATCACTATATTGTTCCTGCCAACACGGCCTATATCGGAGCCTTAGGCAAGCTTCAGTCGGATATTCATGTTCTGGCGCAGAGTCAGGGCGCACCCGATCCGGCCCAGCTTGCGCAAGCAGGGAGTTCTGCAGATGCGGCGACCCAGGCGGTGACTACGGTGATCGCGGGGGTGCCGGTGGATCAGCAGTTTGGGAATCAGGATCAGGTGCGGCGATTGCTGCAAGAGCCAATCAAGAACGTGGAAGAACTGTTGAAGCGGGGACCGGTCGACATCGCCAACGGGTCGGCTAAGGGGTTCTGCGCGGCGTTCGCGGGAGTTGCGAATAAATATCCTTTCAATCCCACGGCTTCTCAGGATGCTTCGGTGGATCAGCTTTACACGATTTTCGGGCCGAACAGCGATGCGCTGAAAAAGCTGAAAGACGATGTGAAGTCGTTCGTGCTTCCGGTGGGAAACAAATACGCGGCGAACCCGCAGGCAACGGTGCACCCCTCGCCGTCATTTCTGTACTTCTTGAATCATGTTGCGACCCTGAGTGAAACGCTTTATCCGACAGGATCGCAGCCTCCGAAATTTTCTTACACTCTGAAACAACTGGCCAGCAACCTGGAGGGGGTGGAAGTGAAGATCGGGAGCGAAGAACTAAAGGGAGAGAACGCGCAGAAAACATTCGTCTGGACGGGCGCGCCTGAGGATGTCCTGGTCACGACCAAGAG
>Ga0206995_1117_pt1 | contig 9550 bp, 5 predicted proteins | sample Alteio_BWMinCont_5_FD_153480 | JGI IMG/M metagenome (GOLD analysis project Ga0206995, IMG submission 153480) | Enriched cells from forest soil in Barre Woods Harvard Forest LTER site, Petersham, Massachusetts, United States -... | ecosystem: Environmental > Terrestrial > Soil > Temperate forest >... | reverse complement strand
CTGATTTTTATGTGGCGAATTCCGGTTTAGGCCCGACCCATGGGAGGATCAGTAACGCCTTTAAGCCGTTAAATTATTTTACAGTGGAGGGGAAATCTTTTGCCAACCCGCTGGAGTTTTTCTTTAATTCCGTTGATTTTGAACATTATGTTTGGCCGGGGGGGCACTGGATCTTTTTGGGCATGGGTGTTTTGGGGTTTTCATTGATAGGGCTGGTGCTCGCGCGCGATGGCAGGAAACATATTTTTTGGCTCACCATGGCAACGATCATTTTATTGAACGTCGCGCCGTATCTTAATAACTTATTCGCGTTTTTTTGGTATTTGCGGGGCGTCTGGCAGCATCCGGCCTTATCATTTCACCAGGGGCTTCATTTAGAGCAGGTCCCGCTTTTATTACTGCTCATGGTTTCTTCGCTGCTGCATTGGGTCAATGCGCTGACTAATCCGTTCAGTTTTTTATTGAGGACCTTTCATGTGCCGGGAGTATTTGTGCCTTATTTATTCCTGCCGTTGATCGCCTTAGGGATTTCTGCCTGTGTGGATTTGGCGCAGGGGAATGATGAGCGTATTTATCGACGACGGGTCCCTGTTTTAATGGGCCTCTTGGGGATGCTCCTGGTCATATGCGCCTATTGCACTGCCGGGAAGATCAGGATCTATACAATGTTCAGCGTTTTTATTTTTATGGTTTTTCTGTTTTCGGCATTAGGGAGGATGACGACTGACCGTTGGAGGCTTTGGCGGGCAGGGGGATTTTTGGCGGCCCTGGTGCTGGTGGATTTTTTGGCGTTGAACGCGTATGCCAATAATTATCCCAACCCCGTCGGCATTTCACCGAGGGTCTTTGAAGGCCTGCCCTTGGGGAAAAGCATGGTCGTGGATTACCAAAACCCTCAAATGCTGCCTTATAGGGAATTTTTCCGGCCGGAGCCTTTGGAGCGGTCATTTGTTTCCGAAGAATGTTATTATGGCCTATTCCTTCAATTTACTCCGATGGGAAGGTATTTGATCGATCCCAGCCTGTATGGCCCGTTACCGATGGTCTACCGGGACCTGTATCAAGATGAAGGGATGAAAATGTATTTGGACGGGAATCAGCGTTTGATAGATTTTCGTGATAACACCGCTGGGCCGGCGGTTAATGTAGAGCAGTGGCGCCGGTACGATTTTCCCATGACAGAGGCGCGTGCGCGCAAGGCCGGCGGGCTCGTGGAGTATGGTTTTAAATTACCTTCGGATTTCCCGCCTTATTTGTCGACGGGCGTTTTTACCAAAGATCATAACAGCTGGCAATTGCATTTGGGACAGAAGGCCCTGCTGCCGGCCCAAGGCATGTTAACAGACCCGTATACTTTTGATGTCCAGAATATCCGCCAAGGCTGGCTGATGGTGCTTTTACCTGAACAGGAGGGTGCCAGCGCCAAGAATTTTGAATTAAAGGTGAAGATGCCGGATTATATTACAAACGTTTGGCGCAATGAACATGACCGTTTAGGGATCACCTTTAATGCTCCCCGCGACGGGTGGATGATACTGCATTATCCTTATGACCGCAAATGGCATTTAAGCGTGGATGATAAGCCGGCTGAATTATTTCGTGTGAACCAATATTTTATGGGAACACCGGTCTCAAAGGGAAGGCATAAGATATTGTTAAATTATTGGCCTCAAACGCCGTTGCGGTGGTTATTATTGGTCTCCATGATATTGACAGTAGTGGTTTTTGAGTGGCTGGTCATTTACGCGCTGCGGAAAAAATTTTAAAATGGGTGATCTTAGGTTAGAATATTAAATATGGTTAAAGGCAAAAAGATCCTGATCACCGGAGGCTTGGGTTTTATAGGGATCAACGCGGTCAGGTATTTTTCAAAGGAGAATACCGTTTGCGTCATTGATGACGGCAGCCGTATCGGTTTTGAAGTGTACAGGCAGGCGCTCGTCGAAGAAGGGGTGCAGTTCGAGCAGGTGGACATAAGCCACATGGGTCCTTTGCGTGAGGCGTATGAGTCTTTTGGGCCGCAGGTGATCTTACATTTGGCGGCCCAGGTGGCTGTGACCTTGTCCATTGTCAATCCGGTCAGGGATTTTGCATCCAATGTCCAGGGGACCATCAATCTGCTGGAGCTGGCCCGCAACTCCCCGCAGAAGCCGGTTTTTTTATACTCTTCCACTAATAAAGTTTACAGCCATGAAGACAATGTTGTGCTTAAGGACGGACGCTGGTGCCTCACAGGCCGTGAGGGGTTTGACGAGAAAACGCTGCTTTCTTTTGAAACACCCTATGGCTGTTCCAAAGGCGCTGCTGACCAATATGTCATGGATTATGCCAGGACCTATGGGCTTAAAACAGTGGTGTTTCGCCAATCATGCGTTTACGGGCCGCATCAATTCGGCTTTGAGGACCAGGGCTGGGTGGCCTGGTTTGTCATCGGTGCCATGTTAGGAAAACCATTGACCATCTACGGGGACGGCTGCCAGGTCAGGGACCTTTTATATATTGATGATCTGCTGGATGTTTATAAGCGCGCCATAGAGAAGATAGACGAGGTCAAAGGCGAGGCCTTTAATATCGGCGGCGGCCCGTCGCACACCCTTTCCATTAATGAGCTGGTACGGGCCATTGAGAATAAAATAGGCAGGGTCCTTTCCTGTGCCCGGGCGGATTGGCGCAAGGGGGACCAAAAAGTATTTGTTTGCGATATCCGCAAAGCCCGGGAAAGATTGGGTTGGCAGCCTAAGGTTTCCATTGACCAGGGGTTGGAACATTTGATGGGATGGGTCAAGTCCCAGGAGAAAACCATTGCGCATATTTTTGAGAGCGGGCAATATGTGGGCCAAAAATATAATATTTCCGTTGTCATCCCTGCCAAGAATGAAGAAGAGTCCCTGCCTGCTGTTTTAAATGAGTTGATGGTCGTGGTCAACTCCTCGCCCTACAGGATAGAGGTCATTGTGGTCAATGACCGGTCCACTGACAAGACCGCTGAGCTTGCGAAGAAATTTTCATTTGTCAAAGTCGTGGATAATAAATATACTTCAGGCAAGGGAGGCGCTTTGCGCTGCGGCTTTGAAGCGGCCCAGGGAGAATACATCGCCATGATGGACGCTGATTTTTCGCACAATGCCATGGACCTGCCGGCACTTTTGCAGGAGGCCAAGGCGCACCAAGGCCTGGTCGTCGGCTCCAGGATATACGGCGGCAGTGATGAATACACGCGTGTGCGCGCTTTTGGTAATGTGCTTTTGACATGGTTTTTCGGGTGCATGCACGGGCGGTACCTGTCGGACGCGCTTAATGGTTTTAAGGTCTTTCACCGTGATGTCTACCACCGTTTCGATTACACATCAGTCAATTTTGAGATCGAAGTTGAGCTATTGGCCAATGCCTTGCGTTTGGGCCGCAAGATCACCGAATATCCTTCGCATGAACGCAGGCGCTCCGGCGGGAAATTAAAATCATCAGTGGTCAAGCACGGCACCTTGTTCATGACCCGTATTATTTATGAAAAGTTCCGGAAAACAGCAAGGAGGGCATCATAGCTAAGGTCGCGGTCGTCCGCATCCCCAGTTTGTTTGCCGCCGGAGCGTTGACCTTAAGTGCCACGCCGCCCATCGGTATCGCGTATTTGGCAGCCAGTGTGCGCGCCGCGGGCCATGAGGTGCTTTTTATTGATGCTATTGGTGAAGCCATTGAGCAGGTATATTATTTCGGCCGCAAGAATTTATACGTCAATGGGCTCACCCAGGAACAAATTTTAGACCGCCTTCCCGCGGACGTGCAATTCATCTGTGTTTCTTTTCCTTTTTCCCACGAATGGCCTTTGGCCAAGAAAATATGTTCCGCGTTGAAAAATAGTTTTCCTGATGCCGTTATCATCGGCGGCGGCGAGCATGCCACGGCCATGCCGGAATTCATCCTTAAGGATTGCACAGCGATAGATTATCTGGTGTTGGGTGAAGGAGAAGAAACCGTAACTGATCTTATCGCCGCACTTTTGCAGGGGGAAGATGCGTTTAATGTCCAGGGCATCGGCTTTGTCCAAGGACAGCAGGTGATACAAACGCCTCGACGGACCAGGATCAAGGAAATAAACGCCATCACCCGTCCGGCATGGGACCTTTTGCCGCTGGAGAATTATCTGGCAGGGGGGTATAGTTTTGGGGTCAATATCGGGCGCACCATTCCTTTGATGGCCACCCGCGGCTGTCCTTATCAATGCACGTTCTGTTCCAATCCCTCGATGTGGACGACCCGTTGGACAGCGCGCACACCGGAAGATGTGGTTGACGAAATGCAGGAATATATCCGCCGCTACAACGCGCAGAATTTTGATTTTTATGACCTGACTGCCATCGTGCGCAAGGATTGGACAGTCAAGTTTTGCAATCTGATCATCGAGCGCAAACTTAATATCACCTGGCAATTGCCCAGCGGTACCCGCTCAGAAGCCCTGGATGATGAAGTGACTAAACTATTGTTCGCCAGCGGCTGCCGCAATTTAAGTTATGCCCCTGAAAGCGGCTCTCCGGAAACGTTAAAGCGTATCAAGAAAAAAATAGACCCTGACCGAATGATCGCCTCCATGCGCGCTTCGGTCGCCAACGGGATCAACATCAAGGCGAATATGATCATTGGCTTTCCCGGTGAGAAGCTCAAAAATATCCTTGAATCCTATATGTTTGCCGTGCGCATGGCATGGGCCGGGGTGGATGATATGTCCATGTGGGTTTTCTCCGCGTACCCGGGCAGTGAAATATTTAATGATCTTGTCAAGGAGGGCAGGATCCCGGAATTCAGCGACGATTATTTTACCGGTCTTTTGAGCTACTCGGACCTTAATAATGTGGTTTCCTGGAATGAGCATTTTAGCGGTCAGCAATTAAAGCATATGCGTTTCTTCGGTATTTTATTATTTTACGCCTCTAGCTATTTGTTTCGGCCCTGGCGTTTGTTCAAGAGCATCCGCAATATCCTGCAGCACAAACCGCAATCCCGCATGGAAATGATCGTTGAAAAAGCCCTGCCTCGCCATGTTAAGAAAGCGCTCACCTTGCCAAACTCCCAAAATGTGGTACACTTCAATTAGGCAGTAAGGAAGCGCTCTTTTTAGAGATTCATTAACGATAAAGGCAAACTCAGGGTGACCTGGGGACGCAAAGCCATGGGTCCTTTTTATAAGGACTGCCAGGCTACCGAAAAATGAAAAGAATATTATTCTTACTTATCTGCTTGTGCCTCATCATCAGTAATATCCCGCACGTCTGGGCCCAATCTTCGATCTTTGCTTTTGATCCGCATCTGCTTAATTGGCTTAAGTTTAACGTTAGTCCCATCACCCATCTTCCCTATAGTTTTTACATTGCTGAAAAGAATAAGACGGCTGTTTATCGCCGCATGCAATCATCAGGAGTGCTCAAGGGCACTATTGAACGGACGATCACGCATGAAGGGATGGATATTTATGACGGGGCTGTTTATCAGATCGTTTTGAGCATGGCCGGCGGTGAAGAGAATTTTAAAAAGGCGTCCCTGATGGACCGTTATTACTGGCAAGGATCTATAGGGGATACCTGGAATATCCGCGCGGGTTATCCGATCAATACCTTTGTTTATGACCCCAAGCATCCTGAAAGTGTGAGCTCTGACAATGCCCGTTTGGGCCAGCGGGGATTTATCTTTCGTATCATAGACGCGGATGGTAAATATTTGGTCACTGATCCTTTGGACGGGAAAAAGAACCTGGCCGGGTTTCCTGAGAATGACCGCCTGCACTGGGTGGATTGGAAACCGGTGGCCGGAGAAAATGCCTGGGTGGTGATCGCCGCGATGCAATTGTATTCACGGCATCCTGACAGCGTTGACCTTAATTTAGCACGGGAATTAGCCCGTGCCGCCATGATGCTTCAAAGTGATATCGGCGGTATCCGCATGGCACCGTTGGGCACAAACCGCACTTTAAGCAAAGAAGAAAAGTATTATTTTAGTGAGGATAATTGGTGGTATAACCACATCTCAACGGAGAATAATATTTCCTGGTACGCGGCTTTTCGCATGCTGTATCAAACCACCGGTGAGCCGCAGTATAAAAAGGCGATGGATGGCATTGAGCGGTATCTGCGTTTTGTTTGGGATGCCAAACAAGGGTTATTTTATCAAGGAGCACTTTTTATCAACGGCCAATGGGTGCTGGCCCGTGAGAATTTCGCCTTGGATGTGCAGACGTGGAGCATTGCCTGTATCGGCCCTCAAAATTTGGATGCCTGGTTTGGGGATGGATCAGCCTGGCGTATTTGGCAGTCGGGCCGTAAACATTCCGGGGTTTTTGATCAAAAGGGGAATATCCTGGGCGTCGGGTATACGGATGAGCATGACAGGATCTCGGTTGAATGGAGTGCCGGTGCCATGGTGGCGCTCACAGAGTTAGGGGATTATTACAGGACCCAAAATCCTGATCTGGCTTTTCAAGCGCTGAGCGATAAATCTTCGATGCGGATGTCCATGGAGAGTCTGCATTTCAATATTTCACAAGGCCTTGCGGCGTATAGTTATTCATCCCGGCGTGGAGAGATCCCTTTTGGATGGAATTCGCATGACCCCCAGGTCATGAGCCTGGTTTCCACCGGGTGGATGATCTTTGTTGATGCTGGTTTTAATCCTTTTTGGCTGGTATAATCTTACCCATGTTCAGTGCCGCAGCTTTTTTTGCCCCTTGCGTGTTATGGATATTTTTAATGCGCGATTTTGTTTTTTGGTATTATCCCCGTGAACATGGACACCAATACCATCTACGGGGTCACCAAATTTTATTTTAATAATGTCCTTAACGGTGTCATTCCCTTGTGGGAGCCTTTTATCAGCCTTGGCCGCCCTTTTTACGCGATCGCCATCTGCAATCTTTTTAACCCTGTCACGCAGCTTGTCCCGCTTTTAAAATTAGCCGGCATCAATTACGCCAATGCCTTTGTGGTCTATATGGTGGTTTATTTTTTTATCGGCTGTATTGGGTTTTATTTTCTGGCCAAAGAGGTCCTCAAAGACCGCTGCTTGGCATATCTGGCGTATTTGGCGCTGATGTTTTCCAGCTTAGGCGCCTCGATGTTCACTCAATTCACCTTTTTGGAAATCGTCGTACCTGCGATCTGGTTTTTTTTCTTTTTATTGCGTTTTGCCCGGAAGCAGACCCAAGGGCATTTTTTAGGCCTGAGCTTCACGGCCATGGTTTTGATATCCTCCTATCTGCCGTTTTATTTTGTAACGGCTTTTTTGTGCTTTTTGCTTGTCTTTATTCTTTTGTATATGAAAGAAGCACAGAAATTTTGCATTGATCTTTATCGTTTCATCATCAAGCATTGGCGCTTATCATTGTTCTGCTTCCTCGGTATTCTTTTGGCCGCGTCACCTCTTTTGGCGTATAAGGTCCTGGATGCCAGTGGGGATGTGGTGGCTCCTGGCCGGCATTGCCAGTATTCTTCCGCCCAGGAATGTTATGACCGCACCATGGGCCGTCAGGGCGGCATGTCGTATGATGAGATCACCCGCAGCGGCACCTTGGGCGAGCGCGTTGATATGCAATATCTCTTTGGGCATTTAGACAAGATCACCTACGGCAGTGATTCGCTGTTTTTTTTGCCCCTATGGATTTACATACTTCTTGGGCTTTCATTTTTTTTGAGGCTTAAGCGTTTGACCGTTCTTTTAAGTGCCATGGCACTTCTCATCGGGCTTATTGCCTTGGGGAACGCCGCAGGCCTGCTTGGTTTTCTGTACCGGCATATTCCGTTCTTTGCCTATTTTAGAAATCTTTTTTTCCTGGGAGCGTTTCTTATTCCCGTCGTGATCTTATTAGGGCTATATCAATTGCAGATGCTTTTGAGTGTTGAAGTTCGCGGGGGCAGTGCCAAGAAAGCAATCATCCTCGGTGTGATCGTTTTGCACGCCCTTTTCTTCTGGTTCCTTAAACATTTCCAAGGCGTGCCAACGGTTTCTTATGTGACCTTAGGGTTTTCCGCCGCGGCCTTATGCCTTTACTATTCAGGCTTTGCCCGTTTTCCTTCTAAAATATGGGCAGGGATCTTTGCGGTCCTTTTGCTTCTTCAGCCGGCGTGGATACTCAAGACCTATGCTTTAAATGCCGGTGAATTCGCCGCTATTTTGCCTTCTATGCATGTCACGCCGGTTTTCAGTTGGGAGAGGCCGCTGAAGGCCGCGGTGAACAAGAGCCGCATTTATCAATTTGTCCATTACGAAGATTTTTGGTATGACATGAGCATGACAGATGCCCCGCCTCAAGTGGGCTACCCGCAATCAGTGACCCGCTGGACATTTGATCTCTCCGAACATACGCCGGACAATATTTTGGCCAATTATGCCCGGTATAAAATCGTTCTTTATGATGATCTAAGCCCCGTGGGAAAACCTGTGAAAGGTCCCAGCCCGCAGCTTGACGTTAATTATTTTGATGTCAATACACTGCGGCTTAAGACGGATTTCTCTAAACCCCAGATGCTGGTTTACAATGACAGTTACACCACGTCCTGGAAGGCGTATTTAGACGGGATACCGGTTGAATTGCTGCGGGTCAACCAGGCTTTTAAGGGTGTCAAGGTCCCGGCAGGAGAGCACACGATAGAATTTGCCTATCATCCGCCCGGCGGCGCATGGGTGTACGTGGCGGCTACCGCAGCGCTTTTTATATTTTTATTATGGACGGTGTTTATGCTATATTGGAAAGTGTAATGTATAAAGAAATCCTGGAGCGCAACATTGTTTTATGGGCGATTCTGGCGCTGCTTTTATCTTCCAGCGTCAATTGGCGTTTATGCACCATTGAACGCGGCAAATACTTGTTGGGTATTTTTTACAACGGCTATTATCAAAACAGCTCGGACGGCATTGTTTATACAGATTATTTAAAAACTCATGGTATTACACATGAGTTTATTAAAGAAAATATTTAAATGATTGAATGGAAACGGGTGGCTCGGAATTGATGTTAAGGAGCGGACGGTGACTGCTCTAAGGTCTAGTTAAGGGAAACCACCATTCTATACGCTGGTCACGTACGCGTTTCAATTAGGAGCACCTTAACATCAAGGCCGAGACAGGACCCGTTACACTAGAGGCAATATAATGGATTTGAAAAAAGAGATCTTTTTGGTCACCGGTGCCGGTGGTTTCGTGGGCGCTTGCCTGGTCCGCCGTTTGGTCAAGATGGGATATTGCGTGCATGCCCTGGCGTCAGCGCAAGGGGACTTGTGGCGGATCGAAGATATATTGCCGTCGCTCACCTTGCACCGCGGGGACATTACAGATGAGGCTTTTGTCCGCAATCTCGTCGGAAAAGTGACCCCAAGCATTATTTATCACCTGGCGGCCCATGGGGGGTTTTCTGACCAGAATGATGCCAAGCGCATCTTGATGACCAACGTGCTGGGGACGGGAAATCTGTTGGAGGCATTGGATAAAATTCCTTATAAATTATTTGTTAATACCGGCACTTCATCTGAATATGGTTTTAAGCAAAAACCGATGCAGGAGGATGATCTGC
>Ga0206995_1115_pt1 | contig 9680 bp, 5 predicted proteins | sample Alteio_BWMinCont_5_FD_153480 | JGI IMG/M metagenome (GOLD analysis project Ga0206995, IMG submission 153480) | Enriched cells from forest soil in Barre Woods Harvard Forest LTER site, Petersham, Massachusetts, United States -... | ecosystem: Environmental > Terrestrial > Soil > Temperate forest >... | reverse complement strand
CGCCGGTGTGTCCGGTCAAGGCGTAGACAATGGCGAGAAATGCGGGATACCCGGGCATGCGAATGTCCACCGAGACGGGCTGCCCACCGATGTCCATCGCGTATTCAGCGTGCTTCAGCCAGTTTGTGGCGAGCTGGTCGTAGATGACGGTGTCGCCAGCACCGGCGGGAAACTTCAACACAAAAAAGAGGCGCAGAGCGGCGCCAGTAACAAGAGGCAGGATTGGGCTCGAGAAAACTCGCTTCATTCGTGCTTTGCATCTTACAATACGGGAGACATTGTTCCACCCGACGGAGTGCCCTGGCCCGAAGAGCGACCCCACCCGCGACTGAGGGCGGCCATGGTTCATGAAAGAACGAAAACCGATTTTTTATGATTCGGAGAAAGTCCGGTGGCGGCGCACGCGCCGCATCCTGGAGGTCAGCGGCGGGCTGCTGACGCTGCTGCTGATTTATTTTTTCCTGACCATCGCGGGTAGCGTGGAATTGCCGGCCGCGCTGCTGCCCGACACGCGGCCCATCTACCATGCGGTAAAGAAAAAGCTTTTGAAACCGGTGGTGCAGCGCGAGGGACGCCACAAGCGCGTGGCTAACATCGGGCAGGTTCCCGCGAAGTATGACCCGCTCCGCGCGGCGTTTTTCGTGAGCTGGGATCCCAACAGTCTGGCATCGCTGAAGAAGCACTACAAAGACATCGACTTGCTGATGCCGGAGCAGTTGCACGCCGTGACGGCGGACGGGGCGATCACGGTGGTGGACTACGAGCGAAACCAGACGGTGAAGGCATCGCCCGGCGAAGCGCTTTCCCGGCTGCAGCAGGACAAGCTGCACCAGTGGATGCGCGCGATGAACCCGCCGCTGGAACTTCCGATGATGGGGCTGCTGAACAACTACGACGGCGTGGTGTGGCGCGTAAAGGAAATGGCAGAGTTGCTGGCGAACCCGGGGGCGCGCGGCAGGCTGATTTCGGACGCGACGCAATACGCGGTTGCGGCAAAGCAGGCCGGCATCGTGGTGGACTTCGAGGAAGTGCCCGACGAGAGCCAGGAGAATTTCCAGAAGTTTATCGGGCAGTTTGCCCCCGCGCTGCATGCCGTCGGATTGAAGCTGATGATTGCGCTGCCGGCGCGGGATGATTCGTACAACTACGAATTTTTCGGCAAAGAGACCGATGCGATTATCCTGATGAATTACGACCAGCACTGGCTGACGTCGCCGCCTGGCCCGATCGCGGCGCAAGACTGGTTCGTGGAGAATCTGCGGCAGGTGCTGGAGGTGGTGCCGGCGCAAAAGATTGTGGTGGGCATCGCGAACTATTCGTACGACTGGACGGAGACATCGAAGAAGGAAAAGCCGCATGCGGAAGAGTTCAGCATCCAGGAAGCGCTGCTGCACGCGTATGAATCGGAAAGCGAAGTGGAGTTCGATGCGGCTTCTCTAAATCCGCACTATTCCTATTCGGACGAGAAGAATCACACACACCAGGTGTGGATGCTGGATGCGGTGACGGCCTACAACGAATTGCGCGCGAGCGAACGGCTGGGCGTGCAGGGTACGGCGCTGTGGAGGCTGGGGTCATCGGACTCTTCGCTGTGGCCTGTGTGGGATGCGACGCACGCGGATGACGCGGCCCGCGCGAAGTTGGCGGACTTGCCGCCGGGGCCGGACCTGATTCTGGAAGGCGACGGGGACATCTGGCACATCGCGGACGTTCCGAAGCAGGGGCACCGCACCATTACTTACGATCCGGCGACCGCGCTGATCACCGGCGAAAAGTATGAAGCGTATCCGCTTTCCTACGACATTGACCAGATCGGAGCGGCCAAAAACAAAATTGTGCTGTCGTTTGACGACGGGCCGGACCGGCGATGGACCCCGGAGATCCTGGACATCCTGAAAGAAAAGAAGGCGCCCGGAATATTTTTTGTGATCGGGGACCAGGCAAACCGCGCGCCGGACTTGTTGAAGCGGGAGTACAACGAGGGACACGAAATCGGGAATCACACGTTCACGCACCCGCAGTTCGACGAAATTTCAAGGACGCAACTAAAGTGGGAGCTGAACCTGACGCAACGGCTGATCGAGAGCACGCTGGGCGTAAAGTCCCTCTTTTTTCGCCCTCCCTACGGCATCGATCACCAGCCCGAATATGCAGAGGAAGTGGCGCAACTTCCGTACCCGCAGGAATTGGGCTACATCATCGTGGGACAGAGGATTGACCCGGACGACTGGCGAATGACGGAAGACAAGAGGCAACGCCCGGCGCAGGAAATTGCGGACGACGTGGTACGACAGGCGAAGAACGGAAACATTGTGCTGCTGCACGACGGAGGCGGAGAACGCGAGCAAACGGTCACCGCGCTGCCACTGATCATCGACGAGTTGAGGGCAAGAGGTTATCAGTTTGTCTCGGTGGCGGATCTGCTGGGAAAGACGCGGGCGGACCTGATGCTGCCGCTAACATTCCGCGAACGAATGGCGGCGCAGGCGGATGGGTTTATCTTCGGGATATTCCAGTGGTCGCGCTTCGCCATCGCGACGGTTTTTATCCTGGGCATTGTGCTGGTCAGCGGGCGGGCGCTGATTATCGGGATACTGGCGATCATTGAAAAGTTGCGGCCGGACAACGCGAAACTTGCCGAGCCGCCGCCTGGAGTGACGGTGCTGATCCCGGCTTACAACGAAGAAAGCGTGATCGTACAAACGGTGCAATCGGTGCTGCTCTCGGATTTGGACGATATCCGCGTGATTGTGGTTGACGATGGATCGTCGGACCGGACGCTGGAGCTCCTGGAGAGCAATTTTGACAAGAATAACAACGTCCAGATCATCCATCAGGTGAACCGGGGAAAAGCGGCGGCGCTCAACAACGCGCTTTCACACGCGAAGACGGAGTTTGTGGTGACGATCGACGCGGATACGGAAATTGAACCGGACGCGATTCGCAAGCTGCTGCGGCATTTTTCGGATCCGAAAGTGGGCGCGGTGGCGGGAAACGTGAAGGTGGGCAACCGCTCGCGCTGGCTGACACGCTGGCAGGCGCTGGAATACATTACCAGCCAGAACATGGAGAAGCGCGCGTTTGATTTGCTGAACTGCATTACGGTGGTGCCCGGTGCGCTGGGCGCATGGCGAAGAGAAGCGATCGAGGCGGTGGGAGGAATCACGGCGGACACGGTGGCGGAAGACGCGGACCTGACGATTGCGATCCGGCGGCTGGGCTGGCGAGTCACCTACGATGAAGAGGCGATTGCCTGGACGGAGGCGCCGGAGACGCCCGGGCAGTTGATCCGCCAGAGGTTCCGGTGGACGTTTGGAACGCTGCAATCGTTCTGGAAGCACAGCGACACGTTGTTCCGGCCGAAATACGGGACATTGGGATGGGTAGCTTTGCCGAACATTTTTGTGTTTCAGATTCTGCTGCCGCTGTTTTCGCCGGTGCTGGACCTGCTGTTTTTGGGGAGCCTGGTGCTTTGGGGGCTGGCGGGACTGCACATCACGCAGATTCCGCAGTTGTGGACAGCAGCGGACGTGCAGCACTCCGTGGTGTTCTTCCTGGGATTTTTGCTGATTGACGTGCTGACTTGCGTGATTGCGTTCGCGCTGGAGAGGCACGAGGATTGGACGCTGCTGATTCCGGTGCTGCTGCAGAGGTTTTATTACCGGCAATTGATGTATATCGTGCTGTTCCGCTCGGTGAAGGAAGCGGTGAGCGGGCGCCCGGTGGGATGGAAGGGCGTGGAGAAGGAACCGCCGGCGATGGAGCCGGCAACGTTGTAGATGGTTGAGTGTCTGTTCGTTCGACAGAGGTTCGCAGTTCCCCAAACGATTGATTGCGAAGCACTTCCCGCCCCCGCACGGTACGAGGCGCCAAAATGGCCGCGCGGCGATGGCCCCCTTTACAACTTTTTACAAACCTTTGCGTTGGCTTGACACATTGGTTCTCGCGGTTCTTTATAGTCTTGCCCTGGTAAGAACGAGTGAACCATCCGGCGAGGATTCGAATGTCCAAGAAATGGCGATTGACGGACCGCACGCGAACGCTCCTGACACTGGAGCTGGCCATTGTGCTCCCGGCTGCAGCCTTAATGGCCTTCAGCGCCTGGAACCTGAAGAACATCCAACGGGACAAGGCCATTGAAGCCGCCATCCAACGCGACTTCAGTTACGTCCTGAAGATCGCGGAGAAGGAAAGCTGGGAAAAGGCGAACGATCTGGTTACACCGGTTCGCAAGGAATTTCCAAATCTCGACGACGGCCCCAAAACCAAGGCCATCCTCGAGCACATTTTGCTGCAGCATCCCGAGTATTCGTATGCGGCTTTTTACGACAAGAAGAGCAACCAGCTGATTAGCCGCATGCAGCCGAGCCACGATCAGGATGCGGTTTACTGCGGCCACACGCAAGAGGACATCAACAACCTGGCGAGCTGGATACCGCTGGAGTCACCCGGCATGGTGAAACATCTCCGTCATATGGAAGAGAAGGGAGAACAGCCGGTAGCATTTTATGGCGGGTGGGAGATGCGGGACAATCAGAACTCCTATTGGCACATCGCCTATTTTATCCCACCGGATGTTCCGAAAGACCGTGTGGTAGTCGGAGTTGTCGGCTTCGACGAGGAATATCTGCGCAAGAACTTCCTGCCCGCGGTGATGAAGGATGTGTTGACTGGCAAGAGCAGCGTATTGAGGGCCATTTTTCTCACCGCGCTCGCCAGTCTGTTTCTCGTCGCGGTCATCGCCGGCGCTGCCGGCCTTCCTTCTTTGGGGCAGTGGTCCGTGACCGGACGAAACTATTGGCTGGCCGCTGCCCTTGCCGGTTTTGTCGTCGGCCTCGGCACTCTCTTCCGTCCAGAGGCGCCGCTCCTTCTGGCAACTGCGTTCCTCGTCCTGGGCGTCGTTCTTCTGCGGCGCGGAGAATTCAAGCGCTTGCTCCTCACCGTCGCCTTGATGGGCTTCGCCGCCGCCCTGCCCCTCGTCCCCTGGACCATTCGCAATGCCCGTACCCTCCACGAGTTTCAACCCCTCACTCCCCGGGATGCCACCCTCCCCGGCGAACTCGATCCCAAGGGCTTCATGGCTTGGGAACGCACTTGGCTCTACCGCGTTCGCGATTGTTACCTTGTTTCCTGGAAATTAAATGGCGAGGAAATCCATCTGAGCGACATTCCTGACGCGGCTTTTGACACTCCTGAAGAACGCGATCGTGTCGCTGCCGTCCTCGATGCGTATAACGAGGATCTCACGCTCACAGCCGAAGAAGACGCCGTCTTCGCGCAAATCGCCCGCGAACGCACTGTTCGTCACCCGCTGCGCACATACCTCACGATTCCTCTGCGGCGCGCCGTCCGCATCTGGTTTACCCCCCGCATTGAACTTGTCCCCGTCTCCGGCAACGTCTTCCCGCTCTGGTATATGCATCAGGAAGACGCCGTGGACCAGCGCGTAACCATCTTCCTTTTCTTTCTCAATGTTTTCTATATAACCCTCGCATTGTGGGGCGCGCTTCGCCTCCGCTGCTCTCCCTCTGCTCGTTCCGTCCTCGTTCTCCTTTTCCTCTATGTTCTTGTCCGCACCGCCTTCCTCACCACGCTCGAAACTCCCGAACCTCGCTACGTCTTGGTGTGCTTTCCCGCCCTCATCGCATTCGCCGCCCAAGTCTTCCTTCCCCGCCCCCCTGCTGCTACCTAACCAGCAACAGGTACCCTGTTGCGCGGGCACACTCCTGTGCGAAGATGGGGGCGACAAGCGCCCAGCCCCCGGCGCCTGCTACCCTCGGTTGTTCCCGACGTAGCCCAGACCCAGACGCTTTGGTGCTTCTGCCATACAGGCTGCGGGAGTAAACTCCCCGCCTGGCTTTGCGGTTATCCGAATCACTTCGCGTGGGGTGCGTTATGAGCGAACAATGGAAAAAATGGGAAGGGCAGCCGGTCGAAGGCAAATTCGTTCTGGGTCAATGCCTTGCTAGCACAGAATTTAATGCCGTTTTCCTGACCGAACTTGCCGATGCCCCTGGCCAGAAAGCGGTCCTCAAGCTGGTTGCCACCGGCTCGCCTGCGGCCGAAGTGCAGCTCGGCCTCTGGAAGCGCGCGGCTCATCTCACTCATCCGAACCTGCTGACGATCTATGACGCCGGCCGCTGCCGCCTGGATGATTTGACCTTCATTTATGCGGTCATGGAATTTGCCGAAGAAAATCTCGGCGAAATTCTGCCGCAGCGCTCTCTCACCGCGGAAGAAGTGCGGGACGTCCTCGACCCAGCGCTCGATGTTCTCGTCTATCTTCACGGCAAGGGCCTGGTCCATGGGCACCTTAAACCTTCAAACATACTCGCCACCCATGATCGCCTGAAGCTTTCCAGCGATTCCATCTTTCCCATCGGCGACAGGCGCCAGCTTCTCCGCGCCCGCGACGTCTACGACGCCCCCGAAATGCAATCCGCCCCGGTTTCCCCCAAGGAAGACGTCTGGTCGCTGGGAGTTACGCTCGTTGAAGCCTTGACGCAACATCCCCCGGCCTTTTCGTCGGAGCATTCGGCGGATCCATCGGTCCCTCGCGAGCTGCCCGACCTCTTTCTCGTGATTGCGAAGCACGCGCTTCGCCGCGACCCGAATCATCGCTGGAGCGTTGCCGAAATCGCCGCGCGCCTCAACCCAGCTCCCTTGGCAGCAGCTGCGGCTGTGGCTTCTTCTTCGGCGATTGCGCCGGACTCGGAGGCAACGTCGATTGCAAATGTCCCTCCCCTAAGTGTCCCGCTCTCGAGCGAACCGGCCGTACCACTCGTGAAAATGCCCGCCGCTGCCGAGCGTACTCTGGTACGCCGCGAGTCGCCGCCCGCGAAGCGAGGCAATCTTTCCCTCCTTGATTACCTCGTTCCCGTCCTTCTCGGCGCCGCGGTGTTCGCCGGGCTCGTTTTCGCCATCCCAAGGCTGTTCAACTTTCACAGCCAACCTTCTTCCACTTCCGCCTCGGTAACCAGTGAACAGCCCACTGCCTCAAAGTCCGGTGAATCTGTCGAGTTACAGCCGGCAACAACTCCAACGGCAAAAACGTCGGAAAAAATCGTCAGCAGCGAGCGGCCGAACAAGATAAAACGCCCCCTCGAAAACTCTTCGCCTGCCCCGGCGCCTGCGGTTTTGCGGTCCGATCCGGCGCCCGCTCCGCGCGCAAAAACGGCCGGCGCAGTTGTCGGTCGTGGCGAGGTTTTGAACGAAGTCTTGCCGAAACCGCCGCAGAAGGCGCTCTCCACGATTCACGGAACCTTTCATGTGATGGTGAAAGTTCAGGTGGACGCCGCAGGCAACGTGGTTAACGCGGAGCTCGACTCCGCGGGTCCGAGCAAGTATTTTGCCGGCCTCGCCGAAAAGGCCGCGCGCCAGTGGCAATTCTCTGGCGCCGAAGCCGCGGGCCACGGAATTCCCAGCACCTGGCTCATCCGTTTCGAATTTACTTCCGCCGGTGTCCACGCCACCGCCCAACAGTCCACGCCCTAGCTCGCATTAATTCTAGTCGGGCTGCTCTTACTTTTGAGTGTGGGAGCAAAGCTCCCGCTTTTACGGTTTCAACTTCACCACTCAACTCATATTCAGCCCTAATATCAACAAGGGGCATTCCGCATACCACGTTCACAACAAATACTTCGTCTGATCCACAAACCGCGCCACGGCACCATGCGGCCCTACTGCCCAACCCGCGCCGCCGGTAACGGAAAACACATACGCATTGAAATTCACCCTGCCGATCGAATTCCAGTGCAAGCCGTCCACAGTCGTCTCCGTCCCCGTTGGCCCCACCGCGACAAACCCGCCATTGTATTTTCCTACCGCCGAGCGATAGCCACCGGGCGGTTGCACAGCAAGCTCCCAGGTCTTTCCTCCATCCCTGGATATTGCTGCATTCTTGTACGCTCGCCCCGGATCCTGATAATCGCCACCGACCGCAACGATGGTCCTCCCATCGCAGAAAAGTGAAAAAATCCCCGAGGACGCATTGCCGCTGACGACGGGTGTCTCCACCACCGTCCAGGTCTGGCCAAAATCATGCGACGCAAAAACGCGCGCTGCAGGACCGCCTGTCCCAAAGTGGATGTCCTTCCCCTCTAGGCAAAGCGAAGAATTGCTGGCGGCGAACGCACCTTCTTTCGGCAAGGCTTCGGGTATGCTTTCGCGCGAAAGTTCGGTCCAATGTTCCCCGTCCGTATTCGCCAGGATCACAAATTTCCCGTCCACTGGATCGCTCAGCGCCGCGCAGTGTTTCTCGTCGTTGCAGATCAAGGCATCCAGAAAAAACTCTTTTTGCCTGCCTTGGTATTGAAGCTTCCAACTCTCGCCGCCGTCCGTCGTCTTATAGATTCGCGATTGGGCGCCTTCGCCGCTGGACATTACATAAGCTGTATTCGCGTCGAACGCCTGCACTCCACGAAAATCCAGCGTCTCCGCTCCGTGAACCCGCAGCCGCTTCCATGTCTTCCCGGAATCCGTCGAGCGCACCACCGCGCCCTGCGAACCACTCGCCCAGATGGTCACTTTTTCTTCCGCGGACGATTCGGCCACCACGCACACGCCGCGCAGATTGGAATCCACGCCGCTTTCCTGCACAGCCCACCATGTATTGTTCGGAAAAAGCAAAATAAGAAGAAGCGGAAAATATCGCATGTGCGAAAGTGTAGCCGCATTTCTCGCAAGATAAAAATAGTCAGTCGCCGAGTCCCTTAACAAAGTGAGTAAAGGATCTCAGCTTAATGTTCGAGCGCAAGCTATAGTTTGGAAAAGGCAGACAGAATCGCTCAACTTCTACTTCTTGCCTTGCGTGATGGGATTCGTGGACAGCATGGTCCGTGCTTCGGGATGCTTCGACGTCCAGTCTTCCGGCGGAAACGCCACCCGCCAGAAACTTGGCCGCGCGTCGGAGAATTCCAGCCCCACCTCCGATTTGCCGGAACGCACCGGTCCCAGGAACGCCACGTGGCACTCCTGCTCTTCCTTGGTGAGATTGTGTTGCAATTGAACCTTGCCGCCGCTGATGACACGCGCGTGCATCAGCACCAGCGCGCCATGCGCATTGATCGCCAGCGTGGCCGTTTCTTCTTCGAATTTCTTGCCTTGTGCGTCGGTCCCGCATAGTCGCACGGGGACTTGCATCAAAACACGTTGGCTGCGGCGGCGGGGCCCGGGATGTGCTGGAGTATTTGGCGACTGACCCATAGATCCTCTTCCCTTCGACTATACCGCTCAGGCTCTGAAAGTCGAGAGGCATGCCTCTTGTTCGTAGGCAAAGAGGCTACTCGGCGGAACGGAAGTGACATTTTGTGAACTTTGAAAGAAGGAACCTGACCTCACCGCTTACGATCGCTGGTCGATCGGCGCGTAGCTCCGCGTGTCATAACCAAGGTAAATCTGACGCGGCCGCGCGATTTTCTGCTCCGGGTCCAGCAGCAGCTCTTCCCACTGCGAAATCCATCCGGACATCCGTGGAATCGCGAACAGCACGGGGAACATCGTCGTCGGAAAGCCCATCGACTGGTAAATCAGCCCGGTGTAGAAATCCACATTGGGGTAAAGCTTCCGCTTCACGAAATATTCGTCTTCAAGCGCGATGCGTTCGCATTCGAGAGCAATCTCCAGCAGCGGGTTCTTCCCCATCAGGTCAAACACTTCATACGCCACGCGCTTGATGATCC
>Ga0206995_1114_pt1 | contig 9717 bp, 14 predicted proteins | sample Alteio_BWMinCont_5_FD_153480 | JGI IMG/M metagenome (GOLD analysis project Ga0206995, IMG submission 153480) | Enriched cells from forest soil in Barre Woods Harvard Forest LTER site, Petersham, Massachusetts, United States -... | ecosystem: Environmental > Terrestrial > Soil > Temperate forest >... | reverse complement strand
TCGCGAGATTACGGCTCTCGGTGAACCCCTTCTCCGCTAGCCCACGACGGAACCCCGTCAGGCTATGTGCAAAGGATTCGGGCGTCACATCAGAAAGGAAGCCGATGACCGGCATGACATACTGCCCGGACGCAGCCAACGGCCATGCGAGCGCTGAGCCGCCGAGTGTGGCAATGAATTTTCGCCTTGCGATGTTGATCGCCATTGATCTCACCGTTTACCAACTAGACAATACCACTCTTTACATTCGAGGTCTCTGTGACCTCTTTCACAGCGCGCTGCGAGATGCATCGTTGGTGCCAGCGCATCGGTAATCCCGCCCACTGCGCGCCGGATATGTTGAGTACTAACCGGTTATTTCGGACCGGGAGATCTCGGTGCCCGCCGCTACAGTCACGTCCCCAGACCCGCTTCATTTCATTGGTCGCAATTGTGGCGGACACAGATTCGCCGCGAGTTTGACCCCGCAATTTGCCAAAGTAGGCACGTTTGAGCCCTGTCCGAGCCTTGTCCCTCTCGCAACTTAGTCCCTGTCGGGATTCGTTTGTTACAGGGGGACGCAATGTACAAAACAATCACAGGAGATCTGCCGCTTGCGTTTGTTGTGGTATTCGTCGTTGTGCTGGTCTTCCTCAGCAACATCGCTCGCGCGATGCGATGTTTTACAACTTTGCAAACTCAGGCAGAGGAATCAAAGCTTCACCGCCCGCGCCAACCACGGCTCACCGTGATTGGCCCAGCCGTCGATGAGCAGCGCTCCCTCACTCTCATCCGTCGCGAGGAAGTGGGACACCTTTTGATGGTTGGCGACAAAAATGATATCGTCGTTGAGACTGATGCTGTCCGCTCGGCGTCAGCCCACACCCTTACCACCACCGACGCCGCCAGGTAGCCCGGGAATAGCGCCAAGGCCTGTCAGGATCGCAGAACCGGCGCCGTTGCCGCCCGGCGGTGCATCGCCGCCCGCCTTGCGCAGATCAGCCGCCTCGGCCTCATCATCCCGCAGGGATTGCGCGTGCTATTTTACTTGAATGTTCTTCCGCACCCGTTCAGTGCAGTCACGTACTACAGTTGTCGGCGATGTCGGGCACCTTGCGCCGGGCGCGCGCCCATGTCAGCGCAGGGGTACGCGTGGTTGAGTTGGATTGATCGGGACGGCCATGGAATGTGATCCCACCGTTGCTTCCGAGTGGACAACTCTCGGCACGTTTTTGCCGGACGGGCCCGGCGTGGCTGGAGACCGAGACAAGCGCGATATTTTGTCGATTATATTTTGTTGGGCAGCCTGCAGCGTCGCAATGTCTTGGGCCATTTGCTCCTGCCTGGCAGCCAGCCTCTCGACAAGACGGTGCATGACTGCAATATCGTTTCCCACAGTTTCGAGCTGATGTTGGAACTCAATAGACAGCTCGGTCGCGGGCGAGAGCGTGGACTGATTAGGCGGTGCCGCATCGCGTATCGGCGACGCTTCTGAAGGCTGGGAAACCGGCTCAACTGCAACGCCAGCGTCGGCCGGCGCCTCGTTATGAACGACCGATCGCAATCCCGCCACCGCATTTATTACCCAGTCTCTGACCCAATCTTTTGCCCTTTCGTCGCTGGACTGCCAGGCAAACGCGGCGCAGACAATTACGGTCAATAGGAAGCCCCAGATGAAAGTACGTAGTACTCTCCAGGCTACCGACCGACGTTGCGGCGCTGTCCGGCGATGTGGGTCGAGAACAGCATCCTCTGCATCAATACTAGGCGAAAAATGAAATTCTTTCCGATCAGGTCCAGCACGCCACCGGGCTTCTTGGAGTCTAAGCCATTCCCAGAAGGCAACGAGGACATCGTCAACTTCACCACGCTGGAGGCTCTGCGCTTGGATTTGCGGCGCATCCATTGGCAACGCTCCCTTGCCAATTACACAACATACGCTGCGTCATAGACCGTACGTACTTTCAGTAAGCTTCCGCATTTGAGAGCATTGTCGCGTGACGAAAACGAGGCGAGAAAACGGCTGACCATCGAACAATCCTCACCCCGCTCGCTCGAGCTCATCGAACCGCCCTTCGCTCTCCGGCCAAAACCACCCGACTGGATTCACGAGATCCAGCACGACGGCTTTTATGATTGGTGTGGCGAGTCTTCCACTGCATCAAAAGCAGATACTGTCTGACCGCGTTCATTGCGCATGTCTGATAAAATCGACGAAGAAGGTACCGAGAGGTAGTCGTCTGGGAGAAAACCTGGCTTTTGTGCTAGGCGGAACCGGATAGAATGCTATTGGAGGCCATGTCCAGAAGCCGATCTCTGTTCTCTCTCCAAATCGCTGCCGCATTGTCCGGGATTGTTCGTTGCGGACCAAGCGCCGAGGCACAAATGATTATGCCTTGTTACCTTGTTACCTTGTTACCTTGTTACCGTGCTACGGTGGCAACAGTAGCGACTGGCGAGACATTTAATGGAAAGGTATGCAGGGGAAAATGGGGATGCGCTTGCATAGTTCTGTTTTGTCCGATTTGCAATTCCGCGCCGGGGTCGTGGCCCTCGTCCTGTTCTTTGACAACTTGCAAGGTCCTTCCGTCGCCGAAGAAGTAGTATCTTCTGACTGTCACGAGAGGACTGCTGTTTAAAATCAAACCGGATGCACCAGACTCTCTCTTAGATGAAGATGCCTCCTGTCGCAAAATCTCTGACGACGGACAGATCGCGACCCCGCCACATCGAGGTTAGCCACGGTTAATAAAAGCCGCATGAGTTTTGTGAAGCAAGTGTCGGTGTTGGATGGTTTGGCGTTTGATCTTTTCTCATTCCAGAAGAATCGTCTGATCGCGCCCGAAATAGACGTCGGCCGGCGTCAGATTGTCGATACTCTCGTGGTAGCGCAGGTGGTTATAGTGAGCGACGAAGGTTTCGATCCGAGCCTCGAGCTCGCCGGGCAGATAGTAGTTCTCCAGCAGGATGCGGTTCTTGAATGTCAGATGCCAGCGCTCGATCTTTCGCCGTGTCATCGAATGATAGGGCGCGCCGCGGATATGCGGCATGTCTTGTTTGTCGAGCCATGCGGCCAGCTCCGCCGAGATGTTGCTCGGGCCGTTGTCGGAGAGCGCCGCTCTCGTCGAAGTCGAACTAGACGATAATGAGTATCCCTGCCCCGCGCGAAACTTTGCCCGTTCCCGCTTCGCAATCTGATCTTAATTAAGTGCGGGAATAGCCAAACTTACAGCGCATTGCAATCGAGTAATTAGGAAAGCTTTTCGCGCTTCACTCTGGCGGAGGTGCATGATGCCGGAACCGCTCTCAAGTTCAATCGGTTCGATCGCGATTATTGCTGCGCTTCTCTTGATAGGAGCAGTAGATCTTCGAGAGAGTACCGCACGCGCCGATGATTGTCTGAGTACACCGGGATCTCCCGCGCCGAAGGGGAGCCACTGGTATTATCACCTGGATTCGACCAAACAGCGTAAGTGTTGGTACCTGCGAGCAGCGGACCAGCCAGCGCAACCAGCGTCCGCGCAGATTCCAAGTCCGCCTCGCAATGCAGCGACTGCACCAGACGCTCAGAAATCAATAAACAACGGCGTTGGGGTTCCCCTCCCGCATATCAAAATGCTTGCCGTCACGCCGCGGCCTGCGCCTGCCGAGACAACGGATCAACCTGACGAGCAAAGCGCCCAGGAAGGATACGCTGCGTCGTCAACTCCAGCGGCTTCCCCTCCGCAGGCAAGCACGTCGATGGAGACTACCGCTCAGGCAGCTGGACCACCGCCAGTTGTAAGGCCCGACCCCCCCGCAGTTGGCATGGTTAAGTCGCATGAGCCCACAGCAGCGTTGAGCGTTGCCCGAACGGACTCCGACCAACCGACAGGGGATATTAGAGCGTCCAACAATGGAGACACCAACGCTCCGACCGGTATCGACAATGCCGTCGGGATGGCAGTTTCAACTACGACGCCGGCGGAATTGTTGCCAATTTTCGCGGCTGGGCTGGTCGTGGCTGGCTTCCTGTTTCGTGTCTTGATGAAAATTACAGCTAAGCGTCGCCGACGAGTCATCGTTGATCGCCCACATTCATACTGGAAGGACGATCAGCAGGAGCATCGGTGGCGTGATAATCAAAAACATTATGCGGCAATCGCTGAACAGGACGTGCTAATCGACGATCTGAACTGCTCTCAGATACCGAGCGCAAGCAATTACAGACCCCGTCGGCCATTTCAAACCGGTGACCAGTGGTCAGAAAGAGCAGGTGGTAAGGATCGTGCTACCGCGGCCAACGACGAGAACAGTGAGCGTAAGGATACGTTAGAGCAATTGTGTAAGGATCTCGATCGGATGCTCCGATCGCCAAGGGTGGCGTGAGTGCGTGTTAGCTGGACCGGTCGGTGACACGCAGGTCGGGGTCTATATTCCGCCCAGGGATCCATGCGTTTCAAGCCATAGCGATCGGGCTGCGATACTTGGGTCAATACCGATCTTCTCCCACCACGCGACTTCATCATCGCCGTGGCGGTGGACGGCGCGATGGTGCCCTCGACATAGTGGGACGACAAACTCGTCGCTGACCTTGCGGCTAAGAGCCCGGTTTTGCGCAAAGCGCAGATGATGCGCGTCTGAAGGGCTACGGCCGCAAACCAGACAGGGCCGGGTGGCCACATATCGGACCTGGCCGCGATCGCGAACACGGCTCAGCCAGGGTCAGCGCAGCCTTATCGATTTTCTTTGTTCGCGACCGCTTCTCGAGCTGAGCCGGTTTGACTTCAGCTGGCTGAGCGATCGGCGACTGCAGCTCGGCTGCGGGCGGCGTTGCGAAGGCTACTAACACTACTTTGGCAGATTTTCAGCGGCACGGGATTCCCAAATCAGTTTTTCAATGATTCATGGGTGGTCGGCTTTTGGAGGGTCGACCATGGGGAGCGCACCGTCGGATTGGCAGGACGAGCTTGGACGCTGGCTTAAGCCGTTCCTGGATCGTTTGGATCACAAGGCGCGGCGGCGGATGTGTCCGCTTTACGTGACCGGGCTTATCGGCCCCGGTGATCGCAAGAGCATTCAGCCAATGGCGGAGCGTCTTGCGCCGGGCGACTACGATCAGATGCATCATTTTGTTGCTGCTGGCGCCTGGGATGCGGCGCCGTTGGAGAAAGAACTGCTCGTTCAAGCGGACCGGCTCGTTGGTGGCAGCGATGCGATGTTGGTGATCGACGACACCGCGATGCCGAAGAAGGGCAAGCACTCGGTCGGCGTTGCTGCGCAATATGCTTCAGCGTTGGGCAAGACCGCCAATTGCCAGACGTTGGTGTCACTGACGCTCGCACGAGGCGAAGTGCCGGTGATGTTGGCCTTGCGCCTTTTCCTTCCCGAGAGCTGGGCGAACGACGGGGTGCGGTTAAAGCGAGCGGGCGTTCCGGTCGAATACCGCACGGTGCGGACCAAGCCGGAGATCGCGCTCGCGGAGATCGACCGCGTGATCGCGGCCGGTGTGCGCTTCGGCTGTGTGCTGGCGGATGCCGGTTACGGGCGAGCGCGCCGTTTCGCCAAGGGCTCACGGCTCGCAAGCTCGCCTGGGCCGTCGGCATCCCTCGTCACCTCAAGGTTTACCCTCTCGGCGTGCAGCTGATTTGGCCCGTTGCCAAGCGGGGCCGGCCGCGACGGCGGCATGTCCCAGATATTCTATCGATACCGGCCGAAGACATGCTGGCCGATGCCAAGTGGCGAACTGTGAGCTGGCGAACCGGGACGAAAGGCAAGCTCAAAGCCCGCTTTGCTGCTGTCCGCGTCCATACCGCCGACGGACCACCGCAGCGGATCAGGGACAAAGGCCAGCAACATCTACCGGGCGACGAAGCCTGGCTTATCGGCGAACACCGCGCCTCAGGCGAGAAGAAATACTACCTCGCCAATCCGCGACCGACCTGCGCAGTTTAGCCGCCACCATCAAGGCACGATGGATTTGCGAGCAGGGTCATCAGCAGCTGAAAGAGGAACTTGGCCTCGACCACTTCGAGGGACGATCCTGGCAAGGTCTTCACCGTCATGCGCTAATGACGATGGTCGCGTTCGCCTTCCTTCAATATCGTCGCCTCAAAAAAGTGAGGTGGAAAAAAAAGAATCAACGGACCGCCGCCTCAACCAAGCTTGCCAGCCGTGCGTCACGCCATCGTCGCGCTCATCGCTCGACTGCCGCCTCAAAGTTGCCCACACTGCCGAAGGTGGATTTGTGCAAAGACGCAGCGTAAATAAATCTGCCAAAGTAGTGCTAGGCTGCATACTCATAAACGGTATGCAAATCATCTGAAAGGTGATTCAAGCTCTGCAAGGAGCTTGACCATGGCCCGCTACGAACTGAGCGAGTTTGAGTGGAAGACCATCCAGCCGTTGTTGCCGAACAAGCCGCGTGGGGTTCCTCGCGTTGACGATCGACGGGTGTTCAACGGTATCTTCTGGATTTTGCGGTCTGGCTCGCCTTGGGTCGATTTGCCCGAACGCTATGGGCCTCCGACGACGGTCTATAACCGCTTCAACCGCTGGCGAAAGGCAGGCATTTGGGACAAGCTGATGGACGCCGTCATCGAAGTCCATGACGGCAAGGTGCAGATGATCGATTCTAGCATTGTCCGCGTCCACCAGCAGGCCGCCGCCCAAAAAAACAGCCTGGAGACGCTTGTATCGGTCGAAGTCGTGGAGGCGACAACCAAGCTGCATCTGCGGATGATCGGTAACGGCCTTCCGGTTCAGATCGAACTGACGCCCGGCCAGAGTTTCCTGGTTCCAACGCCTGGGAAGGTCCCGTTCGCGCCACGGCGGAGGCCGCGCTCAAGGCTTGGCGCGAAGCCAACGGCGGCATGCCGGCGTACCAGGCCGTGGTTGCGGGCGGCCAGTACACGCTTGTTCTTCGGCGGGCAGCGCGCCACGTGGTCAAACCAGACTTTCCGCACAATCGTAGAGAAGCGTGGCGTCGCAGCGAAGCGCGTCGGTTTGATCGATGTCCACAGCGGCCTCGGGCCGTCGGGCTACGGCGAGCCGATCTCCATCTTTGCATCCGACACGTCCGGCTTCGAGCGCGCTCGCGCTTGGTGGGGCCAAGAGGTCACTTCGCTGGCAGACGGCACGTCAACGTCGACCCCCGTCACGGGTCCGCTCATCGGCAGCATTGAGGAGAGCCTGCCAGGCGCCGAGACGACCTCGATCGGCCTCGAATTCGGCACCCGTCGAACTGCTTGAGGTGATGGATGCGAAGGGCTGCGGCTCGCGCGAGAGTCCACGCAGCACGCATAAGCGCTGGGATGAAGGGCGCTGCCCGATAGTTCGCGAGGTGACTGACACTGAGGTTCGGCAGCCGGAATAATTGGCTTCGTTTTGTAAATCGTGCCTCGATGGAGCAGCCGATCGTGCTCGGAAATACTCTGATCGCCACCGACGGCACCGACGTGAGCAGCGCGTTCGCTGTCTATTATTTTCTCAGAAGTTCCCCGCAGCGGATGCCGCTGCGGCGCTGACTGGAGCAGCGCTGATAGATGAAGGTCGCTGAGGCAATTCACTGACCACCGCTCCAGGAGGGCCCTTTACCACGATCTGTAAGGTAGATTTTCCGGGATCACGTCGATTCTTTCCCACTACCACCAACGTGAAGCTGTCGTCTTCGTAGTTCTGGGGATCTGCAAAGTATCGAAAACCAGGTCCGACGATGCCTATCTTGCCCTTTGTAGGCGCCTTCGAAACCGAAACGCTGTAGATCTGCATGTACGACCAACGAAGCCCCTGGATGCATTCCGATCCTGGTGCAGCATACATTGTCCAAATAATGGTATCCTCTGCGAGCGCGAAGGGTTTCTGGTCCTTTAAGCAATTCGGACTGGCGTGAGCCGAGACGATTAGAATGGCTATGAAGCCGATCGCTATAAACAGGCTGTGGAGTTTTCGGTGCATTCGTCTGTATCCTTATTTCACGCGGGAGAATGCCTTCTCGACCTGAAGACATTGTAAGACGCGGGACTGTTCATCTAAATTTGGTGAACCATTCCTCAATGGCACCTGCTGGCCCCTTCATAGGCCTTGCACGTCGTTTAACAATGCGGGATAGACCACATCTTGCGGGCGGCTCGATGAAGCTCGGCGGATCGCAGCCAATCCAGCTATCTTTTCAGTCGGGGCGGCCCTATGCGGCTCTTCAAAACTGGACGAGGCTCGTAGCATGGCAAGCAGCAGCCGGCCCCGCGCCAAAAGCACCGCTAGAGCGCATGCCTGTAGCGATTTGTGGCATTCCTGCAACAGAACGGAAAAATTCGGATTGGCCACAGAGCCGCCATAGAAAAACACCCCAAGGCAAGGCATCTTGGGGCTCCGGAGTCGTTTGCCTCAGCTTAGGCTTATTGGACTGGGCGGTGTCGGGGGATCGGGACCGCCCGGTCGCTTTTTGCAGCTACACTAATCAGCGCATCCGCCCACGTTACAATTGCACGTCCATGCCGCGACGTTTTGTCGGCGGCAAAGTGGCTCATTGACCGGGTTTAATTTTGCGCAAATCCCTAGTTGTTCACGATTGCCGCGCCGGGGGAGGGATCGAAACCTTAGCTACATCGTCGCGCGCCGGAGGCCGTCGGTGCACTGGGAGGCGTCGATACCTTTGAACTGACAACTCGGCGGACTATAAGACGGCTCCGGTCTTTGCACGCTGGTCAAGAGGACCAGCCAAAGCTCATTTCACTTTGAGGTTTTCGGCCGAGGTTTTGCCCTTGTTTGACACCTCTTCGTATTCGACCCGCTGGCCTTCGTTGAGGTTTGACAGACCGGCCCTTTCGACTGCCGAAATGTGGACAAACACATCCTTTCCGCCGCCTTGAGGCTGGATGAATCCATAGCCCTTCTGCGAGTTGAACCACTTCACTGTGCCGACCGCCGTGGCTCGCTCTCCTGAGGGCACCACAATATCCCGGAGTTGCAGTCCTTCCAAGACTGGCGCTAGCTCATTCCAAAAAAAAAAAAGAAGCAACGTGGCACCAAACGCCGCAGAGCCCACCACCCAGCCAACTCGCACACGCCCAATAGCATCATAATCGTCCCGGCTGCTACGACGACTGGTTTAATATATTTTCCTGGCATCGGCGGTTCTCAGCTCCCGTCGTGCGAGCCGATTGGTCGACGACGGTCGACGCCATTAGCAACAATAGCAACTGCCGCGTCACACCAGCCGCTCAATCCGCCGAGCGTTCACCGCGCGGTTCAGTTCTTTTTACCGGGCCGGTTCGTAGACGTCTTCGGTGCCAGCATCACCAGACAACGCAGACCGACGGTCAATTCGCGTGACTTACATTGCTCGCCAGTTTACCGACCAGCCTTGCCAGACTAGCCGCCTGCAAACGAATGCGTGCCCGATTATTCTTAGATGTCATTATTTGGACCAAAAAAGGGGCGGCATCCGAAAGTACAATTCTGGCATCGTGGCTGGCGGCAACATCTATACCGTCGGCCGGACGTTTACGTGGGCCGATGGCAAGGCGTAGCAAAATCTCTATTGCCTCAAGGCGATTGAAAATTGAGGCGGTTGAATCGGTCGCGAGCGTCCCCAGGCTTTCGACTAAGCCGGGAAGAACGTCGGCTTTTATTGGACCAGTAGAATCGGCTGTCATGACCCGGAAACTGCGTCGGCGTCTCCGTGATTGCGCCGCAATTTGCATCCTCGAGGCTGGAGAATGATCTCGCGCTCCATTGGGGGCGAACTTGCTCATTAGA
>Ga0206995_1032_pt2 | contig 9725 bp, 9 predicted proteins | sample Alteio_BWMinCont_5_FD_153480 | JGI IMG/M metagenome (GOLD analysis project Ga0206995, IMG submission 153480) | Enriched cells from forest soil in Barre Woods Harvard Forest LTER site, Petersham, Massachusetts, United States -... | ecosystem: Environmental > Terrestrial > Soil > Temperate forest >... | reverse complement strand
ATAAATTAAGACTCTTATTATCTAATTTTGAAAAAGGAATCAAGGGTAAAATGGAATTAATTAAGTATGTAAAAGAATGCTATGAGAGCGCGCAGAAAAAATATTTAATTTACAAAAGAACCGTCGAATTGCCAGCAAAGAGTACGGGGCATCTAGATGCGGAAGATGTCATACAAATAAATGTCATGGCTCAGGATGGTACGGAGTATTTGATACGACATGACATGGGTGGCAACCTGTCATTTGAGGGTAAATCTATCAAGAGTCAAAAATTTGGTGAAAGCTTTAGAATTCAACGGAGAAGAACTCCCTGGCCATGGAAAGGGGAGTACGTAATCAGGTCTAATGAGCCCTTGACGGTCACCGTTTTAGGGCGTTTAAATGGAGAAAGAGAAGCAAGTCTTGCCATGGTTAGCGACGAAATCAATTTGAACATAACCAACGCGGCGATGACGGCCGATACAGCAAGGGAGATGGCAAGAGCCGCGTTTGAGCAATCAGCTGTGCCTGTAGACATCTACAAAGATCGCTTGGAAGGGGCAAAAACAGTTAGACAAATTGTGATTCTGATGGATGATGTAATATTAAATTCTCCATTTAAAACACAAAAGTTGTTGCTGCCAACAAGAAATTTGATCGCGGAAAAGAAACCGGTCCATGATTTGAAATTTGATTCAAATTTTACAAAGGGGTATGACCAGAAGGGAGTGGACCAACTTACAAACATAAATAGAATAACAGGTTTGTTAAAAAGAACACTGGGCCTGGATGAAGCGATGGCTAACCCAAGTTTAAAATCAAGAATGGCCTTCTATGTCCGGAACACGGCCCTCGCTGATACCAACAAAGGCGGTATCGACTTCAACTCCGTCAATTTGAATTTACAGATCAAGCGCGATGGTAAGGGGGTTCCCTTGCCCATTAACCAGCAGGACCTGGAACACATCAATATTAATGGCCTGATACCCATTATTATTGATATCAAACCCGCAACAAGCCTCCAGATATTCTCCGAAATAATGGCAAAATAAGTGAATTTTATAAATCTTTGACGGCTAAACAAGGCATGGTATACTTAGTATTAGGAAATGTTTCAGGAGGCCATAATATGAATTATAAAAGCATAATCACTATTGATTCCAAACAACGCGGCGGCAAACCATGTATCCGTGGCATGAGGATCACTGTTTACGATATTCTTGATTATTTAGCTTCAGGCATGAGCATGAAAGAGATCCTCAAAGATTTTCCTTACCTAAAAATAGAAGATATCCGTGCGGCCCTTGCCTATGCCGCAGACCGTGAAAAGCACCAGATGATCATTTATTCCAAGTGAAACTTTTATTCGATCAAAATCTTTCGCCAGTTTTAGTCAAGAAACTTCGTGACCTTTTTCCAGGCTCAAAACATGTTCAAGATATTAAGCTAAGCAAGGCCTTGGATGTCCAGATATGGGTCTACGCTTTAGAGAACAAGTTTACTATCATATCCAAGGATACGGATTTTAGTGACAGGGTCGAGACATCAGGGTATCCTCCCAAGGTTATTTGGATACGTAAAGAAAACTGTTCTACTAAAGCCATTGAATTAATGTTGAGACAGAATTTTACGGATATTAAGAATTTTGATCAGGATTCGGATAGAGGAGCATTGGTTCTTTTTTAAGTGCATATCTTTTGTGATCATAGATAAAAATACTCTCCAAAAATATGATGTTGCCGGTCCTCGGTATACCAGTTATCCCACCGCGCCCCAATGGTCTGGGGATGTGACCAGCGATATATATGCTTCTGCCTTAAGGTCCTTCGGCCAAAACGATAAAACCCTCTCGCTTTATATCCATGTCCCTTTCTGTGAACAGCTTTGTTATTTTTGCGCTTGCAATAAGGTGATCCGTGCTAAAGAAGAACAGGTAGGGGATGAATTTCTGGACCATCTTTTTAAAGAGATTGATAATGTGGCGGCTTCCATCCAGCATCGCAAACTCATCCGCCAATTGCATTGGGGCGGAGGGACGCCTACTTATTTGTCTGAAGGCCAGATCGAACGGCTTTTTTCGAAACTCCAATCTGTTTTTGATATTGACCTCGACGAAGAGATCGCCATTGAGATCGACCCGCGCACCGTCACAGAAAATAAATTAAAAGTCCTGCGCCGGCTTGGATTTAACCGCATTTCCATGGGTATCCAGGATTTTGATGCAAAGGTGCAGGATGATATCAACCGCGTCCAGCCTTATAAACTGGTGTCCCAAGTCCATCAATGGTGCCGTGATCTTAAGTTTGAGTCGATCAATTATGACTTGATCTATGGCTTGCCGTACCAAACCAAGGAGACATTCAAAAAAACAGTGGACTTAGTCATCGGATTAAGGCCTGACCGCATCGCCCTTTACAGCTTTGCCTATGTGCCATGGCTTTCCAAGCCTCAGAATAAATTTAATCTCGATGCCATTGCTGTGCACGACGAAAAATTAGACATTTTTATCCAATCCCGTGAAAATTTATTGGCGCACGGCTATCAGGCCATTGCCATGGACCATTTTGCCTTGACCACGGACGGCATGGCCAAAGCATTTGACACAGGGACCCTGCACCGTAATTTCATGGGTTATACTTTAAAACCAGCTGATGAGTTCATTGGTTTAGGGCCATCAGCCATCGGTTTTTTAGAAAATACCTACTTTCAAAATAAAAAAACCTTGCCTGAATATTATGAATCAACCGCCCAAGGCCGTCTGCCTATTGAGCGGGGCAAACAATTAAACCAGGACGACCAAATCCGCCAATGGGTGATCAATGGGCTAATGTGCCGGTTTCAAGTAGACAAAAAATTATTTTTTGATAAATTTGGGTATGAATTTGAAGATTATTTTATGGAAGAAGGTGGTCATATCCGTGATTGCATCGAAGACGGACTTATCAGTGAAGATCCGAAGCAAATCCAAGTTACAGATCTGGGGAAAATCTTCATTCGCAATGTATGTATGGTATTTGACCGTTATCTAAAGGAGAAAGATGGCCAAAAACGTTTCTCAAGAACAGTCTGACATTTTACTGGCGTTTCAAGGCAAAAATAAACATGTTCCGGTCTGGTTTATGCGCCAGGCAGGCCGGTATTTGCCGCAATACCAGTCGCTGAAAGCCAACCGTTCCTTAAACGAACTCTTTCGCGATCCTGAGATTGCCGGGGCCATCACCTTACAGCCCTTGGAAATCCTGGGTGTGGACGCCGCCATTCTTTTCGCGGACATCCTGACCATGCCTTCAGCCATGGGCTTTAGGATTGATTTTATCAACGGCAAAGGGCCCCAAATCAATAACCCCATCAATCATCCGGGGGACCTCAAGCGTTTGGGTAAATTCAGCGGCCTGGAACATGTCACCCGCACCATCCAGCTGATCAACGCTGTTTTGCCGTCCTCGATCCCTTTGATCGGTTTTGCCGGCTCTCCCTTTACCGTGGCGACCTACCTGTGCTCAAAGCACCAACGCATGATGTATGAAAGCCCAAAAGCATTTCATGAACTAATGGATTTACTGACAGACAATACCATTGCCTATCTTAAACAACAAAAGGATGCAGGGATCAAGGTGTTTCAGCTGTTTGACACTTGGGCAGGTGCCTTGCGTCACGAAGATTATGAGGCGTTTGTATTGCCATACGTGCAGAAAATCTTTAAAGCCATTAAACTTCCGTCGATCTATTACCTGAAAAATTGCGCGCATCTGATGGATTTAATGGAAAAAAGCGGGGCAGAGATGCTCTCCGTGTGCGAAACAGTTAATATAAAGGATATTAAAACTAAAAAAGGCATTCAGGGCAATCTATTAAACAGCCTTTTATATGCTGATGATAAAACGATCATCGAAGAAACAAGGGCCATCCTTAAAGCTGCCAAGGCTAATCACCGTAAGTACATTTTTAACCTAAGCCACGGCGTCATGCCCGACGTCAATCCGCTAAAGTTAAAGCTTATCGTTGACGAAGTGCATAAATTCAAATGGACTTAGTGGAATATGGGGCAATGGGTGTTGTGGACGAAACATTCAGGGATTTTTGGCCAAAAGTCTGCGAGGCTTTACAACAAATTTTTTTCAAATGAAGAGAAGCTTTAAAAAAAATTTGTTGTAAACCGAAGCAGACGGCCAAAATATCCCGTTTCGGGAACAACACCCATTGTCCCATATTCCCAGCTAAACTAATGAAATGTATTGCAATCATAGGCGGCGGGATCTCTGGCTTGACTGTTTTGCATTATTTAAAACAGCGCCTGGGAGACACCGTTGAGATCACGCTTTTTGAGCGTGAGGCCAGTGTCGGGGGAACGATACGCAGTTTTAAAAACGGCCCCTGTCTTTTTGAATGGGGCCCTAACGGCTTTTTAGACAATCAACCCGCTACATTGGAATTAATAAAAGAACTTGGACTCACAGACCAGCTCATTGAAACCCAGCCAACAGCACGCCGGCGTTACATCCAAATTAAAGAAAACCTTCACGCTGTACCAACTACACCCCTTGATCTTATCCAAACACCTTTATTGCCCTTAAAAGATAAATGGTCCTTGATCACAGGTATCTTTAAAAAGAATACCCCGAAAGACTGTTCCATTAATGATTATGTAAGCCGGCGATTCTCACCGCGCATCGCCCAAACCCTGGTTGACCCTTTTATCAGCGGTATTTACGCAGGAGATATCAAGCGCCTGCATATGGCCTCTGCTTTTCCTAAATTCCGCCGGAAATCCCGTATGCGTTCTTTTAGAGGAGGTATGGGACAGATCATTGAAGCCCTTGATAATCGCTATCAAAAACACATCCAAACAAATTCAGAAATAATAGGGGACAGCTCCCTATTATTTGATGCCACCATTGTGGCCACACCTGCCTATGCCGCGGCCAAGATCGTTGAAAATTTAAACCCTGGTTTGAGTTGCCTGCTTGAACAAATCCCTTACGCGCCTATTGCGGTGGCGGGTTTGCTTTTTAAACAGGATTCCTTTAAGAAGAAACCGGATGGTTTTGGATATTTGGTCCCTTCCCAGGCAAATAAAGATATTTTAGGGGTTTTGATCGAAAGCAATGTTTATGCCAACCGCGCGAGGGGCGAGCAGGTCATGATGCGCGTGATGATGGGCGGCGCGCATCATCCAGCCATTATCAATGATGATAAAGAGCAGGTCATTGCCCGCGCTATCAGGGAAATTGACAGTGTTTACGGCCTTAGTGCGGCCCCGCTTGAAACATTTGTTAAACTGTGGCCCAAGGCGATCCCGCAATATGAGGTCAATTATCCCCATTGGCGCCGATCCATTGCCGATCAATGCGCCAAGACACCGGGCCTATACCTATGCGCCAATTATCTGGATGGCATCTCCTTTAACGACTGCATCAATAACGCAAAGACTCTCGCCCTTTCAGCGGGCTTGCTATCTAGCCAATCTATGAGATAATACTCATATGATCTCCCCCTCAGAAGCCCACAGGCTTATTTTACATAATGCCAAACTTTTTTCCATGGAAACCATCCCCCTGCAAAAAGCAGTTGGGCGCGTTTTACGGGAAGACATCAAGAGCGACCGTGACCAGCCGCCTTTTAACAAAAGCCTGGTGGATGGCATCGGTATTTCTTACGATACCTGGCAAAAAGGCCAGAGGACATTTCATGTCGAAGCCATCATACCGCCGGGCGTGGCCCCCAAGCCTTTAAAAGACCTTTCGCATTGTGTCCGCATCATGACCGGGGCTGTTATCCCTAAAGGCTGTGACTGCGTCATTCCCATTGAACAAATCCACTTGGAAGGGGACACCGCGCAATCCAAAGATTGGACCATGATCAAAAAATACCAATCGATCCGTCACCAGGCTTCCGATGGTAAAAAGGGGGAAATTTTGCTGAAAGCCGGCTGCCGGCTTTGGGCGCCGCATATCGGGATCGCTGCCAGTGTCGGAAAAGTCAAGATCAAGGTCAGCGTCCTGCCTAAGATCGCGGTGATCTCAACAGGGGACGAGCTGGTGGACATCCAAAAGCCCATTAAGCAATACCAAACCCGCTTATCTAATTCTTATAGCTTACAAGCCCTGTTAAACCAGGCACAATTAGGCGATGTCCAGATCTTTCATTTGCGTGACAATCAAAAGCTGATGCTGCAAAGCATAAAAAATATTTTAAGCAAATTCGACGTTTTGATCTTAAGCGGGGGAGTATCCATGGGGGATTTTGATTATGTCCCCAAAGTCCTTAGCCAGTTGGGGATCAAACAGTCCTTTCATAAAGTTTCCCAGAAACCCGGAAAACCTTTTTGGTTTGGCATGGCCAAAAATGGCAAACCGGTTTTTGCCCTGCCGGGCAATCCGGTATCAACCCAGATCTGTGCTTACCGTTATGTGATCCCTTATTTAAAAAAAGCCAGCGGCCTGGAAGTCAAACAGGAATTTATCCCGATATTGGAAAAAGTCAATATTCAATCTGACCTGACCCATTTTTTACCGGTTGCTCAAGGACGATTGATCACCATTAGCGGTTCCGGTGACTTTGCTTCCTTGGCCCAAGCTGATGGATTTATCGAGCATGAAAGCCACAAAGCCCAAAATCTTTGGCCTTATTTTAGCTGGCGGGTATAGCCGCCGCATGGGGAGGGACAAAGCCCTTCTCGAGATCAATGGCAAACCGCAGGTTGAACATGTTTTTGACCTGCTTCAAAAATACTGCTTAAAAGTTTTTCTGTCGAAACGAGCTGACCAAAAATCTTATAAAAATATCGCCTCCATCAATGATACCGATGAATTCTCCGGTCACGGCCCTTTAGGCGGTATTTTATCAGCCATGAAGGAACACCCCGATGCCAATTGGCTGATCATTGCCTGCGACCTGCCTTTTATTACCGAAAAAACCATCCAGACCCTTCTGGAGCTTCGCGACCCGCAAAAACAAGCAACTGCTTTTATCAGCAGCCAGGATGGCTTGCCTGAACCTTTATGCGCCGTTTGGGAAGGCCATGCGTATGGCCCTATTTTAAAATTATTTAATGAAGGTATCCATTGCCCGCGCAAGGTTTTGATCAAAAGCGATACCCATTTACTCAAACAAAATGACCCTCATTGGCTGGATAATATCAACACCCCTCAGGAATATGAACAAATAACAAAAAAGGGGGCACATTAATGTGTCCCCTTTTGAATTGACACCTTGGTGTCCCTGCGTTACGATACTATTTAATGGTATCTAAGATCTTGTCCATATTTATGCCTAAAATAGATCAAAAAAATATTAAGATATTGGTCATCGAAGACACTGAAGTTGACCAGCGCGTGGCTTGCGCGGCCATTGAGTTAGGCGGGTACACACCTCTCAAAGCCAATGACGGCAGGAGCGGTTTTGAATTGGCCAAGGAGCAAAAGCCAAATCTGATCATCCTTGATTATAATCTGCCGGATATCAAAGGCCCTGAGGTCTGCAAACTTTTAAAAACGCATTACGACACCCAGCAGATCCCTGTCTTATTTTTGACCAGTTTGACCGCGCCGGAGAATGTCCTTAAATGTTTTGAACAAGGTGAGAATTATTTAGCCAAGCCTATTTCCACCAAACTTCTTTTAAAGCAGATCAATTCAATCCTCAAAGACACTAACCCCCAAAATTAACATGCTCGATTTAAAATTCATCCGTGACAATCCGGACAAAGTCAAAGCTGGATTAGCTGCCAAGCGTGCCGCTGTTGATTTGGATGGATTATTGCAGCTAGATGCCGCCCGGCGCCAGCTCATTTTCAAAATTGATGAGCTAAAAGCAAAAAAGAACGCTGCCAATGATGATATCAGCCGTTTGATCAAGGACAAGCAAGACCCTAAACCTTGCATTGCCGCCATGAAGACAATTGCTGTTGAAATTGATACGCTTGAACCCCAAGTCAAGGCATTGGATGAGCAACTCCAGAATATTCTTTTAAACATCCCCAATATTCCCCATGATTCAGTCCCCAAAGGCGGGATGGAAGCCAATCAGGTCGCAAACAACTGGGGGGAGAAGCCGGCCTTTAATTTTAAGCCCAAAACACACATAGAGATCGCTGAAACTTTGGATATTATTGATTTTAAACGCGGGACAAAATTAAGCGGCTCAAATTTTATCCTTTATAAAGGCCTGGGAGCCAGACTTGAACGCGCCTTATACAACTTTATGCTGGATTTACATACAAGCCAGCACAGCTATCGTGAAATGTCACCGCCCGTCGTGGTCAATACCGCTTCCATGACAGCCACCGGCCAGCTTCCTAAAATGAAGGATGATATGTATCGTCTTGAGGGTGATGACCTGTATTTGATCCCAACGGCTGAAGTCCCTGTGACAAATATACACCGCGATGAAATGCTCAATGAAGAAGACCTGCCTTTGTACTATACGGCCATGACCGCATGTTTCCGTCGGGAAGCGGGTTCCTACGGCAAAGACACCAAAGGGCTTATGCGTGTCCATCAGTTTGGCAAGGTGGAGCTGGTCAAATTTGTAAAACCGGAAACTTCTTACGCTGAATTAGAGTCCCTTTTAGGCAATGCCTGCCGTGTTTTTGAGATATTAAAGCTCCCTTACCGGGTTTTGCTTTTAGCCGAAGGGGACCTTAGTTTCGCGGCTGCCAAATGTTATGATATTGAAGTTTATGCCGCGGGTCTGGATAAATGGCTGGAGGCGTCCTCTTGTTCAAATTTTGAAGATTTTCAGGCCCGTCGCGGAAATATTTCCTACAAGGGAAAAGACGGCAAGAAAAAGGGCTTTGTGCATACTTTAAACGGTTCAGGGGTGGCCTTGCCGCGCACCATGATCGCCATCCTTGAGAATTATCAAACACCAAAAGGGGAAGTGATCATCCCCGAAGCCCTGCGCCCTTACATGGGCGGCTTGGAGACCATCACGTGAAAGATATCCTTTGGGTGGTCCTGAAAATCTTTGCTTTCCTGCTGATCCTGCCTTTGATCATTGCCTTTTTTTTAGCTTTTCAAACTCAAATCCTGTCATTGCCGGTGAACAAGGAAGCCTGGGTGCTTTGGGGCGCAGGTTCTTATATTGCCTTAAATCTATTTATCCATGACCTTAAGAATGTCTATGACTTCGGCAGATCCCAGGTTGAAAAAATATTTACTTTTTTCAAACCCGCGGGCTACCTGGTCCCTGTATTTTCGATTGTTTTGATAATCATCTACATCATTGCATTGATCCTGGGCCACACTTCTCTGCAGCCTTATTTTTTATTTGCCATTACTTTTACGCTGGCCATGCACCTGGTCTTAACAGCGCATGAAATATACCAATCAGATAACAGCGTCTTAAAAGCGCATTACCTGCTTGTTTTTGGAGCTGTCCTGATCGCTAATTTGTTCATTATGTCCCTGCTTTTGGCATGGGCGATCCCTGAGTATTCATTTGTAGGTTTTATCAAATCCCTGGCCTCTCAGGCATTACATCTTTATAAATTTATTTACAGGGTCCTTTTTGTAGATTCTTAAAAGCAGGAGAGGTGGCAGAGTGGTCGAATGCGGCGGTCTCGAAAACCGTTGCCCAGGGTAACTTGGGCCGTGAGTTCAAATCTCACCCTCTCCGCCATTTAGGTAATTAATGAACAAAATAAAGATCATCCTTATTTGCCTGATCGCCTTTTTCCTTGTTTTCACGGTATCCGCTGTTTTAAGATCAAAATACCGCCGAGAAATCCAGGAGAGGACTGTTGT
>Ga0206995_1112_pt1 | contig 9967 bp, 13 predicted proteins | sample Alteio_BWMinCont_5_FD_153480 | JGI IMG/M metagenome (GOLD analysis project Ga0206995, IMG submission 153480) | Enriched cells from forest soil in Barre Woods Harvard Forest LTER site, Petersham, Massachusetts, United States -... | ecosystem: Environmental > Terrestrial > Soil > Temperate forest >... | reverse complement strand
TCGCTTACTGTCCCTGTCAAGGTCACAACGCCGTCATTGGACTCTGTTTTGATCGCATCATTCTTAAGGTAGGTCTTATACACATACGAATCCTTGGCAGAGGATTCAATGCGTTCATCTGTCTCAGATGCGCGCACAGACACGCTGGTAAATAAAATGGCAAACATCACTGCTAAAAACACCTTTGAGTAATTGAGGTTCATAGAAAACTTACCTTCCTTATTAGTGTGCGTTATTTGCTTCTCCTCTTGATGAGGCCATCCTTGTGAAACTATGCTGCTACTCGCCTGCCAAAGATAAACGAAAGCACCGCTAAAACCAAGAACACAAAGAACAATATCTTAGCGATATCAATGGCTGAACCCGCGATCGTGGTGAATCCCAACACTGCTGCAATAATGGCGATGACGAAAAACGTAACAGCCCAATTCAACATAGAACACTCCTTTCTTAAATTATTACTGTAATTCTTCAAACTATCATCTATGCGTGCCGTACGACGAAACGCGTCAGGCCCACTAAAACCACGGCACCCAGGACCGCCATCAAAAACATGCCAAACGAACTGCTGACATAGAGCCCCAGCACATTGGACATCCATCCGCCAAGCATGGCCCCAATGATCCCGATCACGATATCCCCGAGAATACCAAAACCCCGGCCTCTGATGATAAGACCGGCCACCCACCCGATCACCCCGCCGATAAACAAAAACCAAAACCAATATCCTAAAGTATTATGTTCCATGACTCTTCCTTCCTTTCCAATGACCGCGACTTCTTAGTTAACTTACTTAACCTACCAGCTGAATGACCGTGACAGCGAGGAATAAGACGAGTAATCCAATCTCAAATTTAATGACCATGAGAGTATTCTAGGGATGGATCGAATTGAATCAATTGTACTGAGGTATAATGCGGGGAATTATTTCTGTGCAAGCATGAACCAATGGGAGAGTTTTCTTTTTTTGATCTTGGCGCCGGTCCTTAGGAAATTAGCGAATTGGCCGACGTAATACTTAAATTCTTTGAGCGTCATCTCGGACTTCATCTCGTTGAGCAAGGAAAAGGTGAGCGCTACTTTGCTTGCGCCCGGGACCGTGTGATCAAATTCGTAATAAAAAGGGTCTTTGTAATCTGTCATGTTAAGGGGCGTTTCGGTATATTCGCAAACGAATCCATGGCGATGGACATATTTCAAGATTTTTTTCGCGGCGTCATTGTTGATCCCTCGATTGTCCATGCTATGGACAAACTGATGGCATCCAGGACAGTACATCGCGCGGGGCGCGTAAACCGGCTTACCGCAAAGGCAGCATTTCTTGGCCAGCGCCTTTAAGGATTCGGACGGCAGCAGCATCATGGCCCCTTGCTTTGCCTCTAATAGGGGAGCCAGCCTGTACCAGCGTGAGAGTTTTATTTTCCTGATCTTTTGCCCTGTCCTGAAATACCGGTCCAATTGCAGGATGTAGTACCAAAATTCTTTGGGGATCATGTCCGATTTCATTTCATTAAGAAGCGCGAAGGTGAGCACAACCTTGTCTTCGCCCGGGACCATGTGGTCAAAAACAAAATAAAAGGGACTTTTCGGATCTGTCCTATCAAGCCGTATTTTAGTATAGAAGCAAACATGGCCATAGCGACGCACATGTTCACATATCTCTTTGATGCATTCCGGCGGGAGGTTCTCATGTTCCATACGACGGATCATTACAAAACAGGCAAAACAATGGTTGGATTTTGGAGAAAAGGCCGGCTTGCCGCAGATGCAGCATTTTCTGACAGATTTTCGGGAGACTTTTGATTTGGACATGGCTTTCATCTGTGCGCGCCGTTTGTAGCATGAGCCCTGGATTTAATACCGGTCTCTCTCATTAACTTCTGAGCCGCTTCCTTGACCCTGCGAAGCCGCTGTTCGGAAGTCAGACCCTTCTCTTCCTTATAAATCTTTTCCTGAATCTTATGAATCTCTCTCATGACTTTCGGTACTTTAAACATTTTCTACCACCTTCCCTTATTAATTGAATTATAACATACGCCCTTTTAAATTATCCGGAATTTATTAGCTTCTCATTGTTTAAATTATACGAAAATTACACTAACGAAGAAAATTTACGGGGACAGGATTTGAACCTATGACCTCCAGGTTATGCTTACCATCTACGGTTTTCACCGCTTGCGTCTTGCGACGCAATTTGTGGTCTGGACTATACCTTTGAAATGAATCGCTCTAAAATCTTGGGATAGGAAAGACAAGCTGGCTCTAGTCGTTATCGTGCTCATACGATCTTTTACTCCTTAAACTTATCAGGAAATTGTTTAACAATGCCATCCGTTAAAATATCAGACAACATCAACATATGCCGATGCCCCTTATCATAAGCATTAATATCAGAGACCCAGTCCTTCTTCACCCTGGAAAAAATCTCCCCTGCAACGTACTCTAAATGCTTATGAAGCATCACCTTCATGTCATTTCCTGCCCAATAAGGATTGATACTTCCTAAGAACGCTGAAATATCATCGGTATTAGCACTCCATTTAATTTGGGCTTTGACCAATTCTGGGTTATTATCTGTTTTGGCTGCTTGCACTACATCTGAAGCAATCATGATATGATCCCGAAGCAGCAGAGCTAACTTATTACCTGCTTCTTGTCCATAATACGTTTTTATAATATCCCCAGTGTCATCCTGATTACGAAGCAATCGTTGCGCAATGGCATCTTTATCTTCAAGCCCAGCTAATGCACTAATAATGTAATTTCTTGTATAGACAATGTGTTCCTCCCAAATTTTTCTCATGGCCAACCGTAGCTCAAGATCTGCCTTTGTGCTGCAAATGGTGTTCCCTGCCTTATCCATCATTTGGCCTTCTGTCGTTTGCGCATATGAAGAATGGCTGCTTGCAACTACACCAAACAAAAACAATACCCCCATCAACGCCAAACTTTTTATAAACATTTTCTTCTCCTCTATTTAAACTTCTCTCAATTTGGATTTTTACAGTATTCTAGGGACAAACTAAAATGAAACAATTGTACTAGGGTATAATAAAAAAATTATGATGACACAACTTAATTCTTTGTAGTAATTGGGAGTTTGCGGTAGGCAAAGAAAAGCCCAGATTCCTCGTCGGAAACTGGGCTTTCTTATGGTTGCGGGGACAGGATCATTTAATAAGCTGCCAATTTTCCCTATATTGATTTGATGCCGGAGACCTTTGCCGTTTGTGGTCTTCAACAAAGGAGATGGAGCTCGCAAAACCATTAAAAACCACGGACGGGATAATATAAAACACCCGTTTATCCCCAATAAATACTACAACAAAATCAAAATCATTATCATCATATTTTTTACGAACCATCCGCCGTCTATTTGTTTTCGTACGGCGCACATCGACTATATAAGCTTCATCTTTTTTGTTATACCAGGCATGTTTAACTTGAATACGGATCAATTTGCTATTGGCATCAACCGCAATATCATAAGGCAATCTATCCCCCACAGGCTTTAAGACATTAAAACCCCTGCTCAATAACTCCGTGCTTACTGCTGATTCGGCTATGTCTGATTTGAGTTTGGTGTCCATAGCTCTCAAAGTTCCAGCCTCAAAGTTGTTTAATTTCTAGGCTTCTTCGTGCCTAAGGACAGCGCCTGTTTGTACTCTCCCTTAAAGGTACTTACTTCTTGACTTTTCATCGCTTCCAGAAATTTCTTTCCATGACAGCTTCTTAACCTCCGACCTGAACCACAGGGACAAGTCTTTTCCCGGCGATAACTTCCAGTAGCCAATAACTTTAGAAGCTTCCTAGCCGCCTCAAAGTCTTTCAGCTCAAAATATTCACAATAGAATTCAAGAATTCCTAATCCCCCGTGTGATCGTTCACCAAAAGGCATCCTTCCCGTCTTTTCTTTAAAACAGAAGGAAAAAAGATGTGGGACGACAAGATTTTCAATAAAACCAAGAAGAGTTTTACTTTGATTAAACTTGATCCACTGGTCTGTTGGTGTCCCCAGACATAAGACATCATTGTCAAACTTATGGAAATTATTTGGTATCCTTCCTGCCATTTCTTTTACTGTCGGTATTGCATCTGGATATCGAGCAGGAATCTCAATAAAAATTGAGAAACCATCTTGTATTTCTATCCCAGCGTATTCCGAGCGAAAGGTTAAATGGCCTGATATTGTATAACCCTTTCCAGTGTCATGAAGCTGTAAGTATTGGTGCTTCGTTTGTAATTCCTGGAATTGTTTTTTGACCAAATCCTCATGCGCTACTCTTGTCATCAGTACTCCATTGCTTTGTTGGGCTAACCTTAACTTCGGGATAGGTCAAAATTGTCGGCGCAACCTGCGACTTAACTTGATAACCGCTATTTTCTAAAACCCTTCCCATAACTGTTTTCCCCATGGACATACCGAGGACCTCTATCATTTCCCTTTCAGAAGTTTTAGAAGCCGCCTCCTTCAGATCACGACGGAACTCTTCCAGCCATTTATCAAAGTTGTCTTTAAGAGTCGCGTCGGTCTTCCATTTATCGGCAAAATTCTCATCTGGCCTTACAGGATTCTTTACGTCTCCATCTTTTCCAATATATTTATCCATTTCATCGGCGATCCGTAATATGGCATCCACCAGCCTGGATTCATTTTGATATGAATGCGCTGCCAGAGTTGAAACCACACATGAAATTGGCCTTTTGTCCGGATTCTTTTCAAACATCACGTCCCGATGCCACTTGAGAATTTGCACAGCTTTCTGCAGGGGAGTTTTAACTTTATGCATCGGAATTTCTTCCATAGCATTATACAATTGTCTTTCAAGAAGTGATCTCGCCCCCCTTTCAAAAGAAACTTTCATCTTTTCCTTAAACCACAAAGCATATCCCTTAGGATTGCTACGTAACCATTGATTATCTATGCGCGGATAATTGGCTAGGGTATCATCCGTTATACAAATCGCTGTTCTTGAAAGAGCATCTGTTACTCCCGACTCAAGGAGGTACTTTTTATAACCGGCGTCTTTATCAGGAATGGCTGGCAAAATGTCGATATGGAAACGCGTTCCATCCTCATACTCAAGCATCCAACAGCGTTTTTTGGGTTCGGGCTTATTCTTCATATTCTTGGCTTTAGCGTATTCCGTTAATTCCTTGCCAAGCTTTTCTTTCAAATCTTTCTGAGAAATATTACTTTTATCAAAGTCCAAACAGCATACTAAATCCACATCAAGGGCCCCATTCTCATGGTGTATTGCTGTACCAATGAGAAAGGAGCCTTGCGGATAGACCTCAGGATTTTTATCTCTCAAAATGGAACCTTCCCGCGCCAGCCACTTCCAAATCGATGTGCAACGATCCCTTACTTTATCGAATTGAGTATCTGAGACACTTAGGGTCTCAACATACATTTCCAAAACTTTGTCTAACGTATTAAGATTATTGTCCGGCATCTTTTCCTCCTGTGGTGTACCCCATAAATTGTTTAATTTTCTCAGCGTTATATGTAAAATCACGATCGGCAAGAGATATCAGATTGTCGTGATCATTAGGATTATCCAAGGCTAAAACTTTGTCTGATTCAAAATTTATCCTTAAAATCTGCCCCTGTTCCAACAAAAGTCCCAGCATGTTCTTTGCCGTCTGTGCCTGTAGATTAAGAAGCATTGTGATGAATTTCTGAACTCCCCATCCCGTCAAGAGCCCCCACCTTGCGATTCTGTTTGCTACCGGGTAAAAGTTTCTACTTTCACCGGTACCAATAGATAAAATCTTTAACTTATCCAGACTCTGTCCCAAACGACGTTTGGCATCGATGGCCGCGACCAGAGATGGATTGTTGGCCCACAAACCGCCATCTGCCAATAAGTATTTATCCATACGGTATGGGTCAAAGTATGTTGGTGCTGAACAAGAGGCGAGAACAGCTTCATACACTAACCTGTTGTTATCGCGGACGAATCCCTTATCATATGATGATTTCAATACATGAACGATGCCGTTACCTATATCCGTCGATGGCAATATTAGTGGCATTTCAATCTGTCCCAGTTTACGGTCCTCTCCAAAGACATCCTTGAGAACTTTCTTAAAATACTCGTTTGAATATTTACTGTTCATAACCCCAAACCCAAAGAGTGAACGTTTCTTAAAAATTTCTTTCCCATGATCCTTATAAAAATTAACGATCTTGGAAGCAGGTAATCCACTGGCTAAAGCCGCCGCAATTATGGCTCCTGTGCTGGTACCGGCGATTAAACCAAATTTCTTTAACCAATCTTGGCCAAATTCTTCTGCGATACGCTTCAAGATATACGCAGAATAAACACCCCGATAACCTCCTCCATCAATTGCCAGAATATAAAAACCGTTCATTTCACTAGCCTTTCTGTTATCCCGTCGTAGAACAAAAAATAAAGGCGTCGCCCTCTGCAAGATTTCTCACTAAAGACTTGCGAGAGAGTAACGCCCTGTTAAAATAAAAAATGTCAGTAAGTATTATCAGTTCCATAGTTTTATTGTTTTAAAAGACGCAGTGGCCACGAACCATTGCGTCTTTCCTTTTCTGCCTAAAGAGTCTTCATAACAACCCCTTGAATTTGAAAATCGGTATCAAGAATCATGGGCTTATGCTCAGGCTCCGTTGATTCTGGTTCAAGAATAATATGGTTATCCTTGAATCTGATACGCTTAACGGTTGCTTTCTCATTAATAAGAGCGACAACTATCTCCCCCTCAGCAGCTGTTGGCTGGCGCCGCACCAGCACTTGATCGCCATCGTTAATTGCCGCTCTGTTCATACTGTTTCCACGCACCTTTAAAATAAAATATTGAAATGGGCGTCTTGCTATTTGATCTGATACTTCTACATAATCCTCAATATTTTGCTCAGCTAAAAGCGGCACTCCACAGGCTACTACACCAACCACCGGAACTTTAACTGTGGTTCTACTTTCACTTATTTCTAGCGGCCTGCGCAACAATTGAATATTGCGCGCCCCTTTTCCCCTTGCTATAAACCCGTAGCGCTCCAAACTTTCTAAATACTGTCCAACACTGCGGGGAGACTTAAGCTGCATCATGTCTTGAAGCTCTTTAGTCGTAGGGGGACGTTTTTCCCTTTCAAGGTAATTAACAAGCTCTGTCAGAAACCTTGTCTGTTTATCTGTAAGGGGACCTATCATACATACAAAGTATACATAAATTTAGTGCATTTGCAAGAAAAAAATAAGCACTCAATTTAAAGGAGTGCTAAGCGCGTAAGATGTGTTTTCTTTACCCTAAACCCAAAAACTCAACCTCTAATACTTCTCAACGCTTAAAATTAAAAGGAGATACCTTCCAGCCCAAAAGAAAGTATTTCCTTAAAAGTCTTCCTGGTTCTTTGTATCAAATCACTCCAGCGGCTTAACTTCCCTTTCCTTTATCCATTCATCTAATTTCTTAATATCAAATTTAACAAGCCTTCCCATTTTCACATAAGGAATTCTTCTCATATGTACCCAAGTATACAGCGTGTTTTCTTTGAGACCTAAATACTGGGCACAATCTTTTATTCCAAGGTATCGTTTTTCGATCATATTCATTTCTCAAAAAGATTATTTATAAGATTCACAGTAATAGTAAGAATGCTTAGCGTCTGCCCCGGCACTAAAATCATTCTTTGTTGTGGGTGCGATGTTGTATTTCGAAGACTGCGTCCCGCATCCCATTTATGAGAATCGCCAATATTAATTGCTCCATACGTTTTTAACTCCTGAATCAATTCGGAAAAATCTCGAGTTCTATGCTTACCACTCTTTAAGATTCTTTCAGTAGGGATGTTTAACTGTTCACACTTCTTGTGTGCTGCGACTTCTAAAATACGATAACATTGCTCAGAAGCCAGCGTTAACAATGGATAAAAGAACCACCCATAGATCATTGACCCTCGAACAGTCTCATATAGCAAAATGATCTCCTCCGGGACAGTCGGATTAAGGCGCGGTCTCAAATGGAAATCAATCCAAGACTGTTGAGTAAAATTTGGAAAGAATCTACTAACATCAGGTTCAGTAAAATTCTTGTTACTAATGAGTTTAAATAGTGACTCTCGCCTCATATGCCCCCTTTTTAATTGCCACTATTTTGCCACTATTTTCCTATTTTTGGGAGCAAATTTATGGAGGGGGCGTCAAAATTGGTGAGAACTATCTAAAACGGTTTTGATACAAATTAAAAAGCACCCAATCTTTCGACTGAGTGCTTTTTAATGGTTGCGGGGACAGGATTTGAACCTATGACCTCCAGGTTATGCTTACCATCTACGGCTTTCGCCGCTTCCGTCATCGACGGAATTTGTGGTCTGGACTATACCTTCATCCTTCTCGCTGTTGCGAGTTAGGACGCCTGCCAACTAGTCTCTACACCTTCCTAGGTTGCCCTAGGCTTGGCTCGGGATTGCCTTTTCAGGGTTCCCCGAATTTGACAGGTTATCTGCCAGTTAGTTTCCTAACTGGACGCCCATTGCTGAGCCTGGCGAGCTACCGGGCTGCTCCACCCCGCGATATTTCCTTACTTCTGCTGCGCCGGGACGATCTTGTAAACCGTCTCTCCCGGCCGGACCAAACCCATTGTTTCCCGGCCTACTTTTTCCACATAATCAGGGTCGGTTTGCAACAAGTGCCGCTCTTCTTCAAACTTCTTGTTCTTTTCTTCCAACGCCGTGATCCTGCGGGCATAATCAGCGTTTTTCTTCTTTAAATCCTGCATGATCGAATAGGACGGCAAAAAAAGCGCTAAAATGATGACTGTCAGTATAAATAATGAAAGAGCGTTCTTAAGCATTAATAAATCTTGGACCAGTTCTGTCCGGCGTAAACGGCTTTTTTGCCTAATTCTTCCTCGATGCGCAGTAATTCATTGTACTTGGCCAAACGGTCTGTACGGGACAAGGACCCTGTCTTGATCTGGCCGATATTGGTGGCCACGGCCAAATGCGCGATGGTCACATCTTCTGTCTCGCCGGAACGGTGCGACATGATCGAATGATATTTATTTTTCTTGGCTAAATTAATAGTATCCAAGGTTTCTGACAAGGAACCGATCTGATTGACCTTGACTAAAATAGCGTTACCAGTCTTGCTGTCAATGCCTCGTTTTAGACGTTTGACATTGGTGACAAAAAGATCATCGCCCACGATCTGGGTCTTTTTGCCTAAACGGTCGGTCAAAGTCTTCCATCCGCTCCAGTCATTTTCATCCAAACCATCTTCAATGGAAACAACCGGATATTTGGCAACCATGCGTTCATAGGCCTGGATCAATTCATTCGCTGAGATCATCTTGCCGTTGTAATCGTATTTGCCATCCTTATAGAAAGATGTTGAAGCAGCATCCAGGGCGATGAAGATATCTTTGCCGGGCTTATACCCTGCTTTTTCAATGGCCTGGATGATGATATCCAAACCCTCTTCATTGCTGCCTAAATTCGGGGCAAAACCGCCTTCATCACCGACGGATGTGGCCATGTTCTTGTCATGTAAAATACTTTTTAACTTATGGAAAACCTCACACGCCATCTGCAGGGCCCTGGAAAATGTCGGGGCACCGATGGGCATGATCATGAATTCCTGAATATCCAAATTATTGTCCGCGTGCATACCGCCATTGATGATATTCATCAAGGGAACAGGTAAAATGTGCGCCTTGCTGCCGCCAAGATATCTATATAGAGGAAGGCTTTTTTCATTGGCCGCGGCCTTGGCCACTGCCATGGACACGCCTAAGATCGCGTTGGCCCCCAACTTACCTTTATTTTCTGTACCATCCAGACCAATGACTAATTTATCAATGGCTTTAAAATCCGCTTCTTTACCTACGATAGCTTTAGCAATAGCAGTGTTGACGTTATGGACGGCTTTTAAAACACCCTTGCCTCCAAAACGACTTTTGTCCCCGTCGCGTAACTCAATGGCTTCATGCT
>Ga0206995_1110_pt1 | contig 10085 bp, 7 predicted proteins | sample Alteio_BWMinCont_5_FD_153480 | JGI IMG/M metagenome (GOLD analysis project Ga0206995, IMG submission 153480) | Enriched cells from forest soil in Barre Woods Harvard Forest LTER site, Petersham, Massachusetts, United States -... | ecosystem: Environmental > Terrestrial > Soil > Temperate forest >... | reverse complement strand
CTGATAGATCTGGACGTAGTTGTAGACATTCCCCTGGAACTGGGAGTTTCGGTCGCTGCCGCCAAAGCAGTAGAGGAGACCGGTGTCGATGGCAGAGCCAGGAAATGTGACGGCCAGCGGCATGGAGGTCAGAGTCGTCCATTTATTACTGGTTACGCTAAACGATTCGGTCAAGCTCAACGATGTAGCACTATTATTCGAGCCGCCGGCGAGGTAGAGCGCCGTCCCAGTCGAACCAGTGCAAGCTTCGTGCCGGGGGCTGGGATCTGAGGTCAGCGCGCTCCAGGCGTTCGTGGAGCTGTTGTAGCCCTCGTTGTCGCCGGTATCCATGGAACTGGTGTAGCCGTCGGCCGCAACGATCGTGGTACCGACCAACCCCACCGAGGCCTCCGACTTGCCGACCAGCAGCGGCGCCTCACTGGTCCAGGTGTTGGTCGCGGGATTGTAAGTTTCCACTGTGTTGAAACGGTTGACGCCGTCTGTGCCGCCTACGACGTAAATGATGTTGCTTTTCACCGCTGCCGCCGCACTGGCCCTCGCTGTGGGCATGGCAGCTTTCGAGGACCATGTATTGGTCACGTGGTTATAGGCCCACACCGCGTTGGTGACCGTGGTTCCGTCCTGGCTGCCGCCGAAGACGTACAGGATATTGTTCACTACAGCGCTGGCACCGTCCGCCGTGGTCGTGGGTATGGCAGCGCCTGCGCTCCAGGAGTTCGTGGCCGGGTTGTAGAACTGGTTGTTGGCAATGACTGACGTCATGGTGTATCCGCCGACGACGTAAATCTTGTTGTTGATGACTCCCGTCGCCGCCGGGGCGAAAAGCGCCACCGGCATCGCCGTCCCGCGACCCCACGAGTTGTGTACTACATACTTCCGTGTGCTCGTCAATGTGGTCGCTCCGGTGGTCACCGTCACAAATCCATCGCTTGCTCCTGCTGGCACTGTCGCCGTCAGTAAGCCTGGCTCTGTTAGCGTGGAAGTCGCCGTTACTCCGTTAAACTTCACCACCGACGACGAGCTGAATCCATCGCCGAGAATGCCAACTTTGGATCCGACTTTGCCGTTCGTGCTCAGCAACGAGATGAACGCCTTCAGACCCACGGAAAGGCTGAAAACGGTTCCGCATCCCGCCGCCGTCCCGCCATTCCCCGCGCCGTCACAGCTGAAGGCCGCGCTCCCACCGTCCATGGCCGTCCCGTAAAATTCGCCATTGGTGTCTTGCACCAGTCCTGCGATCGGATTCGCGCCATCTGGACACCCGGATTGCGAACAGAAGGTGTACAGCGTCGTCAGCGTGCTGGGGGTTTTCAACTCGAAAATTGTTCCTTGATTCTTGGACCCGCCGAGGAACGTCGTCCCATAGAAATTCCCGTCGGTGGCTTGTATCAGGGCGCCCAGCGGACTCTCGCCGTCAGCGCAGGAGGCCAGCGCGCAGAAGCTGTAGAGCGTGGTTAGCTTTCCGCCGGTCGTGATCTTGAAGATTGTTCCCTTGTTGAATTTGCCGCCCGTCGATGTTGTTCCATATAGATTGCCGTCCGCGCCTTGCAGGAGCTTGGCGAATGGCTGCGCGCCATCGGCACAGCTTGTCAGCGAACAGAAAGGGTGCAGAGTTGTAAGTGTCCCGCTGGACGTGATTTTGAAGACAGTTCCTTTACTGTTGGCTCCGCCGGCATAGGTGGTTCCATAGAAGTTTCCATCGCCGGCCTGGATCAGGCCCGCAGACGGCTGTGAGCCATCGCTGCAACTTGATAGCGAGCAGAAGTTATATAGGGTGGTGAGTGTCCCACCGGTAGTCATTTTGTAAACCGTTCCACCGCTCTTCGTTCCACCGGAAACGGTCGTTCCGTAGAGATTGCCATTGCTGGCTAGAATCACCCCTCCGTTGGGGTTAGTTCCATCGGCACATCCGCTCAGGGCACAGAAGCTATATAGCGTAGTGAGCACGCCACTTGTGAGTTTGAAGACCGTGCCATAAGCCAGGAACGGTCCGTGTGCTCCGCCGGATGTTGCGACGCCATAAAAGTTCCCGCTCGAGTCACGGGCCAAGCCGGCAGTCGGATTGTACCCGTCGGTGCAGTTCGGGCTGCCTGCGACGCAGAAGTTGTAGAGTGCGGTCAGAGTCCCGCCGGTTGTGATGTTGAACGCGGTCCCGCCGAAGTTGGCGCCGCCGTGGATCCCTGCAAATTCGCTGACTCCGTAGAGGTCACCGTTAAAGCCCTGAATCAGCGGGGCGACCGGCGTGCCCCCATTGGCCCCATCAAACTGGATGAATGTGGTATAGGTCTGGGCAGAGGAAACTGCGGCTCCGAGGAGGAGAAGCACAACAACGACACATCGTGTGCCGATGTCAAGCCGGACTGTGATCGTCTGAAAATGACGCGTTTGCATATTCGATTCTCCCGAGGTCAAAGTGTCAGCAATAAAATGGCAGGGATTCGGGTGAACGAATAGGGGGATGCGAGCGTCGAACGGCAGGATTCTGATCGCGTCCGGATCGGCTGTCAAGGCAAAAATCCGTCAAATTGACGAAAAATCCCCATTTCACTCATCGACCCCAGCGCGGGCGTTTTGAGTGAAATCGGCGTGTCAACAACGGTTACTTCCGGCTTGCCCGTGACTTGGACACGATCCTGTACGAGAGAGGCACATGTCCAGCCGGCCGACTCTCATCCGTGGAAAGTGGCTCGGGCGCGCAACTCTTAGACTGAATAGGACTAGCGATACCGAGGCATTCGATGCTGTTCCTGATGCTTAAGTTTTGCCGTCTCATTGCGCAGGACTTCGGTAGTTTCACGGAAAAACCTAGCAATTGCGGTTAATTCCTCTGAGCTGTAGCTGCCTGCTATCTCAGCCATCGCGCGCCCCAATGACTGAAAGATCGGTCCCACCCGTTCTTTAAGCTCTCTAACGTGCTGGGGATGGACGATCACGCTGCGCCGGTCATTGGGATTGGACTCGCGGCATACATATCCGGCGTGCTCCAGGCGATCGACAATACCGGTGATGGCGCCGGTGGTGAACCCCGACAACTCGGCCAGGCGGCTCGCGGTCGACGGCCCATGTTGGTCCAATAGCCCCCGACACTTCCACTCCGCGGCACTCATGCCCAGGTGGGAGGCCACCGCTTCATGAAAAAAGATCACGGCATTACTGAGTTCCCGGCCCATGAGATCCTGATGAGGCGGGGTCGTGGCGGGGGTGGATTTTTTACTTGCCATATATCTTAGTTGTAAGATACTGTCTTCTAAGATAAGTTTACCAGATAAGGGTCGAGCATGCTGCCTGTTGGACACTCCACACTCCCGGCCGCACCAACGTTGCAAACCTCGCGATGGCAGCACATCGGTCCCATCGTTGCCCTGTTGTTGCTCGCCCCTCTTATCTCCGAAGTACTGTATGGAGCCACTCGCGTCAGCGTGATCTTTGTCCTGATCCCCGAGATTCTGACTTGGGGTTGCGGTACCTTACTCATCCGTGAGTGTGTACGGCGCTGGCACAAAGGTTGGCAGAGCATGTTGTTGCTTGGCCTTGCCCTGGCCGTCGCGGAGGAGTGGGTAATTCAGCAGACTTCCATTGCCCCGCTCGTAGGGCTGGCCCAGCACGCTTATGGCCGCGTCTGGGGTGTGAACTGGGTCTATTTCCTCTGGGCCCTCGGCTATGAGAGTGTTTGGGTCGTACTTGTACCCGTGCAACTCGTCGAGCTGATCTTTCCCACCCGGCGTAAAGGGCTGTGGTTGCGTACGACAGGCTTCGTATTCGTCAGCATCGTTTTCATACTGGGCGCTTGCCTGGCGTGGTACGGATGGACGCAAAGGGCTCGCGTCATGATCTTCCACATGCCACCCTATAGCCCCCCTCCACTCTACATACTGACCGGAGTTGGAATCATTCTGCTGCTTGTCATCAGCGCGTACAAGCTGCCGTCTGGCCGGCTGCCGGACGACCATGCCGCCCAGCAACTTGCACCGCCTCCGTGGATTGTGGCAACCGTCGTCTGCGCGTTAGGCGCGCCGTGGGGAGCATTCGTCCTGCTAGGATTTGGTACGCTTCCCGGCGTCCCGTTCAGCCTAGTTCTGGCCGGTGGGATCTCCTGGGCTTGTCTCACTTTATTTCTTGTGCAACGATGGACGTCCAGCCTTGACTGGGTCGACGAGCATCGTTTTGCGCTGGTGCTCGGCGGAGTACTAGCCTGCATCTTCGGAGGTTTCGTTGTTTTCAAAGTAGGCGGAGCCTTGCGCATCGATTGGATCGGCAAGGTCGTCCTCAATGGGGCAGCGATAGCTTGGCTCCTGTCCCTCAGGCGCAACGTAGAGCGGCGCACCTAACTTGCGCAGTTCTGCGTGCGACTGCAGCGTTTACTAATCCGGCGCAAACTCCCGAACAGTCGGCAAACCGGAAACTCTGCGATGGTTGGCGTAACATCCCCATTGCACTCAAAACCCCTCAATGAACCGCTATGGCCTGATGATTACAGCTGTCCGATGAATGAGCAGAATTGCGAAATCGGCAGGAGGCAGGACTTTTCTTACTTGCGGCGACACGGAGGCGCTATCGATTTTTCCCAATCATTGTGGAGCAGTTGAAGTGGAAGCCTTGTCTAGCATTGCTTGAAATGCCGCAATCTCCTGTCGCTGGCTCCATATCAGCGCCTGAGTTTGCGTCTTGCAGTAATCGTCTGGATATTCCCAGACTGGCTCTACCGTCACCGTCGTCATGCCGTTGAGTTCCACCAACGTGTACGACCATACTTTTATTGTTGTCATACCCGGACAGGCACTTGAGGCCACGAAAACCGATTCGATGAGTGGCATCTCAGCTGGCTTCGAGAAGCGCAACTGGAACTGTTGGTCGGCATCGAGCGTGTAGCCGGCTCTCTGATTCTCTTGGACGATCAACACCTTGAGCGTTTGAGCAGACGCCTTGCTGGTGAATAAATACGGTCCCGGCTGAGCCTTTGGTTTCTTATCTCGCGCTGCCGCCAAGGTCGTTATTGCCAAAATCAGAATCAGAACTCGTTTCATACTTTTGCCTCTTTTGTGAACTCTACCGACACACCCCTGCGTGCCGCTAATTACTGGAGTCACCTCAACCCATTTCTGTGACGAGATTGTGCTCGCTGAGGGGTGTGGCCCCGCATTGTTGTTGATGCATCGCCATAGCACTCAAAACGCCTCAATGAGCGGCTTGGGCCTGCTTTACATCAAGCATCGGGTAGAATCGGCCATGCTGAAAGTCATCCTCGGCGACATCACCAAGTTGAACGTCGATGCAATCGTCAATGCGGCGCAAAATTCGTTGGTACGTGGTGGGGGTGTCGATGGGGCAATCCACCGGGCGGCAGGTGGAGAGTTGCAGCAAGAGTGCCTGACCTTGAATGGCTGTGAGACGGGCGATGCCAAGGCAACCAAAGCCTATCGCCTACCAGCAAAGTATGTAATCCACACAGTCGGTCCTGTCTGGCGACCACGGCACTTGGATGGCACCGAAGAGAAACTGCTTGCGTCGTGTTACCGCAGTTCGCTGGAAGTTGCCGACCGACTTGGCATAAAGAGTATCGCTTTCCCAGCCATCAGCACTGGTATCTACGGATTTCCAAAGGAACTTGCAGCGAAGATTGCCGTCTCTGCTGCCACTTCTTTTGGCGGAAACGTAGAGTCGATATTCTTCGTTTGTTTTGATGATGAGACCTATGCCATCTACGAGCGACTTCTCAACGATGTGCCAGGGCAGGCTTAGACCCCGATGGCTGTCGCAAAATCCCCATTACGCTCAGAACCCGTCAATGAGCGAAATGGCCTGATTTCGACAGTCACGGACCAGCAGAACTCAGTATCAGTTTGAAGTTAACGTCGGTGCGCCATTCACCCTTGCTAAGCTCGATTATCTTGGCCTGTTCCCGAGTACGCACGCCGGGATAGTAGACACGCGAGGCCCACTCCGCACTACTAACCGGAGAGAGAAGTCCCACTCCGACAATGTATTGGCCGGGCTGTCGCCCACCTACCTCAAAGTGTCCTTGGTCGTCGCTAAGGACGGTGAACGATTCACCTGAAGGAGAAACAGGAATAATTGCTATCTGCACGTGCCTTGCTGCCTTCCCCTCGAAGTTGGTCACTGTTCCTGCGATCCTTCCGTCGATGTGGAGCCACAGGTTGACACGAGTACAACCGCGTTTCGAAACGGACGGCGTCGCTTCTGGTCCCCACAGGCCTTGTATAGTGTTCGCGGTCAGGAGATAAGTGCCAGGTTTAAGTTCGAATTCATAGTTGCCATCTGCATCCGTCACGGAAGAATACTCCGCATCATCTGAGAGCCGTTTCGCGACAATCTTGTGGCTAGCAAGCACGTGCCCTGTCAGAATGCCCGTATCCGTCAATTTCGACAGATGCCGCAATGTGGCAATGTCTTGCTGTGCCTGTTCCAGTGGTTTGCTCGGACTGTCATACGGCAACACCAGCCCATTCGTTTGCGGATTGCGATAGAGGTAAAAGAGCCACTTCTCACCGGCGCGGATCTCGCGATGGAGACAGGCTTGGTTCGTGACAGCCATCACTTCACTGGCAGGTTCACCGAGGAAAACTTCCTCTGGGGTTATTTGCAATAGCTTGTCTGTGTCCCCGATATCAAAGGCTGATTTGACAGTTCCGCTAAACACCCTCGCGTATTGCTGCGTCCCACATTCTGTGCCGTTTGTGGGGAAGATGCCGCTGTGAACGCATTGAACCTTACGACCGTGGTATTCACGCACTTCAACCATTTGTGCTGAGACAGGGAGGATGATGTACAGGCAAGCGACAGCGTTGAGAATCACTCGTTTTCTTGACCATGCTCCCATGCCAACAATTGTAGTCAGCTCCACGGGTGTAGCTGGCGAAAAATCGCCATAGCACTCATCGAGCCTTAAGGTCATCTCCCGGCTTGATGGATCAGCGTCGTTCCCAGATTGGTAGCCAGTCCCGATTCTCTGTACATCCCGGTCCAAATTCTCTCTCTCGGGTGAGCAATATTGCACATGGCTCCAAGAATTTTCCGAGTATCGTCTCTTTACAGGACCCGAAGAATTGCTTCGGTGCTCGACCCCAAAAGAAGTGGGCGCTCAGACGGGACTCCTGTGCCCCTTTTTCTTGTGTGTGCTGCAATCCAGTGTCAGCCTTCAGCAACCTCGGGTTAGGTATTCTCAAACGTGACCGAACCTTTGCCCAGCCCCTCAATCTGACAGTCACGTTGTTTCTTGGGCTGTTCCACGTCTGCGCCATCGTTGCCTTGTTCGTGTTCAGTTGGAAGGCGCTGGCACTTGCGCTGTTTCTGTGGTGGGTGGCAGGGAGCCTGGGCATTGGGATGGGTTACCATCGACTGCTCACGCACCGCGGCTACAAGACGCCCAAGTGGATCGAGTATTTGCTGACGATCTGCGGGACTCTGGCTCTGCAAGGTGGTCCCATCAGCTGGGTGGCGACGCACCGCATCCATCATCAGAACTCGGATCAGGCAGGCGACCCGCATTCGCCGCACGACGGGGGATTCTGGGCGCATATGGGCTGGATCATTACAGGCGCGGCCATGCACAACAACCCAACCGTGCTTTTACCATACGTACCTGAACTCCGCAAAGACAGGTTCATGCTGTGGATCAGCAGGTGGCACTGGGTCCCCGTGGGCGCCCTGGCCCTGATCATCCTTGCCGTAGGTGGCTGGAGATACGTGATGTGGGGAGTCTTTCTACGCACCGTGGTCGGCCTGCACGCGACTTATCTGGTGAACTCTGCTACTCACATGTGGGGATCGCGTCGCTTCCCCACGCGCGACTCATCCAGGAACAACGTGTGGGTCGCAATACTGAGCTTCGGCGAAGGCTGGCACAACAACCACCACGCCTGCCCTCAATCCGCCCGGCACGGCTTTGCCTGGTACGAGATCGACGTGAACTGGTTTGGGATATGGGTCTTGCGCCTGCTCGGCCTCGCCTGGGACGTCAAGCTGCACCCAAGCCCGAAGACCGTGTAATGCGCCCAACATAGCTCGATTGGCGAAACATCCCCATAGCACTCATTGACCCTTACCAAAATCTAACAAGGCCGGGGTGATGATCCGGCCACCGGCCCGCAGATCGTCGCAGGGCGGGCCGTTTCCTGAGCCTCCTTTGAGCCGTCGGACGGGCCAACAAAAAGGCCCCGGCTGCGCAACAGGCCGAGGCTTGTGAGCGTTGGAAAGCGCCTGGATGATACCACAGATCACCGACCGCCAACCCGCCGGTGGGACCGGGCAAGAGTCAAACTTGCACCTGCGAGTGAAGGTGCGAACGATGGACACCCCAAGCAACCCTCACCGCCATGCTGCGTTACACCACCGGCCCCAAGCGAGAACACTGTAACACCGGAGCCTGAAGCCAGCCTGAAGCCGGTGTCGACCCGGTGATCCCCGGAATAATTACGACAGCATTGCTGATTGTTGTTGAAAAATCCCGATTACGCTCAGAACCCCTCAATGAGCGAATCGCCTCTTATCGCCAATCACCGCGAAGCAAAAAGAAAATCCGCCCGGACACCGGGCGGCCCTTATATCGCGATGAGCCTTGCCATCAACCGTCAAGAGCCGCAAGTTCTGGATTCCAGTTCCCCCTGTAACTTTTGACAGTTCCCAAATACACCAGCCACCCTTTACCCTCCACTCTCCTTTTGGGCGACTGGGTTGAGAGGGCCTTGTCCAAGAACCTTCCTGCTGGGCAGGGCCTTTTCTGAGAGCCTACCAAACCGGAAGCTCGCGTCTCAATTGTTGCAAAATCCCATCTCTAACAATGTCGGCGGTGTCAAGCACTTTTGGAGCACACCACTGCATGCACTCGTTGAAGAGCGCCATTTCGCTCTCGTAGGTGGTTTGCGCGTTCCAACCTGGGCTCGCTTCTAATCGTTAGGGCAGGAACTCAGTCCGACCCATCCATCTCTTCGATCACAACCGCGATCATGATTACTACTTCGAACTCCCCTGCGGAGGGGAGCGGGATACCCAATCATTACGCCGGTGATCTACTGCACACCATGGCGATTTCCGGGCTCTCCCGCGTGCGAACCGAACTTTGCGAACTGACCGTAGTCCCAGCCCTGGCGCCACATCCAGTACAGATGTACCGCCAGTTTGCGGGCCATCGCTACCTTCGCGATCTTCCGCCCACGCCGCATGGCAAGGTGGAAGAACTTGCTGCGCCACTGCGCTTGACTGCGCACCGTGACCTGGGCCGCTTCCACCAGCAGAAAACGCAGCAGTGAGTTGCCCTGCTTGCTGATGTGTCCGAGTCGGCGGCGATCGCCGCTGGAGTCTTCCGACGGAACCAAACCCACATAGCTGGCGATTTGCTTGCCGCAGTGAAAGCGTGCCGGGGTTCCAATCACTAACTCGAAAGCTATGGCCGTCAGCGGACCCACCCCAGGATGCGTCATCAGTCGCCGCGTCACCGGGCGCTTCTCCACTTCCTCTTCCAACGCCCGCGTCGGTTCCTGGATCTTCGGCGTCAGTTGGTCGAGTACGTCGAGCAGGTCCTGGCGTCGTCGGCTCGCCCACCGAGCCAGCACTAACGACTCCAGTTCACTGCGTCCTGCCGGCCGCCATAATGCTTTCTTGCGCCGCAGGCCCTCGTTGAGCGCCACCACATGCAGTTGATTCTTCACCCGGGTACGCATCTGCACCAGGCGGTGACGATGCCACAGGAGTTGGCGCAGATCGCGATTCTCGGCGTCCGCTGCCCAGATCCTCGGGAAGCGGTCCTCGATCATCAGTTTCAGCAATAGCTGCGCATCCTGGCGATCGGTCTTCTGCTTGCGCACCCCTTTCGTGCGAATTTCCGCTGCGTCCCCGATCCACAACTCAAACTGCAAGTCGGCCAGCAAGCGCTCGAACCAGCGGGCGTGCCCGCTGGCTTCCATTCCCACCCGCACGCTTAAACTTCGTTGCTTCAACTCACGGTAAAACTGCTCCCCTTCTTCGCGGTGAGCCAGTCGTCGTTCTCCGCACTCACCTGTTTCCGGGTCTGCGAATGCAATTTGCTGGAAGCCCGGATGATAGTCACAACCTATAATCAGCATGTTCGG
>Ga0206995_1106_pt1 | contig 10631 bp, 10 predicted proteins | sample Alteio_BWMinCont_5_FD_153480 | JGI IMG/M metagenome (GOLD analysis project Ga0206995, IMG submission 153480) | Enriched cells from forest soil in Barre Woods Harvard Forest LTER site, Petersham, Massachusetts, United States -... | ecosystem: Environmental > Terrestrial > Soil > Temperate forest >... | reverse complement strand
AGCCGAATGGCGTTCCGAAGGGAATCAGTCGGTGCAGTGGGTGATCCAGAACATGTGGTTGAACTTTTGCGGGTGGCGTGGGTCGGAGTAGTCGGTGCCTTTGTGCTTGTATTCGACGTCAGTGCAGGAGGCTTGCATGGCTTTTCTTGTTTTACCCGTGGCGTGGGCAGTGCCACCTTCGATGGGACAACTGGCGGTTTTGGGATAGGCTGAGTTGGCAAAGGCTAATGGAAGAGCCAGCGTCGCTACTCCTATGAGAATCAGCAGCAAGTGGAAAATCCTTTTTTGCATCCAGGCCCCTCATCCGGAATGAGATTTTGGCTGCCTTACATGATGCGGCGGCGTTCTGACATCTGATGATAGTTGGAATGGGCGCAAAGGGACACAGGATTGAGAACGGCTTCGTGGCAAACTGTTCGAGATGGTAATGAGCGGGCGCGTAAGCACCGAAGCCGTATGGTTCATGGCGCAAGTTTTGAGCTTTTTGCCGGAAGTTGAGATTGAAATTGTGAAGAATCTGGCTGCGAAAACGTGGGTCAGTCTGGTGGCGCTTACTGTTGTTATGGGGGTCTTGCTTTTCTTTCCGGCCGGGACTTTGCGCTACTGGCAGGCGTGGGTGTACCTCGGCATTTTTGCGGGGGCTTCGGCACTTACCTCGGTTTATCTCCTAAGAAAAGATCGTGCGCTTCTCGAGCGTCGTATGCGGGGTGGACCGACGGCGGAAAAGGAAACAACACAGAAAATCATCATGCTGTTCACCTCGGCGGGATTCATCGCGCTACTGGTGGTGCCGGCGCTGGACTATCGGTATGGTTGGTCGGCGGCGCCATTGGCTGTGGTGATAACCGGGGACCTTTTCGTTGCGATCGGTTTTTTATTTTATTTACCTGGTGTACCGGGAGAACACATTTTCGTCGGCAACGATCGAAGTCGCTGAAAATCAGAAGGTCATCTCCACCGGGCCGTATACGCTGGTGCGGCATCCGATGTACGCGAGCGCGTTGCTGTACCTCCTGGGTACCCCGTTGGCGCTGGGCTCGTACTGGGGGTTGCTCGCCCTGGCGTTTGTCATGCCTTTCCTGATCTGGAGGCTGGTGGAGGAAGAGAAGTTTCTTGCGAAGAAGTTGCCAGGGTATGTGGAATACCAGAAACAGGTGCGGCATCATCTTGTGCCGTATGTTTGGTAATCGGATCCGGTCTGGTATTTGTTCACTGTCCAGATAGCTGCTATAACCTTCAACACACAGTGGCGCCAACCATTGTGACAAAGGGCGTGCCCATGAACTCAAGTTCAGTTTCCTCAGTCATCGAGAACACCTTGAAGATGTGGACTTTTTCGCTCCAGGACTACTCGCTGCTCACTATTAGGTCGGTCCGGAACATGTTTGCCAGCAAGAGTTACTTTGCCGACCTGATCGAACAGATGGACCGGATCGGAGTGGGCTCGTCGCTGATTGTGGTCGTCGCGATGTTTTGTGTCGGTGGTGTAGTGGTGTTGAATGCAGCGTCACAATTTGCGCGTTTCGGGGAAACGGTCTTGGTGGGTGACGCCGTTTCTCTTGCGCTCCTCCGGGAACTGGGCCCCGTGTTCGCGGCGCTGCTGGTCGCCGGCCGGAACGCCACCGCGATGGCCTCCGAGCTTGGCTCGATGGTCGTGACCGACCAGGTGGACGCAATTCGAGCGTTCGGGATCGACCCAATCCGCAAGCTGATGACGCCGCGCGTGCTTGCCACGGTGTTGACGCTGCCGTTGCTGGTGGCGTTGGGGGATTGTGCGGGACTGGTAGGCGGATTCGTGGTTGCAAATCTCGTACTACACCTTGGTGCGGCGGAATTCATGACACGCGCCCTGCACGTCCTGGTTTTGGGCGATCTTTGTATGGGATTCACGAAGCCGATCGTGTTTGGATTTATCATCGCGACAGTGGGCTGTTATAAGGGGTTCCGCGTCCAGGGCGGGACCGAGGGAGTGGGCCGAGCTACGATCAATTCATTCGTTGTGGGTTCCCTGGTTGTCCTCATCGTGGACTTATTTATTACCCGTCTTCTGATCTTCGCGTTCAATCTGTGACATGCCTTGCCCGTCTGCTGGGAAGGCCGCTGATGTGGCAATACATGCGGGTTCGGCGGGTCATGCGGGCCGCACATGTAGCGATCAGAGTTCGACGATGAGTTTGCCGATGTTGTCGCCGCGGAAGAGCATGTTGATGGCTTCGGGGGCTTTTTCGAGGCCTTTGACGATGGTTTGGCGGTCTTTGAGCTTGCCGGTCATTTTCCACATGCCGAGTTTCTGGCCAGCGTCCATAAACTTTGGCATGTAATCCATGATGAGGAAGCCTTCGACGCGGAGGCGCTTGATGATGAGCTGGCCGAAGCTGGCGAGGCCGGGATCGTGCTTGGCGTAGCCCGAGATGAGGCCGCAGAGAACGACGCGGCCGTGGAGATTCATGCGGTCGAGGACGGCTTGCATGATTTCGCCGCCGACGTTTTCGAAATTGATGTCCACGCCTTTGGGAGTGGCGGCGGTTAACTGGGCTTTCCAGTCGGGATGCTTGTAATTAATGGCGGCGTCGAAGCCGAGATCGTCTTTAATCCATTTACATTTTTCGTCTGTGCCGGCGATGCCAACTACGCGGCAGCCGTGGATTTTGCCAAGCTGGCCGACGATGCTGCCGGTGGCGCCAGCGGCGGCGCTCACGACGAGCGTTTCGCCGGATTGGGGCTTGCCGACGTCTAGCAGGCCGAAATAGGCGGTGAGGCCGTTAATGCCGAGGAGATTCAGGAAATTGGTGTCGGAAAGGAACGGGATGCTGGGGAGTTTCTGAAACGCGCCCTTTCCCTCGCCGGCGAGGACACAGTATTCCTGGAGGCCGGTGAGGCCAGAAACTTTGTCGCCTTTTTTGAAATTGGGGTGGCGAGATTCGACGATTTCGGCGAGGCCGAAGGCGCGCATGACTTCGCCGATCTGGACGGGGGGCATGTATTGGGGGAAGTCGGTCATCCAAACGCGCATTGTGGGGTCGATGGAGAGATATTTTACTTTGGCCAGGGCCTGGCCGTCGGAGATGGCGGGGACCGGGGAGTCGGTTAGTTGGAGGACGTCGGGAGTGATGAGGCCAGTGGGGCGATTGGCCAGGAGCCATTGACGGTTGGTGGTTGGCATGGAGGAAAGAGTAGAGGAGGAGTGGGAGGGAAGTCAAAAGAGAGGATGGGCGGAAAAGGAAAAAAGATTTGACGCAGAGTCTGATGAGCCGCAGAGGACGCTGAGAAGAGAGGAGGAAGAGTTCACACAGAGAGCACAGAGAAATCACGGCGTGGTGGTTGAATTCGCGGGGCGGCTGACGTTGAGGCCCTTCAGCCATCCTCGTCGGATGGCTTCAGGATGACAAACATTTGGGTTGGTCGGTGGAGCGGTGGGTTTGGAGAAGTGGGCCAGGCTGTAAAAGCGGGAGCTTTGCTCCCGCACTCAAAATGGGCTACGGAGTTTTTAGGAGGCGCATCAGGTCGGCGGCGGATTTGGTGGCTTTTTTGATTTGGGTGACGCTGCGGGTGGCGTTATGGGTGGAGTCGAGTTGATCGGAGAGGATGTCGGCGTTGGCGTTGATGACGCAGAGGAGATTGTTGACGGCGTGGGAAATAGCGTCGAGTTTGGAGACGGGGCGACCGTCGCCGACGGACTGCTCGGAGGGGAATGACATGGAGTTTACCTTTCTGGAGGAATTGCGAAGCGTTTCGGTGTTGATGGCGGTGACCAGGGCGTGTTGCAAAGAGGCGACATTTAGATCGGCCAGCATGAGCGAACAGGCGGCGCCCGCCTGGACGGCAGCTTCGTGGAATTGGGAATCGGAAATGGGAAGGAGGGCCACGACGGGGACGGAATCCAGCCCGTCATGGAGCTTCCGGGCGGCCAGAAGCTCCTGAGCGGACGGATGGCTGAGATCGAGGAGAATAGCGTGCCACTCTTCTGCGTGGAGGCGGCGCAAGGCGTCGGTGAGGGAATGAGCGCGGGAAATCTGAAAGGAGGATGAGGGCGCTTCCACGATGGATTGGGAAATCTTGAGCCAGAAGGGCAATTCGCCCAGGAAAAGAATTTGAGAACCAGCGTTGGACATCGGTCTTTCTAAACACTCCACCCAAAGTCTCTTTCCAACAAAAAGCGGAGAAGCTCAAACACGCCTCTCCGCTCTTCCTCTTTTCCGAAAACTGTAAACTGTCGACTGTTAACTGTTAACTGCCTCCTCTACTCCATCGTCAGCACCACCCGAAACTCCGCCTTCCCGCTCATCATCCTCTCAAACGCCTCATTCGCCTTCGCCAACGGGTACTTCTCGATCATCGCCCGCACTCCCGTGTACGCCGAAAACTGCAGCGTATCTTCCGAATCGATCGCCGTTCCCGAAGGCCACCCTTGAATCCTCTTTTTTCCCATAATCAGCGGCCCCAGCGACACTTCCAGCGGTTCCGATGGCACGCCAATCGCCAGCAGTTCCCCTCCCGCGCTCAATCCTCCCACCAGTTCAGACATCGCCTTCGCGTTCGGCGCTGTCGCAAGGATCACGCGCGCCCCGCCGAATTTCTGCAACTCTTCCGCCGCGTTGCTACTCTGGCTGTCAATGTACGCCCACGCCCCCAGCTTTTTCGCCAGCGCCCCGTTTTCCGAACCCCGCCCGATTCCCACCACGCGATATCCGAACTTCGCCGCATACTGGATCCCCAGATGTCCCAGCCCACCGATGCCCTGCACTGCCACCAGATCACCCGGCCCCGCTCCGCTGTTCCGCAATGCGTTAAACGTGGTGATTCCGGCGCACAAAAGTGGCCCTGCGTCCGCCGCGTTCAATCCCTCCGGTAACCGCGCCACGGCTTCATGCCGCGCGATCATATACTGTCCGTACCCACCGTCCCGCGTCACTCCGTTAACCTGTTCATATTTGCAGGTGATGAATTCGCCCCGTCGACAAGACTCGCACACGAAACAATGTCCCCCATGCCAGCCCGTTCCCACGCGATCGCCCTTCTTCCATTCCGTGACGCCCGCGCCAACCTCGTCAATCACTCCCGCCACTTCGTGCCCCGGGACGCGCGGATAGGTAATCCAGGGAAATGCCCCGAACTTCGTTGCCGCGTCGCTGTGGCAAACACCGCATGCCTGCACCTTGATCCGAACCTCTCCGGCTCCCGGCACCGGCATTTCCCGCTCCACCAGCTCAAATTCCCCGCCCGCCTTGCCCACCTGCGCCACAAGATTCTTCGCCATTGTTCCTTCTCCAATCCGCCAGAATGAATCCGAAATTCTCTGGACACAGCCCGAGCGGCTGCACGTACATCGGATGCACCCAGCCTCAGCGCGTTACAATTTTCTTCCGGATCGCCCCCTCCATTTCCGACTCTCTGCGATCTCTGTGCTCTTTCTCTGTGCCCTCTGTGTTAAATCTTTTTCTCGTTCTACTACTTCGGCGGCCCCAGCGTCGCCTGTCCAAAATCAAAACAATCCTCCATCCCGTCCGACGTCGCATCCCTCGCATTGATCGCCTTCAACCCAAACGTCACCTCACAAAACTTCACCAAACTCACATGTGAGTGGAACACGCTCGATATCCCCCCGCTTCGCATACGGGCTGATCACCAGGCAACCCACCCGCGTTCCGTAGCTAAACTGCGTCCCCGTATAGCTCGGCCCCGTCTTCGGGCCGCCTCCCGTCCATTTATCTTTCAACGGAGGCTCCACATGGTCGTACCATCCGCCCCAATCGTCCCAGGTAACAAAAATCGCCATCTTCGGCCACAACGCACTCTTCCCCAGCGCGCTAACCCGCGCAGCCGTCCACTGCGTCCCCAGCTTCACCGTCGCTTGTCCCGCGTTCGCTCCATACGGCGGATGCTCCGAAAGCTCCTGCGGCGAACCCGGCGCATACACCCAGGAAACATTCGGCAAAGTTCCCGCCGCCGCATCCGTATCCAGCCGCGTCCACGGCAAAATATTCTTGCTCCCCTTAAGCGCCACAATTTTTTCGAAATAACTGAATCCTGGGTCGCCATAAGTCGCCCAGCTCAATCCCGCCGTTTGTAGATTTCCCGGCAACGATGGAATCGCAAACGGTTCCTGCGGCTGGTACGTTCTCGTTTTGCTGGCGTTGTCAATAATCGGCGAATCCGCCGCAATCAGCATCAGGTGGTTTGGCTCCGACTGGCTCGCCACCTCCGTAAAATAGTTGTCGCAAAGCGTAAATTGCCTCGCGTACGAAAAGTATGCCGGTATATCCGTCTCCTTGTACTGCAGCTTCACCGCCTTCGTCGCCCGCTCCAGCCACGCTACGTGATCGTGCCGCGGGTCGCCTCCCACCGGCGGATCCTGCGCTGCCGGCAAAATCGTTCCATTCACCCCGGGAAACGTCCCGAAGTAATTGTCGAAGCTGTGATTCTCCTTCACGATGATCACCACATGCTCAATCGGATTCTGAGGTTTCATTCTCTCCTCCTCTCTGCTGCTCGCGCCCTCTCGATGTTCTCACTCCCCTCTTACAATTTCATGAACATGCCCCTCCTCTTCTCTCTCCCCTGGTGTACACTCGCTCTGGCTGCATTTTCAATCCGCGGCACGCACCGCCAGGCGCGCCCTTTGAGGTTAGCTTGCTACCCCAAGGCAAGTTCCCCAAGCTCCTCATCGCCCTCGCCCTCCTCGTAGCGGCGCTCAGCATCCTTGACCTGGCCGCCGTTCGCAACTCCGCAACGCGCCACCTGGTCTCCAACTCTCTCGACTTCGTCATGCTCTTACTCGCGGTCCTCGCCGCGTCCTACGCCGCTCGACGCTCGCAAGGCTACACTCGCCAACTCTGGACACTTCTCGGTATCGCCCTATTCCTCCAAGCTCTCGCCCAGGCCATCACCACCTACTACCAAAGCTTCGTTCCCGGCTCCTCGCACATGCCTGTGCCCTCGGATATCCTCTTTTTCGTCTGGGCCGCTCCTGTCTTCATGATGTTCCTCCCCGCCGCCGACGAGAAATCCCGCGGCTGGGATTGGCTGCGAAACCTCGACTTTGCGCAGATCGCCATCGTCGCCATCACCGCCTACCTCTACTTCTTCTACTCGCCGTCTCGCTGGCTCGCCAATTCCTCGGACCTCCCTCGCCAAATCCTTATCCTCTATGTCATTCGCGACACGATGATCTCCCTCGGTTTTTTCTTTCGCTCCCGCAACTCCTCTTCTCCGGGCCTTCGCTCGTTTTCCCTCGGACTCTTTTTCGTATTCTTGCTCGCCCTCCTCTCCGATGCTGATTTTCTTCTCACGCTGAAGTCCTCCCTCGGCGCCGCAAGTTGGGGAGATTTTCTTTTCCTTTTTCCCTGGTTCGCGGTCATTTATCTTGCAGTCATCTGGCCGCGCCGCGGCCAGGATTCCATCGCCGAACCCGTCTCGCGCTTCGGTGATCTCGCCGTCAGCAACGGCTTTCCTGTTGTGATTCCCCTTCTCGTTTTGTTCATGGGGCGCGCCATTGCCATCGATCAATTTGCCGTTGCGTGGATTGCCATCAGTGCTTCCTTCCTCTGCTCCGCCGTTCGTCTCATCCTCGCCAACCGCAAGCAACGCCGCGTCTCACAGGAGCTTCTAGAGACCGAACGCGCCCTGGCCCACTCCGAACACCTTCTCTCTTCCGCCTTCCGCTCCAGCCCTGACGGTTTCGCCATCAACGTTTTCCCCGACGGCCCCTACCTTGACGTCAACGACGGCTTCACTCGCCTCACCGGCTACGCCCGCGAGGAAGTCCTCGGCAAAACTCCCGCCCAACTGAATCTCTGGACAAAGCCAGCCTTGCGCGCCCACATTCTTTCGAACCTCAGCGAAAACGCCGAAGTCCACAATGTCGAATTCGGTTTCCAAACCAAGTCCGGACAGCTTCGCACCGGCCAGCTCTCTGGTTCCCTCCTCGAACTGGACGGCCGCCGCTGCGCTCTCGTCGTTGTCCGCGACATCACCGATCAGCGCACCGCAGTTGATGCCCTCCGCGAAAGCGAAGAGCGCTTCCGCTCCTTCGTCGAAAATCTTCACGTCGGCATCGTTTCCAGCAGCCCCATCGGCGAAATCCTTTACGCCAACCCAGCCGCACTCAACCTGTTCGGCCTGCGCCTGGAACAGGTAAGCGGCAAGACCGAAGCTGATTTGGGTTTTCAGGTCCTCCGTGAAGATGGTTCCATCCTCCCGGATTCGGAGGGCTTGATTCCTACGGTGATGGCTTCCCGTCGCCCGATTCATAGCCAGGTAATTGGCTGGCGGCAAATAGACACACAGAAAACGATTTGGACTCTCCTCGACGCCGTCCCCCAATTCAACTCCTCCGGCGAGGTCACCAACATCCTCGTCTCCCTCACCGACCTCTCCGAGCAGCGCCGCGCCACCGAAGCCCTTCGCGAAAGCGAAGAGCGATTCCGCACGCTCGTCCGCGACCTTCACGCCGGGGTCATCCTCGCCGGGCCCGATGGCACGCTTGAATTCGCAAATCAGGCCGCGCTCAATATGTTCAACGTCGCGACTGAGCAAGTCATCGGCCGCACAGCCGACGGACTCGGTGTGGTTCCCCTTGACGAGAGGGGCCGCGATATCCCCTACTCTGATCGCCCGGTCCCAACCGTCCTCCGCACCAAGCGTCCCCTTCGCCAAGCCACCTTGGGCTACCGGATTCCACGCACCTCCGAAATTATCTGGATCTTCGGCAACGCCATCCCACAATTCAATCCCGATGGCTCCATTCTTCGCGTCATTGCTACCTTCACCGACATCACCGACCTGAAAAATGCCGAGCGCGCCGTCCACCAACTCTCCACCGAACTCCTCAAGCTCCAGGATGAAGAGCGCCGCCGCATCGGCCGAGAACTACACGACGGCATGGCGCAAACCGTTCTCGCCGTAAATCTCAGCCTCGCCCAACTCCGGCAATCCGCCCAACCCCTCAACGAAGCCTCTCAACGCGCGCTGGATAAAGCACGGGGACTCCTCCAGCAGATGTCCCGCGAAATCCGCACTCTCTCGTATCTCCTCCATCCGCCGCTGCTCGACGACCTCGGCCTCGTCTCCGCCCTGAAGGAATATGTCAACGGTTTCAGCGAACGCAGCGGCATCGAAACCTCTCTCGAACTCCTCACCAGTTTTCGCCGCCTTCCCCAGATCGCCGAAACTGCGTTCTTCCGCATCACCCAGGAAAGTCTCGCCAACATTCAGCGCCATTCCGGCAGCAAGCGCGCCCAGGTCGTCCTCCGCGAAGATCCCGAATGCGTCACTCTTGAAATCACCGACTTTGGCAGCGGGATGATCGTGCCCTCAAACGGTGCACCGCATCGCGGCCAGCCTCGCCTCGGCGTTGGCATCCCCGGCATGCGCGAACGCATGGCCCAGCTCGGCGGCTCACTCGAAATCGATTCCAGCGCCGCCGGCACCACCGTCCGCGCCCGAATTCTTTTCTCCGCCCCGGTTCTCAAGGACTCCACCTATGTCGCAACTCTCCATCCTGATCGCGGATGATCACGCCGTTGTCCGCGCCGGCCTCCGCACTCTTCTCGAGTCGCACCCCCGCTGGCAAGTCTGCGCCGAAGCCGCCGACGGCCGCGACGCCGTCGAAAAGGCCGCCAAGCACAAACCCCAAATTGCCATCCTGGACATCGGCATGCCTCTCCTCAACGGCGTCGAAGCCACTCGCCAAATTCGCAAATCCTCGCCCTCCACCGAAATTCTCATTCTCACCATGCACGAGTCCGACGAACTGGTCCAACAAGTCGTCGAAGCGGGCGCCCGCGGCTATATCCTCAAGGACGAAGCCGACCGCGTCCTCCTCGACGCCGTCCAGGCCCTTAGCCAGCACAAACCCTTTTTTCTCCACCCGCGTCTCCGAAGCCGCCGTCACCACCGACCCTTCCGACTCTGCCAAATCCTCCCGCTCCCGCCTCACCCCCCGCGAACGCGAAATCCTCCAACTTCTCGCCGAAGGCAAAAGCAACAAGGAAGTCGCCAACCTCCTCAACATCAGCGTCAACACCGCCGAAGCCCACCGCGCCAACATCATGCTCAAGCTCGACTTCCACTCCCTCGCCGAACTGGTCCTGTACGCCATCCGCAACAACATCATCCAAACCTGATTGCGCCGACCAGCACCGAGATTTGCCATCCGGAGCACACCCGACAAGGTCCGGTGTTGGGACTCCGGTGGTTTTCACCGGAGATGCGCGATGGACCTCAACGGAAACTGAAGCGCAGGCTCAACATTGGATAACCACCCTCTTCGTTTCCTTTTATCTGATCGCTGCTATCTGTTCTCCTCCCTAGTGAATTTTCACTACGCAATCTCCTCAATATCATTCCCCTTCCCATTCCCTCAATATGAACGTGCTTTAATAATTCTGACCCGGGAGCAGCAATGCCGCACATCGAGCCAATTCGCGTCCTCGTAGCCGACGACTCCCCCACCGCTCTCCGTTCCGTCTGCGAATACCTCGACTTCGCGGGTGGCCTGGAAGTTGTCTGCACCGCCAGCGACGGCCTCAACGCCGTCCAGCTCGCCGCGCAGCATCGGCCCGATCTCGCCCTTCTCGATTTCCGAATGCCTCGCCTCAACGGCCTCGAAGCTGCCCAGCAACTTCGCCGCT
>Ga0206995_1094_pt1 | contig 12381 bp, 21 predicted proteins | sample Alteio_BWMinCont_5_FD_153480 | JGI IMG/M metagenome (GOLD analysis project Ga0206995, IMG submission 153480) | Enriched cells from forest soil in Barre Woods Harvard Forest LTER site, Petersham, Massachusetts, United States -... | ecosystem: Environmental > Terrestrial > Soil > Temperate forest >... | reverse complement strand
CCGCGGTATGCCAAATTGGTTTTCACGTCGATAGCTTTGCCCGCCTATCTTTTAGGCCATGAACCGACGTGGGAGGTTCTTGTTATTTCTCACAGCTTGGCTCTCACATCCAAGCTTTCAAATGATTTTCGCCGGATCGTTAACGCACCGTGGTAAAAAAATGTTTCTAAACACTCAGTTTTCCCCCCGAATATGAAGTGGCCACTACCAAAGGCGGATGTCGTCGGGCTGTTTCGATTTCTGGCAGCCTGACCGGTCTTGGCGGCGATCCGCTTATTCTCGATGATCCACTGAACGCCTCAGATGCCTATTCGGATATCACGCGGCAGCGCGTGAATGAATTGGTCCGGCTCGCTCTTGCGCGGCGGGATAATAAGAAGAATGGCACAGCTATTATTGCTATGCAGCGTCTTCATCATGACGATCCATGTGGCAGTTTACTTTCCGAGCCGGGCAATGACTGGACCGTGCTCCGGCTCGCTGCCATTGCTAAAGAAGATGAGAAAATCCCAATCGGTGAAGGTCGATATTATCACCGCAATGCTGGTGAAGCGTTGCACGCCGAACGCGAGTACATCAACGTGCTGGACCGAATCAAATCCCAACTCGGTTCGGCGATCTTTGCCAAACAGTATCAGCAGAGCCCCGCGCGCCCCGCGATGGCTTAATATTTAAGCGGGCATGGATCCAAGTTGTTGGTGAACCACCTCCGCGCACCTCTAACTTTGTGATTGTTCAAAGCTGGGACACAGCAATCAACACAGGCCAAGAGAATGATTATTCGGCGTGTTCGACGGTGATGCTCCAGGACGGTCATTGTTGCATCATCGGTGCTGTTCGAGTCCGACTAGACTTTTCGGATCCGGTGAAGTTTGCGAAATCGCTAGCGCAAAATGAAAAGCCGACCGGGGTCTTGGTTGTAGATTCAGGGCTAGGAACCCCGCACGTCAATGAGCTCCAACGCGTCGGTTTGCCGGCTCTAGCGGTGAAGCCCGAATGCAACAAGATCGCCCGCATGATGGCTCAAACGGTCAAGTTCGAGGGAGGAAAAGCTTCTTTCGTTCGCCAGGCATTTACGCCAGAATTAGAGGCGGAATTCTTGTCAGTTCCGAATTCTCGCCACGTTGACTTGGTTGACAGTATCTACCAGGCATTGGCCTACGCCCCCAATGTATCGACCTGCAGCTGGGATGCGATAACAAATCGGAATTTTCAGAATTTTGTCGAGGCACTGGCGTTCGCTAGATACATGGCGGCGTGATCCGAAGCAAAAAATAATTGGCATCTGCGTTGCCGGGAGAGATCGAGGATCTCAAGCATTGCGCTTCCATGGCCTATCCCGACGCCGTGGGCATAGAAGCAACTGCCGCCAAAGGAAAACCCGACACTGCCCAGATCGCTGTGCCTTGTTTGTATCTGGCCATCGCAGCGGCGCTCGCATTTGCCTTCTCGCCGAATATGCTCGTCCATTGATTGAGATCGGTCAGCGAGGCCTTCAGCTGCGCGGCGCACCCGCTACCATATGGCCAGGAGCAAGATGACCGCGAGATATTTGCCCTCTGCAGCTCATTATAGCCAGCTCGCGCTTGGGCACAGGTCCTTTCTCGAACTACTCCAACGGGCGTACCGGGACCGATACGCGAACGCCGATCCAAACCGGAGCGCCGCCGCTCGACGACCGATCGCCTTTCGCCAACCGCGCTCCTTTCTTCTTCAGTACGCATATCAACTCCGCTCCGCCGAGCCGCGCCGCGTGCACGATCGCGGCCACGTCCGTTACCTAGCGACCCAGCGCTGTCTGGTTTGCGGCCGTAGCCCATCCGACGCGCATCACCTGCGCTTTGCGCAAAGCCGCGCCCCTGGCCGCAGGTGGGCGATGAGTTTGGTGTCCCACTATGTCGAGGGCACAATTGCGCCGTGCACCGTCACGGCGACGAAGTCGGATGGTGGCAGAAGGTCGGTATCGACCCTAGCATCGCGGCGCGAACGCTATGGCTTGAACCCATGGATCCCTGGCGGCATATAGACCCTGACCTGCATCCGACGACCCATTCCACCACACCGATTGGCTCGATTTGGCTTAGCGCCATGTTGCGCAACTGCTACAGTTCCAAATAATTACCTGTATGCTTAGCCATAGTTATTGGTTTCCGAGACCGCCCCAATTATCGTTCTTTTGAAATAGGGGGAAGTTCGTGCATCGTTTGTCCGCCGCATGGATAGCCGCTGTCTCTGCCGTTGCGTTCACGCAAATCGCGGCGGCGGCTGATTTGCCGCTCAAGGCGCCTCCTGCGCCATCACCGCCTCCAATTTCTACTTGGGCCGGTTGCTATATCGGCGCCAATATAGGCGGATCATGGAGCCGACAAACCGGTAATTTTGCCGGAGTTCCGGCCATTCTCCAAGTACCTGGGTCGATAGATCAGAATGCCAGCAGCGTTATCGATGGCGTTCACTTAGGATGTAACTACCAGCTCGACCCGAAATTCGTCGTAGGTGTGGAGGGCGATTGGAGCTTGACAGGTCTTAGTGGCAGCGGATCGGCTCCGAACATTTTTACCGGCCCCCCCGCCTTCGTGGAGCCCACGGGCGGCATCAACATGTCAAGCGACACCAAATGGATGACATCACTTCGCGGCCGGCTAGGCTTGCTTGTTGTGCCCCAAGCCATGATTTATGCCACCGGTGGCGCAGCTTCGGCGAAGACTGACTATGCCGGCCTTGACGGCAATACCACTGCGTGTCCGATCGGGTGCGGCGTGGTTTCATTCAGTAACACCAAATTCGGCTGGGTCGTGGGCGGCGGCGCCGAATATATGCTGAACCCTAACTGGTTGGTACGCGCTGAGTATCTCTATTATCAGTTCAGTGGGGCTAGTGCGCTAGGGTCTGCGCCAGCCGGCCCTTTTGCCGGTCCGTTCGCGGCATTTAACTGGAGCGATCTTAAAGTCAACGAGGTTCGCGCCGGCATAAGCTACAAATTTTTCTAGCTTAAAGCGTAAGCCGAGTACTTCATCTGCCGGACTGAGCATCCGAGCCAATCGAAATGCCCCGGGCATATGCGAATCTGCGGCTGTGATTCGATTTGCTCGGGTTGACCGAACGGAGGGCTAGGGAATGCGACCACGGGAGGGGCGTGAGGCCGGCGAATAGGATCTTTTCCGTTCGCGGCTCGATCAAATCATCGACATGGAGCATGCGCCGGTGAAGCTTTCGCGGGCGATCGACTGACGGGTCCTGGCGGAGCGGTTTGGGTCGGTCTACACGGACGGGCATGCCGAAACGGCTGATGGTGGGCATCACGGTCCTCAAATGCATGCGCGACCTGTCCGACGAGGCGGTGTGCGATCGCTGGGGCGTGAATCCGTATTTCCAGTTCTTCTGCGGCGAGGAGTTCTTCCAGCACCGGCTGGTGTCAATGCCGCTTCAAATTTCCCGAGATATGCCGAAGTAAAATTCCCCAGTCGGGCGGATGTTCGGTGATCAGCCGGCTGGGTGGTGATCCAGTTCTCCATTTTTGGGTGGCCGACCGCGGCGGCGCGGCGGCTGTGCCGGGATTGGCGAGTTGATGCTGGCCTTGAAGCGAACGTGCTCGGGCATGAGATCGGCATGTTGTCGCAGGCGGTAGCTTGATCCTTCGATTTGGATGACGACGGCGTGGTGCAGCAGCCGATCAAGCAACGCCGTGGCCACCACGGAGTCACCAAAAACCTCGCCCCATTCGGCAAAGCCGCGGTTGGAGGTGAGGATCATGGCGCCACGCTCGTAACGAGCATTGACGAGCTGGAAGAACAGATTGCCGCCGCCGGGGATGACCGGCAGGTATCCGATCTCATCGACGATCAGCAGCGAGGCCCGGCATAGGAATCGAATGCGCTCGCGTAGCTGGCCCTCCCGTTCGGCCTTGGCGAGCGCACTGATGATGTCGGCGAGACTGGCGAAGTAGACGCTGCGGCCGGGCTTGACGGCCTCCACGCCGAGCGCCGTGGCAAGATGGCTCTTGCCGGTTCCCGGCGGGCCGAGGAAGTGGATCACCTCGTTGCGGTCGACAAAATCGAGTTGCGGCAAGCGCGATAATGCGGTTGCGGTCGAGCGACGGCTGGAACGTGAAGTCGAAGCCGGCGAGTGTCTTGATGGTCGAGAGCTTGGCCATCCGCAGAGCCATCTTCACGCGGCGCCGATTACGAGCTCGAAACTCCCGTCCGCGAGCGCTATGAGCAACACGGCGGCCACTGTGGTCCGAGAAGTCGGTACTTTTGGCAGAAAGACGCGCACCCCAAACATCCCTGAAAAGAGCATAACGCGGGAAAGCGGGAGGGTGTGGAGAAGGTTAAGAAGGTGTGCGGGCTGAGATTGCGATCGCGTCGCGATAGGACGGAAATCAATTCATTTTGGACGCCGAGAATTTCTAATCGGCTGGTAGTCGGTTGGAAAGGAGATCTAAGAAGGCAGCGATATCTCCCGCAGGGGTCGGACCTGTAAATATTTTGTAGTATAGGAGTTGGCCACCGCTTGCGGCCCTTCTTGGAACGTTTGAAAGCATTCCGATTCTGGAGACGGCGGCCGAAGCGAGCGAAAATGCAAGCGTGGAAAATGTTTCCTCATACACAGTGGCATATTTTTTCAAGACTGCGGAAGTCCTATCCGGCCCTGCTTTGCCGATCTCGGTGGTAAATTGATCCTGAATTCGCTGCAGATCATGGGCTGTATATTGAAGTTGACGCTTAATCTCCGGCGTCGACATCAGAATGAACCTTGTTGGCGCGGCTGGAAACTGTAGATTGGCGCTTACTGGGGTGATCTGCCATCCGTTATCCGTGTTCGTTACTCGTATGTTGGGCATAGGAGTTACGGAGTTGCTTTCAGCCCTTCCACTTTGATATGGCAAATCGCCGGGAACCGCGGCCCCGCTTGCATCTGCGACGGACGTGCTCGTGGCTTCGGGAGTAGGTTCGCGAGCAGGAGCACCACTGGAAACACTACTGGATTGGGTCGGAAATTGCCGTTTTTTGCCGAGTGTAAGTGCCTCCGTCAGGGGAATTGCTGTAATCATTCCGACGATGGCGACGGCCAGTATTCTTATCCAAGCCGATTCCGAAACGGCCCACACGATAGCAGTGCTCCCAAACATGGTTGCGGCTGCCCATGCGAATCGACGCGCGACTCGATACTCTGGCCGGTTAAGGCTAAGACCGACCGCGAATAGTAAGCCAAAAAAGAGGCCGTCTTCGAGGTAGTAAAATTCGGTAACGTCCATGGCTGGGTACTATACACCGGACCGCCCCCGCCGCCGAGAGAAGATGGCGACCGCTGACCAGAGGCACTACGGCCCACTGAGGATCAAGCCATGGATTTCGCCACCGTCTGCGCAATGCTTGGCAAGACAAAGAGACAAGTGCTGCGCTTGATGGATAACCCGCAGTTTCCGACGCCGACCGGCAATGACGATCTCGGCAATATCACGTGGGACGGCGACGCTATCGCAGCGTTCGGCGCGCTTATGCTCGGCGTCGAGGTCAACGGCTGGATGCTGACCGACGACGTGCTGGCGACCGCCGACTTCGCGACGCTCGCCGCGACTGCGCCGGAGCCAAGCTACTTGTCGCCTGTCGACCCGCTAGACGTACTGGAGTGAGCAAACAAATGCTGATCAAAGCCGATTTGATCGACGCACATACCTACCTCAGTCCGGGTCAAGTCGAGTTTTACAAAATGAGGCTCCGCGCCGGTTGCCCCTTGCCGCTACTTAAGTCCGCAGCAGCGGCGATCGCTTCCGCCTCGTCGACGGCGTCAACAGGCAGCGAGCCGCGAAGCTCGAAGGTTTGGCGGAAGTCGAAGTGGAAGATGCATAACTAGAGCGGAATCGACCTGACCGTATAGCCGCGGTTGGAGAAGTAGTTGGCGCATTCTGTGCGGGTGAAGTGGCTGAGGAAGCGACCGATGGCGTTCCACAGGGCCTCGACGGATCGCGCGGCTTCCTTGCGTAATAAGCTTTTGAGCTTGGCGAAGGCCTGCTCGATCGGATTGAGCGTCATCGATGGCGCGATGAACGGAACCATCTTCCGTGCCTATGTCGAGCAGGTGCTGGCACCGACGCTCAGACCCGGCGATCTTGTCATCATGGACAATCTCGGCAGTCACAAGGTTGTTGGCGTGCGCGAGGCAATCGAGGCCCGCGGCGCGAGCTTGATCTATCTGCCAGCCTACTCGCCCGACCTCAATCCGATCGAGCAGGCCTTCGCCAAGCTCAAAAGCTTATTACGCAAGGAAGCCGCGCGATCCGTCGAGGCCCTGTGGAACGCCATCGGTCGCTTCCTCAGCCACTTCACCCGCACAGAATGCGCCAACTACTTCTCCAACCGCGGCTATACGGTCAGGTCGATAGAACGCTGCCGCCGGCGGCGCCGGCCCACCGAACGGCTTGTCGTCGCGCACGTAGACCCAGATTCGGCCGGTGTCGGTCTTGCCTTTGGCGAGGACGGGGACCGAGGTGTCGTCCCCATGCGCTTACGGCTTCCGACCGGCTCCTCCCAGGTTTATGTTGCCAACCTGAGGGTCTCTTATCGACTCATAGGATTGAGGTTGCCTCTCTGTCTAAGCGCGGGCCTGATGGCCAGGACGGAGGCGAATAGAGATCTCTTCCCTGCTGGGCATGAGGACATTTGTGGCCCATCCCGACCGTCGGTAGCCTGCTTTCGTGTCCTTGCCGCCATCACAATCCAAGAGAAATCGTTACGTGTCCGGTCCGATACAAACCGATAGCTCGGGCCGCCGCCGGTGATAGATCGATATCCCTACCCCGCACCCAAGGGCCCCGATCGTTGATGCGAACGGTCACGCATCCACTGTGGCATACGCGAACGCTCGTGCCGAACGGCAATCTGCGATGAGCCGCTGTCATCGCCGCACAGTTTAGTCGCTCTCCATTGGCCGTGCGATGGCCGCAAAGGCCGTCGCGTCCGCCATAGATGCTCGCCACTTCGGCATGCGACGTTCCCCCAACCCAGAGAAGCATTGTTGCAGGAAATACAATACTGCGAAAACAAGAAATTCTCTTCATATTTTCTCCAGTTACCGCACCTCATATTCAGATCTACAAGATATGTGGCAGAAATTGGACCAAAAAATGGATCCGTTTAGGGAGCCAATACGACTGATCGCGTGGATCTGAATATGTTCGTCGCTGTTGCGTGTATCCCCCAGGGCACGATATTGGGTTCCGTAAACTAAAAGCCTTACATTCCGAGCGAAAGGCGAAAATTCCAGCATATGTCAATTTCACCAGAGTGCGTTTTGTTAGGGGATATCGGTGCTACAAACGCTCGGTTTGCGCGTTTGGCGAATGGCGTTCTCGGCGCGGTCAGTACTTTCGAGGTCGCTAAGTTTGCACGATTTGCCGATGTGGTAGCTATATATCTAAGCGATCACTGCCGTGAATTTCAGATAAAGCACGCACTTCTTGCCATTGCGGGTCCTGGCAAAGGTGAGCGCAGCATTCTCACGAATTGCTCCTGGATGATTGACACCCATGAACTACAAGCGACATTCAACCTTGAAGCGCGAATCGTCAATGACTTCGAAGCAGTGGCTCTATCGCTGCCCTGGCTGACATCAACGGATTTAGCGGGAATCGGAGGCGGCAAACCCCAAACGGGAGCGCCAAAGGCTGTACTCGGACCTGGCAGTGGATTAGGTGTGGCGTGCCTAATATACCACTCCGACAAGCTTGTGGTCATTTCAAGCGAAGGGGGACATGCAACAGTGGCAGCCACGTGCGAACGTGAAGATCGCATTGTTGGGCAATTGCGCCAACGCTTTGGCCATGTCTCGGCCGAGCGGGCGGTTTCAGGTGTTGGCCTGGAAAACATCTACCAGGCGATCGCCCTACTGGACGGATTAGACGTCGTACCTCGAAGCGCGGCTGAAATCACGAAATGTGCGCTTGGGGGTGAGTGTCAGGTTGCTTACGAAGCGCTTCATGCGTTCTGCGCTTTCTTGGGCTCGTTTGCCGGAAATATCGCACTGACTTTTGGAGCGCGGGGCGGTGTCTATATTGCCGGAGGAATTTCACCGAGGATTTTGAATTTCCTGGTTCGATCTGAATTTCGCAGTCGGTTTGAGGCTAAGGGCAGATTCCGGCCTTATCTCGAGGCCATACCTTCATACGTGATCACACGTCCTACGGCTGCGTTCGTCGGTTTAAGATCGCTTGCTCTGCTAAACCAGATGAATGCTCCCAACTATCGAAGATGAAGCGCCAAATCTCGAAATCAAAAAATAATCTGCAAAGATTTCTAGAAAAAAAGTCACGCACTGGTAAGGTAAACCGGCAGATCGGCGCCCGGCCCGCTTGCCGGTAAAGGGAAGCCGAGGCCGCAGACCACCGACAGCCGCACCTCGCTGCCGACTAAATGCTCGCCAGCGCGGCGCTAGAGCGGCTGAACGCGAGGCCCCGGTACGGCTCACGGCGAAGCGGCCAGAGGCGACGGCCCCGGCCAAGTGAAAAAAGCGACTACTCTTTCACCAAATAGAACGTCGGCCCGGGAGTTTTGGTCCGTCGGCTACGGGCTCACTCATGTGCGTGCACCAGGATGGTGCCGAGCACAATCCCTGCCGCAGCCATGCCTACGAGGATCGAGAGAATCAGGATGTGGTGGTCGTCCATGGCGAACGATAGCAAAAAAGCACCCTGCCGCAGACGGCGGGCCAGCGCCAGGGCTGAGCCGGCGGGTCGGTTGGTTGGGGACAGCCATCGTCGGCCTGCAGCGACACAAACCGTTGCCGCGAAAATACTGGGCAAGCGCCGGCCGGCCCAGCGCCTAAGTCAACTCGCCAACGAGCGACGGGCTAACCGGTGTTAGGGGGGCATTTTTGACGCGACAATCGGTTTGTGCAACCGTAAGGTGGCTTGGATGAAAGGCTTCTGACATGGCGAAGGCGTCGAACAGCGGCAGCAGAGGCACGACTGCCGTAGATACTCACATCGGCCAAAAGATACGCGCCCGCCGAACCTTATTGGGATTGAGCCAAACGGAGCTCGCCGACGCGGCCGGCATTACGTTCCAACAAATTCAGAAATACGAGAAGGGAACAAACCGCGTCGGGGCGTCCCGCTTGCAACAGTTCAGTGAGGCGCTTGGCGTCCCGCCATCTTATTTTTTTGACGACGCACCAAGCGTCGGAAAGAAAATACGCGCGCCAGAGGAGGGTGAGCTACCGGAAGGCTCAATCGTTTCATTCCTAGGGACCCGTGAGGGCGCCGCGCTTGTGCGTGGCTTTCTCGCGATCCAAGAAAAATTAATTTGCCAAAACCTTATTGGTTTTATCGCTACTTTGAAGACGAAATGAACTCGCCAGCGCGCGCGAGATGCGCGGGGCGAGCATCGCAGCCGGCCAATCAAAAAAACGCCTAGGACATTGTCGGGACTAAGCAATGCCGCCTAAAACCATCTGTATACTGACGCGCACGTCGGATGAGTGGTGCTGCATCGGCCCGACGGATTGGGCGCATCTACCTCGCGCGCAGGAGATCGGACAGCGCGGGACAGAAGAGGTCCTCGTGAGTCGTACGCTTCATGCGCCAGCCGATGGATAAACACATGCAATTGCATCGCAATCGATATTTACTTCTGTCCCGATGACGAGGAATTTAAGAACGGTCGGCACGCCTGCCTAGGCTGACGGTTTGATGCGACGATCTGCATGGGGATGATTAAAGCCAGCGGAACTTCGCGGTCTTCAGCGGAGGGATACCTTCTGATTTGCGATGACGGACCGTATTCCGTGTTCCGTCAGCTTGCGCCGGTCACGTTCGCCCCTCTTTGCGATTTCTGTGATTCGCTTGGCGATGACTGCACGAGTAATTCTCGCATAGTCGGGTCGCGCCAATGGACCACCGGCATTTTGAATTTCGCGCCACGCGTCTTCTATCGCAATGTTAAGAATTTCGATCGTCGCCGGATCGAAGCGGTCTGTTAAATGTGGCATGGCGATGCAAGACCAATTTTCTCAATACAAGGCCAAGGGTCATCTGGGTTCACGATCAAATAGTCAATGAAAGAGATGATGCTGGGTTAATGGCGGCCGCCGCGGCCTCTTTAAGGAATGCTGAGGCGCCAATTCAGCGCGTCTGCTTTCTAGTTATGTGTCAATGCTAACGGGCGGCGCCTGGGAAGCCCCCGGGAACGAATTCCAATCGCGTAGGTTGAGGGCCGAGCCTCCAAGGAATCCGAATTGCAACGCCGCGATAGTGAAAAATCCCGCAAGCGCCGTGTCCCGAAGGGAGAAGCCATCTGCGAGTCCGATCACTACTATGCCCGCCGCTACGGCGACTAGCGTAGGAACTAAAATCAAAACCTTGAAATGCAATCCGAGGATCGTCCCCATGAATATTGCGATGACAAAGAGAATTGTCATGATTTCCCCCTTGTTGAATGGCGGACCCCGATCTCACCATTCTTCTGCGGCCAAAAATTACGGACAATATTGTTCAAACAATGTTTAGGCCTACGCTTTGCGCATTACAGCATTGCTCTGGGAAGGCCCGGATAATGTACCGAGCGCCAGACAAATTGACGTCAAAGGTCGGAGCTCAAGGGCGCTCAGTCGAATTTTCGGGCGCCTTCGGTCCTTTTTTCATTCGGGAGGGGAGTTCAGCTGCAAAAATAAGAGGACAATAGAGGCGACGGTTCCGTATTTGTCTCGCAAAAAGCCACATTCGCGGCAGCGTAGACCAACCAAGCTATACTGCCTGCAGACGAGGGTGCCTCGCTTTACACGTGTAGGAAGTTCAATCGCGTGTTGGTCAATTGGTTCCTAAATCTCGGAGTCCACCCAGTTAGAGTAACGGCGCGCGGGCAGAGGAGCGCGGGTAGAGGCGCGCGGGCAGAGGCGCGCGGGCCGAGGCGCGGGGGTAGAGGCGCGCGGGCAGAGGCGCGGGGGTAGAGGCGCGCGGGTAGAGACGTACTCTGGCTCATATTGCGCTCCATTAAGCCTGGATATTGATCGGACTACCAGGTGGCATGATTTACATGTAGCAGCTAAAATCCGTCTGCTATGGGAGTGGGCTCCAACTCCGAGTGCTTGAATTGTTGAGTAAAAGCCGGATGCTTTTCCTGCGCCTAATAGATCTCGACGGCAAAGAACACTACGTCGTCGATGTCGGTCAGCTTTACGATCTTATCAAGGCGGGAAAAGTTAACTACGAATGCCTTGTCCGTGATGATAGTTTAGAACAATGGGTGCTCGCTCGCGAGCATCCTTATTTCATAAAGATTAGAGATCTCGCTAGCCAAACGGAATCGGCCGCTACTTCCCACTTAGTGTCATCACAGGATACCCCTACCAAACCGACACAGATTGAAAATAAAACGCACGGATCTGCCCATGGGATAGAAGGTCGTCACAATTTTCTGATTGCAAGCATCTGTCTCTACGGACTCGCTATCGTCGTATCTTTGGTGGCATTAAAGTTGGGTGTTCAGGTAGGCAGAAAGGCGTTGGTCATTCTAATTGCTACTCCAATTCTTTTTACAATTGGCTTGCGAGCCTTCATACCTCTACTGAGGTACTCGTCGCAGCATAGGCACAGTCCCTGGATCCCGATCAGTGCCGTCGAAGCATTGGCTCGAGATGGACGACTCATCGTCGGTGGCGCTCTCATCACAAGCGTATTAATCGCCGCCGCCGTCGCCTTGGGGATTTAGTTGCGATATGGCCGCTTGGATTTGAATTCTCAGCCCCGTAGTCGGAGCGCTTAATTCGGGCCAATATTCTCCGCCGGCTTGCCCGGTTCGGCGGGCTTCGGATCGGGTGTTTGGTGATCAGCCGACATATTGCCATCCTTCTCTACGCAGTCTTTGAAATAAGCGCGCTGGCCTTCTGCATTTCCCGCTTTCATGCCCGGCAGGGTATAGGGATGGGCTTTTATCGCCAAATCACGGCACTTCTTGGCGAGATCAGCCGAAATGGCCGTCGCTGGTTGGGTCTGCAAAAATACAGTCGCTGCGATCGCCACGCCCAGCGTCACTATCGCCTTCGGGCAGTTCTTCATATCGAATTGCTCCATCTCCGGCGCGGCTCAGGGTAGGCCGCTGCGAATCCATTACCTTATGTAAATCTCTCGTTCCCTAGACGCAAACTCAACTCTTTCATATTTGACATCGGATTTGGCGGCGGGCGGAGCGCTCAATGTGACCACAACCTTGGTCGGGCGAACAGCAGGTCGCCGTGCAGCACGTCTGGGTGAACGAAAGCGGTCGCGCGATCGTCGGCAACGTGACGTGCCTGGATCAGCATCACAAAAATCCGACTCTGTCCGATGGCGCTGACCGATTCCCGACGACAACCTATGCCGATCATTGAGGATCAACGCAAGGGAGA
>Ga0206995_1097_pt1 | contig 12670 bp, 14 predicted proteins | sample Alteio_BWMinCont_5_FD_153480 | JGI IMG/M metagenome (GOLD analysis project Ga0206995, IMG submission 153480) | Enriched cells from forest soil in Barre Woods Harvard Forest LTER site, Petersham, Massachusetts, United States -... | ecosystem: Environmental > Terrestrial > Soil > Temperate forest >... | reverse complement strand
TTTGAAGACCTAATGCGCATAGGGGTAAAGCTACCTTGGCGCGTTATCGGCAATAGAGTTGTCGCCAGATGTGGCAGCGGCAGGAATGACTACCTCAGCATTGCGCGAGCGATATTAGATTGTGGTCCTGATACTCAAGTTAGGTTCAACGACGGCTGTCCATTTAACCTCACTAGGGAGAACCTAATTAGGTTTGATGGCTTTGCCAAGCAAAGGACGAGGGACCGTTTAAATGGATAGCATCAATAGATTTGAGCAACTGGCAAAGGGAAACTCCGGCAAACATGTTTCGCCGCCTGATATTCCTATGACGGCGGAGAAGGAAGCTAACAACGTACCTTACAAGGGATTTATCCTCTATAGGTGCGACCCCACTAGAACCTGGTTTTGGAAGATCAAGACCGATATTCAAGAATTGGCCGCAGGCGTATTTACAAAACTAACTGAGGCACAGAAAGCAATTGATGTTTACCGACGACAACAAAAAGAAAAGGAAATACAAAATGAAACAAGAGAAGAAGCGGCCCAAGCAACCACTAACGAGGCACACGGTAACGGGTGATATTAAAACCCCAAAGCGGCAGCTTGAAATAGAGAACCTGCCAAAGGAGGCAACTACCGTTAATGAGGGAGTAGACCAAAAGAATGACTGGCGGGATCGTAGCCATAACCTAGACGATCACCTTACCCCCGGTAAGGAACGCAATGCCAGCAGAGACTATCTAGGCACTCCTAAAGGTAAGCACTTAGAGCCAGAAAGTCAGACAATGACCATGACGGCCGATAATCAGAACGCTCTAATGGGAACCCTAAAGGGTGTCGTCTCCCACGCTTCTATGAGGCAGCTAGGCTTAGGTAACGGCAACAAGAACAAGGAACGCTAACGGTATGTCGTCGTTCGCTTGCACAGAGGCGCAGAACGCCATAGGCGCACTTTTGAATGGCAAAATCATACAAGACAAATAGAGTCACGATATAATAAGGAGATACTGATAATGCATGAGCGTTGTATATTAGATGATATTTATGACTTCACGGGTAGATTTATTGCATACCCCAACGAGCACGCCAGAGTAGCGCACACACTATGGACAGCTCATACGCATTTGGCCGAGGCATTTTACACCACACCACGGCTAGCCATTCTTTCTGCCGAGCGGCGTTGTGGGAAAACAACATTGCTACGGATCACAAAGCTTCTAACGCAGAAGCCATATTCAATAGTCGCGCCTAGTCCGGCTGCTCTGTATACGCTTATAGAGTGCTCGGACGTGCCCCCGACATTGTTGTTAGATGAAATAGACAGAACCTATGAGCGAAAAGACACTGCCGACATGACGGCCATTGTCGATGCGGGATTTCAGGCAGATCAAACCGTCCCTAGAGTATCCATGGAGCCTAAGCGGCATGTCGAACATTTCAAAGTGTTCTGCCCGATGCTGCTAGCGGGGATAGATAACGGGCGTTTGCCGGATACGGTCCTAGACAGATCAATAGCTATTAGATTGAAGCGACGGGCCGATGAAACGGTAGAAACTTTCAGAGCCAGAACAACCACGGCAGAAGGTAACGCTTTAGGCGAGAGAGTAGCGGCATGGGCTAAGGTGGTATTTGAGAGGGCGAAACACGTTGTACCTATCATGCCTAACGCGATCAAAGACAGGCAGGCGGACAAGTGGGAAGCTTTGTTTATCGTGGCGCGATTAGCAGACGTTACGGACGGAACGGATGCGACGGCTGTTACGGGCAAAATCGGGTATTGGGAGACTAAAGCAAGGGACGCTGCGCTCGCATTTCAGGCAGAAGATAGGGACACAGAGCCCACTAGTAACGGAGAGCTACTGCTGAGAGATATAGAGTGCATATTAGGCAATTACCGTTTCGGTTCTAAGGAAGCGATACAAACCGAGGCTCTATTAAATCGGCTACACGCCATAAATGAATCTCCGTGGGGTACTTACTTTCATGGCAAGCCTTTGGATGCGAGGGGGCTAGCTCGATTACTCAGGCCACATGGCATTAGACCGACGACTATTAGGTTCGACAAGGACACAGAAACAAAGGGATATTATAAGGCAGACTTTGCGGATGCGTGGAAACGCTACTTGCCGACACACCCTGCTACAGCCGTAACAACCGTATATGACGTAACAGGCGTAACAAGACGGGACAGACATATTGGCTGGTAGCTCTGCTACTGGTCTATTCTATAGGGGTATCTAAGCTTACGCCTTGCTCATGCGGTGTTGTGGCTTAGGTGCCCCTATAAATTTTCGTCGGGTATTCTTGGCCTTTACAACTCCGGTGTGTTATTCGTTTGACGGTGCTCAAATTCGTGCCAGATCAAGCGGAGATGAGTCGGCAAAGCTGGAGGCGACGATGCCCCAACTCAAACGGCATAGTTGGTTTGACTACGCTAACCTTGGCATTTCTGCCCTGACCCCTCTCGTTACGGGCGTGTTTGCCGTCCTTGTGCTCTACGTGGGAGTTCGCGTCGACCAGAGCAAAGAACTGAACCAAACGCTTTTGACTAAGCGCCTGGAGGTCTACGAGAACATAGCCCCCAAACTTAACGACATTTATTGCTTCTACGAGGTTTTTGGAAATTGGGCTGATCTAAACCCCGATGATATCATTAAGCGAAAGCGCGATATTGACAATCAATATTACGTCTACAAATTTTTGTTTAGTTCCGCTGTGACGGATGCGTATCCAAAATTCGAGGCAGCATTTTTCCACACCTACTCCGGACCTGGACAACCGCTTCAGCTGATGCTCGACTTGAACCACGTTCGCAGTAATATGGGTAATAAGTTCAACGCGGACTGGGAAAAATCTGTATCAAACCCTGGTGGGAACTATCAGACCCAGACCATTGTATTCGAAAATCTTTTGACCCTTCTTGCATCGGATGTTGAGGGTGGCAGTGAAGCTAAGCACTAACCGCAGTGAAGCATATCGCGAGCACGGACAGCGTTATCGGAATCAAAATCTCAATTAATGAGTTTCTTCCTCTTGTATCTTGTCGAGGCTTCCGAGCGGCCGGTCGCGTCGCTTCCCTGTTCAAGTGGCTCAGACCCCGTCTTTACGAGTTGCGTCGCCGGACAAAATATTGAGCGCCTATTTGATGTTTTTTCGAAGGTTCGACAACTGCGAGAGGCGCACAACTACAAAGTCCACCTCCTTGAGCGCCATAACATTCTCGTCTCCGATGACACCTCGCGGCATTTTGTTCACCAGTTTCCAATCATGTTTCACTTTAATGCTCTTCACATTGCACCTACGAAGCCGCGTTGCACGGAAATCCAAGCCGGTGGCTACAAACTTACGGCGTCGATCGCCACGATAATCTGATCTAGTTCGTCGAAGACAATGCCGTTACCACAAATCCGAGTTAGCATGGCGCTCGCAATCTCGGGCGACTTTACACAGTCCTCACCATCGACCTCAAAATCGCTCATCGTTTGCCGTTTAGCAGCATTATAAATCGCCACGCCGCATTTCTCAGAAATGTATTTTTCAAGCGTTCCGTCCCACGCGGCCCATCGCGTGAAGACGCCGACAGGCCAATCGCTCAATTGAGCGTCCTCTACACCACATACTCGTTGCAAAAAGCGATTGTATTCGATTTCTTTTGGACGCTGCTCTTCATGAGTTGACTTGAAATCGTTATCCACTACTACAAATGTAGGTATCCCAAGTGCACGAAAAATATATGCTGGCTTGTCTAGCTTCTTTTTCCCTCCAACGTCCACTATGCAAATTCCTTCCGACAACGGCGACCGCCCTTTCGTTTTATAAACGGCCTCAAGAATAGCCTTATCGGAAACACCCTCAACCAAAACAACTTTTTTGGCAAAAAAGCCCTCCGAGACTTCAGCATTAAATATGTGCAGTTTGGCCGCGAAAGCGTTGTCGCCAAGAGGGGCGCGAGCAGGATTGTGAAAGCCGGCAAGAGCCTGAGAGCAATCGGCAAGAGTCAGCTTCGACATAACAACGTTGTGCGGCGTCTCCGCATGTCGCCTTACGATACGCACCTCATTGAATCTCGGAAGGTGCACGAATAGAGGTGAATGAGTTGCCAAAACAAGCTGAATCCGAATTCCAGTCTGCTGACCGAAGGCAGCCGTCAAATTGGCGAGCACGTTCGAAATATGTCGCTGTTTTGTAGGATGCTGGTAAATCTCCGGCTCCTCTATCGCGATTATGATATCGCTCGCCGGTTCCTCAAATTCCTGCCGGATTTCTTCCGGCCCGCGAAATCGCTCGCGCGCCAAAAACTCCAGAATTGTTATAATTACCGCCCGCTGAAGACCATGACCAACCCGATCAACGGCTGAAATAAAGCCGTGGTCTTGAACTGCTATCGCTGCGCTCGGAAATTGAATTGGCAGTTCCGAAATAGGTTGCCAAGTCGCAATCAACTCGGATTCTGAATAGTATTGGCGTAGAATACCAGACAAGGCGTTGCTGAAATTCGCAAGTGCAGGCACATTGTTCGGATCGGTAAATTGACGGAGTTTTTCGTTAGCTTGAGCAGTAAACTCCCGGAAGTCCTGGTTGTTTTCGATTGTTTGCTTAGCAAGGGCGTCGATCAGCTGTTTTGCTGGAGACCTGCTCTCTTCGGTTTCCGCGCTCGCCTCTCGAACAGCAGGCACAAAGACGAAATCGGTTTTTCTCTTAATTTGGCCTACGGCAACATTTTTCCAACCTCGAAACGATCCAACGCGATGGCGCGACAGGGCTTGCGGATTGGCTGCCTCCCAAGCTTCCAGTTTTTCGTCTACCTCATCGGCATTTCTCACGTTCGGTAGATTATATCTTTCTTGGAGTGCACGATAGAGGTCACGACGCTCGGATTTGCTCTGCTCGTTTCGGCAGGCCATAAAATCGGGATTTACCATTGCCTCCACGAAAAAATTTCCAGACTCTCTTCCTGAACCGTGGCGTAGTTGTCTGGTTACGGTGAGTGTTTCGTCGATGAGATTAGACGCAAAGAGCGTGGCTTCATCTTGAGTAAGGTTGATGAAAGTCAGCGTTATGTGAATAGGCTCTTCAATGTTATTGTTGTGAAAGTCGTCTTCGTCTACCTTCGGAGCATTAGCAAAGAAAAGGTCGAGTGCTTTGAGAAATGCAGATTTGCCCGAATTATTGGCTCCAATAAGACTTGTAAGCGGCTCCAAATCTATCGACGCCTTAGCGATTGCTCGGAAATTGGAAACTTCAATACGGGAAATGCGCATTTGCACTTTCCTCTCTCCTAATAATTGTATATCTTTTGTTCCTCACGCGCACCAATAAAATGCGGTGACTCTGGAGGGATCCTGTGATGTTGAGCCAAACCGCGTGCGAAGCCTTGAAAAGTAGGAAAAGGCTAGAGCTACAGTACAACGGGTTCGTTCGTGTGGTTGAGGTGCACGCCGTTGGGCTCTCCAAGAATAACAATCCCGTTGCGCGGGTATGGCAGGTGCGCGGAGGTACCGCGAGTACAGAGCCAGTCGGATGGAAGCTACTTCGACTAGACCAGGCTACGGGCGGCGTAATTCTGAGCGAGGCTTCAGACGCGCCCAGAACGGGCTATAAAGCAGGAGATCGCGCAATGTATCGAATAGTTTGTGAGCTATAAATCCCGCTCGAATGTCGACAAAGGCCTGGTAAGCAACAGTTACGCCCCAATTATTACTCGTCTTCGTATGTACGCTTAGAGCCGCGCTTTGACACTCTGAAAAGTGACATAGTCTGGATGGCTCTTCATATGCTGGTGCCCAGGTTCGTCGGCATGGCAGCCATAACAAAGCACCTGTAGATTGTCAGTATTGTTGTAAAACTTGGCACCATCCTTATGATGAGTGTGTAGAAACTTCTTTTGCGACGAAAAATCGATACGACACTTCTGGCATCTCCAGCCAACAGCTATTTTCGCCTTCACACTTATTTCGCCGAAGTCGTCACTGTAGATGTTAAGTGGTGCATTATCGGAATTGTATTTCGGATTTTCAGTGTGCAGTGATCTTGGAAATTGGGTGAAGAAGTCCTCAAGTGTAAACGTCTCCACCGCAGCCAATCTCTGCCGCTTTCGCCAGTTTTGAAGAAACCCGTTGAAACTTAGCTCACCGAGGCAATTCTGACATACGCAGAGACGATAAAGTTCGCTCCGCGCCACGCCCCCACTAATGAAATTGAGATTGAATTCACCATCCATTCGGGTCGAAACGACGTAGCGATTGGAAAATCTCTTCTTTTCCCGCATCCCCACCAAAGTGCTGCAATTAGATACGTGATAACGAGGCTGCGATTGGTAGCCGCCATACACACGGCAACGTCCCTGATATAAAGCAAAACTCTGCTATTCTTATAGGCGAGCGTCCCATCATCGAGTACCCTCAGATCATCCAACGAAATTTCTAAGCCGTCTTGAGATGTGAGCTTTTCAAGCTCTAATTCCGAAAGCCGCCCAGCCTCAATCATAACTGTCAAACTGCCGAAGCTGTCCCTAGGGATGCCCATTTTTTCCTTTAGGCTATTTAAGGGTTCAAAGTGTCGGAAGTCAGTAAGCTTCATCGTGAGGCAGCCTTCAGGATTTCGCCAATGCGTTCGTCGGCTTTCGTTCTTATCTTGAACTCGACGCGTTGAGATGCGACATCGTCCTCCTTACCATTTACCTCTATTGGCCTAGAAGACGACATTCCATTCGCTGTCAGAAATTTCTTGAGCCATTCCTTTTGATTTATCACTATCGGAGTGGGGTTGCTCAACACGATTTTCAAAACATTGAAAGCTCTGGCTTGAGATAACCCCATGTTCAAGACATAGGCCTGGTCGGCCGTTATGGGCACAATTAGTTTTAGAGGATCGCCCCACTTGCTCGAGGTATGCCCCTCGATGCGAATATCTTCAATTGTATTCCGATATTTTTCAGATGTAATAATCTTGACGTATCTCGGAAAGAACTCGGCCAGGATTCGTTCAAATTCCGGTTTGACAACGTCCTTACCCACGTCAAATTGCACCTCAGGGGCTATAAACCGAAGGGCCAGGTCCTGACGGGACAACACTGCTCGCCAAACAGGCAAATCATTTTTGAATTCCGCATAAAGCGCTTTGTAGATTTCTTCTCTCGTATCATCGTAAAGTCGCGCGATTTGGGCGACGAGCTTTGCTTGCGATTCAGCCGCTTTAGCAGCGGCCTCTTGCGCCTTAGCGTCGCTTTCAACTCTAACCATAAAAGTAATCGCGACCAACATGAACACCATCATCATGCCAGTCATTAAGTCGCTAAGCGGTATCCAGTGTTCCTCCTGGGCGTGAGCGGAGGTTCTTTCAGTCGCAAAGAGTCGCTTTAGTGACATGATCACCCTCTGGCTACGTTGACGAGCAGCTTTAACTTGTCTGTCAACGGTCCATAATCGCTTACGAATTTTTCAGATAAGGCGGCGAGCTGCCTTCCCAAACTTTCGAGCGATTTCTTTAGCTCCTCCGCTAGCGCAGCATCCAGTACAGCGACCTGCTCCTTTGTTCTCGTTGCAAGCTCATTCATCTGCTTATTGAAGTCCTGATTGACCTTCGTATAATCCTGACTGACCCCTTGTATTGAATTCCTAATGAGCAAGACGTTTTCGGCAAGCGCCTTACTTAGTTCCTTTTGCTGTTCAGATACACTTGTTGCGATTTGCTTCGTTGCCTCTTGTGCGGAAGTTCTCAACAGCAGACTATTCTCCGCTACGGCCCTGCCCGCCTCTTGTGTAGATTGACGAACGGCGGTTGAAAGTTGACTCGTTAGCTCCATGATCTTGGTTTCGATCTGGGGCAAACTTCCGGATGCAGCTTGAAGCAAGTCCGTTAGTGCTTTTAAAGAACCAGTGAGCTGTTGTTTTTGTACTTCCAAGCTTGTAAGCAACCCCGACAAGTCCTGGGATATTTTGGAAAATATTTCTGCTTTTCCGACTAACTCTGCATAGTTCGAAGTGGCGGTGGTCATCGAATTGATGTTCTGAACTAGTCTCAGAGTTATCTCGTCGACGAAGTTCTTATTGTCAATCGGCGTTGGATCGGGACCCCGTATCGGCATCCAAAAGGGACCCCCTCGTTTTGCGTTTCGAACGACTAGCGTTCGCCCCGTCGGAGCTGGCCGGGGTTGCGGAGACGGGGCGAGCGCGGGTTGACGTGTGATCGTCGGCTCGGCTCTTGAAGCGCCAACTGTCGTTGCCGGTCTCGACGATGTCGCAGTGGTGGGTCAGTCGATCGAGTAGCGCGGTCGTCATCTTGGCGTCGCCGAACACACTCGGCCATTCACCGAAGGCGAGATTGGTGGTGACGATGATTGAGGTGCGCTCGTAGAGCCGGCTGACAAGGTGGAACAGGAGCTGACCGCCGGACTGGGCGAAGGGCAGATAACCGAGTTCGTCGAGGACGATGAAGTCCATGCGGGTCAGTTGGTCGGCGATCCGACCTTGCCGTCCGTTGCGGGTCTCGGTCTCGAGCCGATTGACGAGATCGACCACGTTGTAATACCGGCCGCGGGAGCCGGATCGGATGCAGCTTCTGGCAATGGCGATGGCAAGATGCGTCTTGCCGGTGCCAGTCCCGCCGACCAGCACGGCGTTGCGTTGCTGTGCGATGAAGCCGCCGCCGGCGAGATCGTTGACGAGCGTCTCGTTGATCGGCGTACCTTCGAACTGGAAGTCATCGAGGTCTTTGGCGAGCGGCAGCTTGGCGATGGTGAGCTGGTACTTGATCGAGCGCGCCTGCTTCTCGCTGATCTCAGCGTTGAGCAGATCGCCGACGATGCGCTGTGGTTCATGCTGGCGTTTGACGGCGGTAGCCATGATCTCGTCGAAGGCAGCCTTCATGCCGTAGAGCTTGAGCTCACCCATGAGGTCGAAGAGTTGAGTGCGTTCCATCAGATGATTCTCCTGAGGTTGTCGTAACGGGCACAATCGGCGACGGGCGTATTGCGCAGCGTCAGCGCGGCCGGTGTGAGGATGGTGGTCGGCGGGCCGGGATCGCGCTGGCGGGCGAGGACGTTGAGAACGACATCGGCGGAATGAACGCCGTGGGCGATTGCTTCCGCACAAGCTGTCTCGACCGCCGGCAGTCCGTCGGTGAGCACCGCGGTGAGGATGTTGACCATCTGACGATTGCCATCGTCGACGCTGGCGAGTTTGCGCCGGACGCGTTCCATGGCGGCCGGCAGCACCCAGTCCTTGAAGGGCGCACCGTTGCGCAAGGCGCCGGGCTTGCGGGCGAGCACTGGCACGTAATGCCAAGGGTCGTAGACCGTGTCGCCGCGGCCGAACGATCGGGGATGTTCGGCGACGATCCGCCCGTCCTGGCGGATCACGATGCGGTCCGCATAGGCATGGACTTCGACGGGACGGCCGACAGCACTGGCCGTCACCGAGTACTTGTTGTTGTCGAAGCGCACCAGGCAGGTCTTCGAGACCGACGCCGGCACTGCATGGAAGCCGTCGAACCGGCCAGCATAGGGAACGAGCTTCGGCCGTTCCGCCTCGAACACTTCCCAGATCGTCTGTTCGGTCAGTTCTGGATGACGGTGCGCCTTGGCGTAGACGATGCACTGGTCGGTGAGCCAGGCATTCAACTCGTCATAGCTTTTGAACCGAAGCCGCGGCGTGAAGAAGCGCTGGCGCACGAGCCCGACCTGGTTCTCGACCTGACCCTTCTCCCAGCCAGATGCCGGCGTGCAGGCGACCGGATCGACCAGATAGTGGCTACACATCTGCAGGAAGCGGCGATTGTAGAGACGATCTTTACCGACAAGGACCGTCTCCACCGCGGTCTTCATGTTGTCGTAGATGCCGCGCTGGCAGGCACCCTTGAACAGAGCGAACGCCCGGTCGTGGGCGTCAAACACCATCTCCTGCGTCTCGCGCGGATAGGCCCGCACGACCAGCATCCGGCTGTGACAGAGCCGAACATGGGCGACCTTCACGATCACCGTCACGCCGCTCAGCAGAACGACTTCGTGGCTCCAGTCGAACTGGTAGGCCTCTCCCGGCGCAAAGCTCAGCGGGACGTAGGCCGCGGCTGTCGATGCACCACGCTCCTTGCTCCACTGCCGCGCATAACGCCGAACGGCATCGTATCCACCCTCGTAGCCGAGCCCGCGCAGTTCCTCGAACAGTCGGATCAACGTCAGACGTGCGCGCGCCACCTTACCTTCGTTCGACACCAGCAATTGATCGAGCTTGTCCCGCCATGGCCCAATCTTCGGAAGTGGTTGAGCCTCTCGCTCGTAGCGGAACTCGGTCACCTCCGACCGGATCACCTTCCGCACGACCTTCCGAGATACACCCAGCTCACGGCAGATCGCTTTGATCGCCTTGCCCTGTACGAAAAATAAGCGACGGATCTTTGCAATCGTCTCCACAATCAGCATCCCAACCTCGGCTTCCATAATCATGGAAGCCAGTGTGGACCCTCAGCCCCGGGGTCCCGATTGGATGCCGATCACCCCGAAAACGGGGTCCTTATTCCACGCCGGTTCACAGTTCTTATAACGATCTTGCCAGGAAAGCAGCCTACCGACCGCTTCATTCAGTTGTTTAAAATTCTCTCCGAATTGCTCGGTCAATCGACTATTGAAATCTTGAATGACGTCTCTCAATGCCTCTACCAATGCCTTTGAGCCCATCTCAGAAAGTTTTTGAAGAGCCTCGTTTTGGGCCTTTCGAAGAGCATCTAAACGGTCGTTGGTATCCTGTCTGGATAGTTTGATTTGCGAGATGAGCGTATCTTCGTCCTTTCCAACAAGCGCGTTCTGAATCCCCCCTAGCAACCGGGCCAAATCCCACGCCGTGACCTCTTCCTCGCTTTCGGTACGGGACGCATCGTGTTTCACGCCAAAGAAGAAATGCCTAAATTTAATCGTGAGCGCCCCACCCACGCCCGCAACAGACGCCCAAAATGCTGTCTTTAGTCCGCCTAGCAATGCGGGAATGCTGGCTTGGATGTTTTCCGTGTCGAAATGCGCGAGGCCTACCGCGATACCCAAAAATGTAAAAAAGATACCGGTCGTCGTCAGTATGGTGGGCGCGTAGGAAACAGTCTTTTGACTGAATGTGGAGTGGAAGAAGATTGTGAGAAGAAGGACAAACGCGACGCTGGACTGCGTTGGGGATGGAAGAGTTAGAAAATATGCTATCGGTCCCCACTGCAGAATGTCGGAGTAATTGGGCACATTGTCCTCCGAACTAGGGAAGAGGTCACCAAATGCATGCACTGCACCGCGCGGGTCCAGCATTCCGGTGAGATGTCACGTTTTGGTTGAAACGTCCCCGTGGTAGAAATAGTGTACGCCACACGTCGCCGGGCGTCCACAGCCCGGCACGCTAGGGTCCCAGGGTCGAGGAGCTATTGGCAGAGGCGCCTTACGGCCTAAACTGGCGGCCATGCGTATCAATCTGCTTATATTCATTTTGTTATTTGGAACGCCATTAAGGGCGGAAGAGGCGTGCCCAAAGTTTAGTAACGGCTGCGTCCCTTTGGAGCATTTTGAGTGTAGCTATGTCGCCCACGACGAGTGCGTACAGCGAATTTGCTACAATCAGCACGCCCGCTACATGATAATTTGGCTTGGGACGACGGAGCGTAATACGCCGTACCATTACTGCGACATTGGCCCAGACGAGGTAAACGCCCTGAAAGCAGCCGTCCCGATGTGTCCGTATTACAAGGATCATATGCGAAGCAAACTAACTGGTGAGCATGGCCCCTATGATTGCCGGGACCATCCAGTGCCCACGACGTTCGACTAACCTGGCGTTACCGGGCGCGAGGCGATGGCAGTCCATAATTCAAGGCCAACTGTTCTGTTATGATTTTGGCGCGCTCGCAGGCCGCCGAATCGTATACTTCGGTGAAGAAGGACCGCAGAATATTCACTATCGAGGCTTCACTGTTTGTCAGCAGGCCATAATCCTTCTGCAAGCTGTCCTGCATGATGGGACCTTCAATCGAACCGTTCCCAGTTTCGCCCCCCGGGCATCCTAAATACACCCCGTTGAGGCCAGAAATTCCCAGCTTGATTGTGTAAGGTAATTGTAGGTGCAAATGCGCAGCAGCAGCGGACACATATTCAGTCAGTACCTTTGCGAAAAGCTTTTCAAATGTGATCGTTGGTATCACTTGAACTTGAATCTGGCGCTCTGTCGGAGTGAACCAATCGTCCAGCATTCGTGGTACAAATATTTTTCTACTAATTCCCCAAAGCTCCCCTGTCGAAAACCCCTGGGTTAGCCCACCGATCGTCGTGTTGGATTCCGGGTCGATAATTATGGGTCCGAATGTATTGCGTGCCGCTAGTCCACCTATGGTCGGAGACATCGGTTGTACAATTCGTTTTTGGAATAATTCCGTCATTTTAGCTAAGCCTATCGGTGGATGATACTGACTTGGGAATAGACGGATAAAAGCGGCACGCTCTGATTCAAACGTATATTCCTGTTCGCCCGGATACCCGAATGTCGCAAGAGTCTGTCCTCTTGCAAAGTAAAATGCCGGCGCCCGAAGCGCATCAGCTTTAGGAAAAGAATTATCACGCAAAGCCGGATGTGTTTTTAGGTCGGCCGCAATGCCCTCAATCAACCCTTGCACGTCCGCATGAAATCGCTCGTGGGTAAGGCGAACTGCCTGGAGGCGAGCTAGTGGC
>Ga0206995_1095_pt1 | contig 12875 bp, 12 predicted proteins | sample Alteio_BWMinCont_5_FD_153480 | JGI IMG/M metagenome (GOLD analysis project Ga0206995, IMG submission 153480) | Enriched cells from forest soil in Barre Woods Harvard Forest LTER site, Petersham, Massachusetts, United States -... | ecosystem: Environmental > Terrestrial > Soil > Temperate forest >... | reverse complement strand
AAATGGGAATGCGGCCTTTGGATATTGACTATCTTCATGCCGTTGAAGCGGGGCGACTGCCACGGCATCACGGCGATCCGTTCGACCGGATGCTGATTGCACAGGCGCGCACGGAAAGAATGGTGCTGCTGACCGCGGATCGCGTTTTCCAAAGCTATGAAGTGGAGCAAGAATACTGCGGGCTCTAGGCGAGGGCTAAGAAAGTTTTTGGGGTGGGAGAGTTGACCCAGTTTGAATCTGCAACCCTTGACCGTGCTTTGAGTTTCAAGCGATTCCTTCAGCGGTTTAGTTCCCGCGCGGGTCTTTGACCCTCAACACCGTCAACTGGCCGTTCTTCAAGCTCGAATCTACTGCAAGACAGATGCATCCGGGCAATCCGAACCGTCTCCGCGTAGCCCCGCACGGCCTGAAGGACTTCGCTAACTGATGTTTTGCATGTAGCACCTAAAATTACGTCCTTCAAGACTAGCTCCGTTCCAAAGTCTGCGAAGTACAACATGCGGCCTGCACCTTCGTTCCAAACACTGTCTTTAAGTTCCAGAAATACCCGCCACTCTTTTTCATACGCCCAGTCCTTAGATTTTGTACTAAGCAGGCTCCATGAGAACTCCCTATCGCGTCTCTCTGGAGGTGGAAAAGGGAATCTGGTTGTCCTATATTTTACCTGTCCGAACTTTTCTCTGCCTCCAGAGACATCAAATCCTAAACAGATTCCCTTGTGACGGTCTGCGTAGTGCGCCCATTGCAGGACATCCGTCTTTTCTTCACTAAAGCAAAGTACGCCAAACTGCCGCGCCGTTACTGCCTTGAATCCTTCAAAGCCTAACTCTTCAATACCGTCAAACGCCCGCGCATGGTCCGGGTCACAGAGATTCACAGCCTTCAGTTCAAAAGGGTCATTCAAATCGTCAAACTGTGCGATTTTCAGCCGCCTATTGCGCAGGTCATCCAAGGCGTGCTTTGCCGTCGTGAAGTGGTACAGGTGGTGTGGGCTATTCATGGTGATAAGCCTCAAGCCCCAATTAAGAAGGTATGAACCAGCCAGCCCAGCATCAGTGTGACCGCGTAGCCAGTAAGCTGGCCAAAAATGTGAATGGCCAGTTGCGACCAGATGCCTTCATTTTTTCTGTTTCAACTCTTCCCGTAGTTCATCGGTCTTGTGTTCTGGAACGCAGGCATCCAAGACCAAGAATAGACTCTCCCACCGCACAGCCTCTGCTGGGTTTTCACCGGTGTCACCAACAAAAAGCTGCACCACCCACAGAAGTCCCAACACCTGCCAGAAAGAAATACTCTCAATGTGGAAGACTGGCGACACAAACCAGTTCCACATCAACATCAGAACAAACGCTTTGAAGGCACCTACAAGTATGCTTACGCCGAACGTAGCAGCCGCCTTTGCCGCTGTGCTCATGTCATTCAGTCTAACAATCGCCGGTGGATATACGGTTTGGGAAGTGTCCAAGCTCTAAACGTGGACACAAAACAAAACAGCCCGGCCGCTCCGAAGAGAAGACCGGGCCGGTTCTTGTTTAACGTCCATTTCTCATCTGACACGGGAAGCTGGGCAGATAGCGACGTGCCGGAAGGTTGGGTTGGTGACGGGGATGAACCAGAAGTGGAAGAGAGTCAAGTTGGGGTGGGAGACGGGGATTGAACCCGCGACATTCGGTGCCACAGACCGACGCTCTACCAGCTGAGCTACTCCCACCACTGGGTGTAGTTTAACATGCAATTTCGGTGGGGGAAAAGTGTGGTGTGAGGCGGCCGGTTGAGTGATGGATCGGGGATAGTGGCAAGCAGAGATTAGATAACAGGAAGCGGCAAAAAGCAGATCCCTCACCCGCAAAAGACGCGGGTTCGGGATGACGCGCGTTAGTGTGGGTGGAGAAAAAGTCAGTTGGCCGGTTGTGTTGGCTGCGCAAAAGCGGGAGCTTCGCTCCCGCACTCAAAAGTCGGATTGGCCACTTGAAAGTGGCCGCTACAGGTTTGCTTGATTAGGTCTTAGCTAGGTGGAAACGGCTGATCATGTCGAGGGTAGCGAATTGGCGGGCGTTGTTAGACTGGGGTAACGAGCCAGCCTAAAGGCTGGCCACTACAGTGGGAAGTGTGTCCCCGCGCATGAATCCGCAGCCGGCAGACCGGTTACATTTTGACTTGCAGCTCGCCTACGCGCGACCGGTGATCGCGACGCTGGCGATTCTTGGGCTGCTGGAGCTGCGTCCGGCGCGGGAAGTGGAAAAGCCGCTGGCGTTTCTAATCGCTTATGTGATGGCGGCGATCCTGATCCTGGTGCTGGAGCGGGCGCTGCGGAGGTATCACTGGCGGCTGCCGCTGGTATGCGACATTCTGGCGGCGGGAATTTTTCTGTACCTTTCCCCGGAGCAAATTCCCACGTGGTTCCTGATGTTTTTTGTGGCGTTTGCGGCGGGCTATCGTTGGAGCCTGCGCTATTCGGTTTCGTTGTGCTTCGGGTTGCTGCTGCTGGGATTCGCATTGCAAATGCATTGGAAATTGCCTGCGCCGGGCTCGCGGGATCTGGCGTATTCGGTTTCGCTGTTCACGGCGGCGTTTCTGGGGACGGTGGGTCTGGCCTTCCTGGGGGATCGCAACCGGCTGTTTGCCGGGCAGCAGGATTTCTTGTCGCGCATTTCGAACACCATGCATGTTGACCTGGGGCTCGCAGAATCGCTGCGGCTGCTGCTGGAGGAACTTTGCGCGGAATTTCAGACCGAGGGAGCGCTGCTGGCGTACCGCGACGCGGACCTGGAGCGCTTATTTGTGTGGCGGATGAGGTCGGGAGAGGGCGAGCGGCTGGTGCCGGAGAATTTGCCGTTGACGCGCGCGGATGGATTTCTGGTGGACGATATGGAAGCGTCGCTGTGCTGGAATTCGCTGGAAGGGCGGGGCGACGGGTTTGGCTGGGACCGCCGGAACAAGCAGGTGCTGAAAATCCTGCCGCGCATTCCGGGGCCGACGCAGCAGGAGTTTGGGATCAAGAATTTCACCTCGGTGGCGTTCGACCAGGAGGGACATGCGGCGGGGCGGCTGTTTTTGATCAATCGCAGGCCGGGGCAGGAGCCGTTCGCGGCGGAGCACCTGGAGTGGTTTGAGCGGATCGCGGCGCATATCAGCGCGTCGCTGGAGAATGTGTTCATGCTGCGCCACCTGCGGGCCAGGGCGATCGAGGCGGAGAGGTCGAGGATATCCCGGGATTTGCACGATGGGATTCTGCAGACGCTGCTGAGCATTGAGATTCAGATTGACGTGCTGCGGCGCAAGGTTGCGACGCACGTGGAACAGGTGGAGCCGGGCCTGGCGGGGTTGCAGCAGACGGTGCGGAACGAAAGTGCGGAGCTGCGGCACCTGGTGACGGACCTGCGGCCGCTGCGCGTGCAGTCCGCGGACATGGTGGACCTGATGCGGGGGTTCGCGGAGCGTTTCCGGAACGAATCCACACTGGCGCTGGATTTGCTGGTGGATTCGGCGGAGTTGCACGCTCCGGACCGGGTTTGCCGGGAGATTTTCCAGATTTACCGTGAAGCACTCAACAACATAAAAAAGCATGCGAAGGCTTCCCATGTCGTGGTAAAACTGTCGCAGGATGACAGCCGACTCACCCTGGTGGTGGACGACAATGGCGAGGGATTTAGCTTTGCCGGTCGATTCACAGGGGATGAGCTGGACCGCCTGCGGCTGGGTCCGATTTCCATCAAGGAAAGAACGCGCACGGTCGGGGGAGTGCTGACCGTAGAATCAAACCCTGGGCATGGTGCGCGCTTAACGATCGAGGTACCGCTCGGCTGATATGGCGAAGACCAAACAGCAAATTCGGATACTGATGGCGGATGACCACGCGATCTTTCGCGACGGGCTCCGCAAATTGATTGACGGTGATGAAGATATCACCATCGTGGGCGAAGCCCAGAACGGCGCGGAATGCATCAAGCTGCTGGCGAAACTGAAGCCGGACATTTTGCTGCTGGATCTGCGCATGCCGGACAAAGACGGGCTGGCGGTGCTGGAAGAGGTCAATTTCGACCAGACGCCGACCCGGGTGATCGTGCTGACCGCGGCGGAAGACGACCGAGACGTGGTGCGGGCGATGCGGCTGGGCGCGCGGGGCGTGGTGCTGAAGCAGTCCGCGACGGATTTGTTGGTGAAGAGCATTCACCGCGTGCACGCGGGCGAGATCTGGCTGGACAACCGCATGACCGCGGAAGTGATGAAGGCGTTTGCGAAGTCCTCGGACTCCGGGCCGCGGCGGGAGAAGCCGCTGCTTTCCGACCGCGAAAAAGAGATCGTGCAACTGGTGGCGCAGTGCTTCCGGAACAAGGAGATTGGGGAGAAGCTGTTCATCTCCGAGCAAACGGTGAAGAATCACCTGCACAATATCTTTGACAAGTTGGGCGTGTCGGACCGGTTGGAGCTTGCTCTGTATGCGATTCATCACCGGTTAATTGACCAGACGTAGGGGAAAGTTCAAGAGTTCAGAGAGCGCCGCCTGATGGGCGGCGCTTTTCTTTGGCGCGGTCGAATAAGATACCATACTCAATGCTGGTATCAAGTATGGTATAATGTGTGCTATGGCGAACACGCGTAAAGTCACCGTGGAAGTGCCTGCGGAGCTGCTCGAGAAGGCGCAGCAGGCGAGTGGAAGCGGTATTACACAGACGATTCGAACTGGGCTGCAACTCGTGGCGGCTTCGCGGGCGTACGCGCGCCTGCGCCAATTGCGAGGGAAGGTCCGGTTCAGCAGAAGTTTGGCAGAGTTGAAGTCTGATCGATGATAGCGGCCGACACCAGCACCTGGATTGCGTTCTTCGAGGGCGACGGCGGCGACGACGTACAGCTCCTCGATAAGGCGCTTGGAGACCGACAGGTTCTGATGGTGCCAGCAGTTCTTACAGAACTTCTGAGCGATTCGCAAATTTCCGCCAACGTGGCCGAAAGCCTGAAAGAACTCCCAATGCTGGAGATTGAATCTGGCTTCTGGACCCGGGCTGGAGAATTGCGATCAAAGGTTCTGGCAAAGGGCCGTAGAGCACGACTGGGCGACGCGCTAATCGCGCAAAGCTGCGCGGATCACGGTATTCCACTGCTGACGCGCGACCACGACTTTCGAGCGTTTGCGGAAACTGCCGGCCTAAACTTGGTGATTGAGTAGCCGTCAGAGACTGTTTTCCCACCCGAAGCCGGTACCTGATGAGATGATTCCGGGGGGTAAGGATCGCTTGGCGAGACTAGGTTGGCGTGTTGCGCCAAGCTGGTACAACGAGGGTAGGGTCCTAGTACATTCGTACTTTTAAAGGGCGGCTTTATTTTGAGTCTTGAGTCCTATTGTTGATTGGACACAGGCCGGATAGACTCTGTCCTTCGATGAGGGAGGCTCGCCTTGACAGGGTCTGAACGCCGCACAACTCAACGTTTTTCCATGCGACTGCCGATTACCGTGAGATGGACCACGGGCGCAGCCGTTGGGGAAACTACAACGGAATCCCGCGATGTAAGCTCCCGCGGAGTCTATTTCTTTCTGTCCAAGGACGTTAAAGAAGGGTCTCCAGTGGAGATCCTGCTGACACTGCCGAACGAGATCACGCTGGCCGGACCGGTGCGCGTGCGCTGCCTGGGGCGCGTGCAGAGGACCGAGGCGCGCGATGAAGGAAGCGTCGGGGTGGTGGCAGCGATTGAGCGCTACGAATTTCTTCGTAGCAGCGAAGACAACTAAAAAGACTCACGTCGCGAACTTGAATTTCAGTACAAGTTCCTAGCTCGCTCACTGCGGAGGCGGGCGGGAATAGCCGGGGTGCCTCGGCCCCTCAGCGGAGCGCCCCGGCGGTATTTTTGGTGGTGGTGGATCAATGCGAGTTGCGTTTAACGCTGAGCGGCGATTTGTGAATTGTTAGCGATACAAGGTAATCAGTAATCAGATAACAGTAATCAGGAAGCAAGAGAAGCCAGCTGTAGCGATAGTTCCCACCTTAGATTTTTCTAAATAATCAGCTGCACCTAAATGCGAAAGAGACTCTCCTCCTTTCATTTTCTCGGCCACGTAGTGCGCAGGGGGAATGGCTGTTGGGGCACGCCTGTCCTTTCGGGCAGGGGATATCCACAGGGGTACGGGGGCATGATGGGTTATCCCCGCCCAGGAGTGGAACTCGTGCGCCTCTGGTAGTGGCGACGAGGCGAGAAGAAAGAAAGCGTATGAAAGAACGGTTGGCGAAGCTTACTATGAATTTACCAGAGCCCCACAAACCATCCGGGACCGAACGGCTCGCTACGCCCGAAGAGCTTGCCGAGATCGGCGGAGCGCCTTCGGATCCAGCGGAGGAATCGCAGATTCTTGCGCTGCTGGAAGTGCAGATGAAAGAGGATTTGCAGAAAGCGGCGGCGGAGAGCGCGGCGCAGGCCAGGCAAGCGGCGCTGCAGGAATTGGCGGCCGCGCTGGAGCCTGAGTCGAGTGATGCGCCGGAGAAATCCGCGGGCGGGGACAAGATCAAGGCGGCTGCGGAGCCGGCCGCGGTTGGAAAGTTACCTCCAAATGCGGCAGGAATTCTGAGCGAGCCGGAACGCGTGGCGGCGGCATTTTTTGGAGCGGATGGAGAAATGTCCGCGGCAGCGCCGGTGGAAGTGCAGGCAGCGGTGGAAACGCAATCACAGGCGCGAGCGCAGGAGCCGTTGAAGGGCGAAATTGTGCGCGAGCTTGCGGCGGAGAGCGATACGGCAATCGTTGCGATTTCGCGAGAGGAAGCGCGGGATCTGAAGACGGAATTGCTGGAAGTGGCCGAAGCGCTGGACCAGCACAAGCTTTGGGTGGAATCGAACGGCAAGGAAGGCATTCGCGGGGATTTTGCGGGCGCGAATCTTTCCGATGCGGATCTGACGGGAGTGAATCTGCAGGGCGCGGACTTGACGAAGGTGAACCTGCGCGGCGCGGATTTGTCCATGGCCAATTTGCGCGGAGCGATCCTGGTGGAAGCGGACCTCCGCGAAACGAACCTGCTGGGCACGGAATTCTCGGGCGCGAATTTGATGGGCGCGAATTTGTATGGCGCGCAAGGATTGTGGGCGGGGCGGCTGGGCGGAACGAATCTGTTCGATGCGACTTTGCCGGAAGCGGTGGGAGCCTATGACGGCGGCAAAACAATTGGTCAGTTCACGCAGGCGGCGCGGCGTTTTTACCTGCTGGTGATCGCCATTTGTATCGGGGCCTGCGCGATGGTGGCGCTGACGAAGGATGTGCGGCTGCTGCTGGATGAATCGGCAATGGTGTCGGCGCGGATTCCAAATCTCTTGCCGCTGCAGGGATTTTATATGGGCGGGCCGTTGCTGCTGACCGCGCTGTTCCTGCGGCTGCAGTTTTTGCTGCTGCGTCTTTGGGGCAGCATGGGCGCTTTGCCCGCGGTTTTTCCGGACGGGCAGACGCCGGAAAAGGACGGCTCGTGGTATTTGATGGGGCCAATCCGGCAGCACCTGCGTTGGACGCGGGATCCGCGTTCGCCGCTGGCGATGGTGGAGAGCCGGCTGGCGAAGTTACTGGCGTACTGGGCGGTGCCAACGACGGTGTTTTTATTCTGGCTTCGATATCTGGTGATGCAGGATTACCGTGGAACCTTGCTGCAGGTGTTTCTGCTGACCCTGGTAGCGGCGGCGGGATTTGCGATGCCGCGCATCGTGGCGCGGGTGCTGCGTCCGGGAGATTGGACGGATGAAAGCACGCCGCAGTTTCTGCGGGACGTGGTTAGGGCGTTTCGAATTCCCGTGGCGGTTGGTTTGGTCGTGTTCCTGATGTCGCTCGGGGTGATTCGCGGGTTGCCCGCGGACGCCAACGCGCGGCCGGAAATTGGGCGCGGCGATCCAAGGCGTTGGGCGGCGACGGCGTTCCAGGCGCTGGGGTACCGGCCGTATGCGGATGTGACGGAAGAGAGCATTTCGACAGGCGCGGTGAAGCCGGTAACGGACGGCGAGACGGGAACGGGAAGCGGCCCGCGGCTGAACGAAATCAATTTGCGCTATTCGCGCGGGTATCGTTCGCAGTTTGCGGGGGCCCGGATGTGGCGCGCGAATCTGGAAGGATCAAGCCTTTCGGAGGCGGATTTCCGCGCGGCGAATTTGCGGGAAGCGGTATTACGAGGAGCCAACCTGGACCGGCTGCAGGCGGCGAAGGCGAACCTGGTGTCAGCGGATGCGCAGGGAGCGCAGTTTGCGGGAGCGGATTTCCGGAACGCGGATTTGTCCTATGCCAACCTGGATGGAGCGAAGCTGACGACAGCGAATTTCGGGCATGCCACGCTGTATGCCGCGAAATTGCGGCAAGCGGATTTGCTGCGGGCGGAGTTATCGCATGCCGATTTGCGCGACGTCAAACTCGATGACGCGGTGCTCTCGATGGCTTCGATGGAGCTGGCGGATTTTTCCGCGGCGAAAATGACGGGAGTGAATCTGACCGGCGCGCAGGCGAAGGGAACGATTTTCCTGGAAGCCGACATGAGCCGGGCGGATTTGCGCGGAGCGGCGTTTCCGGGGGCGATCCTGCGAGATACGAAACTCGATGGTGCGCGGATGGAAGGCGCGGACTTCCGCGGCGCACTTGGACTGGAAGCCTGGCAAGTCTGCTCGACGACAGGGTGGCAGGGCGCGCAATTTGACGCCGACGTGAAGGCGGCAGTGCTGCAAAGCTGCGGCGGCGCGCAAAACCGAACGCAACAATAAGTCCCGGGTGCGCACCCGAGTTCTCCAGCCGCATATCATTGACAACCAGTAAATTTCGGGAGGATGATTGCCCCATCCTTTCAAGCCCTCTTCTCTGCCGTCAGCGCATGACAGGGGGAAACCATGCCATCACAAGCCAAACCCACCGAAGAGGCGATCAGCCAACTTTTGCACGGCAACAAGGAACTGCCCCCGCCGGCAAACGCGAAGAATGAGACGCGCCTGAAGGATTTCGACGCGGAATGCAAGCGCGCGGCGGACGATCCGGAAAAATTCTGGGCGGAGATCGCTAAAGAACTGCACTGGCACGAGCCGTGGACGAAGGTGTTCGACTGGAAGTATCCGACGTTCGAGTGGTTCATCGGCGGGCGCTGCAACATTACATACAACTGCCTGGACCGCCAGGTGAAGTCCGGGCGGCGGAACAAAGTCGCGTACATCTTCACGAAGGAAGACGGCAGCGAGCAGCAGATTACCTACGGCCAACTGCTGGACCTGGTTGGAAAAATTGGGAATGGATTGAAGTCGCTGGGCGTGAAAAAGGGCGACCGCGTAGTGGTTTACATGCCGCTTTGCATTGAGGGCGTAGCGTCGATGCTCGCGTGCGCGCGGATTGGCGTGGTGCATTCGGTGGTGTACGCGGGATTCAGCGTGCAGGCGCTGCGCAGCCGGATTGAGGATGCGCAGGCGAAAGTGGTGGTGACGGCGGACATCGGATTCCGGCGCGGCAAGCGCGTGAGTTTGCGGTCGATTGTAGAGGAGGCGATTTCGGGGCTGGAAATTGTGCAGAAAGTGGTGGTGTACCGGCGCATTCAGCCGGTTATTGAATTGAGCTCATCGCATTCGATTGATTTTTACGAATTGATTGCGAAGGAGTCGCCGAACTGCCCGGTGGAGGTGATGGACTCGGAGGACCCGCTGTTTATTTTGTACACCAGCGGTACGACCGGGAAGCCGAAGGGCGTGGTGCATGTCCACGGCGGGTACATGGTGGGGACGTATTACCACATGACGCGGTTCTGGGATATTCGCGACGACGACGTGTTTTTCTGTACTTCGGATATCGGCTGGGTGGTGGGGCATTCCTACATTGTTTATGCGCCGCTGGTGGCGGGGGCGACGACCCTTTTCCGGGAAGGCGCCATCGACTGGCCGCACCCGGCCATCATGTGGGAGACGGTGGAGAGATACCGCGCGACCGTGATTTTCACGGCGCCAACGGCGGTGCGCATGTTTATGCGGCATGGCGACGCGCTGCCGCAGAAATATGATTTGAAAAGCATCCGCATATTTTCCGTGGCGGGCGAGCCACTGAATCCCGAGGCGCTGGAGTGGGCTTACCGGGTGATTTGCGGCAACGGCGAATGGGGCTTTGTGATGGACAACTGGTGGCAGACGGAGACAGGTGGGCCGTGTCTCGGAACAACGCCGCATTTCGCGGCCCGGCCAACAAAAGCTGGGAAGGCGCTGCCGGGAGTTGTGGCGGATGTGGTGGATTCCCACGGGAACCGGATGCCACCGAACAAGGGCGGCTTGCTGGTGCTGAAGCGGCCGTTTCCGCACATGTTCCGGACGTGCTATCGCGATCCGGAGCGGTACGCGAAGGACTGGGGCAAGGTGCCGAACGTTTACACCACGGGAGACGTGGCGCTGTATGACGAAGACGGTTACTTCACGGTGGTGGGCCGGGCGGACGACGTGCTGAACGTTGCGGGACACCGGATCGGCACGGCGGATGTGGAAGGGGCGTTGGTGAGCCACCCAGCCGTCGCGGAAGCGGCAGTGATTGGGCGGCCCGACGAAATCAAGGGAGAAAACATCAAAGCGTTCGTGATGTTGCGCGTGGGGCACACTGCTTCGGCGGAGTTGGAAGTGAAGCTGAAGGACCATGTGCGGCACGTGCTGGGCGGAATCGCGGTCCCGGCGGAGATCGCGTTTCCGGAAAAACTGCCGAAGACGCGCAGCGGCAAAATCATGCGGCGCTTGCTGAAAGCGCAGGAGCTTGGCAAGGACGTGGGAGATATTTCGACGCTGGAAGAATGAGGTGGGCGGGGGATTGACAGGGAGGCAAGGCGGCACGTAAACTCGTGCTCCACACATTTACGTGCTACTACCATGAACAAAAAAAGGAACATTACACTGAAACTTGAGGCCCGCCTTATCCAGGCCGCAAAAGTAGAGGCGGCGAAGCGGGGCTCCTCGCTCAGTGCTCTGGTGGCCGAAAAGCTAGAAGAGATTGCGAGCCACGGAGAGCAGTACGAGCGGGCAAGAAAACGTGCTCTTGCCCTGATGAAAGAAGGTTGGAATCTCGGTTGGAAAAAACCGAAATCAAGAGACGAGTTGCATGAGCGGTAAGGCATTTGTAGACACAAACATCCTGCTGTACGCACATGATGTATCTGATCCTGTAAAAAAATCGGGGAGCCGTTGAGTTGTTAACGAAGCTATGGGCGGATGGCAATGGAGTGTTGAGCACGCAGGTGCTGCAGGAATTTGCAGCGAATTTGCAACGGCGGATTTCGCTCGCCATGACGTATGCGGAAGTTCGACGAAGGATAGAACTGTATCTGGAATGGGAAGTCGTGGTGAATGGAGCAGGATCTGTGCTGCGTGGGTTGGAAGTTCAGGAGCGAAATCAGATCTCTTTCTGGGACGCGATGATCGTGCAGGCGGCGGAGAGCTCCGGGTGCGAAGTGCTGTACTCGGAAGACTTGTCCCATGGGCAGGAGTACGGCGGCGTGCTGGTGGTCAACCCTTTCTTGGGCTGAATTCCTGAAACATTCAAGTTAGAGCGCGAGGTAATTCCGCAAGGTTTGAGCAGATGGCTGTGGGTGTGATCCCCAGTTCGTCAGCGACAACGGCGCTGCGGTTGAGCCAGTAGGTGCGAAAACCAAACGAAGTGGCACCGGCGATATCCCAATAGTTGGATGAAACGAACCCGATTGCTTCCTTTGGAAAACCAAGGTTGGTAACGGTGTGCTGGTAGACTTCCGGGCGCGGCTTATACATCCACAGAGAATCCACACTGAAAATATTTTGGAAGAAGTGAGCCATGTTGTTGGCAGCGACGAGTGGCGCAAGCATTCCGGGAGTGCCGTTGGACAGAATGGAAAGAGGCAGGCTGGAGAGTTTTTCGAGGGCCGGTTCTACTTCTGGAAACGCAGGCAGCGTCAGATACACCTGCATGAGTTGGTTTCGCTGGTGTTCGTCGCAGGAGAGTTTTAAGGTGCGGCAACTAAAGACCAGGGCATCTTCTGTGATTTTCCAGAAATTTTCGTAGCGGCCCATCAGGGTGCGCAGCCAGGTATATTCGAGTTGCTTGGCGCGCCAGAGCTGGCTGAGGGCTGCGCCGTTTCCGGGAAATAGTTCTTCCGCGCGCGTTTTTACGGCGAAGGGATCGAAGAGTGTCCCGTAGGCGTCGAAGACGAGAGCGCGAACGGATGCAGTCACGACAACGCCGCGCTAGCGTTCTTCGCCGAAGAGCTTGATGTCTTCGGGGCCTTCGGCGAGGGGGCCTCGCTCGCGGCCCTGGACGATCTGGCGAACCTGCTCGACGATGTCGGGATTGGCGAGTGTGGTGATGTCGCCGGTGTCCATGCGATTCGAAATAGCGGCTAGGACGCGGCGCATGATTTTGCCGGAGCGGGTCTTGGGCATGTCGGGAACGATGTGGATGCGCTTGGGGCGCGCGATTTTGCCGATCATGGTCTCAATGGTGGCGATGATTTTTTCGGAGACCGCTCGATTGGAGTGGACGCCGGGCTTGAGGGAGACGTAGATTTCCGGCACGCGGCCTTTTACTTCGTCCACGACGGGGACGACGGCGGCTTCGGCGATCTCCGGCAAAGTCAGGCAAGCGGATTCGAGCTCCTTGGTGCCGAGGCGGTGGCCGGCAACGTTGATGACGTCGTCAACACGGCCGAGGATGCGGTAGTAGCCGTCGGGCGCGAGCACGGCGCCGTCGGCAGCGTAGTACGGCCAATCGTGCCAATCCTTGCTCTGCGGATTCGAGTTGTATTTCTTGTAGTAGTTGTTGACGAAGCGCTCCGGGTCGCCCCAGATGGTCTGCATGATGCCCGGCCAGGGATTGCGGATGCAGATATTTCCGGCGGCGTGTGCGGCAGAGAGAACTTCCTTACCGTTCTCGTCCCAAATCACAGGAT
>Ga0206995_1092_pt1 | contig 13340 bp, 14 predicted proteins | sample Alteio_BWMinCont_5_FD_153480 | JGI IMG/M metagenome (GOLD analysis project Ga0206995, IMG submission 153480) | Enriched cells from forest soil in Barre Woods Harvard Forest LTER site, Petersham, Massachusetts, United States -... | ecosystem: Environmental > Terrestrial > Soil > Temperate forest >... | reverse complement strand
GTGACGATTTTCAGCTGATTGAATCCGATGGCCGCCTCGGCGACCGCGACTCTATGATCGCCGGCTACAAGGAAGAAGCGCCTTCCATCACCACCATCAGCATGACGCTTCTTGTCTCTCACGCCGTCAGCAACGACACCGTCGTCGCCACCGGGCTCGACGACATCAGCCTCCGCCAGCGCGATGGCTCCATCTCCCACCGCTACGAACGCTTCACCGACGTCTGGATCCTCCGCAACAACCAGTGGGTCTGCGTCGCCGAGCAAATCACCCTCGCCCACCCACAATAGGTTCGAACTCGCGGCCAAAAGCTTGTCATCCTGAAGCTACCCGAGAAGGTCCGGTTTGTGGACTCCGGTGGAAATCATGCTGGCGAACTGAAATCACCGGACTCCAAAAACCGGAGATAGCTGAAGGACCTCAACTTTAATCTCGTCGAAACTTCAAATCGGATGACCAGTCCGGAAACCCACTGAGATATGTGTTAGCATTCGCCCATAGGCCGACCGATGCCAGCCGCCTACATCCCGCTTCTTCTGTTCTCTTTGCTGGTACTCTCTTTTCCCGTCATTACACTCATTGTCTTCAAATACATTCGCCCGGGCTCGCGCGGCGGCCCAGCAAAATTTCAGCCCTACGAATGCGGCATTCTCCCGGAAACCACCGCTCGAGGCCGTTACTCCGCCCGTTTCTACATCATTGGCATGTTGTTCGTCATCTTCGACGTGGAAACCATCTTTCTTTTTCCCTGGGCCATCCTGTTTCGCACGTGGCTCGCGCAACATCTTGCCGCATTCGCCCTATCCTCCATGTTCGTTTTTCTTGGTATCCTCCTCGTTGGATACGTCTGGCTCTACAAAAAAGGCGCGCTCGACCTCGCTTGATTCTTCCACCGCTGTCCGAATTTCGTATCAGAACTGTACTTACTCTTCATTTATGCGCCTGCGCATTGACGCCACTCCGAGCGTATGTTAGAAACCCAGTGAGCGGCTCGCTTGCCGCCAGGTCGCTCGGATCGTATTCGCTTTAGTCCGGCTCGTGCCTCTCGCTCCTACCCTTTGCGACCTGTTTATTTGGCGGTATTCTCGGGGAATGAAATTCGCGCCTGCGTCCCGCTTCCGGCCAGGCAATCCAAGTGCAGCCCAAGGTCCCAGGGTCCATGGCAGACGAGTCCAAGGCACCCAAATCGCCCGAAAGTTCGCAGCCAGACGTGTCTGGCTCTTCCCCCGCGCCGTCCGCTGCGGGTGCTACTCCGTCTTCTCCCGCGAAAGCTGCCGCTCCTGCTCCAATGCAGGTCCCGCTCGACAATGATCTCTCACGCCGCTATCGCGAACGCTTTGGCGCCGGGATCCTCGATGCGCTCGAAGACCGCAAGCAGTCCATTCTCATTGTCGGAGCAGCGCAACTCCTGGAAATCGCCCGCTACTCCCTCGACGAAGAAAAATTTGATCTGCTCGAGGATTACACCGCCGTCGACTGGCCGCGCCGCGAGAAGCGGTTCGATCTTGTCGCGCAGCTCTATTCCTTCACCCACAACACCCGCCTCCGGCTGAAAATCCCTCTTGGAGTCGAAGAACGGCCCTCGACACTCGCCACGACCTGGCCCGCCGCCAACTGGCTCGAGCGCGAAATCTTCGACCTCTTTGGCATCGCCTTCCTTGGCCATCCCAATCTGAAGCGCATTCTGCTTCCTGACGAGTGGCAGGGCCATCCCCTTCGCAAGGATTACGACATTCTTCAGCAAGACACTGCCTGGGTCCGGGAAAACCTCGACATCGAGAGCGGCCAGTAGGGTGTGAAAATTGTGGCTGATACCATGCACGAAAACGGCGCGCAGAAAACCGACACCCTCTTCGGCGCCGACGAACTTGTCATCAACATGGGGCCGCAGCATCCTTCCACCCATGGCGTCCTGCGCGTCAAGCTCAAGCTCGATGGCGAGCGCGTTGTGGGCTCCGAATGCGTGATCGGCTATCTGCACCGCGGCGTCGAGAAAATCGCCGAGAATCGCACCTATCAGCAGTTCGCTCCCTACGTTGATCGCATGGATTATGTCGCGGCCGTCAGCAACGGCCTCGGCTATTGCGAAGCCGTTGAAAAACTGCTTGTCGTCGAAGCTCCCCCGCGCGCCCGGGTCATCCGCACCATCCTGACCGAGCTCCAGCGCATCGCCAGCCATCTGCTCTGGCTCGGCACTCACGCCCTCGATATCGGCGCGCTCACTCCGCTTTTCTATTGCATGCGCGAGCGCGAAGAAGTCCTCAAGATTTTTGAAAAATACTGCGGCGCGCGTCTCACGACCCACGCTTTCCGCATCGGCGGGTTGCAATACGATGCCTACGACAACCTGGAAAAAGACGTCGAACGCTTCTGCAAGGATTTCGAGAGCCGCATTCAGCAATATTCCGACCTGCTTACCGGCAACAGCATCTGGATCGGCCGCACCCGCAACGTCGGCCTTCTCAATTCCGCCGATTGCATCGCTCTCGGCGCCAGCGGCCCGGTCCTCCGCGCCAGCGGTGTGAAATGGGACATGCGCAAGGCCATGCCTTACGCCGCCTACGATCAGTACAAATTCGAAATTCCCGTTGGCACGCGCGGCGACACTTATGACCGTTACATGGTGTGCATCGAAGAAATGCGCCAGTCGCGCCTCATCTGTCTCCAGGCCATTGAAAATATTCCCACGGGCCCAATCATGGCTCGAGTCGGCAAAGTCCTGAAGCCACCGGCCGGTGAGGTTTATCACGCCATCGAAGGCCCCAAAGGCATCCTCGGCTATTACATTGTCAGCGACGGCTCCGTCCAGCCCTATCGCGTCCGCATTCGCCCGCCCTCGTTCATCAATCTCCAGGCCCTCGATAAGATGATTCGAGGCCACCTGGTCACGGACGTGGTCGCCATCATCGGTACGCTCGATATCGTCCTCGGCGAGGTAGATCGCTAGCGATGAATCCCACGCTCCATTCCATTCTCGCGTTCGTGCAGACCTGGTGGGTCGGACTTCTTTGTGCCGTGCTGATTGTCCTCGTCGTGCCACTCATCGCCGGCTATATCGTCCTCGTCGAACGCAAAGTCATGGCCGATATGCAAGCGCGCCTCGGCCCCATGCGCGTCGGCCCGCACGGCCTGCTGCAGCCCATCGCCGACGCCTTGAAACTTCTCATCAAGGAAGACCTCATCCCCGATAACGCCGACCAATTTATCTTCTGGTTCGCGCCGGTCCTCTCCATGACCGCCGCGCTCACTTCGATGGGCGCTGTCGCCTTCGGCCCATGGTTTCAGGTTGCCCGCGATATCAACATTGGGCTGCTCTTCGTGGTAGGCGTTAGTGCACTCGGACCGTTTGGCATCGTCCTAGGCGGCTGGGCCTCCAACAACCACTATTCCATCATCGGCGCCCTCCGTAGCACCGCCCAGCTCATCAGTTATGAAACCACTGCGGGCTTTGCTCTCGTCAGCGGCTTCCTCCTCGCCGGCACCCTGAACGTCCGCGCCATCGTGGAAACCCAGCGCGCCGACCACGCCTGGTACATTTTCTTAGCCCCCGTCGGCTTCTTCACCTATCTCATTGCCTCAATTGCCGAAACCAATCGCGCCCCCTTCGATCTTCCCGAAGCCGAATCCGAGCTCGTCGCCGGCTACATGACCGAATATAGCGGCTTCCGCTGGTCGCTCTATTTCCTCGCCGAATACGCCAACATGATTGTCGTCGCCTCGGTCGGCACCACACTTTTCCTCGGCGGATGGCTGCGGCCGTTTCCCAGTGTCCAGTGGCTCGGCTGGCTGGACGCCGCTCCGACGCTGCTGCTTGCCGCTGTCGGCGCGTATTGTGTCTTCAGGGCAGGGAAGCAGCCGGCCCGCGTGCAATCCCTCTTCATGTGGGCAGTCGCGTTCGCCTGCTTCGTTGTCGCTGCAATTTTCGCGCTTGCGTCGCCGTTCAGTCATCTTCCGCTTGAAAGAATGCACGACGGTCTCTACGGCGCGTTCTGGTTTCTCCTCAAGGATTCCGTTTATATTTATATTTTCATGTGGCTGCGCTTCACGCTTCCGCGCTTTCGCTTCGATCAGCTGATGCGCCTCGGTTGGCACATTCTGATCCCGCTGGCCCTGATCAATGTCGTGGACGTCGGCATCGCCCTTGCGCTGTCTTCCGAATTTGGCTTAAACCGCTGGCTGGCCATGATTGTTACCACTGCGGCCACCCTCGGGGTCGCCATACTTCTGTTGCGTTGGAACGACAAATATTCCGCCGCCGCTTCCGCCGCGCTGTTGGCGGATTCCTCCGTCGTGGAGGACCCCCATGCTGGATAGCGTCATTTTCTACTCCTTTGCTGGCATCGCGGTGATCAGCGCGGCACTCATGATCACGCGTCGCAACGCTATCCACAGCGCCGTTTTTCTCATCACCACGCTTCTTGCCACCGCCGGGATCTTCCTGCAACTCCGCGCTGAATTTCTCTTCATCTCGCAGATCATTCTCTACGTTGGCGGCATCATGGTGCTGTTCATCTTCGTCATCATGCTCGTTCGCCTGGATGTTCCGCTCCCGCAAATCCGTTCGCGCACTCAGAAATGGATCGCTCTCCTGGTCGCCCTCGCCGTTGGTGTGGAGGCCGGGGTCGTTATTTTCCTTGCCCGAAAAGCTCCGGGACAGGGTCTCCTCATCCCGAATCCCGCGCCCGCCGATAAACTTCCGCCGAACACGGAAGAACTCGCGAATAGTCTGTTCCGCACCTATCTTCTCCCTTTTGAAATTGCCAGCGTCCTGCTCCTCGTCGCCATGGTGGGAGCCGTGGTCATGGCTAAGAAGAGGACTGACGCATGATGCCCATCGGCCACTATCTGTTCCTGAGCCTTGCGCTCTTCCTGATCGGGGCCATCGGCGTCATCACCCGGCGCAACGTTATCATCGTTCTCATGTCCATCGAGCTGATTCTCAACGCCGTCAACATCAATCTCGTCGCCTTCTCGCGTTATTTCGGCGACGTCGCCGGACAGGTTTTTGCCCTCTTCATCATCGCGGACGCCGCCGCCGAAGCCGCCGTCGGCCTCGGCATCATCATCGCCTTCTTCCGCAACCGCGAAACCGTCCTCGCCGACGAAATGGACCTCCTCAAATGGTGAGCACCCATTCCCATCTACCATGTAGCGGCCGCCTTCCGAGGTGGGCGCCTTTTGTGAATGAGGCGCGCGCATGAACTCCCCCGGCTACTTCCTCACGCATCTCTGGCTCATCCCGCTTTTTCCACTCGCCAGCGCCGCGATCATGTTTTTCTTCGGCCGCCGCCTGTCGAAAGAAGCTGTGAATCTTTTCTGCGTTGGCAGTGTCTTTCTCTCTTTTCTTTACGCTCTCGGTGCTGTCCTCAGACTCTTCGCAGTTCCCGCGAACCAGCGCGTTTACCAGCAGATCCTCTTTCAATGGGTTGCGCCTGGCGCCATGCCTACCTCCACGGGCCTCGTCAACTTCGTTGCCGACTGGGGCTATCTCCTCGATCCACTTTCCTGCGTAATGGTTATCATCGTCACGTTTGTCGGGTTCCTCATCCACGTCTATTCCATCGGCTACATGGCCCACGAAGGCGGCTACTACCGCTTTTTCGGTTATCTCAACCTCTTCATGTTCTCCATGCTCACGCTCGTCCTCGCCAACAATCTTTTGCTTCTCTTCGTCGGATGGGAAGGCGTCGGCCTCTGCAGCTATCTGCTGATCGGCTTCTATTTCCTGAAAAAATCCGCCGCTGACGCCGGCAAAAAGGCCTTCATCGTCAATCGCATCGGTGACGCGGGCTTTCTCCTCGGCGTCCTGCTCGTGGCCGCAACGTTTGGCACGGTTCGCTTCACCTCGCAAGGACTCGCCGATCCCGCCACCTTTCCTGGGATTCTGCAATCTCTCGCCGCCGTGGTTGGGCAACCGCAATTCATTTACGGTGCGCCCGTGTTCACCGCCATCGCTCTGCTTCTCTTCGTCGGCGCCGCTGGCAAATCCGCACAAATCCCGCTCTACGTCTGGCTCCCAGACGCGATGGAAGGCCCCACACCCGTCAGCGCGCTTATCCACGCCGCCACGATGGTCACCGCGGGCGTTTACATGGTCGCGCGCATGAGCGCCATCTATCAGCTCGCCCCAGTCGCCATGGACATTGTAGCCATCATCGGCGCCACCACCGCCATCTTTGCCGCCACCATGGCCGTCGTGCAGACCGACATCAAAAAGATCCTCGCCTATTCCACCATCAGCCAGCTGGGCTACATGTTCCTCGCGCTCGGTGTGGGAGCGTTCGCTGCGGGCATCTTCCACTTGATGACCCATGCCTTTTTCAAGGCCCTGCTCTTCCTCGGCGCCGGCAGCGTCATCCACTCGCTTTCCGGCCAGCAAGACATCCGCAAAATGGGCGGCCTCTGGAACTCCATCCCATCCACTTCGCGCCCCTTCATGATTGCCACTCTCGCCATCGCCGGCATCCCGCCGCTCTCCGGCTTTTTCAGTAAAGACGAAATCCTGGGCCACGCCTTCAATCGCCATTTAATGGTGGATCGTTATCTCGCGCTCTGGGCTGTCGGCCTACTCACGGCCGGTCTCACCTCCTTGTACATGTTCCGCCTGCTGTTCGAGACCTTCTTTGGTTTATCGCGCATTTCCGGCGAATTGGAATCCCGCATCCATGAGTCCCCGAAGACCATGACGATTCCCCTTCTGATCCTCGCTTTCTTCTCCATCGTTTCCGGCTGGCTCGCGCTTCCTGCACTTTGGGGCGAGCAAAGCCCGTTCGAGCGTTTTCTTGAACCATCTCTCCGTGGTGTGGAAACCGATACAGGCCCCGTCAAATTTGCCCACCACACAATATTCACCGAGTACGCGCTGATGTCGGCTTCCGTGGCCGCGGCTTTGCTCGGTTTGTGGTTCGCCCGGAAGATCTATCTCGAAAACCCCAAGCTGCACACGAAACTAGCCGCGTCCTGGCCGCGCCTCCACAAACTCCTCGTTCACAAATACTACGTCGACGAAATCTATGACGCCCTCTTCGTCAATCGCGTCAAGGATCTCAGCACGGCGCTCGGTTTCTTCGATTCCAAAGTTATCGACGGCCTTGGCGTCGACGGCGCCGGTTGGCTCGCGCGCGCTTTTTCGCAGATTTCCATGTGGTGGGACAAGTGGGTGGTGGACGCCCTGGTCAACCTGCTGGGCTGGTTCCCCAAATTTCTCAGCATGCCCGTGCGAATGTTCCAGACCGGCGTTTTCTCCACCTACGCGGTTTTCATGCTCGTCGGATTGGCAATTTTGCTCGGCTACTATGGCCACCACGTGCAGGCGTTTGTGCGCACCTTGCACTGAAAGGCGATTCGCATGGAGCATTCCTCAAGCCATCTCCTCAGCGTGATCCTGTTCACGCCGCTCGTGGGCGCGCTGCTCCTGCTGTTCATTCCGCGCGAGTCCCCAATACTTCACCGCCTCATCGGCAATCTCTTTGGCGTCCTCGGCTTCCTCGTCTCTCTGCCGCTCATGTTCCATTTTCCGGCTAGCAGCGCAGGCTATGAGTTCAAGGAGTCCGCCGATTGGATTCCCTCCATCGGCGCAAAATACTCCCTCGGCGCGGACGGCATCAGCATGCTTCTCGTCATGCTCACCACGCTTCTCGGCATGATCGCCATCACCTCTTCCTGGAGCGGCATCCAGCAGCGCACCAAGGAGTATTACATCCTGCTTCTCCTGCTCCAGACCGGCATGCTCGGCGTCTTCCTTTCGCTTGATTTCTTCCTCTTCTACGTCTTCTGGGAAGTCATGCTCGTTCCCATGTATTTCCTCATCGGTGTCTGGGGCAGCGAGCGCCGCCTCTACGCCGCCATCAAGTTTTTCCTGTACACGCTCGCCGGTTCCGTCATTATGCTGTTGGCTATCCTCTCGCTCTACTTCAACTATGCAAGAACTCTGCCCCAAGGCGCCATCGGCACGTTCGACATTCCTACGCTCCTAGCCGCCGCGCAGCAATTCCCCGATGGCCTGAAAATCTGGCTCTTCTGGGGATTCTTCTTCGCGTTCGCCATCAAAGTTCCCATGTTCCCGTTTCACACCTGGCTTCCCGACGCGCACACGGAAGCTCCCACCGCCGGCTCCGTGATCCTCGCGGGCGTCCTTTTGAAAATGGGCACCTACGGTTTTCTACGTTTCTCGCTACCGCTTCTTCCCGCTGACGCCGCCCTGCGCGCCAAGATCATCCACATCGTCATCGCGCTCTCCCTGATCGGCATCGTCTACGGCGCCGTCGTCTGCCTCATGCAGAAAGACATGAAGCGCTTGATTGCCTACTCGTCCGTCAGCCATCTCGGTTTCTGCACCCTCGGCATCTTCGTGCTCACACCGCAGGGGCTTTCCGGCAGCGTCCTGCAGCAGATCAATCACGGCATTTCCACCGGCGCGCTCTTCCTTATTGTCGGCATCCTCTACGAGCGCCGTCACACCCGCCTCATCTCCGAATTCGGCGGTCTCGCCACGCCCATGCCCAACTTTGCCGCCATCTACCTGATTGTCAGCCTCAGCTCCCTCGGCATGCCCCTGCTTAACGGTTTCATCGGCGAATTCACCATCCTGCAGGGCGTATTCTCTGTTAGCAAATCCTGGGCGGCCTGGGCCTCGCTAGGCATCGTTCTCGGCGCCGCCTATCTCCTCTGGCTTTACCAGCGCACCATGTTCGGCCCCGTCACCCACGAAGTGAATAAATCGCTCCCTGACCTCAACCTTCGTGAGTACGGTGTCCTCCTGCCGCTCGTCGCCCTCGCCTTCTGGATCGGCATCTACCCCAAGCCTTTCTTCGCCTACCTTGAAAAGCCAGTCCAACGCATCGTCCAGCAGGTCAATCCCGGCTTTTACCAGGCGAATCTCCCACTACCTCCAGCCTCTTTTGTTGCAGCACCTGCGTCGGAGGTCAAGTAGCCGCCACCTATGCACTTCTCTTTCCTCGACGCGATCATCAATTACATCCACGGCGACGGCATCACCGTCCTGCCTCAGATGGAGTTGCTCCTTTTCGCGCTCGGAATTCTCATCTTCGATTTTCTGCTGGAGAAAAAAGAAAAGCATTGGAACGCCGGTCTCGCTCTGCTCGGAGTCGCCTCCAGCGCCTTCGGCCTCATCATGCAAGCCAGGCGTTTCAATCTGCAGCACGAATCGCGCCCCGACTTGCCGGGCATTTTCGGCTTTCAAAACACCATCGTCATTGACGGCTACTCTCTCTTCTTCTTCGCGATCTTTCTCGCTGCCGCAGGCCTGGTCATCCTGCTCTCCGTCCACTATCTCGACGTCGAGCGCGAGCAGGAAGGTGAATACTACGCGCTGCTCCTACTCGCCTGCATCGGCATGATGTTCATGGCCTCCGGCACCGACCTGATCGTGATGTTCCTCGGCCTCGAAACCATGGCCCTCAGCTTCTATGTCCTCGCGGGCTACCTCCGTCGCGAAAAGCGCTCCAACGAAGCGGCCCTTAAATATCTGCTCCTCGGCGGCTTCAGCACCGGCATCCTCGCCTACGGATTCTCACTGCTCTACGGCCTCACCGCCAGCACCAGCATTCTGGACATCGGCACCACTCTCGACCGCCGCTTCCAATACGTCGCCGGCCGGGGCATGGCCGACTGGCTGCTTATCCTCTCGTTTGTCACCGTCGCCGCAGGCCTCTTTTTCAAAATCGCTGCTGTTCCATTCCACCAGTGGGCGCCCGACGTCTACGAAGGCGCGCCCACACCCATCGCCGCTTACGTCAGTGTCGCTTCCAAGACAGCCAGCTTCGCGCTGCTCATCCGCCTGTTCATCTGGGTCTTCGGCGGCTCGCAACCCATGTGGCAGGGCCTCGTCGCCGGCATCGCGATCGCTTCGCTCACCTGGGGCAACCTTGCGGCCCTCACGCAAAACAACATCAAGCGCCTCCTTGCCTATTCCTCCATCTCTCACGTCGGCTACATCCTCCTTGGCCTCGTCGCCGGCAACGAAACCGGCCTCACGGGAATCATCTACTACCTGATCGCCTACGCCTTCATGACCATCGGCGCATTCGCCGTCGTCATCGTTCTTCGCCAGCGCGGCATCATCGGCGACGAACTCGATGATCTCGACGGCCTCTACCAGCGCAGTCCGGCAGCGGCGGTGCTTCTCCTCTTCATCTTCCTCGCGCTCATCGAGTCGCATCATCCGGTACTTGCGGTCTTCGCCGCGCTCTACATCGTTCCGGCGCTCTATTATTATTTCCGCGTCGTCGTTCATGCCTGGCTCAAAAAGCCCGGCACCGCTCCTGCGCCGTTCATGAGCAACGGCCAGGCCATAGCCCTTGGCGCAGCCCTGTTTGTAACTCTCGCCGCGGGGTTGTATCCTGAGCCGTTCACTCGGCTTGCACACTATGCCCTCGGATTCCAACGATAAACCCGACCCAGAGATTTCTCCCGCTGAGAAGCAGGCGAAAGGCTTCTCGCAACAGATGGCGACAGCGATGGAGCTCCCGTTCATCTTCGTCGGCTGCATCGTCGTGGGCGGCGCAATCGGCTATTTTCTCGATGCCTGGCTGCACACAAGACCCGCGTTGATGCTCGTCTTCGGCATCCTCGGTTTCATCGCCGGCCTCCGAGACACTCTCCGCCGCCTCTCTAAAGGCTGACTTCTCGGGAAACCTCTGTGCCAGATTCGTGCTAAATTTCCTTCGGTCATCCAGCGCCGATATGTCCACCATTCCCGTCAACGTCGCCCCTTATCTCCAATCCGAAAAACGGATCGCCCGCCTGACTCTTGTCCTCGGCGCGCTGGCCGCCATCCCTGTTTTCTGGTACTACGGCCCGTCCTGGGGCGGCGGCATCTTCGTTGGTGCCATCCTCGCCTGGTTCAACTTCCGTTGGCTGAGGCAAGGGCTCGACGCGCTCACCACAGCCGCCACCGCCCAGGCCAACCGGCGCAATCCGCGGGTTCCGATCGTGACTTACTTCAAAGCCCTTTTCCGCCACGGGTTGATAGCCCTCGCCGTCTATGTTATTTTTAAGTATCTGAACGTTCCCATTTTGAGCATGATTCTTGGTTTGTGTGCCCTGGGAGCGGCCACAATGGCAGTCAGTGTGTACGAAATCCTGCATCCTCAGGAATAGCGAATGGAAGAACACGTAAGCCCGATAACCCACTGGTTTAACCACATCTTCGCGCCGATTGCGCTCTCGCTGCTTCACGCGTTGCACATCCAGCCCAAAGACTACGACGCCCCCATTCCCGAATATGTAGTGATGTCCCTCCTCGTGCTGGTGTTCTGCACCATACTGGTGCTGATTCTCCGCGCTCGCCTGTCTGTTGAGCGCCCTGGCCCGCTTCAGCAAGGTGCTGAGCTTCTCCTCACCAACCCGCTCGGCTTCGGCATCAAGGATCTTCTTGAGGAAAACGTCGCCCATGGCGGAGAAAAGTTCATCGCGTTCACCGGCTCGATCGCGATATTCATTCTTTTCGCCAATCTCTTAAGTGTGTTTCCGGCATTCAGTTCGCCAACAGGCAATGCCGTCGTGCCTCTGGCATGCGCATGTCTCACATTTCTTTATTTCAATTGGCAGGGAATCCGTCACCACGGCCCGTTCCACTACCTCCTGACATTCGCGGGTTCTCCCAAAGAGGTGGGCGATTGGGTGCTTGCCGTCCTTTTGCTCCCTGTAGAACTCATCAGCACCGCCGCACGCCTTCTCTCGCTCACCGTGCGTCTCTGGGCCAATATCTTTGCCAGCGACCTCATCTATATGATTTTTCTCGGACTGCTACTTGGGCCGGCGCAATGGGGTTGGAACAAGAGCCCCGTCCTCGGTGTTGCTTTGGGGGTACTCCCGGCCTTGTTCCCGATACTTTTCATCGGTCTGCACATCTTTGTGTCCTTCATCCAGGCCTATATCTTTACGGTGCTGCCCTCGATTTATCTCGGGCTCGCAACAGCCGACGAGCACTAGGGTTTTCGTCATTGTAGGGACGGCCTTCTGAGGCTGTCCGCCTTCGGCCAAGCCAACGATCTTGTTCTTGCCGTTCAGCGTGAGACCGGTTGTACGACGCGGAGCCGGGAACCACCCACTGGCGGTATTCTAAGGAGGCAGTAATGAAGAAAGCAGTCCTGTTGTTGACCGTTGTAATGGTTGTACTGCTAGTTGCACCGGTGGCTTTTGCTCAGGATGGCGGCTCGGCAGGTGGGGGGAAAGGGGCCTTGGCGATTGCTGCAGGCTTCGGCATGGCAATCGCGGCGTTTGGCGGCGCACTTGGGCAGGGGAAGGTCGCATCCTCGGCCTGCGAAGGCATCGCGCGCAATCCTGGAGCCGCGGGAGCGATTCGCGCGGCGATGATTCTCGGTCTGGTGTTTATCGAGACTCTGGCGCTCTTTACCCTGGCCATCATCATGTTGAAGGCCTGACCCGCGAAACGCTGTCTCCCAACTCAAGATTCAACGACCCGCTCCGGCCAGTCCGGAGCGGTTTTTTTTGAGTGCGGGAGCGAAGCTCCCGCTTTTACGCCCAAAACCTCAAGCTCCATTCTGAGTTTCGACGCCGAACACATCACAGGTGGCAATAAACAAGGCTTACGAATCAGGTACCGGCCGCTCTTACCGCGCCGAAAGTATCAGGCTTTGTGAGAGGACAATTCCAAGCACATGGTTTGGCAAAAGCCCCAGATACAGCGTCGCCAGCGCCGCCACCGCCACCACCATCGCCGCCGTCGGGCTCAGGCTGGTGGCAGCTTCCGCGGGGACATCGCCCTTGTGCTCGCGCATATACATCACCACAATCACCCGCAGGTAGTAGTAGGCGGCAATCGCGCTATTGATCGTCATCAGCACCGCCAGCCAGATCAGCTTCGAATTGATGGCCGCCTTGAACACATAGAACTTTCCGAAGAATCCCGCTGTTATCGGCATGCCCAGCAGGGAAAGCAGGAACAAAGTCATTGCAGCGGCGGCAAACGGCTGCCGTGTGCCCAGACCCGCGAAGTCGTCCAGCGTCAGGTACCGCTCACCCCGCCCGCCAATTTCCGAAACAATCGTGAACGCGCCGACCTTCACCAGCGAATAACCCAGCGGGAAAATCTGGCACCTGCTGAATTTTATGCGCTGATTCTCTTTGCCACGGCCGGCATGGGCGTGCTGGCTTCCGCTCAGGAACTGCTGACGGCGTTTATCGGGCTGGAGATGTCTTCGATTTCCAGCTACGTGCTGGCAGGCTATCGACGCGATGCGGTGAAGTCGAGCGAGTCGGCGGTGAAATACTTCCTGCTCGGCTCGTTTGCCACGGCGTTTTTCCTGTACGGCATTGCGCTGGTTTACGGAGCCTCCGGCTCCACGAATTTGGCG
>Ga0206995_1085_pt2 | contig 13647 bp, 17 predicted proteins | sample Alteio_BWMinCont_5_FD_153480 | JGI IMG/M metagenome (GOLD analysis project Ga0206995, IMG submission 153480) | Enriched cells from forest soil in Barre Woods Harvard Forest LTER site, Petersham, Massachusetts, United States -... | ecosystem: Environmental > Terrestrial > Soil > Temperate forest >... | reverse complement strand
TTCCTTATTCATATAATATGACTCTGCCAGCTTATCATGACTGTATCAGCCCGTCTAACACGTGCCTGATCTGTGATTGTACCTCACCTATACTGCGGGTAGCATCGATAAAATGGTAGGTACCTACCATCTGTTTTGCCCGTGCTAGATATACCGTACGTGCTCGATTAAAAAAATCTTGTGTTTCTGATTCAATACGATCCTGCTGATCTCTACAACGTGTTCTACCTAAGGCTATTTCTACCGGTGCATCGAGCAGTAGTATACAATCGCTTTGCAAATCTTTCTGTATCCATTTTTGTAGATCACGAATGAAATCTACCTCAACGCCTCTCCCTCCTCCCTGATAGGCATAGCTCGTTTCTGTAAAACGATCGCACACAACCCAATGACCACGTTGTAAAGCCGGCTTGATAACGCAATGAATGTGTTGTGCACGGGCTGCAAAAAATAATAACAATTCCGTTTCTGCACGCATCTTTTCCTCCATCAGAGACGGAGCTAACACTAGCTTTCTGATGGCCTCAGCGATTAAGCTGCCACCTGGCTCACGGGTCACGGTCACCACTTTATTTTTTTGCTTTAAATAATCACGGACAAAAGCCAATTGTGTTGATTTTCCAACACCTTCAATACCTTCTAGCGTGATAAAGCGACCAACAGATCTGACATCGTTCATAGAGATATATTTAGCACACATGAAGACGCGACAACTAGCTTCATTTGCTTACATTCCTACCTTCCACCTGATCGACATACTAAATCTCCCAATGCGTTGCTTAAATACCATAATGGCTGACGACAATGATTAATTCTTGTTTTCACACGAGGGTAACGTTTACATTGATAGGTTAGCACGGCAACATTGTGTTGCACGAGATTGCTAGAGAATTGATGTGAACCATCTCTCTTCGCGACAAAATAAAGGTTTTCGCTACGATCTGGGTGTAGCACAGCATCGATAGACATCAAACTAGCAATGGCGATAGGTGTTGGTGGTAAACCGCGATGTACGTACGTATTGTAACGAGTATCCTGTCGTAAATCATCGATCGTTAATTTTCCTGCATAGTTATTCCCTAAACCATAAATAACACTGGCATCGATCTGCAATGGCATACCTTTTGCTAAGCGTCGAGCAACAACACCAGCAATCATCGGCCGTTCCTTCATTAAGGCCGTTTCTTTTTCGACTAAAGAAGCAGCAATCAATGCATCGTATGGCGTTTTATAAGGTAAATTAGAATCACGCATCTGCCATTGTTGGTTTAATTTTTTTTCTAAGAGTTGATAGGATCGTTTCAATACATCCGTATCTTCTTCACCTAAACTAAAATAGTAGGTTGCTGGAAAAAATAAGCCTTCTGGATCATGTGTAGGAAATCCCAGCACGGTCAGTATCTGCTTAGAAGCAACCTGATTAAGCTGATGCTTAATATAAGGCGATGCATTTAATGCCGTCATTAACTGCTGAAATGTCCAACCCTCCACAATCGTAAATCGGTGCAACACGACGTTGCCTGCCAACATCTGATTCAGCAGCTGGTTCGGCGTCGTACCAGGAACCAACAGATATTCGCCTGTTTTTAATTTGTTCGTGGCACCTTTCCAATAGGCCAGCAAAAAAAAGAAATTCGAATGCTTGATAAAGCCTCTAGCTTGTAGATCATCCACCAATCGATGTACCGAGGAACCCGGCTCAAAGAAATAATGTATGGGCTTTGTTTTTGATAAAGGCGTCAATAAAAATTGAAAATATTGAATAATAAAAATCAAAAAAATAGCTAAGATAAAAGCGGACACGGTAAGCATCATCGATTTTTTAAACATAACGTCGGAACAGTCCTGGAATCACACCACCCTTTACACGGGTGAAAAAAGCAAGGAAGCATTCGTGCCACCAAACCCAAACGAGTTCGATAAAGCATAATCTATCTTCCGTGTCTGATAAGTATGTGGAACAAGATTAAGACCGTGACACGCCTCTTCTGGATCATCTAAATTAATAGTAGGAGGCACTACTTGATCGCGTAACGCGAGAATGGTAAAAATAGCTTCTACGGCACCTGCTGCGCCTAGTAAATGGCCTGTCATCGATTTTGTGGAACTAATTGCCAATTTTTCAGCGTACTCTCCAAAGGCTTGGCGAATAGCTATCACTTCTAACACATCTCCTAAGTTGGTAGATGTTGCATGCGCATTAACATAAGACACCTGTTCTGGCCTCACATTTGCATCACGTAAAGTATTTAATATAGCAGTCTTCGCGCCCTCTCCGTCCGGAGCTGGATTTGTCATATGAAAAGCATCTGCACTCATGCCAAATCCTACTAGTTCAGCATAAATTCGCGCACCACGATGTTTGGCGCATTCATACTCCTCTAAAATTAAAATACCTGCACCATCACCTAAAACAAACCCATCTCTACCCTTGTCCCATGGTCGACTTGCTGCCCGGGGATCTTGATTGCGTGTTGACAAGGCACGACACGCAGAAAAGCCACCTAAACCCAGCGGCGTAGTCGCCATTTCTGATCCACCAACCACCATAGCATCGGCATCGCCATACAGGATAGTACGTGCACCAAAACCAATATTGTGCGTTCCGGTTGCACAAGCCGTCACCACAGCTATATTGGGCCCTTTTATTCCATAATGAATTGAAATTTGCCCAGCTAGCATATTCGTGATAGTACCTGGTATGAAAAAGGGAGATATTTTTCGGACTCCCCCTTTTTCTAATTTAGTATGATTTGCTTCAATCCAGGGGAGACCACCAATGCCTGAACCAACCGCAACACCGATGCGGTCTGCATTTTTTTCTGTGACCTCAAGCCTTGCATCGGCAATCGCTTCCACGGCAGCAACTAAACCATATTGAATAAATAGGTCCATCTTTCTTGTATCTTTGATAGATACACCGCAAACATTAATATTAAAATTCTTGACACTGGCGGAAAATTGACAAGGAAAGGCAGAAACATCAAACCATGTGATCGGTGCAGCGGCACTCTTACCTAAAAGTACAGCATCCCAGGTGTCTTTGGTATTCAAGCCTAAGGGTGTCACCATCCCTACACCGGTTACCACAACACGTCGCTTTTTTTTCACTGTCACTTCACTACCTCTATAAAGCTGACACTGCAAAAACTTCTTCTACGTAGCTTCTGATTCTACTTGATGCCTTTCGATATAATCGATAGCGTCTTGAACCGTACGAATCCTTTCCGCTTCGTCATCAGGAATTTCTATACCAAACTCTTCCTCTAAGGCCATCACCAATTCGACAGTATCTAAAGAATCGGCTCCTAGATCATCGATGAAAGAGGCCTCCTTCGTTACTTCTTCTGGTTTTATATCAAGTTGCTCAACGATGACCCTTACAACGCGCTCTGCAATTGTACTCACTCCGTATCTCCTCTGTTTAATAAAAAACCTGCCACTAGTTTATTCAATTCTTCCATGAACGCAAGCCAATCGCCTGAAAACATTCCAGCGATGAGGACAAACGCATTCCAAACGATTCAACATCAGATCATCACCATTCCACCGTTAACATGTAACGTCTGCCCAGTTATATAATTTGCCCAAGACGAGGCTAAAAATACGCAAGCATGCGCAATATCATCCGGTTTTCCCAAACGCTTGCTGGGAATTTTCTGCAGTAAAGCCTCTTTTTGAGCGTCGCTAAGTTTTGCTGTCATGTCAGTTTCTATAAACCCGGGAGACACAACGTTCGCTGTAATGTTTCGGCTTGCAACCTCTTGTGCCAGTGCTTTTGTAAAACCAATAAGCCCCGCCTTCGCGGCGGCATAATTAGATTGACCTGGGTTTCCTGTCGTCCCTACAACAGAGGAAATGGAAATAATACGCCCAAAGTTGGCACTGAGCATGGATTTTAAGCAATGTTGTGTCAAGCGAAAAATTGCATTCAAATTAGTTTCAATAACGACATCCCATGCATCGCGCTTCATACGTAACAAAAGATTATCACGCGTGATGCCCGCGTTATTAATCAATATTCCCGGTTCCCCAAAGTCTTTGAGTTCTGTAAATAAATTCTCTACTGACGCCGTGGAGGTGATGTCTAGCACAAAGCCACGCCCACGTAAACCGTCTTCTTTAAACTTTCTAGAAATACTTTCAGCGCCTTCTACCGTCGTTGCCGTTCCTGCTACCTGTACTCCCTGCTGTGCAAGACGCAGCGTGATGGCTCTACCAATACCACGACTGGCACCAGTCACCAAGGCTACTCTATCTTTAAGCAATAACATAACTTTCCTCACGCAATTAAGCTGCGTCGCAAGGTATCTGAATCGTGAATGGACAGCGTAGGAATAGTGGTAATACGCTTATTTAGACTAGCTAATACCTTTCCCGGTCCACATTCTACAAAAAATTCAATGTGACGTTGCTGTAGCCACTGAACGATTTCCACCCAACGTACCGGATTAAATAACTGACGTACTAAGGCATCTTTGATCGCGTTGGATTCTTTTTCTATACATACATCAACGTTGTTAATAACAGGACATTTTAATGGTAAAAAAGAAATTCCGTCTAAATACTGTGCCAACCGTTTTGCAGCGGGTTTCATCAAAGCACAATGTGAAGGAACACTGACGGGAATGCGTTTCGCTAATTTAGCGCCTATTTGTTTCGCTCGCTCAACCAATTTATCAACTGCTTCACTGTTACCTGCTACGACGATTTGCTCTATTGAATTATAGTTAGCCGGTGACAACACTTGCCCATCGTTAAGTGAATCACAAAGTGCTTGCAATTGTGCACTCTCTAAACCCACGATAGCTGCCATAGCTCCGGCGCCTTCAGGCACGGCTTCCTGCATAAATCGTCCCCGCTCTGACACTACTTGTACAGCCGTCAAAAAATCAATGGATCCCGCACAAACCAGCGCCGAATATTCACCTACACTGTGTCCTGCCATAAATGACGGCAACCTACCCCCTGCTTGCTTCCAAAGTCGCCACATGGCAACACTAGCCGTTAGTAAAGTAGGTTGTGTAAGTTGGGTTTGATTGAGGCATTCTGCCGGCCCCTCTTGGCTCAATTGCCATAAATCAAAATGCAAAGCCTCGGACGCTTCCGCAAATGTCTCTTGAATTACTGGATAATCCGCAGCAAGTCCAGATAACATACCAACGACCTGTGATCCTTGACCAGGGAAAATAAACGCAATATTTTTAGACATATTATTGAAAAAAGATTATTTTATAGAGATGTTCTAGTAGCGTACTAAAGCAGATCCACAAACTAAACCTGCTCCAAAACTTTCCATCAGTACCAGTTGTCCCCGCTGGATTCGCCCATCAAGTACGGCCGTATCCAGCGCTAAGGGAATCGAAGCTGCTGAGGTGTTGCCTTGTTTATCGACTGTAACAATTACTTTTTCCATAGGAATCGCTAATTTTTTAGCGACACTCTTGATAATACGTAAATTAGCTTGATGAGGAATCAACCAATCTACCTGTGCCGCATTTATTTGATTTGCTGTTAACGTTTCTTTTAGGATGGCACTTAAGGTACTTACCGCAATTTTAAAAATTTCATGCCCTTTCATCACGAAATTTGTTTTTCTTTCGCGCAAACCAGCCCCTAAATACAGGAGGTCCTTATAGGATCCCGCCGCATGTAAATGGGTGGAAATAATACCCGGTTCATCACTGGCCTTCAAAACGACTGCGCCAGCACCATCACCAAATAGAATACAGGTGGTTCTATCTTTCCAATCGAGGATAGTCGACATACTTTCACTGCCAACTACCATGACGGTTTCAGCTTGTCCATTGCGTATAAATTGATCTGCAATACTTAAGGCATAGTTGAAACCCGCACACGCCGCCACGATATCAAAAGCAGGACAACCATCTACTCCCAAGCTAGCTTGTACTAAACACGCCGTACTTGGAAAAAAATTATCGGGCGTGCTAGTGGCAACAATAATTAAATCAAGGTCTTTTGCTTCACAGGACGCCATGTGTAAAGCTTTTTTCGCCGCCTCCATCGCCATCGTTGCGGTACTATCCTGTGGCCCTACTAAATGTCGCTCAAGGATACCTGTGCGCGCGACTATCCACGCATCTGAAGTATCTACCCCCTTTTCATCTACCAGCTCAGCATTCGTTAAAACCTTTTCTGGCAAGTAAGAGCCAGTAGCTGCAATTCGTGAATACCTCATAGATCGCTATCATAACTCTGTAATAAACCCGCAATATTTTTTTGAATACGCTCTGGAATATTTTGTTTAATTTCTAAAACCGCTTGATTAATGGCGTTATTAAATGCCAAAACATTCGCATTGCCATGACTTTTAATGACGATCCCATTCAGTCCTACTAAACTTGCACCATTGTATTGCGCGGGATCCAAGCACTTACTTATTTTATTAAGGACAGGTAATACCGCTAAACCTGCTAAACGTGACAACCAATTGCGATGAAACGCCAGTTTAATATAGTGGCTGACTAATTTGGTAACACCCTCCGTTACTTTTAAGGCCACATTTCCCACAAAACCATCACACACAATAACGTCAACAGTACCTTGGTAAATAGCGTCCCCTTCTACATAACCAATGTAATTAATACGACTTGCTTTTAACATTTCTGCCGTTTTTTTTACTTGATCATTGCCTTTAATTTCCTCAGAGCCAATATTCAGCAAACCTACTCGAGGATTAGAAACGTTATCCACTAATTCACTCAACACAGAACCCATGACAGCAAATTGAAAAAGATATTCGGATTGTGAGTCAACGTTCGCTCCCAAATCTAATACTCGTACCTTCGTATTTTCGTGCATAGTCGGTAACACAGCAGAGATGGCAGGCCTATCAATACCTGGCAATGTTTTTAACACAAACCGCGCCGTTGCCATGAGCGCACCGGTATTTCCAGCACTCACACAAGCCTGCGCTACACCCTCTTTTACGAGATTGATCGCGACGCGCATAGATGAATCCCTTTTGTTGCGTAAGGACAGCGCAGGCGGCTCATCCATGCCAACGATTTGCGAGGCAGCATAAAGCTCCAGGCGACCATCGGGCGCGCTACACTGCGCAAGCTGTTGGGTCAAGCTATTTAGATCACCGACCAATATAATTTTTAGTCCTGAATCGATCTCCAGGGCCTTTAATGCGGCAGCAACCGTCACAGAAGGCCCGTGATCCCCTCCCATGGCATCGATCGCTAGTGTGTAAGAAAACATGTAAAGGAGTTATTCCTTATCGTTACGCACCTTTTTACCGCGATAGTAGCCATCTTTGGTAACATGATGACGCAAATGCGTTTCACCTGTCCTTGTGTCAACCGCAATAGCGGGAGATGTCAAGGCATCATGCGCACGACGCATGCCTCGCTTCGAACGAGATTTACGTGATTTTTGCACTGCCATAGTAAAGGCTCTCTCCTGCATTTAAGATTGAAATGCGGGACATTATGAGGGCTAGGGTTGAAAAAAACAACTTCGTAAAAAATTATCCACTACCGTCCATGCGCTGCCATCAGATTTTTATATTTTTCCATAAGCTGCTCTCTATTTTCTTTGTGTTCTGGATTGACCACAATACAGGCAACTGGACAGACCTGCACACATTGCGCTGCATCAAAATGTCCCACACACTCGGTGCATTTATTCGGATCAATTTCATAGATGAACTCGGCCTGTGAAATAGCCTGGTTAGGACATTCCGGTTCACAGACGTCACAATTAATACAATCATCAGTAATGAGCAGCGCCATATCTCCTCCTAGTTCTTGATTTTAATAATAAAGGCAAATCCTCTATCAATTTTCTGTATTTTTAATTTCCAGAGGCACCCTGTAACGCCTGTGCGACGACGTTTGGAACAAACTGCGTCACGTCCCCACCTAATCTTGCAATTTCTTTGACGAGATTGGCAGAAATAAACGAATGTTGTTCTGCTGGCGTTAGAAACAACGTTTCTAATTCTGGCATCATATTTCGATTCATACTCGCTAACTGAAATTCGTATTCAAAATCTGAAACAGCACGCAATCCACGTAAAATAATGCGTGCCGCGTGTTGTTTAGCACAATCGATCAATAAACCATCAAAACCAACGACTTCTACGTTCCTTAAATCCTTCAAGGCTTGTTTCGCCAGCGCAATTCGCTTACTTGGTATAAACAAGGGAGTTTTACTTGGATTGTTAGCAACGGCAACGACAAGCCGTCCAAATAAACGAGCTGCTCGCTGTGCCAAATCAACATGTCCATTGGTAATAGGATCAAAGGTACCTGGATAAATGACTGTTGCATTCATGAATAACCTCTTTAAAAATTTTCAATTTACAATTTATAGAAGAGCAGCGCCCGGATCCTCCTCATCATCCTATCCAGGGCGAATTCCTAAAAAAAAAGCAGCAAATATCCATGCACCTACCCAAGCATTATTGAGAAAGGCTTTGAAGCAACGATCAGGTTTTCTATCCTTAATCAAATACTGCTGATACACTAGCAATCCGCCAGCAAAACCTAAACCTAAATAAAAAAAATTTCGTAATTGCAAGACATAACCTAAGCACGCTAGTAACACCATGAAGCTAAGCTGTACCACTGCTACGAACAAACAATCACCACGGCCTAGGAGTAGTGCTGTCGATTTAATTCCTATTTTTCTATCATCATCTCTATCTACCATGGCGTATACCGTATCATAAGCCAGCGTCCACAAAGACGCCGTAATAAAAAGCAACCAAGCGATCCCAGGGATTTTATTTGTCTGCGCGGCAAACGCCATAGGAATTCCCCAGGAAAAGGTCAACCCTATTATCGACTGTGGCCAATAGGTAAAGCGCTTAGCATAGGGATAGAGGAATGTTAAGGCGAGACCGATAAAAGAAAGCTTCACTGTTAGACTGTTAAATTGCAAAACTAAGCAAAACGCCAAAAAACACAAAAACAACAGCAAACCTACCGCTTCTTTAAGCGTTATCGCTGCGATCACCAAAGGCCTATCCTTCGTCCTCGCAACAAAGCCATCAAAATTTCTATCGGCAATGTCATTAATAATACATCCAAGCCCACGCATGAGAATGACCCCTACGATAAATAAAAAAACTAGCTGAGGCGATGGATGTCCGTTTCCTGCCAACCATAAAGCCCATAAAGTAGGCCATAAGAGCAAAAAATTACCAATGGGGCGATCGAGCCTGAGTAAGCGTGCGTAAGCATAGAAACGATGGTGCTGGTTCATGGAGGATATTGTACAATGGGCGTGGCACAGTTTGAAGTTATTTGGACTATACCCATTGTACTTGAAGTTTCGAATACGCAACTTCAAGTACTTTCTTTGCGCGATGAGGATTTTCAACGTACTTAAACAAGGAGTGTGTGATGTATAAAAAAATCGGTGGCAGAATTTTGTTCCTATTTCTCTTTGGCTTTCCGGTTTTAACCAGTGCTTCTATTCCTGGATTTTATGTGCTAGGACAAATCGGCTCCGGTGATACCCATGCAGAGGCTTCCGATGCCGCTGCGCTTTCTATCAGTAATAAAGCGGTTCTCACCGGTCGTGTGGCAGGCGGCTACCGATTTAACCAAAATTTTGCTACAGAAATTGGCTATACTCGCTTCTCTGGTGTCGATTTTTTCAACGTTAATGGCATCTCTGGCTACAATGCTTCTCTTAGAAAAAAAGCAATAGACTTTGTAGCAAAACCCATGTTACCTCTGTCTAACAATTTTAATGTTTACGCTAAACTAGGTTTAGCTTATTTCAAGACAAGTGGATCGACATTTGTAAACGGAGCATCCTATTTATCTTATTCTGATAGTTGGGATCCGGTATTAGGCCTAGGATTGGGTTACGATATAGCATCTGACGTATTGGTTGATTTAGCGTGGATGCGCCTACAAAACACCGGTGGAAAAGGTTCTATTCCAAGCGCTGATTTTTACTCAATCGGATTGGCGTATTGTTTTGGATGACGCAAGATTCGCTACCTACGACATATCGTATGTGTAATATATGACTTATCTGCGTTACAATTTTATTTATCATTCTAATTAAAGGAGTGTATCATGCTGAAAAAAATTTCGATCACTGCTTTACTAGCGGGTACTGTTGCTTTCGGTATCTCGCAGGCAACACACGCCGAAATGCCTGGATTCTACGCCGGCGCACAGCTAGGATACGGGAATACGCATATCAAGACCAGCGATTTGGTAACGGTTTACAATAGTTATTCAACCATTGCTCTGCCCAATCTCGACGACATGCTTTTGGCTTATAGACTTAGTTTTGGATATCAACTTAGTCAACACTTTGCTGTGGAGTTTGGATATCGCCGCTTCAGTGGCACCAACATCAACGCTAGCAATGGTATTTACTCTGTGCGCGCATCCAGCCAAGAGAAAGCATTCGATTTAGTTGGAAAAAGTATCTTATCGTTAACGAAGAAACTTACTATTTATGGAAAATGGGGAATTGCTTATGTTAGACCAAATTCACAAGGACATGTTACCACGATAGGAAGTCAGGCTATTTCTACAACTAGCTATTCCAATGCACTAGAACCTACATGGAGTTTGGGCATAAGCTATGCACTAAAACCGAGTGTACCCATTGACTTTTCCTGGAACCGTATTCAAAAAATAGGTGGAAATAATCAGCCACCCAGCAGTGATTTTTATGCTGTCGGCGTTGCTTACTATTTTGGCTAACTCATTACTTTGTTGACCTCTTAGCATTGTGTTGACGCACGTAAATTATATATTTATTGTGTAATGACAGTGAAATAACCGTTTATTACCTACAGAAAAAATTGGTAATAGCGCATCTCAAGGATTGCTGTTCTCCCTTGACAAAACTTGACAAGCGATTGGCCTAACGTTTAAATAGGTTTCTCGTTTAACTAGTTAACCTCTTAAGGAGAAAACAACAAATGCTTAAGAAAGTATTCGCGACGGCTGTGTTGAGTGTTTCTGCGCTTGGCACGATGGCCGCTAGTGCAAATATCTACGATCCAACTATCTCTGGTCCGGTCTCCGGTCCGTATATAACCGGCCAGTTTGGTTATGCTAACACCCATATGGGCAACAAGGTGCTTGTTGAGGCAAATTCGGCGTTAGGTATTGATCACCCACTTAGCTTGTCCACCGATGGACCAGCTGCCCGTGTAGGAGTTGGCTACCAGATTAACCCAGTGCTTGGAGTTGAGTTTGGCTTTACACAGTTTGATAGAAAGAAACTTGTAGTTGATAAATCTGATAGCTCTCATCATATTGTTCCCGTGGGTACCCTAAGCTTGAATCAAAACGCGCTTGACCTACTTGTAAAGGGTAGTTTTCAATTTCCCAGCAATATTAGCGTGTACGGTAAGATTGGGGTTGCTTATTTGACCACCCTCCCGCGGTGGCAACACACAGAAGATTTCGAGGGAAAGACTGTCCCTGTAACCTTTGATCTGAATGACTTCGCTGGCATAGCGAAACATAAGATTGCACCAGAAGCAGTTGTCGGTGTTGAATACCTTCTTACACCCAATGTTGCTATTGGAGGCTCATGGACTCATATTCAACCATTTGGATCCCATCGTCCTGGCACTGTTGACTTTGTTAGTGGTGGTGTTAGCTATTACTTTGGATAAATATCTCCGTAGTAATAAATCAATGCAAAAGGCCCGCAAATATCGGGCCTTTTCTATTTTATGTAGGGACAAAGTTCCTCCCTCCTTTTTTAAGGGATTGCCCTCAAGGGTGGCGATAAAGCTTGACATGATTCTTTAATTAGGTTAAATTTTGACCTAACTAGTTAAAAGCCTCTTGGAGAATAATTAATAATGCTTAAAAAAATACTCTCAGTAGCTGTGACGGGTGTGTCTGCACTCGGCTTTGTAGCTGCTAATGCTGCCCTTCCAGGCCCCTATATCACTGGCCAGCTGGGCTATGCGGACACACATCTTCGTGGAAAAATAGCTCTTCCTGCTGCTGATATCCCCGGTCATCAGATCAACATCCACTTGACTAATAACGGCTTCATGGGTCGTGTGGCCGCCGGCTACCTGTTTGACCCTAATTTTGGAGTTGAACTAGGTTATTCGCAATTACGTTCAGTAAAAAGCCGGGAACCTAATACGGCCTATAGCTCATACTATTTAGGCCAAAACGCCGTTGACCTTGCCACAAAGGGTATTTGGCCCGTTGCTAGCAACTTTGATGTTTACGCTAAAATCGGTGTGGCTTACCTCAGTACGAATGTAGAAGCCAAAGATCAGTCTGCCACCTGCAACTTAAATGACAAGGTTGGCATCGCCCGGCACAAATGGGCACCTGAAGCAGCAGTCGGTGTTGACTATAATGTTACACAAAATGTTTTTATCGACACGGCAGTGAACCATATTCAGGTTCTTGGAAAGAACCGTCCTGGTAACATTGATACCCTGACTTTTGGTTTAGGTTATCGCTTTGGTTAATTTGACCTCTGATTAAATCAACCTTAGTCTGGGGTAATAATATCTCTAGCTCGGTTGATCGTATCAAAAACCCGGAATATTCCGGGTTTTTTTTGAACGCAGTTCCTACTATTCTTCTAAGACCATGAAGTCGTCACTGTTTCAAACATGCTTTCAAACATGCTGTTAACCGTCACGACCATTTTTTTCAATAGACGCACCCGTTTTTTTTCCAAAAACAAGTTTTAAAAACTCTCCTGTATAAGAAGAAGGATGCTTGGCAACTTGTTCTGGTGTTCCTACACAAACAACATTACCACCTTTATTACCTCCTTCAGGCCCTAGATCAATGATCCAATCAGCCGTTTTGATCACGTCTGGATTATGTTCAATCACCACAACCGTATTGCCACGATCACGCAAACGATAGAGGACCTTTAGGAGCTGTTCGATATCATAAAAATGTAAACCAGTTGTGGGTTCATCCAAGATATATAATGTTCGTCCCGTATCCCGCTTGCTGAGCTCTTTTGCCAATTTAACACGTTGGGCTTCACCGCCTGACAAAGTTGGCGCACTTTGACCTAAATGAATATAAGTAAGTCCTACTTCGATCAACGCGCCCAATTTTCTAGCTAACGCCGGAATAGGGCTAAAGAAGCTACATGCCTCCTCTACCGTCATTTCCAGGGCCTGTTGAATGCTTTTACCTTTATATTGAATCTCTAAGGTTTCTCGGTTATAGCGTTGACCCTTACAAACCTCACACTGCACATAAATATCTTCCAGAAAATGCATTTCAACCTTCAGTACACCATCCCCTTCACAAGCCTCGCAGCGCCCACCTTTTACATTAAAGCTAAATCGGCCTGGCGTGTATCCACGTGAACGCGCTTCAGGTGTGGAAGCAAATAATTCCCGTATCACAGTAAACAAGCTAATATACGTAGCAGGGTTGGAACGTGGCGTACGACCAATAGGACTTTGATCGATATCAATTACTTTATCTAACTGCTCTAAACCGGTAATTCCATTAAAAGGAGCCGCTTGTATTAGCGTAGCTGCATTCAATTCCTTCGCTGCAATAGGATAGAGGGTATCGTTAATTAATGTAGATTTTCCAGAACCTGAAACTCCCGTGATACAGGTTATAAGGCCTAAGGGAATTTCTACATCAATACTTTTTAAATTATTACCAGACGCACCTGTTA
>Ga0206995_1084_pt1 | contig 13928 bp, 16 predicted proteins | sample Alteio_BWMinCont_5_FD_153480 | JGI IMG/M metagenome (GOLD analysis project Ga0206995, IMG submission 153480) | Enriched cells from forest soil in Barre Woods Harvard Forest LTER site, Petersham, Massachusetts, United States -... | ecosystem: Environmental > Terrestrial > Soil > Temperate forest >... | reverse complement strand
TGCAGTCGCCCTCGACGGCTCAACGAGCAATGTAGGTCGAATAGTCGCAGGCGTTCTTTCAATTTTCGTCTCCTGGTCTGCTCTGGTTTTGATGAGGTCACAACGGGGCTACCAACGCATCGAGGGACGGTGGATGGACCTCCTTGAAAAGACCAACTTTGCAAAGACATACAAAATGGATCACGACGGAAAACAATCTCAGCGTGAGAATCGCATCACAACGGAAGAGCAATGCCAAGGCCATCCAGCCCGTGCGAAGACACCGGCTTCCTGGCGTCCATGGAAGGGGGAATGGCATCTATTTCAAGATGCAACTCAGGCCTGGACGGGACTTTGGGTTGCATTCATGATCGGCGGAGCCTTGGTAGCGGGTGTGACCATTTTTGGTGGAGGATTATTGCTTCATGGCTGAGCCGAGCGTCGGCTCCGTGCTGGATGTGATCGGTCTATTCGCCCAGCGCCGTCAGAAGAAGGTCGGAAACCATCGCCGCCCCTGATGCAGATAGCCGAGCTTCGAGTGCCGACGCCACAGACTCCGTAGGTCTTCCGTGACCATCGCCACGATCATTGCGAAGGCGATTTACCGCTCTAGCCACGTAATAGATCGCCATAGTCAGCTCTCCGTATGGGTCTGCATTCAAATGATCGGATGACTTTGGGGCTGCAAGGCCCAGACGATCGAACGCTTGGTAAAGGGTCGAAACAAAATCCATGGATGTGGAGTAGCCGCCTGTTGCCTCTGTCAGAACATGGCGTGCCACCGCCTCTTCAAGACATTTGCTAGTTCCAATAACTAGCTCGTTATCGATTGCCCCTCTTTGAGCACGCCGCACATACACACGCAGAGCATCCGACAACGCATGACCCGAGAGTCCATCCAGAACACGAGGTTGAAGAGAACCGTCATCGTGCAGTCGCCAACCTTCACGGCCAAATGCTGCCTGCAACTTTTGAGTTAACTCGGTGCCGATAAAATTCTCGTCCGAGTCAACGAATCCACCGACTGCTCGAACAGCGGATATGTATGAGCGAACAAATATCTCTCCCGATGAAACATCTCCCTCGACGGCATGGCGCATAAGACTTCTCATGAGCATTTCTTTGCCGAGGTCATCTGCTTCCGGTAGCCCTGCTCGTTGTGCGAGTCGCACAATTTCGTTTCGAGTTGGACCGATGCTCTTGCCTCGCACGTTTGCTACGCAACGAGGTAAGAGTGTTACGAGGTCTTCGGAGATCATTCAGCGAACCTTTCCTGTCAGCGAGAAATCCTCTTAGCGCATCGGGCAAAGGCTGATCGGATCGGTGCAGCAAGATTCTTTGTCATTGCACGCTCTCTGAACCATTCTGACAACGTTGCCTGCTTGACGAATATCAGTTGCAGCTAGTTCCACTTATGAGATGGATTAGTAATGTGCCGGAGCTTTGCCATGGCGGTTCCCCACTAATAGGAGACAGATATCAACTTCATGGTGCCACATAGGGTCTGGGAAACGTGTGCCTAATACGGTCGTTTCTGGCCACCGGGCGGGATGACGAGAGTTCCGTGAGTTCTTCGAGTCACAATTCATATGCGAAATCAACGTGACAGAAGTACCGAGTTGGGCGTTTTCGCACATGGCATTTACGGATGAATCGGAATTCGATAAAGTGACTTCAACGATTTCGGTGCATCTGGCGCTGGCAGTTCGTGACTGCGGAAATCGACTCAGCAGGGAGATTCGGGTTCGAATCCCGAGCGAACTCCATAGTTCGTTAGCTCAACTGGCAGAGCCCCTCTATTTCTCCTTACAGACCTCGGCCGAGCAGTTCGCTGTCGATATCAGAGTCAGTGGCATTGGTCGCCGAGTAATACATCCGGACCCAACCCTTCACCTTTCGACGCAGCATCCGTGTTTCGCCGGGTAGCGGGCGTCCGTAGTTTTCAAGAAAGTCGTCCACAATCGCCTTTGACCAGTCCTGCGCCGTAAGTGCAGCTACCAGCAGAGAGCTGATCTGACGAGCCATCCACTTGGTAGTGGCGAGACTGGCCACAAGCTCCCTATCTGTCAGCTCAAGATTTTCTTTGGTGACATCAAGGTCGTGTCCGGCAAACCCCACCCATGCGGTCCTGGCCGATGGCGCTAACGAATTCCATTCGTCGACCAAATCAGCACGAATTCTTCCTCCGTTGTGAATAATGCAAACTCTGATACGCCGCACAAGTTCTGCCAGAGCGAGTGCGTCGCTTTCAAATTCGATACTGCTGACCCGCTCTAGATACGAGTGCAAGCCAGGGAGTCCGTTGTGTCTCTCTGCCCCAGTTGGCCCCATACGACATTCTTCGAACAGCTTGACCGCCGAGTTAACCAATTCCTCGTAAGTAGCCCAGACATAGGGGATGGCCATCGAAGCGAGATGTCTCTCCGCCTCTATCAGCATTTGTGACGTGTCGTCAATCGTTCTGTACATGCGACCGATACCACGAACTGCTGGGTAAATTTCGGATAGATACGCACTGCTGCCCGCATTGGCTTCAAGCAGGTGACTCGACAGGCGAGACCCAACCAAGAGCGCCACCATTGCGTCGTTGGCCTCCACTCTTGACTCATCGAAAACTCGATAGCCAGGAAACTTCACAGCGGGTGGTCTTGGCATTTTGACTTTCTCTTGTGTGATTTCGAAACCTTATTTCCTTACATGTGTTGTAGCTGATAATTGGCACATGAGCTGCTATAATTGATGGGTGAGCAGCCAGGTCGGATACGCCAGGATCAGTACGAGCGATCAGGACCCAGCACTTCAACTCGATGCTCTCGCCAAAGCTGGCTGCGAGAGGGTCTTCACTGATCGAGCTAGCGGAGCACTTGACCGACGCCCCGAATTGGATCAACTCCTGAATTACCTACGTCCCGATGATGTCCTCGTTGTGTGGAAGCTTGACCGACTTGGTAGAAACCTTCGGCACCTCATCGGACTGATCGAAGACCTCAATGAGAGAGGAATTGGCTTCCGATCATTGACGGAGGGTTTCGACACCACAACGCCAAGCGGCAAGCTTTTGTTCAGCTTGATTGGAGCCATTGGGGAATTTGAGCGATCACTGATTCGAGAGCGCACTCGTGCGGGACTCGAAGCTGCTCGGGCTCGTGGTCGCAAAGGTGGGCGACCGCAGTTGATGACGGAAGAAAAGCAAAGGCTTGCTCGACAGCTTTATGATTCTGGCGAACATTCCGTCAGTTCGATTGCAAGTGTTCTCGGCGTGTCACGACGGACGCTTTACCGCTACCTCGATCCGTTGCAAGTTAAGAAGGCGGGCTGATGCGTGTCCCCATTTACAGAGGGGAAGAGCCATTCGACTCGTTTCTCGATGAGAACACACCTCAACCAGTTCGTGGTTTTCGCTGCGAGTTCGTTGAGTATGACCATCCGGAGGAACCAGGGTCCGTTCCAGACCGTGATTGCATAATTCTCTTTGACGGTCGTCTCATCGCCGGTCGTGCGGTGCGTGGTATCGCACGATCAATTCGTATGCATCTCGCCCATCTTGGCCATGCGCCCAGCAATGAGGAATGCTTCGAGGCCGCTTGTTCTTGGAGCAATGCTTATCTATATGGACGCCGCATATGAAGTGTTGGCGAAAAGAGCGAGCAGCTACTCCTGATCGAAAACTTATTGTGTTAATGCGTCCACCAATTGATGCAACGGACAGAGAATTGGATAAGTGGATCGACGAATTGCTATGTGCCGTCGATCAACGAACCCAAAATTCGCTAATCCCCTACGATCAGCAAAGCGGTGACCGGAAAGCCCTGGTATTGATCCATCTGTTCAGAATGCATGCTGTGCATATGGGCTAGCACTCGTGGGTCTGCCGACGCTTTATCTCTTGCGCCCTGTCCGATTTCTTTGCTACCAGGACAAAGATTGCAAATGTATTTCGCCATTCTTGGACCTCGATTCTTCGCTTGGTTAAGTCTCGGACCTCACCCACCCAGGAGTCCAGTCACTTCTGTGGGTACTGCCCAGTCGGGTGCTTACTAAGTCGGCGGTGCGACTCACGATTGATTCGAAATCCACCTATGTCTGCCAAAACAGCAACCGTGTGCCGTTGTCATTTGCGCATTGCACTTTGGTCGGCGTCACATTCCTGGAACGGGAACCCAATCCAGCCGCTCAGTCCACTCGCTCCCATCGAGTCGAACTCTGCACTCGCTCCCAACTATGACTGCGACAAATCCGGTACGTATTGATTTCCTGACTTATCAAGCAGTTCACATGCACCGTCTATTGAATCGCCACTATCTAAGGAGTCGCCCGGAACTACGGAGTCGCCTGGATTCGCCAAGTGAACGCTTTATCTCAACGCACACTGGTCGTTGGCCGGTCGCAGCATTCGCCTGACAAGGATCAACAACACGGTTCGCTGTGGACCGGAACTTGATAGGTGATTTGTCTGCGGCTGGCCAAGTTTCGGAATCGTGGGATTAGACGAGGGCGTCAGAGTCGCCGGATTAGACGATGCCTCTTGACAGCCTGATGCGAGCAACATCAATGAGAATCAGCCAACCATCGCCATGCGGCTACGGCGTAACACCATCCGGCAACCGACTCGCACGAGACACCTAGGAAACACGGCGCACAGACACCGGAAGCGCTGGGAAGCCAAGGTCTACTGCGAGTGCTTCGGCTTGCCGTTCGGTGAAGTTTCCGGATATCTCACCACTGCCATTGAAGCTTTTTTCCAGGATGACCGGTGCTGAAATGATTTGGCCGTCGAGAACGTAAGCAATTGGCCGGTCGAAATCATCGGCCGCAATGGTGTTAAAGGTTTTGGACGCAGATTGAGTCACATTGGTGACTACGATCCAGTCGCCATTTGTTTCCTTCATGGCATAGACCTTCTTGAAAATTGCCTGGGTTGCTAACGAAGGACCGAGCACATAGCGGGGCGCAAAGCCACCAGCGGACCCCACAGAAAGAAGCACGTTCTCGCTTGGAGCGTCTTCGGATGAGGGTGTGCTCAGGTAGCTTGCGTAGGCGGGATCAACTACATCTTTCGCTGGCGGATCAAACATCTCTTGGTCCTGGCTGAACATCGCCGACGAGTAACGGTATGGCGCTTGACATGTCGGCGGGTGCCGATATGAAGTGCCACTTCCTGAGTTGCGCATGAAACTAGGTGCGCCACACAAAACGGTTCGGATAGATAACTGTGCTCTTGTGCCAATGATCGTCAGGAGTTGCTGGCTGTCTTCTTCGGATGGAAATGAAACGAGAATCTCGCCATTTTCGGTTGTTACTTTCGAGTCACTTACGTGGAAAGAGAGCAATCTTCGGCTCATGATGCTCGCCGTCAAAGCAAGAGTGCTTCTGCTCACTCGTGTAGTTGGCTGAAAAGTGGCTTGCACTGTGGGTCCTGCACTGCTGGAAGCCTCAGTAACCGATGCTCCCGCCAATGCTGGGTATCCCAGCACGACAGCAAGCACAGTGGCCGTTGCGGTCCAGATGAGGAATTGCCATGCAGCGGTGAGATTTACTCTCACCAGACGCTGTTCGGGAGTTAAAGGCAGCGATTTCTTGCGTGACCTCAACTCAGTAGCTTTGCTTCTGAGAGTCGAATTCCTGCTGTGTCAGCAAGCCACTCTCACGCAGCTTTGCCAACTTGGTCAGTTCATCGGCAATGAATGTAGGAGATGACGGACTCTCTTGAATCTCCTCTTTCGCTGGTTCTCCTACGAGTTCTTCCTTCGGCCTTTTCCATAGCAATGACGATTTCTCGACATCGAAGTCTGCCCGACTGAGTTCACTACGTTCGACCCGGTCCGCCAGTGCGATCAGTGTGGTCGCCGTTAGACGATCTGTGGTGATGTCCCCGTGCAACTCTGCTGCAACTAGCGCCTCACTTTGAATCGTAAATTCAGCATCTGTGACAAAGCCACGATTCTTTAGGATTTCGTATCGGCGAACCTCGTCCTTCACCTCGCCAGTCCTTGCAACGGGAATGGATTGATAGGCGTCTCGATAGGTATCTGAGTATCTACGTGGCGGTGGAGAAGTAGGCGATTGCTGCATCAAAGACTGTGCGGTTAGTGACTGAACGTTGCGTGTTGCCTGACTGTTCTCAACCGAGCGAGACAACATGTAGGGAAGAAAGACGAAGACTCCCAAAAATAGGACTCCGATTGTCCAGCCATCGCCATCGATCCCACGTTGTTTTGTATCTTTATGAACCCACCAGGCCAAACAAACCCATACGAACACGAAGAAGAGAATGATTAGTACGGGCATGATCCTCGCCTTTCGATGAAAACTCGTTGATGGTTGTTGGCATTGATAGGTGAATCACCTGGTGCTGACTGACGACGTTGACGCTCGTATGAGTTGCTGCGCTGGAGGCTGGAGCTAGCCACACTTAGACCGTATAGATGTATGAGATTGGTGACAGCCCCTCAGCGTTGAGCTGCCAGGGAATCTGAGCATGAACGTCTCCACCAACCGCTATCACTCTGTCACCATTCTTTTGGAGCCTTATGCTGGACACGACGATCAAAGCATTATTCGGCCACTGTTCTTGATGCAAGAGGACCTCATTCTTGGTGAGAACAATGCTCTGGCCCGACGAGGTAGTCCCCTTCACCTCGACGGTGAGTTTCTTGTTGGCAGACGTACAGCGAAGGTCAAAGGACTCCTTGCGGCTTACGTCTTCGATGTCGGTGCAGCCAATTAATTGCAAGTATTCCTGCGCCACCTCCATGGCCCGGCTCTCGACCGCTCGTCGGTGTTCTGCTGTAAGCCGAAAACCTTGACCGCCCTTTGTCCTTTTTCCGGCGATCTTCTCTGCTGACTCGACCAATTCAACAATCTCTGGGGCGAGCATTCCCGCTATCGGTTCGAGTGTTTCCGCTCGGTAGACCACCGACAGAAGTGACGCCATGAAGAGCGCATCGGCCGTGAGCACACTCGGCGGTGGAATTGCTTCCCGGTCATAGCTGATCGCACAGACAGTTCCGGCCTCATAAGCGGGTCCGAGGTTGCTCCGTCGAGACTGTAGCGAAATGGCAAAGTGAAGATCGTCACGGTCATTGATGAGTGGCGTTACCTTTTCACGAGCCCATTCCGCCATCGCAATCAAATCTGCGTGTGGGCGAGGTTTGAAATCGACACCCGTCCACTCCGTTGAGCCATGGCCGAGCGATAAATAAGCGTGCTTGCCTTCCGTGTCGAATAAGTACACGCAGTACCAACCGACCGTGGCGCTCGGAGACCGTTCTCTTGAGTAGAAGCGGAACCATGGGACCTCGGTTTTAGGACCTGTGCCATCCCTACCCTCCAAACCAAGATCAGTAAGCGGAATTCCGATTGAGCCTGCAAGTTGTGGGGAGAATTCTCTGAGCCAATCCGGGCCACCATGCCGAATGAGTTGGCCTCGACGATCCATTGCGTCGGTCTTCGGCCCTGTCCATTGGGGCTGCAAGTCCAGAATCTCTTCGAGCACTTCTTTCATCAGCAACCGGCCTCACCTTGCGCTCAAGAATCAATCTTGTTTCATTGAGGATGAGGTTAGATGTTTGGGAGCCCTTATCGCACATGAACACCGAAGCGATCCTTCTATCTGGTCTTGAACACAGTCATTTCTTACGCTTTGCTCTCGCCTTAGAACTCTTGAGAGCCAGCTTCGTGAAGTAAGCCTTCTTCGCAAGTTCTGCCCGGCGCATTCGCTCTTGAGGTTCGAGCCTCCCTTCGGGATCGACCTCTTTCTCGAACCGAGACATGAAGGCGTCTCGGCCAGGTTTCGTAGTCACCTTTGGGTCGTGGGTTGCGTGGAGCGTGTAAGCCGCAATCCTTGATCGCATGGAACGCTGCTCTGGAGTCAGCGGCGGATCATTCTCATGTCGCATCGCTCACCTGGCTTCATGATTGCGTCGTCAGTTCACTTCTTTTCGAGTCTTCCTTCGTCGCATTGCTTCGGTGAAGGGAGCCAACTTGATGATGAGTTCTCTCGGCGACAGTTGCTCCGTACCAAAATAGAAGGAGCCACGGTCTGTCTGGATGAACATCAGGGTGTCCATGTGTGTACGTGTGGTCAGGTCATTGAGGATGTGAGAAAACACCATTCCAGTTGCTATTGATCCAACGCTGCCGAAGCCACCTCCGATGAAACCGCCGCCGCTCGTGTACTGACCACGACCGGAGACCTGGACATCCAGCACGGAGTCAATTGGGCACGAACCGATCAGGCGGGTGTGTAGATCAGAGATGTCCATCGATGAGAGGCCGAACCGGACCCAGTATTCGGAATCTTCTGCAAGTGCAGTTGACTCTGAGCCTCCTAGGTAGGTGCAGAGGAAAATCCTGTTGCGCAGTCTCTCTGAAGCAAGACGCTGCGTCTCAGCTTCCTGCAACCTCCTGTTCTTCTTTCGACGCCAACGCAGCAATAGAACTGCCACGATGATGACGGCGAGGATCAGGTAAATCCCAGATGAGCTACTGGATTGTGCTGCTGCGAGCATCAAAGTACCTGTTCAAAGAGTCAGTAAAGGAACAGTCGGACGAATTATTTCCTCCTTAAATTGTACCGAACTTCACTCATCCCCGATAGACGGATGCCCGAAGGTCTCGTGGACTCAAGGGTGTGGCACTTCCACCGAAATTCCCGGCAGCTAAGACGCTTGGGGTGCGCATCGCAAAACGGCGAGCAGAGCTTGGGCTGTCACAGATGGCGCTGGCGGAGTTGGCTCAAACTCATTTCACGTACATCTCGGATGCAGAACGAGGTCAACGCAATATCTCGCTGCTGATGATCTTGAAACTCGCAGATGCATTGAAAATGAATGCCGGAGAACTTCTCGAAGGACTGCATGCGCCTCGACCTCGTCGCTGACAACTAGATCGATCTCCAGGCACAATCTCTTGGCTAGTTGGTAGCTGCAGATTTATGCTTGCCGTATGCCAATAATCTCAGACCTCGAACCGGTTCAGGCACTAGAGCGTGGTCAGGAACTGGGTGCTGGTGGCTTTGTTGCTATTGACTTTGAGACCGCAACTGCTTCTCGGGGCAGCCCCTGCTCTGTCGGACTTGCCGAAGTAGATCAAGGACAAGTCAAAGATGTCCATCGGTGGTTGATCCGTCCACCGGGTAATCAATACGACGGATTCAATATCTCGATCCATGGCATTCGCCCTGCGATGACGATCAACAGTCCATCCTTCATCGAAGTGTGGCCCGAAGTTATGAAGGTCGTCGGGGATCGTCCCCTAGTGGCCCATTACGCACCTTTCGATTTGGGGGTGCTGCGGGATGCGCTCACACTTTGTAATGCTCCTTGGCCTGAACTGACCTACTTCTGCACCCGGGCTATGGGACGACGGGCTTGGCCTGGACGACTGTCGTATCGATTGGTCGATTTGGCCGACGAATGCCAAATCTCCTTTGATCATCATGAAGCAGGAGCAGATGCGGCAACCTGTGCCCTGTTGGCGGTGGCATGTGCCGGTGCCGTTGGAACTGACTCGTTATTTGATGCAGTTGAAAAACTGCGAGTTCGGGCCGGAATACTCGGATTTGGCTTTTGGCATGGCTGTACGGCAATCGAGCTATCGACAAGTGCCCAGTTGTCTCAAATGCATCCCACTACCGACATACCAGAAGAGGGTCCGTTCGTTGGGCGAAGAGTGGTCTTTACCGGAACGCTGGATGGAATGACCCGACGTGAGGCTGCGCAATTGGCACTCAATGCAGGTGCATCGGTGTCCGAAAGTATGTCGAAGAAGGTGAACTTTCTCGTACTAGGCATGCAGGATGCCAACGTCGTCAAGGATGGTGTGCACTCCGAGAAGATGTTGAAAGCAGCCTCCCTTCTGGAATCGGGAGTGGATATTGAACTCCTAAGCGAAGACGACTTTTACCGGATGCTGCATGAGTAAGTATCTGCGCTAGGTGGTCTAGAAACACCCATCACAACCCACCAGTGCACGTGTGACAGCTTGAAGTAGTCAAGCAATACAACGGAGTGCGGCTGCTTATCGTGGGCTGAATTCCGATTCACCTGGTAACGGAAAGTTCAACGATATTGGTGAGCACTATGTAGTGGCGAGTGTTCATGTAGTTGCACTGGGTGTGATTAATCAGTTAGTGCATTTCTATAGATTGTCCTTTGTCCAAGCCATCCGACACCTCTCGTGGTGGCTACGAAACCACCCCTCCCCTCAGCGAGGAAGGTATGACACAAGTGACACATCAAAAGGCTCCTTTGAAACTTCTTAGCTTTTTTCAAAATGATGTTTTCTTATGTCACTTGTGTCATCCGGAGAGCATATTTGCGGGTGGGTTCTTCTACGTTGCGACGAGGAGTTAACGATGGGAGGCGGCTCATGACTCGGAGTCGCCCCGCATCGCCATCTTTATGACACCCTTGAGAAGTTGTAACCATGATGCTTGCGCCATTCCGGAGAAACCGAGATACCGCTCCATCCACGGTCGCTACTCGTTCGATACTCTTCGAGCCCACGCTCTTTGAGTCGGTATCCGAGCTGTCGTTTAGACGATGGTTTTTCACCATTCGCCTGACACCAAATCTCGTACTCTCTAAATAATTGGTCTTTTGTGACCCTTAGATCGTCGCCTTCGACACAAACATCGGTGAGAAAGTTGCCGAGAATGTCCATCTCGCTCCGGTAGTCATCAGTTGCCATTTTGATTGACAGCGGAACTCGTAAACCATTTGCTTGCCAAGCCAAGCATCCCTTGACCATCCAGTTCAGGATGCCTGGCGCTTCTAACTCCAGTTTTGCTCCCAGTTTCTTGTCTTGTTCATCATCAGGAATGGCTACGAGGAAGGGAATCAATCGGATACGACGCCATATGCCGTGGTCGACTCCACTGATCAATGGCTTGTGGTTCGTCGAAAGCCATATCTTGCAGGCCGGTACAAACTCGAAGAACTCCTTATGGAGGAAGCGAGCAGATACCCTGTCGCCTCCCGTTATCGATTTGACGATTGCTTCGTTCAATCGGGATCGATCTTCCGGCTCGGTCACCATCACATACCGGACTCCCGCTAAGCGTGCGAGGTCATTGGGAATCCCGTCACGTCGATCCACCAGAAGTGAGGTCGGAGCTTGCCAACCATGCGGGCCAAGAACATGTGCGATGGCATTGACGAACGTGGTCTTGCCGTTGGCTCCCCCGCCGTACAAGAAGAAGACGCATTGTTCCTTGTTGAGTCCGGTCAGTGAATAACCAGCCGCCGTTTGAAGATAGGTGACAACTTCGTCGTCCGGCATGATCTTGCGAAGAAACGTATCGAAGTTCGGACAAGTTGCACTTGGGTCGTACTCCACATGCAGTTGCTTGGTGATGAGATGAGTCCGATCAAACGGAAGCAACTGTCCCGTGCGAAGGTCAATGGTTCCGTTCTTTGCCGTTACGAGCCACGGGTCGTTATCTAGGTCATCAACGGAGACAGGAACACCGAACTGCTTTTGGGCAACTTGGATCATTGCGCCGAGGTGATTCTTTGATTCTGATGCCTTTGCCCACTTGACGATGTCGTCATTGCCCCAAGGGTTCATCGACTCTTGGTAGATCGTGCGGACGACCTTTCGAGCCAGTCGGTCAATCTCACCATTGAGGTCTACTCGCCAAACGCACCCGTCCCATATCAGCCAACGCTCTGAATTGGTATTGAAGCGAAGGTTTTCGCCGTACTGGTCGATTAATCGCTCAGCGTTTCCGAGGTCGGTGAGAGGACGAGGAGACGGCTTCTTCGCTGCCCCGACTCTTGCTGAGTTGAGCGTCTTCTGAATTTCGTTCGTCAGAAGTCCTGACGCAAGAGCCGCATCTTCTAATAGTTCGGTGATCACTTCTGCTTCATGCTCATCAGCTCGTTGCAACACTGCAAAGGCGTTTCTGTTCAGAGTGTCGTTCCTGGTGTGTTCTGGGGCTGACCGCACCCGATCCAGAACATCCGCCAAGGAGTCAGCGTCTAGAGGCACGCCTTTCGGTGGAAGCAATCGTGCACCCTTGGCATCTGTGCTTCGAAGAGGTCGCCGAACCGCATCGAGCAACACCTGAGGTGGTGCGGGGAACGCCGAAGGGGTGCCATTCACCCACGTGTAACGGACTCCGGTCTCATGAATACTCGGCGGTGCAACGACTCCAGAAATGGTTCCACGCCAATCCAAGCCCGGTAAGAATCCAACCGGACTTCCTAAGCCAGTAGCTGCGAAGTAGCAGTGCACACCGCCACTGCCGGTGACCACAGTTGCGAACCGTTGAAACCAATCTGGTCCGAAGAGTTCAAACATCGATTGTTTCCCAATGTCACCATCGACATCGAGGACTTCGAATTGCGACCCCGTTGCAAATCCAACGTTGGCATCGGGTTCACTACTCCACCACTCCAATATCTGGTTGTGGTCCGTCGTGCCGTCGTTGTAACCGTGTTCGCTGATTGGCCTCTTTCCATTGGGTTGGACTGGATAGACACGAATACCGAGGCTTGCGTAAGAGAGCGCCGCCTGACCAAGCTCAGACAGGCAACCATGCTCTCTGCCAGTGGCGAGGTTCAGCTCAATTTCTTCGAAGGGCCTGCTCATTGCGAGACCGCCTCTCGCTTGCACGTACTGAGATAGCGATCTAGATCGTCAAGTTCAAAGCGGAGTTGCTTTCCGACGACGTAGCTCGTGATCTTGCGTTGTGCGGCCAGCATCTTGAGATGGCGATCGGTGGAACGGATTCTCTCCGCAGCTTCCGCAAGAGTGAGAAGAGCGTGAGGCTCGTTCGTTATTGATGTGTTCATTAGTTGTGCTACTTCCTTGGAGCAAGTGTTCGTCTTGATCCGTTGTGGGTTCTTTTGACGTAGGAGGCGTCGTAACCAGAACAAACGCACCCTCCTGTCTTATTGGCGATAGAAGCCGGGGTTTTACACAGAAATTGGCATAAATAAAGGTTCTTGAACTGAACGAAGGAGATGGTGGGAATGATGCTGAGGCCGAGGTTTCCCGACGCTGTGGGCGGCTCCGAGGGGTCCTGGAGGCGGAGCGGCAGAAAGTAGGAGCACTGGGCCGGAAGAGAGTTCTGCACCATTTTTGGCATGGGTGAGAACGCCTCTGCTGTGCTCCAAGACGCAAGACGACGCAGACTCCAATCGAAGAAGCCTGGATCGACCAAACTGTAACGAAACCGTCATTCGTCGTCGCCTCTCACAAATGGCCAGGTCCTAGAGGCGGAAGTCCGACAGTCATGTTATTGCACTAGTAATGGTGAATTACCTGCCCCGCCATACTCCAATGCGACGGGGCTCTGTCTCTGTCAAAGATATTTGCGAGGAAGTGAGCGCTCCCCGCACGAATAGCGAGATTGCGAGGGAGCGGTCGTGTGTAAGACATGCGATCAAGGTTTGGATTGGCACGGCGTGAAAGAGGCTGCGGAGCACTTGGGATGCACCGAACGATTTGTCCGAACGCTCATCGCTAAAAGGCTCGTGTCCAACCACTTCACGGGCCGACGACGCAAATTTCTCAAGGAGGACCTCGACGACTTTCTAGCTACGACTCGTCATGAGCGCACTGCCACAACGTCAGAGCCACTGCGTAGCATTCGACCAACAAGAGGACGGACGAGGAAGAAGAGTTCGAAGGTGGCGAAGCCTAAACGGACACGAACTAGCGACTGGGGTCATGTCCGACCACGAGATAGCGGGAACTATCAGGTCGTTGATAAAGGTGGAAAAGGTAGAGGAACATTCCCAACAGAATCGGAGGCCAACGACTACCTCGCACTTTTACGTGCCGATAAAAAGTATTCACTTGGCCTGATTCGTGAGTCAGAGCATGTGCTCTTCAAGACATACGCAGCGAGGTGGGTTGAAGAGAGAGACATTCGAGAAACGACAAATGACCGATACTCGAACTTGCTCTCCCGACACATCAACCCCGCATTCGGGCAT
>Ga0206995_1083_pt1 | contig 14019 bp, 9 predicted proteins | sample Alteio_BWMinCont_5_FD_153480 | JGI IMG/M metagenome (GOLD analysis project Ga0206995, IMG submission 153480) | Enriched cells from forest soil in Barre Woods Harvard Forest LTER site, Petersham, Massachusetts, United States -... | ecosystem: Environmental > Terrestrial > Soil > Temperate forest >... | reverse complement strand
GGAATACGTAGGAATTTGCCCTTAAGTGGGGGATAACCCGGGGAAACCCGGATTAATACCGCATGATCTCGAAAGAGCAAAGTGGGGGATCGCAAGACCTCACGCTTTTGGAGAAGCCTACGTCGGATTAGCTAGTTGGTGAGGTAATGGCTCACCAAGGCGACGATCCGTAACTGGTCTGAGAGGATGATCAGTCACACCGGAACTGAGACACGGTCCGGACTCCTACGGGAGGCAGCAGTGGGGAATATTGGACAATGGGCGCAAGCCTGATCCAGCAATGCCGCGTGTGTGAAGAAGGCCTTCGGGTTGTAAAGCACTTTAAGTTGGGAAGAAAAAATTTCACCTAATACGTGAAATCTTGACGGTACCGACAGAATAAGCACCGGCTAACTCTGTGCCAGCAGCCGCGGTAATACAGAGGGTGCAAGCGTTAATCGGATTTACTGGGCGTAAAGCGTGCGTAGGCGGTTTGTTAAGTCGATTGTGAAAGCCCTGGGCTCAACCTGGGAATTGCAGTCGATACTGATGGACTAGAGAACGGTAGAGGGAGGCGGAACTCCAGGTGTAGCGGTGAAATGCGTAGATATCTGGAAGAACACCGATGGCGAAGGCAACCTCCTGGGCCTGTTCTGACGCTGAGGCACGAAAGCGTGGGTAGCAAACAGGATTAGATACCCTGGTAGTCCACGCTGTAAACGATGAGAACTTGACGTCGGGTCGCTTAGCGATTCGGTGTCGAAGCTAACGCGCTAAGTTCTCCGCCTGGGGAGTACGGCCGCAAGGTTGAAACTCAAAGGAATTGACGGGGGCCCGCACAAGCGGTGGAGTATGTGGTTTAATTCGATGCAACGCGAAGAACCTTACCTGGTCTTGACATGTCAAGAAGTCTGCAGAGATGCGGATGTGCCTTCGGGAACTTGAACACAGGTGCTGCATGGCTGTCGTCAGCTCGTGTCGTGAGATGTTGGGTTAAGTCCCGCAACGAGCGCAACCCTTGCCCTTAGTTGCCATCATTCAGTTGGGCACTCTAAGGGGACCGCCGGTGACAAACCGGAGGAAGGTGGGGATGACGTCAAGTCATCATGGCCCTTATGACCAGGGCTACACACGTACTACAATGGTCGGTACAGAGGGTTGCCAACCCGCGAGGGGGAGCTAATCCCAGAAAGCCGATCGTAGTCCGGATCGGAGTCTGCAACTCGACTCCGTGAAGTCGGAATCGCTAGTAATCGCGGATCAGCACTTGTCGCGGTGAATACGTTCCCGGGCCTTGTACACACCGCCCGTCACACCATGGGAGTTGGCTGCACCAGAAGCCGGTAGTCTAACCGTAAGGGGGACGCCGTCCACGGTGTGGTCAATGACTGGGGTGAAGTCGTAACAAGGTAGCCGTAGGGGAACCTGCGGCTGGATCACCTCCTTTCGAGAAACGCTTTCAAAGCGCCTCGGGAGCATCCACACAAGTCACTTGCTTGAACTAATAGAGATGCCGTATTCCGGTACTCTGACCGCGCGTTAGGGTCTGTAGCTCAGGTGGTTAGAGCGCACCCCTGATAAGGGTGAGGTCGGAAGTTCGAGTCTTCCCAGACCCACCATTCGGGGGTCCCTCAGACGCCCGGTCAATCAGACGCCATTGAAGTCAGTCATGGGCCTCCGGGGCCATAGCTCAATTGGGAGAGCGCCTGCTTTGCAAGCAGGAGGTCGTCGGTTCGATCCCGTCTGGCTCCACCATCAAATACGCGCAAGGTTCAAACCAGCATTTTCGCAAGAGAATGTTACTTTGAACCCTCTATGGGTCTGTTCTTTAACAATTCGGGTTGTAGTTAAACACTGTAAAGCACAAAGCGTTACAACTTCTTACTGAAATTGTAGTTCTCATTGCCTATAGGTGCTTAACGGCGAAAAAATTGTTGTAGTAGTTATGGTCTTTAAACCATGACTTCTGGTGTTCAATCAATTTAACGAGAGAATGCTTGAGGTTATATGGTCAAGCGACCAAGCGCATCTGGTGGATGCCTTGGCGGCAACAGGCGATGAAAGACGTAGTAGCCTGCGATAAGCCTCGGGGAGCTGGCAAACAAGCTTTGATCCGAGGATTTCTGAATGGGGCAACCCACGGCTTCGGCCGTATCCCGCAAGGGAAGCTAACGCGGAGAACTGAAACATCTAAGTACCCGCAGGAAAAGAAATCAACCGAGATTCCGCTAGTAGTGGCGAGCGAACGCGGAGTAGCCCTTAAGTTTCTTGTGTCTTAGTGGAACGGTCTGGAAAGTCCGGTCATAGCGGGTGATAGCCCCGTACACGAAAAGGCACTTGAGATGAAATCGAGTAAGGCGAGGCACGTGAAACCTTGTCTGAACATGGGGGGACCATCCTCCAAGGCTAAATACTCGTTGCCGACCGATAGTGAACCAGTACCGTGAGGGAAAGGCGAAAAGAACCCCTGTGAGGGGAGTGAAATAGAACCTGAAACCGGATGCGTACAAGCAGTCGAAGCCCGCAAGGGTGACGGCGTACCTTTTGTATAATGGGTCAGCGACTTACTAGTCTGTAGCGAGCCTAACCGTATAGGGAAGGCGCAGGGAAACCGAGTCTGAATAGGGCGATTAGTTGCAGGCTGTAGACCCGAAACCCGTCGATCTATCCATGTCCAGGGTGAAGTTGTGGTAACACACAATGGAGGCCCGAACTCACGCCTGTTGAAAAAGTCGGAGATGAGGTGTGGATAGGAGTGAAAGGCTAATCAAGGCGGGTGATAGCTGGTTCTCCTCGAAAGCTATTGAGGTAGCGCCTCGCGTCTAACTCAGGGGGGTAGAGCACTGTTTCGGCTAGGGGGGACATAAGTCCTTACCAAACCGATGCAAACTCCGAATACCCTGAAGTTCAATCGCGGGAGACACACGGTGGGAGCTAAATTTCATCGTGAAGAGGGAAACAACCCAGACCGCCAGCTAAGGTCCCAAAATTACGGCTAAGTGGTAAACGATGTGGGAAGTCATAGACAGCCAGGATGTTGGCTTAGAAGCAGCCATCATTTAAAGAAAGCGTAATAGCTCACTGGTCGAGTCGGCCCGCGCGGAAGATGTAACGGGGCTAAGCCGTATACCGAAGCTGCGGATGCATAGCAATATGCGTGGTAGAGGAGCGTTCTGTAAGCCTGCGAAGGTGAACCGTAAGGTTTGCTGGAGGTATCAGAAGTGCGAATGCTGACATGAGTAACGACAATGCAGGTGAAAAACCTGCACGCCGTAAGCCCAAGGTTTCCTGCGCAACGATTTTCGGCGCAGGGTAAGTCGGATCCTAAGGCGAGGCCGAAAGGCGTAGTCGATGGCAAACAGGCTAATATTCCTGTACTTCCTTAGCTGCGATGGGGGGACGGAGAAGGTTAGGTCAGCCGGCTGTTGGATGCCGGTTTAAGCGTGTAGGTAGATCCCTTAGGCAAATCCGGGGGGTCAATACCGAGACGTGACGACGAGGTCCTCATGGACCGAAGTGATTAAGACCCCGCTCCCAAGAAAAGCCCCTAAGCTTCAGGCAAAAGGAATCCGTACCCTAAACCGACACAGGTGGGCGAGGAGAGTATCCTAAGGCGTTTGAGAGAACTCGGGAGAAGGAACTCGGCAAATTAGTACCGTAACTTCGGGATAAGGTACGCCCTATGTACGTGTAAGCCTTCGCGGCTGAAGCGGAATAGGGTCGCAGTTAAGAGGGGGTTGCGACTGTTTATCAAAAACACAGCACTCTGCAAACACGAAAGTGGACGTATAGGGTGTGACTCCTGCCCGGTGCTGGAAGGTTAATTGATGGGGTCAGCCGCAAGGCGAAGCTCTTGATCGAAGCCCCAGTAAACGGCGGCCGTAACTATAACGGTCCTAAGGTAGCGAAATTCCTTGTCGGGTAAGTTCCGACCTGCACGAATGGAGTAACGATAGCCCCACTGTCTCCTTCCGAGACTCAGTGAAATTGAAATCGCTGTGACGATGCAGTGTTCCCGCGGCAAGACGGAAAGACCCCGTGAACCTTCACTACAACTTTACACTGGATTTTGAGTTTATTTGTGTAGGATAGGTGGGAGGCTTTGAAGTCAGGACGCTAGTTCTGATGGAGCCAACCTTGAAATACCACCCTGATAAACTCGGAGTTCTAACCTCGACCGGTATATCCCGGTCAGGGACATTGTATGGTGGGTAGTTTGACTGGGGCGGTCTCCTCCCAAAGAGTAACGGAGGAGTGCGAAGGTGACCTCAGCGCGGTCGGAAATCGCGCAGTGAGTGCATAGGCATAAGGTCGCTTGACTGCAAGACAAACAAGTCGAGCAGGTACGAAAGTAGGTCTAAGTGATCCGGTGGTTCTGTATGGAAGGGCCATCGCTCAACGGATAAAAGGTACTCCGGGGATAACAGGCTGATACTGCCCAAGAGTCCATATCGACGGCAGTGTTTGGCACCTCGATGTCGGCTCATCACATCCTGGGGCTGTAGCAGGTCCCAAGGGTCTGGCTGTTCGCCAGTTAAAGTGGTACGCGAGCTGGGTTCAGAACGTCGTGAGACAGTTCGGTCCCTATCTGCCGTGGGCGTTCGAGATTTGAGAGGAGTTGACCTTAGTACGAGAGGACCGGGTTGAACGTATCTCTGGTGTTCCGGTTGTCACGCCAGTGGCATCGCCGGGTAGCTAAATACGGACGGGATAACCGCTGAAAGCATCTAAGCGGGAAGCCCACCTCGAGATGAGATCTCGCGCAGATTTAATCTGCCTTAAGAGCCCTTGTAGACCACAAGGTTGATAGGCGCGGTGTGGAAGTGCAGCGATGCACGGAGCTAACGCGTACTAATTGCTCGTGAGGCTTGACCATATAACACTCAAGCATTTTTAGCTGTTAAGTACCTGAGGCTTTGAGAACAAGCTTGGTGCTAGACTTTGTTTGACTACAACCCAATTCGGAGTGACGACCAATCGTTGATTGATCGGCATTCCACACAGTTTGCCTGGCGGCCATAGCGAGTTGGCACCACCGGTTCCCATCCCGAACACCGAAGTGAAACGACTCAGCGCCGATGGTAGTGTAGCGATGACTATGCGAGAGTAGGACACTGCCAGGCTCTAATCACGGAACAACCCCCCGACGTAAGTCGGGGGGTTTTTTCGTTTTAGGGCCGGGAAGTATCCGGTCCCGAAAAGCCCGGGATTTTTCCCTGCGCGAACTCCATCCGCCGCCCGACGGTCTACTCTCCATCTGCACAATGCGGCCCGATCGAGGCCGCACCTGGCTCACGGCCGCTCAGGCCCCGCTTATTGGAGAAACCCCGATGCCCCGCGCACTCACCGGCTTCATCCTGCTGCTTGCCTTGAGTGCCTGTCAGGCTGCGTCTCCGATTCCCGCCGCGCCACAAAGCGCCCCAGTCGCATCAGCCCCGGTTGCCCGTTGCCCTGCTGCCACGGACACTCATTGCATCGCCGTTGTTTCCGTCGGCAAACCCGACTCGCCGCTGGCCGATGCCCGCGCAATCACCGAACATGATCTGCTGCACGGCGCACCGCTATTGGCGCTGGATGCACAGTACTTCCCGGAAAAGCCGACCTGGACCCAGGCTCTCCACTACGCCGACTGGAAAGCGCTTGGCATCGACTACGTCATCCTGCAAGGCCCGGCGGATACCGCGCCCGGCCTGCAAACCGTCGGCGCCGAACCCAGCGCCCTGCATCTGCGCATCGCGGACGTGCGGCAGGAGAAGATCATCTGGCTGGGCAACCTGCCGCTGCCGCAATCGGGCGATGTGGCGCTGGCCGCGCATCAATCCTCCGACCTGATCCTGCAGCAGCTCACCGGCGTGCGCGGCCTCGCCGCCACCTCGATCGCCTACGTGGCCGTAGCCCAGCCTGGTCGCAATGCCAGCTACAAACTGATGCTCAGCAACGCCGATGGCGAGGACGAAAAAGTCATCGCCGAATCGCATGATCCCCTGATGTCTCCGACCTGGTCCCCGGATGGAAAGCGCATCGCCTACGGCGGTTACGACAACGGACGCTCGGCGGTTTACGTGCATGATCTGGATAGCGGCAAGACCACTCGCCTGATCAGCGAAAAAGGCATCAACGGTTCGCCCGCCTGGTCGCCGGACGGCAACACCCTGGCCGTCACCCTGTCCTTCGGCCACAACCCCGACATCTACTTCATCGACCTGGCCAGCGGCACCCGCCGCCGTATCACCACCGATCCCGGCATCGAAACCGAAGTGAGCTGGTCGCCGGACGGCAAAAACATTGCCTTCACCTCGGATCGCGGCGGCGTGGCCCGCGTCTACACCATGGCCATCGACGGCAGCTCATTGCGGCAACTGCCGGCATACGGCAAGCAAACCTCCAATCCCAGCTTTTCACCCGACGGCAGATCCATCGCCCTGGTGGTGGACGAGGGCCGCGATTCCAGGATCGGCCTGCTGCACCTTGATACCGACGCATTCGAATTCGTCAGCGCCGGCCCGCGCGATGAGAAGCCCAGCTTCGCGCCCAACGGCGCCATGCTGATCTTCGCCGCCGAAGACGCTCGCCGCGGCCAGCTCAAGATCCGCGCCCTCGGCGGATACCTGCGGCAACTGCATCCCGAGGAAGATGTGCGAGAACCGGCCTGGTCGCCGTATCGAAATTGAGCAACGCCAGTAGCGTGCGCAACGACGGGCATTTGTCATTCTGAGCGCAGCGACGAATCTGGCCCGTACACGGACGGAGATTCGCTACCGTCAAAATGAGATCGAGCCCCAACAGTAGGGCGGCCCCGACACGGTGCTTGCGAAGCAATGGGTGCGGGAGGGGCCGCAGACGCCCGCGTTTGATACTGTGAGTCGGGGCCCTTCCGCCCGCTCCCGCACCCACCCTTCGGGGCACCGTGTCGCGGGCGGCCTGTGGCCGCCGGCTGTTTCATTCAATACGCGGCAAAGCGGCGGGCACGGCCCGCCCTACGATCAAACAACCTTCATCACCTCACCCAAGAGCCGCAGCGATTTCGCCGAGGTAAGCAGTCACCTTCGGGTGTTCCACCTCAAAGCGCCGGATCGCGTCGGAAATGTTCGCCACCACGGTTCCGCGCCGCCGTGCATCGCCGGCCCCGGCAACATGGCTCTCGATCTCCGTCAGCAGTTGCTCGATATGCTGCCGCGTCGCCGCGTCGCCGGACTCCAGATGCTGGAGCTCGCTGCGCAGGCGATCAAGCGAAGTTTGCAGTTTGCTCATGGCGTCTTCTCCGAGGCTGTCGATCCGCTGCTGCCTCCATGGATCTTACGCCCGCGAAGAGCTTCCCGCGCGCGGGCGCTTCTGCGGCCCGCGCCTGCGTTCGGGCAGGGCCGCGCGCACCGCCGCACTCGCCGCCGCGCCGGCGATCTTCACCGGCTCGGTGCTGCGCAGCGCACGGCTCAGCACAAAAGCGCCCTCCAGCGCGGCAATCATGTAGATCGCCAGCTCCCGCGCCTTGCGCGTGGAGATGCCCGCCTCGCGGAAGCGCTGCGCCGCCCTGCCGATCCAGCTTTCGAATACTTCCGCCGTCGCCTCGCGCAGCGGCTCGCTGGTGCTCGCCACTTCCAACGCAATGGTGGCGATGGGGCAGGCGTCGGCATAATCGCTCTGGCGCAGCGTTTCCGCCGCACCGTTGAAGAAGTTGCTCACCGCCGTCACCACATCCGGCGCCGGCGTGAAGATCAGGTCGATCAATTGCAGATACATCGCCCCCGAGCGCCGGATCACCTCCGCGCCAAGCTGCTCCTTGCCCCCGGGGAAGAAATGATAGAGCGAGGCAAACGGTGCACTGGCCGCCTCCACGATCTGCTTCACCCCGGTGCCGGCATAGCCCTGGCGGCGGAAGAATTCGCCGCCGGAATCGAGGATGCGGTCTCTGGTGCCGGTCATAAGGGATTTCGCCATGCGCTTGCGGGTAGGGTCCAGTATAGCTAAGCTGTTACTAGAGTGATCTATCTAATCGCAACACGGCACTGCCGCGGTGGAGATGCGTCGATGAAACTCGCCCGTATTTCGCTCTATGCAGTCGCCGTCGGCTTTCTCGGCCTGGGCCTGCAATTCATGCTGCTGCCTGGCGCCATCACCACCCAGATTGGCATTGTCCTGCCCACACCTGTGGCCGTGATGGAGATTCGCGGCGTCTATGGCGGCTTCTTCTTTGGCACCGGCCTGTTCTTCCTGCTGTTCGCGCGCCGCGATGTCTGGCTGCGCCCCGGCCTCGTCGCCCAGGCTTCGATCATGGGCGCCCTGGTGGTCGGGCGCACCGTTGGCCTGATTCTCGACGGCCGCCCCAATGCCCTGATCGCGGCCCTGCTGGTGGTTGAGTTCGTGGCCACCATCGTCGCCCTGGTCGGACTGAAACAGCTCGATGGAGCCGCGAGCGCCGCATAACGCATGCGATAGCAGGGCGGCCTGTGGCCGCCGACGTGCCGCTCAAGACCGGCGGCCACAGGCCGCCCTACACATGTGCCGCCTTTAGTGCCGCTCCTGCTCCCGCGCCCCTTCCACGGGCACCGTCACCCAGCGCGCCAGCGCAAAGCACCCCGCCATCACCAGATAGGCAATCGCCCAGGGCCAGGCCGGCCGCAACCAGAGCACCGTATCTGCCGGCGTCCACTGGTAGGAATGCAGCAGCCCCAGCGCCGACAGTGCCGCCGCGGCAACACACCAGATCGCCGCGCGCATGAACTGCCGCTCGATCACCGCCACCGTCATCGCCGACAAAATCATCGCGCTGAGTATGAAGCCCTGCTCCAGCCGCAGCGCGCCATCAATCCAGATATCCGAGTGGCCAAATGATTGGATCAGATCCACCGAGAACGGCGTGCCGCCCGGTATGCCCGTGCCCGCCGCGTGCAAGCCCGCCTTGGCCATGAACGCGCTCCAGCCGGCGAGGCCTGGCAGCAAGCCCATCACCACCGCCGGCGCATGCGAGCGCGGCACCGCCTGGAACGCCTGCGCCGCGATCACGATGCCGATCCACAGCACGATCGCCATGCCCGCCTCGATCGGCACCGCCCAGGCGATCAGCGACAGCGTGCCGGTGAAGCAGATCAGGCTCATGAACACGCCGTTGTAGATCGAGTAGCCGGCGCGCGCGCCCATCGCCTTCCAGCCCGGATGGCCGATATACAGCGTCGTCGGAAAGCAGGAACCGAACAGCGCCGCACCCACGCAGCCCAGCCCGTTCACCGCCAGCGAACTGCGCGTCGAGTAACTGTCGCCGGCCGCCTGCGCCGACTCGATGTTCTGCATCGAGCCGATCACGTTGAACAACCCCATCGGCAGAATCACCGAGAGATAAGTCAGCCAGTAGCCGCTGCCCAGAGCCGTCAGCAGCTCGCCCAATACCGGCACCGGCAAATGCAGACTCACACTCCCCGGCGAACCGGACGGCGCCAGCCCCGTGGCCCAGGCGAAAGCGGTACCCAGCGCTACCGCCACCAATCCGCCCGGCAGCCCAAAGCGAAACCGCACCCGCCCGAAGTACACCAGCAGAATGATCGCCAGCGTCCCCAGCCCGATGATCGGCTGCGCATAAGTGCGCAGCAGAAAGCCCAGCGCGATGAAGGTCATGGCGATGCCCGCCAGCGTCGACAGCAGCGCCGCGCGCGGCGTGGCCTTGCGGATACGCTCCGCCACCAGGCTGCCCAGCAGCTCGATCACCCCCGCGCCGAAGCAGGCCACCAGCCCCGCATGCCAGGCCGTGCGCGCCGGGTCCGCATCACCCGCCGCCTGCGCCGCCAGCTTCGCCGGCAGCATCACCAGAAACACGTAAGCGAACAGCGACACTGTATTGATGCCATAGGGCAGGGCGCACACATCGGTCCGCTGCTCGCGCCGCGCCAGCTGCCGCGCCTGCCAGGCATAAAACAGATTGCCGATCAGCAAGGACACCGCCGCCCCCGGCAGCACCCGCCCGAACACCAGCTCCGCCGGAAAACCCAGCACGCCCAGACACAGCGAGCTGAGCACCAGCAACTGCACCAGGTTATCCAGCGCCAGACCAAAGAAGCCGTCGATATCGCCGCGTACGAACCAGCGCATGCCTGCACCTTTGTTGAAACTTCCGCTAATGGTGAATCTGGATTGCCAATACCAAAACAGATGGAAATCGAAACAGGCTGTCATCAAGCGCGTTCCCCTCTCCCACTTGTGGGAGAGGGGTTAGGGGAGAGGGGCCGTTTGATTGGCGGGACGGCCCTCTCCCGGCCCTTCGGGCCACCCTCTCCCGCAAGCGGGAGAGGGGACAAGTGCGCTCCTGGCCTTCAGAAACCACGATGCAGCTTCCGCGCCATCACAGGCGCATCGCGCTCAAGGCCCAGGCGCCGCCGAATAAAAGTAATACGCCGCCTTATAAGCCACCCGCACCTCCGCATCCACATGCCCCGCATCGCAGCCCTCCGCCGGTGCCTTGCCCGCCACCGTATACAGGCGCTGCACATAACGCACCGAACTGAAGATCCCGCTGCCGGAATTCGACTTCGCCGCGAGCAGCAGCCAGGGAATGGCCGCCGGGTCCGGCCCCTGGTCGCGCGCCTTCACCTCACCCACCACCTTGCTGCCATCAATCGCCTCCCAACTCGGCCCCGCGTAGTGCTTGCCGACCGCGTTGCCCATGTCGTCGGTCAGGCTGGCCTCCGGCGCCTTCAGCGCCCACTCAAACCGCGTCGCATCATCCTTGGCCGCCCGGCACTGGTAAATCTGCACCCCACTGGCCTGGGTCTTCAGCGTCAGCGTCTGTCCGTCCGGCACTTTCAGCGCGTCCGGGATTGCGGCAGGCGGTGCCACGGTGAAATCGGCACAGCCTGTCAGCCAGGCCGCCATCGAGATACCTGCCACCGCGAGGAAATGGATTTGCTTCATGATGAACGCTCTCCTTGGTTCATGAAATCGCGTCATACCGGAAATAAGGCTTGGCCTTTGGCCCATTGTGTCCGCTTTTGCGGACATTTTGTCGGTGCCCCCAGGCTCCCGAGTGAGTACCGTATCGGAAGTGGCCGGATACAGCCTCCACCTCCGCAGTGACAAATAAAGGACAGTCCATGAGCGGGCAAACACATACCGACAAGCGCGTGCAATTCGATTTCGAGATCGACTTCTCCAACGGCGGCGGCATCCAGGGCCAGGGCTTCCGCCTCGATATCGAAGGCGCCGACATTGCCGATGCCGAGCTGGCCGACTTCATCGTGCGCGATCTGCGCCTGCTGATGGTGGCCGAGATCCGCATCCTCAACAAGCGCATCATCAGCGAGCGCCACAAGCGCGGTCCCGCCGCGTCAGCGCAGCCCGGCGCCGGTCCGCAACGCTTCGTCGACCTCAGCCACACCATCGAGCACGGCATGATCACCTACAAGGGCCTGCCCGCCCCGCTGATCTGCGACCACCTCAGCCGCGAGCAGTCCCGCGCCCTCTATGCGCCAGGCACCGAGTTCGCCATCGGCAAGATCGAAATGGTCTCCAACACCGGCACCTATCTGGATAGCCCTTACCACCGTTACGCTGACGGCAAGGACCTGTCCCAACTCGATCTCGACACGCTGGCTGAAATGGAAGGCGTGGTCGTGCGCCTCACCGGCATGAGCGGCCGCGTCATCTCCCAGAGCGCCCTCGCCGCCACCGAGGTGCGCGGCAAGGCCGTGCTGGTCCACACCGGCTGGGACGCCCACTGGCGCACCGACCAATACTTCGAAAACCACCCGTTCCTCACCAGGGACGCCGCCCTCTGGCTGCGCGACCACGGCGCCCGCCTCGTCGGCATCGACTCCCTCAACATCGACGACACCAGCGATGGCCACCGCCCCGTGCATACCACCCTGCTCGGCGCCGGCATCCCCATCGTCGAGCACTTGCGCGGCCTGGAGCAGCTGCCCATCACCGGCTTCCGCTTCTCCGCCGTCCCGGTCAAGGTCAAAGGCATGGGCACCTTCCCGGTCCGCGCCTACGCCACGCTGGCGGATTGATCGCGCCGCCCACAGCAGGGCGAGCCGTACCCGCCACGCTTTTTACGGAACCCGCGCACAAAGGCATACTCGGCCACCAGGATCGCCACACGCGATCCAAAAAAAGGAAGGCCGCATGAACGCCCAGCCCAATGCCCCGGTCGAGCCACGCAAGGTAGACGCCGGCCGCGGCTGGAGCTGGATCGCCGAAGCCTTTCAAATGTTCAAGCAGGCGCCCGGCACCTGGATCGCCATACTCCTCGTTTACCTGGTGATCATGGTCGCCGCCACCGCGGTGCCCGGCGCTTCCCTGCTGCTCAATCTGTTCAACCCGGTGTTCAGCGCCGGAATGATCCTCGCCTGCAGCAGCCAGGCCGCCGGCAAGGGCGTCAAGATCGATCACCTGTTCGCGGCCTTCAAGGGCGGGCAGATGGGGCAACTGGTGCTGCTGGCCTTGCTCTACATGGTTGCACTGATCGCGATCATGCTGGTGGGCGTGCTGATCGCGCTGCTCGGCTTCGGCCTCTCTCCGACCCATCTCGCTTCTTCCGGCGTTCCGGACCAATATGTCCTGCCGCTGTTGCTGGTGTTCCTGATCCTGGTGGCCCTGTTCATCCCGGTGGCGATGGGCATGTGGCTGGCGCCCGCCCTGATCGCCTTGCGCGGGCTGGGGCCCGTCGACGCCTTCAAGCTCAGCTTCCGCGCCTGCCTGATCAACTTCGTGCCCCTGCTGCTCTACGGCATCTTCGGCTTGCTGATCGCCATCGTCGCCACCATCCCGCTGGCCCTGGGCTGGCTGGTGGCGGCCCCGGTATTCATCATCTCGGTCTATACCGCCTATCGCGACATGTTCCCGCCGCCGCCGCCGGACTTCAACGCGCAGCCCGACTTCAACGCCACCCAGCCCATCCCGGTGCCGCCCCCGCTCGTCTGATCCGCCCCAACGCCAAACAGTAGGGCGGGCCGTGCCCGCCGGCTTTTCTTGAGAGCCTGGAATTTTCAGGAAAGGACAGGGAAGAGTGCCGTAGGGCGGATTAGCGAAGCGTAATCCGCCTTCCGCGTTCACACTCAGATCAAGCGGCGCAAGCTAAGTAGCGCGCCCCTGTCATCCTTAGCGCCGCGAAGGATCCGGCCGCAAACCCGCCTACAAAACCGCGCCTGCTTCCCGCACCGAATGCCGCTTCAAAAACCCGCTGATCGCCGCATTGAACACATCGTTCCGATCCCCCGCCACCATATGCCCCGCACCCGCTACATCCACCACCTCGCAGCCGGGAATCGTCCGCTGTAACTCCGCCGCCGCTTCCGCCGTCACGATGTCGCTCATCGCCCCGCGCACCAGCAGCGTCGGCAGCCGTATCCGCGCCGTCGCCGCATCCATCCGCGCCTGGTAATCCTGCGGATTCAGCCGGTGCGCCGGCGCCAGAAATTTCGGGTCCCAGTGCCAGTAAAAACGCCCGTCCGCGCGCTGGCGCAAATTCTTCATCAGCCCCGAGTGATCGCGTGCACGCGGACGATGCGGGTTATAGGCGGTGACGGCGTCCGCCGCTTCCTCCAGGCTGGCAAACCCCTGCGGATTCGCTCCCATGAAGCGCACGATATTGCTCACCCCCACCGGATCCGGCCGCGGCACCATGTCCACCAGCACCAGCGCGCTCGCAATCGGCGTCTCGCTCTCCCCAATCGTCAGCAAGGCCGTGCCCCCGCCCAGCGAAGCCCCGATCAACGCCGGCCGCTGCGTCAGCGTGCCGATGATCGCCCGCAGATCCGCCGAGAAAGCATCCAGCCGGTAATTCCCGTCCTCCGCCCAGCCGCTATCCCCATGCCCCCGCGCATCCGGGCAGATCACGTGATACCCCTCCGCAATCAGTTCCCGCGCCGCGCGCCCCCAGGCATGCCGCGTCTGCCCACCCCCATGCATCAAAATCACCGGCGGCCGCGACGGTTCTCCGCCCACGTCCGCCGCCAGGCTCACGCCGCCAAATCCCGCATAGTGCCGCAGCTGCATGAGCAGGCCTCTAAAAGATCACATCATCCCGCCGAAGCATCGTAGGGCGGCCTGTGGCCG
>Ga0206995_1032_pt1 | contig 15318 bp, 17 predicted proteins | sample Alteio_BWMinCont_5_FD_153480 | JGI IMG/M metagenome (GOLD analysis project Ga0206995, IMG submission 153480) | Enriched cells from forest soil in Barre Woods Harvard Forest LTER site, Petersham, Massachusetts, United States -... | ecosystem: Environmental > Terrestrial > Soil > Temperate forest >... | reverse complement strand
TGTAGCCCAAAAAGCCCTGCGTCATTTGCTCATCGAGCGTCAGAGTATTGTCCGCAGTGTACCGGCTGACGGGTTGTGGTATAATATGCGCCGCCTTAAGGAAACTCCTGATATCCTGGAAGTTCAAATTAAAGACCAGCAGAATAAGGCAGTTTGTGATTTAAAAATAAAGGTCAGTGAATAATATGGACATCACTTCCGCCTGGGAAAAAGCTTTGCAGGAAACAAATATCGTCCGCTCCAGGGTGATCGGACTGCAGACCTTCGGCGAAACTCAAGTGCCCTATATCCTTTTATCTCCCTCTACGATCAATGAAGGTGATACCGTGGTGCGCACCGGGGAGGTGCTGGTCCATCGCCCGTCCTTGATCTTACCGCCCAATGTCCCTCAACTTGAAGGTTTTAATTTTGAGGACGAAAATTTTTTTAAAGAAAATACCATGATCAATTTCCTGATGGTCAGGGGGATCACCCTGCCTTCCATGAAATACGATAATAAAATTTTCTCTTTGAACGTTTTTGAAGGTAAAATAGATGACGCCATCGGGGTCTACGGCAACCGCCTGCAAAGGGAAGAAAATACTTCCGCGGGCCTCATCTGCGGGCCTGACCAGGTCTGGCAGCTTTCATTATTGATCTTTATTTGTTCCCAGATCGCTAAAAACTCATCCACGGACGTCCGCCGTCTTTTGGATGAGTACCACAAGAAAAAAGAATGAGCTTAGCATGATGCATGACAATGAATACCTTAATCTGGAAATGCTGACCCTGCAGAAGCTCGTTGGCAGAATGAGCCTGATGTTAGCTGACCTTGAACGCGAAGAGCTTGTCAAAACAGCCCTGGAAGGAGTGGCCTTCCTTTCCGACGATGGAAAAGACAATTTTATTAAAAAGTTCCTGTCTTACGGCATCATTGAAGACCTGCTTTATAACATGGATGTTGAGGACATCATCATCAATGCGCTCAAGCCCATTTATATCCATCACGCCCAAAAAGGTTTTATCGCCACGGACAAACGCTTTCAAAACCAAAAAGAACTTAATAATTTCATCCAAAAACTCTTGGTCTTTGCCGGCAGGAAAGATTATCACAAGATCGCGAATTTGGAATTGGCCAATTTGGCCGGACGGGTGAACATCATTGATTCTCCGCTAGGGACACAGCTGACCATCACCAAGGCCAAGATGGACCCTTTAAGCATCGTTGATCTTATCCGCCGCGGAAGCATGAGTTATGAGGCTGCCGGCCAATTATGGCTTTATCTGGAAGGGCTTTCGATCAGGCCTGCCAACATCATCATCTCCGGAGGCCCGGGCACCGGCAAGACGACACTTCTTAATGCCTTGTTGAGTTTCATCCCTGAAAAAGACCGTTTGGTCGTCATCGAAGACACCCTGGAATTAAATACTTTTATGGAAGACGGCTGCTCCCGCCTGGAAACAGATGATGAACTGGACCTTTCGGCCCTGGTCAAAAACAGCCTCCGCATGCGCCCGGAGCGTATCATTGTGGGGGAAGTCCGGGGGAGCGAGGCCCAGGACATGATCACCGCGGTCAATATCGGCAAATACTGCATGGGCACCATGCACGCCTTAAGCGCCCGTGAGACCATCACCCGGCTGCGCAATGAGCCCATGAATGTCCCTGACGCGCTGATCAATTTGATCGATGTGTTCATTATCCTTAAACGTTATCATGTGAAAGGCAAATTGTACCGGGTGATAGACGAAGTTTCTGAAACCAGCGGCATGGAAGCCAGCAAGGTGCTCTTGTCCCATGTTTTTAAATATAATTATGACCAAAACCATGTCGCGGCCGTGTCACCCAGCACTGTTTACCGTGACCGGCTGGCCCAGGAAGCAGGCCTCACACCGCGCGATATTATCAATGAAACATGGCTCCGTGCGGCCGTGCTTAAAACTTTAGATAATAAAAATATCCAAACGATCAAAGAAGTCACCACTTTTTGCCGCTATTACGCTTTAAATCCCAAAGAAGCCATGGCCAAGATCGGCCTCGACCGCGAAAAGATGTTAAAAGATCTAAGCAAGTAATTCCACAATCCTCCTTTACAGCTTGCGGGAAGTCTGGTATAAAAAGGGTTCTGTAAAAGGCCCTATTTCAAAAGGTTTGTTCATGCGCCTGTAGCTCAACTGGATAGAGCGTTAGTCTACGGAACTAAAGGTTGTAGGTTCGAGCCCTACCAGGCGCGTTTTTATTATGAAAACCAATCCGCCACCATCTGATTCTTTCACGGTCATTTCCGGTTTGGCGCATGAGCTGGACTCGCCTTTACGGTCCATCCTGACGCGCACCCAAAAGCTCATCAGGGATTATAAAGACCGTGATTTCGAGTTCATTTCCTATAAAGATTTCAAGGTCATCATTTCCACCCTGGAACAATTGGAACGCCAGCTTCAACATTGTTCGCAGACGACCAGCCGCATGCTCTATGTAGGCAAACGCCATGCCCGCCTGGAAGAAAACAGGTGCCAGATCAATGATGTCATTAAAAGCGTCTCAGCCGGCCTGACCCAGCAATTAAAGTCCACCCGCACCAAGGTAGTTTCACGGTTAGCCAGGCAATTGCCCTTGGTCGGTATAGGCCCAATCGAATGCCATCAGATCATCCATAATGTGATCATCAACGCCATCCAGGCCATGCCTGGCGGCGGTGTTATTAAGGTAAGGACTTTCCTGGATAAAACAGGCGGGATTATCGGTATTGATGTCACCGATGAAGGGGTGGGGATCACGCCGGAACATCTCTCCAAGGTCTTTGAACCGTTTTTTACGACCAAGGAACGCGGCATTGATAAAAGTGCCGGCCTCGGGCTTTCCATTATTTATTCGATCATCAATGCCGTTGGCGGGTCTGTCCATATTAAAAGTTCCCTGCGCCATGGCACTACTGTCCAAATTTCCCTTCCGGTGTATAAATCCAAATAAATATGCCTAATGCTGATGAAATTTTTATGAGAGAAGCCATCCGTCAGGCCAGGATGGCGGCCGAGGCGGATGAAGTGCCGGTGGGTGCGGTGATCGTCTTTGAGCGCAAGATCATCGCCCGTGCGCATAATCAAATAGAAACATTAAAAGACCCAACGGCCCATGCCGAGATGATCGCCATCACCCAGGCGACGCATTATCTTGATCGTAAGTGGTTGCAGGAATGCACCCTCTATGTTACAATCGAGCCTTGTTCCATGTGCGTCGGGGCATTGGTTTTGGCACGCATCAAACAGGTCTGTTTTGGCGCCCAAGAGCCCAAAACCGGGGCCTGCGGTTCGGTCATCAATATTGCCAATCATCGATCATTGAACCACCGCATGGATGTGACCGGCGGTATCCTGGCCGATGAATGCTCGTTGCTGGTCAAAGAATTTTTTCAGAAGAAACGGAGAGGTGGCAGAGTGGCCGATTGCAAGTGACTGCTAATCACTTGACCGGGAAACTGGTCCCAGGGTTCGAATCCCTGCCTCTCCGCCATTTTAAATCCGCAGCATCTGATCCACAAAAACCCTCTAACGGTTAATTTGACGCCTTTTGCAAACTGTGTTAGAATTACCGTTCTTATGTCTAAATATAATAATATTATAAGGCGTTTTAAAGACAAACGTCTCCTGGTCATTGGCGACCTGGTGCTTGACCAGTATATCAAAGGAAGCGTATCGCGCATCTCCCCGGAGGCGCCTGTGCCCATTGTGCTTCAGGAGGAGTCCTTTTATACACTGGGCGGTGCCGCTAATGTGGCCAATAATTTGAGCAGCCTGGGGGCTGATGTCACCCTGGTCGGTAAGATCGGCGATGATATCGAAGGCGGCATTCTCAAACGTGAGCTCCATAAACGCCGTATCCATACTCATGGGCTTTTTGTAGACAGTAACATTGATACTATTTTTAAAACGCGCATCATTGCCCAGCACCAGCAGATCGTGCGTTTAGACAGGGAAAAACCAAACAGGACAGGCCTGGACCTTGTTAAAGAAGGCAAGGTCCTGCCGTTTCTCCGTCGTCATATAAAAGATTTTCAGGCCGTCATCATTTCCGACTACGGTAAGGGATTGATAGATACACGGCTTTTAGCCCAGGTGCATGAAGCCGCCCTTCCTTGCCAATTACCGGTGGTGGTTGACCCCAAATTAGAAGACCTGCGTGAATATGGCCAGGTCAGCTGCATCACCCCTAATAAAAAAGAAGCTGAAGCGGCATTAAAGACCATTTCGCAAGAGGCCCGCAAGGCCTTTGGGATACGTTCAACAAATCTTGACAGTAAAGAGGAGATCGAAGCTAATGGGACCGGGCTTTTGAATTATTTAGGCATTGGATCTTTGTTGATCACCTTGGGCGAACACGGCATGTATCTTTTTGAGCATAATAAAAAACCTTTTCCTATACCGACGATGGCGCGCCAGGTTTTTGATGTTTCCGGGGCCGGGGACACGGTCATTTCCGTATTTGCTTTATGCCTGGCCGCGGGTGCCGATAAATCTCAAGCAGCCCAGATCGCCAATTACGCGGCCGGGATCGTGATCGGAAAAATGGGGGCAGTGGCCGTTGAGCTGGATGAATTAAAACAAACGATCGGAACAGTTTAAATGAAAACCATCGGGGTCATTCCCGCGCGCTTTGGTTCCACCCGTTTTCCGGGCAAGCCGCTGGCCGCCATCGACGGTAAACCAATGCTCCAGCATGTATGGGAAAAAGCTTCCCAATGTAAGGAGCTCAACGAAGTGCTGATCGCCTGCGACCATGAGGAAATTTTTAAGGCAGCCCAAAATTTTAAAGCGCGGGTGGTCATGACAGATCCCAGGCTCCTTTCAGGCTCTGACCGCATTGCCGAGGCGGTCAAGGATTTAAAAGTGGATATCGTGGTCAATGTCCAGGGGGATGAACCTTTTATTGACTCACGGACCATTGACGCGCTGACCGTTCTTTTAAAGCAGGATGCCGATATCTTGATGGGTACAGTGATCAAAGAGATCACCAATGATGCGGACTTTTTAAACCCGAACGTGGTCAAATGTGTGATGGATGATCAAGGGTATGCCATGTATTTTTCCAGGTCACCCATCCCTCATCATCGCAACAAAAATGCTTCCTCGTTTCCAAGGAATTATAAACATTTGGGCCTTTACGCGTACCGTAAAGATTTTTTGTCAGAGTTTACGGGTTGGCCTAAAGGGACCCTGGAGTCTGTCGAGGAACTCGAGCAGTTGCGGGCGCTGGAACATGGCGTAAAAATAAAAACAACAATAACTACTTATGAATCAATTGCGGTGGACACACCGCAAGATCTACAGAAAGCAATAGAATGGTACGACAAGTTAAAATTAATGACAAAGTGATCTTTGGCGGCAATAGGCCTTTGGTGCTGATCGCCGGCCCCTGTGTCATCGAATCTCCTTCAAGCACCTTGAAGATCGCCGAAGCCATTAAAAAGATCACGTCAAAACTGCGCATTCCTTTTGTTTTTAAGGCGAGCTTTGATAAAGCCAATCGCACTTCGATCAATTCTTTCCGGGGGCCTGGGCTTTATGAAGGGCTTAAAGTCCTTTCTCAAGTCAAATCAAAGCTTGGAATACCTATCTTGTCCGACGTGCATGATGTCAATCAAGCACAGATGGCCGGTGAAATTTTAGATATTATCCAAATCCCGGCTTTTTTATGCCGCCAAACAGACCTGGTCGTTGCCGCAGCCAAGACAGGAAAAGCAGTGAATGTGAAAAAAGGCCAGTTCATGGCGCCCTGGGACATCAATGTTCCAGCGCCCGCAACTGCTCGAGTTCCTCGACAGACTCCAGGGTCCCTTTAGGCCAACCCGTAAACTCTGACAAAAAATGCAGGAGGCGGGCAATAATAACTTACTTTTAACCGAGCGGGGCGTGTCTTTTGGTTATAATAACCTGGTTTCTGATTTTAGGAGCTTGCCTATCATGCGCTCTTCGGGGTATCCGGTCATTTTTGATGCCACCCACAGCGTTCAGAAACCAGGTGGTTTAGGGTCATCTTCCGGCGGGGAAAGCCAATATATACCGCTTTTAGCCCGTTGTGCTGTCGCAGCCGGGGTTGATGCCATCTTTTTGGAAACACACCCAAATCCAGGCCGCGCCCTTTCTGACGGGCCTAACAGTTTGCCTTTAAAAAATTTGGAAAAATTACTTAAGAGTTTAATCGCCATCGACCGCATCACGGATAAAAATGCTTAAACGCGCTAAAGAAGTCCTCACCATAGAAGCCCGGGCCATCAATCAAATGATGCGCCGTTTGGACCGTGATTTTGAAGCTACGGTTGAAATGATCGCCAAATCCAGCGGCCGGGTCATTATTTGCGGCATGGGCAAGTCCGGCATAGTGGCCCGCAAGATCGCAGCCACCTTGTCCTCGACCGGAACGTCCAGCATTTTTCTGCATAGCGCTGAGGCCCTGCACGGTGATCTGGGCCGTGTCACTGCCAAAGATATCGTGGTCATCATCTCCCAAAGCGGTGAAACAGAGGAGACCTTGCGCCTTTTGCCGTTGGTGAGAAAGGTCGGGGTCAAGATCATTGTCATGACAGGCAATCCCAAATCAACCTTGGCCCGCCACGGGGACCTGGTTTTAAATATCAAGGTGGATGCCGAAGGATGTCCTTTGGGATTAGCACCAATGGCCTCAACAACCGTGACCATGGCCTTAGGCGATGCTTTAGCTGCCTGCCTGATAGACCGTAAAAAATTTAAAAAAGAAGATTTCGCCCAGTACCATCCCGGAGGCGCTTTAGGCCGGCAGCTCTTGTTAAAAGTGGAAGACATCATGCGCCGTGAAAGTTCTTTTGCCAGGGTCACGGCCAAAACCAAGGTCAAGGATGTCTTGTGGACGATCACCAGGGCACGCTGCGGATGCGCTTGTGTCGTGGATGGCAAACACAAGCTTTTGGGTATTTTTACTGACGGAGACCTGCGCCGGCACCTGGAAGAGGGGGCTGCTGTCTTAAGCCGGAAGGTGTCTGAGGTGATGACCAAAAATCCCGCTTCTATCGGAAAAGAAAAGCTGGCAGCCCAGGCATTTGACATGTTAAAAAGCAAAAAAATTGATGAGCTGCCGGTCGTTGATAAGGCGGGACGCGTGGTAGGTCTTTTGGACGTGCAGGACCTTCTTAAGGCGGGGCTGGTCTGATGAAGGACGCGTTAAAGAAGATCAAGCTCGTGGCCATGGATGTGGATGGTGTTCTGACTGATGGCCGCATCATCATTGACAGCAATGGTGTGGAAACCAAGAATTTCGACGTGCAGGATGGTTTTGGGATCGTGTTTTTAAAAAAATGCGGGATCAAGACCGTGATCATATCTGCCCGTGAGTCAGGGGTTGTTGCCCATCGCGCCAAAGACCTGAAGATCGACAAGGCCTATGTGGGCGTCTATCCTAAGCTGGGCGCTTATGAAAGCATGTTAAAGGAATTCAACGTGCGTGATGAAGAAGTTTGTTTTATCGGCGATGATGTGGCGGATTTAGGTGTCATGCGCCGCTGCGGGGTCGCGATAGCGGTTGCCAACGCGGTTTTTGAAATCAAACAGATCGCCGATCATGTGACAGTCCGGCGGGGCGGTGCGGGTGCTGTCAGGGAAGCTATTGAATTGATCTTACGAGCACAAGGGACTTGGGGCCCTCAACTTTATGAAAATTAAGATATTTTTTTGTTTGGCGGTCTTTGCCTTATGCACTATAGTGTGCCGCGCCGATGAAACGACTGAATCTTCCCCTTCAGGCCAGCAGCTGCAAGGGTTTAACCTTAACGGTTATAGCAATGCCGGAGAAAAAACCTGGGATGTCAACGGGACCAAGGCGGATATTTCCGACACCAACATTAAAATTACAAATGTGGACGCTAATTTTTATGGCAGTCAGCAGGCCAATTTGACGGCGGACCACGGCGTCATTAACAAGACCAATGGGAACGTGAATTTAAAAGACAATGTGGTGATCACATCCAAGGACCGCGACACTAAAATGACCACGGATAGTTTAGACTGGAACCGTAATAAAGACCTGGTCACGACCCAGGACCCGGTCAAAATTGTGGACCCGCAAGGAGTTGTCACAGGTATAGGGATGTCCGCCCATCCTAATTTAAAAAAAGCACAGATCAATAAGCATGTGAAAGCCAAGATGCACACCCAGCCGCAAGGGGAGCCGGATGACCAGGTCATCACCGTCACATCCGATGGGCCCATGCAAATGAACCAGGCAACGATGTACGCGGTATTCAATATTCACGTGATCGCGGTGGAGGCGTCCACCGGCCGCGAACTGCACTGCGATAAAATGGAAATATGGTTTAACCAGGCCACTAAAAAGATCAAAAAAGCCATCTGTACCGGGCATGTCGTGGCCATTCAGGGGCCTGATATCAGCCATGCGGACAAAATGATCTATGACGGAGAAAGCCAGGTATTGACCATGATCGGCCGGCCTAAAATTCTATTTGTTACCGGCGGCGACAAAGGCAAGGGCATGTTCCAGTCCCTTAATAAATGACGTAAACGAAATGTTTACGTCATCCTGAGCCAACTGGCGAAGGATCTCTAAAAGAATTATAAATATGCGTTTATTAGAAGCCAAAAATCTAGTTAAAGTTTATGGCGGCCGCCGCGTGGTGGATGGCTTGAGCATTACTGTCGGCCGTTCGGAGATCGTGGGGCTTTTAGGCCCTAATGGTGCCGGCAAGACCACCAGTTTTTATATGGTGGTGGGCATTATCAACCCTGAACAAGGCCAGGTGATCTTTGACCAGGACGATATCACTAAAAAACCCATCCATGAGCGCTGCCGCTTAGGGATGGGCTATTTAGCGCAGGAAAGTTCCATATTCCGCAAACTGACCGTTGAACAAAACATCATGGCGGTCCTGGAAACTTTAAATATCAGCCCTTCCGAACGCAAGCGCCGGCTGGAGTCATTGCTTGAAGAATTAAATATCTCCCATTTGGCGCGTGCCAAGGCGTATACGCTTTCCGGCGGGGAGCGCCGCCGTTTGGAGATAACCCGTGCCTTGGTGACCAATCCTTCATTTTTACTTTTGGATGAGCCGTTTTCCGGCATAGACCCTATTGTGGTGGCTGAAGCCCAGGAGATCATCAAGGACCTGAAAAAAAAAGGATTAGGGATCTTATTGACAGATCACAATGTCCGTGAGACGCTGTCTATCACTGACCGGGCCTATCTTGTCGCAGATGGACGTGTCCTTATTTCCGGTTCAGCGCAGGATTTGATCAACGATCCCAAAGCACGTAAAATTTATTTAGGCGAGAAGTTTACAATGTAAAGGAGCAGCATGAAAGTCGAAGTTAAGAAGCTGGATACTTTAAAACGTGAACTGAAATTTGAAGTCCCCCGCGAGAAGGTCACCGCGGCCATGGATGAAGTCTATAATGAGATCGGCAAACATGCCAAGATCAAGGGTTTCCGCCCGGGCAAGGTCCCCCGCCATATTTTAGCCACTTCCCACGGCCAATTGGCCAAAGATGAGACCATTAAGAAGATCATCCCGCAGGCCTATCATGACGGGGTCAACCAGCATCAGTTAAATCCCATTGATATGCCGGAGATCACCGAGGTCAATCTTAAAGACGGTGTATTGACCTTTACAGCGACACTCGATATCCGGCCGGAAGTGGAGATCAAAAAATATAAAGGCATTGATGTTGAACGCAAAAAAAGCGAAGTCACTGAGGAAGAAATCCAAAAGACCCTGGAATTCTTTAAAAAAGGCCGCACTGACCAGGAAGTGACCATTGACGACAGCTTTGCCAAGGGCATGGGTTTTCCCAGCCTCGAAGAATTCAAAACAGCGCTCAAGCGCCAATTAGAATTTGATAAAGACCGCAACAATCGCATGGACATAGAAAATCAAATAGTGGAAGAATTAGTTAAAAATGCTAAACTGGTCGTTCCACAATCCCTGGTCAAGCGCCAATTGCATCACCGCTTAAATGAGGCCTTAAAGCGTCTCAAATCCCAGGGCTTGAACGATGAAGAGCTAAAGAAAAAAGAAGAAGAGATACGCACACAACTTGGGCCCATCGTTGAGCGTGAAGTAAGGATCTATCTGATCTTAGAAGAGATCGCCAAACTCGAGAATATAACGACAACTGATCAAAACGAAAGCGTGCCGGGCAAAGTTATGGAGTTTTTGTTAAAAGAAGCCAAATGGATAGAGGCCAAATAAGGCCGTTTATCTAATATAAATTTAAGGAATCGGCACATCCTAATCAATGTAAAAAACATGGAATTGTATGGAAGGAGTTCTAAATGGAAAAGTCGCAGCTATTAGTCCCGATGGTCGTCGAAAAAACAGGTCACGGCGAGCGCGCCTATGACATTTATTCCCGGCTTTTAAAAGAACGTATTGTTTTTTTAGGAACGGGGGTTGATGATCATGTCGCTAATCTGATCATGGCCCAGCTTTTGTTCTTACAGTCCGAAGACAAAGAAAAAGACATCTTTTTATATATCAATTCTCCCGGCGGTTCCGTGACCGCGGGGCTGGCCATCTATGATACGATCCAATATGTCAAGCCTGATGTAGTGACCTGCTGCATCGGCCAGGCAGCGAGCATGGGCGCGGTATTATTGGCTGCCGGTGCCAAGGGCAAGCGTTACGCGCTTCCTAATGCCCGCATCATGATCCATCAGCCCTGGGGCGGCACACAGGGCACAGCCAGTGATATCCACATCCAGGCCCAGGAAATTTTACGCATGAAAGACGAGCTTAATAAAATTTTGGCCCATCATACCGGCAAGCCGCTTGATAAGATCGTCAAAGATACTGACCGTGATTTTTTCATGTCTGCTCAGGAGTCGAAAGAATATGGTTTAGTTGATGGTGTTATCGCCCATTTTGGAGAAGCAATAAAGTAAAGAAAGGTAATGTGTCATGAAACGCAATTTGCTGTTGACTCCCGGCCCCACCCAAGTGCCTCCTCAACTGTGTGAAGCCTTAGGCCGGCCCATCATCCATCACCGCACCCCGCAATTCCAGAATAATATCAAGCAGGTGGTGGATGGCTTGAAAGAAATTTACCAAACTAAAAATGATATTTACATCTTGACCTCTTCAGGTTCCGGCGCCATGGAAGCGGCCGTGGTCAATTTGCTTTCCCCCGGGGACAAGGCCATTGCCGTTGATTCCGGAAAATTCGGTGAACGCTGGGTGGAGTTGTGCCAAACATATAAAGCCGATACGATCGCCCATAAAGTCCAATGGGGCAAGGTGCCCACGGCAGCAGAGATCAAATCCCTGCTGGACAAAAACCCTGATACGAAAGCCGTATTCATCACCCTGGCAGAAACTTCAACCGGTGTGACGCCTGATGTTAAAGCCATTGGTGATGTGGTTAAAAATACTAAAGCTGTTTTGGTCGTTGATGCGGTGTCAGGTCTGGCTGTCCAGGAAATGAAAACCGATGAATGGCATTGTGATATGGTGGTGTCAGGTTCGCATAAGGGTTTGATGCTGCCGCCGGGATTGGCCTTTGTCAGTGCATCTGCTAAAGCGATTGACCTGATCAACAAGAGCACAACGCCCCGTTATTATTTTGACCTGCGTGAATATAAAAAAGCGATGGAAAAAACCGATACTCCTTTTACGCCGGCCATTGGTGTCCTGATCGCCCTGGTTGACAGCATCAATATGGTCAAAAAAGAAGGCCTGAATAATATGCTCACGCGTTACGCGCATTTGGCCCGTGCTGTGCGTGCGGGGTGTGCTGCCATTGGTCTGGAATTATTTCCTGACCAAAATTGTGCCACCAATGTCCTGACCGCGGTCAAGGTACCTGCTAATATCGACGGGGAAAAATTGGTCAAGACCATGCGCGATACCTACGGCATTACCGTGGCCGGAGGCCAAGACCATCTTAAAGGCAAGGTCATCCGCATCGCCCACATGGGCGCTTTGGATGAATATGATATTCTCACAGGCTTAGCTTGCCTTGAAAAAGTATTGCATCAAATGGGCCACAAATTCGAATTAGGCGCTGCCCTAACAGCCGCCCAAAAATCTTTGAATTCTAAATAATAAGGACAAGGTATGTTCAAGATATTGATCAGCGATAAGTTGGAAAAAGAGGGTTTGGATATTTTGACAGCAGACAAGCGCTTCATCGTGGACTGCAAGTTCGGCATATCCACGGATGAGCTGCAAAAAATAATCAAGGATTACGACGGCCTCATCGTGCGTTCCGGCACCCAGGTAACAGCTCAGATCATCGAAGCAGCCGACAGGTTAAAGGTGATCGGGCGTGCGGGTGTTGGTTTGGATAATGTGGATCTGCCCGCGGCCACTAAAAAAGGGATCGTGGCCATGAACACCCCGGCGGGAAACACCACTTCCACTGCTGAGCAGACCATGAGCCTCATCATGGCGCTGTCACGCAATATCCCGCAGGCCGTGGCTTCCTTAAAGTCCGGCAAGTGGGAGCGCTCGAAATTTACCGGGGTTGAACTTTACGGCAAGGTCTTAGGCATTGTTGGTTTGGGCCGCATCGGCTCAACGGTCGCTAAAATGGCCCAATCCTTTGGCATGGTGATCCTGGGTTTTGACCCTTATTTATCCGCCGAGATCGCCCAAAAAAACGGCATTAAATTAGTGGACCTCAAAGAAATTTATAAGACCGCGGACTATATCACGGTGCATATCCCCAAAACAGATGAGACGACACACATGATCGGGGATGCCCAAATTGCTTTGATGAAAAAAACAGTGCGCCTGATCAATTGTGCCCGCGGCGGCATTATTGATGAATCCGCACTGGTCAAAGCTTTGCAGGAAAAACGTATCGCGGGTGCGGCTTTAGACGTTTATGAAGTGGAACCGCCGGATTTTCAATCCCCGCTTTTTAAATTGGATAATTGCATCACCACACCTCACTTGGGAGCATCCACCTCAGAAGCCCAATTAAATGTGGCCATAGAAATTGCCCAGGCGGTCAAAGACGCGCTTTCCGGGGCAGGTATCCGTAATGCCGCCAATTTCCCGTCGCTGTCATTGGAGGCCTACAAGGTCATTGAACCCTACTTAAGTTTGGCGGAGCGTATGGGTAAATTTGCCGGCCAATTGGTACAGGGACGCATCAGCGAGGTAAGCATTACCTATAGCGGGGCAGTGGCCCAGGAAAAAGTCACGGCCGTAACCATGGCCTTGTCTCACGGTCTTTTGACCCCGATCTTGGGTGAAGGTGTTAACACCATTAATGCCCTTAATATGATGAAGGAACGCGGTGTTAATATTAAAGAGGTCATCTCGAACCAGGAAGGCGAGTATGTCAACGCCATTGCCCTGGACATCACCACCGACAAAGAACCATTTTCTTTATTAGGGACATTGTCCAGCAATAAACAGCCGCGCATTGTCAAGATCAACAATGTTTATGTGGAGGCTGTTCCTCAAGGACATATCTTGTTTATCAATAATAATGACAAACCCGGCATTGTGGGCACGATCGGCACGCTCTTAGCTGCAGAAAATATCAATATTGCCGGCATCACCCTGGGTCGTGAAAATCAACAGGGGATCGCGGTCAGCGTCGTTAACGTTGACAGCGAGATCCCGGAATCACTTATTGAAAAATTACGCAAAACCAAGAATATCCTTTTTGCAAAGGCCATAAAAGTATGAATTTAGTGGTGGTCGGCGCCCAATGGGGTGATGAAGGCAAAGGCAAGCTGATCGACATCCTCTCTGAAGGTGTTGATATCACCGTTCGTTATCAGGGCGGTAACAATGCCGGCCACACCGTTATCGTCGGAGATAAGGAATATATATTTCATTTGATCCCTTCCGCCATTTTGCGCCCCAAAAAGATCTGTGTCATCGGCAACGGGGTGGTCATTGACCCCAAGGCCTTATTGGAAGAAATAGATGGTTTAAAAAAGCGCGGCCTGCCCATGAGCGGCACTCAGCTTAAAATTTCTGCCAACGCGCATGTGGTCATGCCGTATCACCGGGTGATGGACCAGCTGCGTGAAGGCAAACGCGCCAATAAGATCGGCACCACGGGCCGCGGCATCGGACCTTGTTATTCGGACAAGGTCGGGCGCATGGGCATCCGCCTCATTGATCTTTTAAACCCCAAGGTGCTCAAGGCCAAGCTCGCGGACAATCTCAACGAGAAGAATGATATCTTCGTCAAGGTCTACGGCTTTAAGAATTATGATTTTAGCGTCATTTATAAGGAATATTTAAAGTTCGGCCAGCGCTTGAAACCCTATATTTGTGATACAGCCTTATTTTTAAATAAGGCGGTCAAGGCCAAGAAAAAGATCCTCTTTGAAGGCGCTCAAGGGACATTTTTAGATATTGATTTCGGCACCTATCCTTATGTGACCTCGTCCAATGCTACGACCGGCGGAGTTTGTTCCGGCACAGGCGTGCCTCCCACCAAGATCAACCAGGTGGTAGCCGCCATTAAGGCCTATTCGACCAGGGTAGGGGAAGGTCCTTTTCCAACGGAATTCGGCAAGGCCATGGATGAAGAGATCCGCAGCAAAGGCCATGAATTCGGCGCCACCACCGGCCGTCCCCGGCGCTGTGGATGGTTTGATGCCGTGATGGCGCGCTATGCCGTGACCATTAATGGCGCCACCCAGATCGCCGTCATGAAGCTTGATGTGCTTGATGAACTTGCAGAAATAGAGATCGCCACCGCCTATAAATATAAAGGAAAAACCTACAAGGATTATTCCCATGACATGGATGTCTTGGCCCATGCCAAGCCCGTCTATGAAAAATGGCCCGGCTGGAAAACCTCAACCCGGGAAATACGCCAATATAAAAAACTGCCGCTCGCGGCCCGTCGTTATATCGAACGCCTGGAAAAGTTATTAGATGTCCCCATCAAATATATCTCCGTTGGATCAAAACGGGATGAGATCATCGTTCGCGATTGAATCATTGCTTGACTTTCGTAAATGGCTGTGATAATTTGAGTTCTAAATATTAATAGTATTAACAGGGAGGATCGTAATGAGTTCGAAAAGAGCAATTTTATTGAATATTTCTTTAGTCCTGGCGCTTGCCCTGGGGCTTTCCGGTTGTACGATCATCCTTCAAAAAGGCCGTCGTACCGACATTGAAAAAATTTCCAAGCTTAAAAATGACATGACCGAATTAGAGCGCGCCAAGGGTGAATTGGAAAAACGCCTTGAAGATGAGATCAATAATAAACAAGTGAAGGTGGAAATGAAGGACAAGGGCCTGGTCATCACCTTCGTCTCGGAAGTATTGTTCGATTCCGGGAAAGCCAAATTGCGTAAGGATTCTTATTCAAAATTAGACA
>Ga0206995_1073_pt1 | contig 15523 bp, 18 predicted proteins | sample Alteio_BWMinCont_5_FD_153480 | JGI IMG/M metagenome (GOLD analysis project Ga0206995, IMG submission 153480) | Enriched cells from forest soil in Barre Woods Harvard Forest LTER site, Petersham, Massachusetts, United States -... | ecosystem: Environmental > Terrestrial > Soil > Temperate forest >... | reverse complement strand
CCTTTTGCGCCGCTTAGAGGAAGATCTGCTTAATGAAAAGGCCGTGCGCCTGCGCCATATGAATGAAGAGATCAAGGAAACAGCGGATAAAAAAGCGCGTGAGGTCATCAGCACGGCCATCCAGCGCTGCGCTTCAGACCATACGGCAGAGACCACCATTTCCGTGGTGCCCTTGCCGTCGGATGAAATGAAAGGCCGCATCATCGGCCGCGAGGGGCGCAACATCCGCACCCTGGAGCAGGCCACCGGCGTTGATATCATCATCGACGATACACCGGAAGCGGTGACCATTTCAGGTTTTGACATGGCGCGCCGCGAAGTCGCGCGCATGGCCCTGGAACAATTGATCGTTGACGGCCGCATCCATCCGGGACGCATTGAAGAGGTCGTAGAAAAAGCCAAAGCAGATCTTGAAAAGAAAATCAAAGAAGACGGCGAGCGCGCGACCATTGAATTAGGTATTCATGGCATGCATCCGGAACTGGTTAAATTAGTAGGACGCCTGCGCTACCGAACATCCTTCGGTCAAAACGGTTTAAACCATTCTATTGAAGTGGCCAAGCTTATGGGTATCATGGCACATCAGTTAGGTATTGATGTCAAGATTGCCAAGCGCTCCGGATTATTGCATGATATCGGCAAGGTGGTTTCGTCCGACGTGGAAGAAGGCACGCACGCCATTGTGGGTGCCCGCCTTTCGCGTAAATACGGTGAGTCTGAAGAAGTGGCGTATGCGGTGGAAAGCCATCACGGTGAAGTGGAAATGAATACAGTTTATGGCATCCTGGTTTCCGCGGCAGACGCCATCAGCGCGGCACGCCCGGGAGCGCGCGCGGAGAGCATGGAAACGTATATTAAACGTCTGGAGAATTTGGAGAAGATCTCCAATTCATTCAAGGGCGTTGAAAAGTCATACGCCCTGCAGGCGGGCCGCGAGATCAGGGTGGTGGTGATGCCTGAGAAGGTCAACGACGATGAAGCCGTGGTCATGGCGCGGGACATACGCAAGAAAATTGAAGAAGAGATGGAATATCCTGGGCACATTAAAGTGATGGTGGTAAGAGAGATCCGCGCCATAGAGTATGCAAAATGAAAATATTATGCATCGGTGACATTGTCGGTCGTCCGGGGCGGGAGGCAGTGGCCCATGCCTTGCCCAGGATAAAAAAAGAGCATGGCATTGATCTGGTGATCGCCAACGCTGAAAACGCCTCCGGCGGCTCCGGCCTTATCCCTAAAAATGCGGACGAGATCTTAAGCTTTGGGGTGGATGTGATGACCATGGGAGACCATGTCTGGGACAAGCCGGAGATTTTCCCTTATTTACAGGAGCATCAACAGAAGATCATCCGTCCGGCCAATTTCCCCGATGGCGTTCCCGGTATCGGTTGGGCAATCGTCAAAGCATCTAATGGGACCAAGGTGGGCGTAATAAATCTTTTGGGGCGCACCTTTATGCGCTATAATGTTTCTTGTCCGTTCCGGGCGCTTGAGGCAATTGCCGCCCAGATCAAAGAAAAGACACCGGTGATCATCGTGGACATGCACGCGGAGACTACCAGTGAAAAAGTGGCCTTAGGCCACTTTGCCGACGGAAAAGTTTCACTGGTCTTTGGTACGCACACGCACATACAAACAGCTGATGAAAAGATCTTGCCCGAAGGTACGGCGTATATCACAGACTTAGGAATGAGCGGTCCGTATGATTCAGTGATCGGCCAGGAAAAGACAAAGATCATCACGCGTTTTTTGACCAGCATGCCCCATAAATTCCATGTGGCCCAGGCGAAAGGCACGGTCCACGGGGTGATCGTCAAGGTGGACCCTAAAACCGGTAAAGCAGAAGGGATCACCCGTCTGCAGATGGGAGAATGATATGTCTTGGGAAGGAATGGACCGCAGGAAATTCCCCAGGGTAGAATACCCATGCATGGTCAAGGTCATCTCCTCCGACGGGTCTGCCCAGCAGTTTTTGACACATACGGAAAATATCGGGCAGGGCGGTCTTTGCGTTACCCTTAAAAATGAAATAAAATTATTCTCACCCGTTGAGGTGGAAGTGGATCTTTTAGGCGTTGATGAGCACGTATACCCTAAGGGTAAAGTGGTTTGGAATGTGCGGCGCAAAGCCGTTGAAGAGCTCAAGCCCATGTTCTATGATATCGGGATCGAATTTACAGAAATTTCAAAACGTGACCAGGACCTTCTGCGAGATACCCTACAATTGTTAATTGATAAAGGCACCCCGCTTTCAAAGCCGTACATTTGATCTATGTTTGATGCCAATCGCCGAAAATACCCAAGAGTTAATTATCCCTGCCAGTTGACGATGTGGACAGCCAATGAGTCCCATGAAACGGTGTTAGCCAATACGTCTAATATTGGGACCGGCGGTTTGTGTGCGCATCTTAATCAAGGGATCGCTGTCGGGACGAAGGTGGACATACAGCTTAATTTTACGCATTCGACAACTCCCTTAAAGTGCAGCGGGGTAGTGGTGCGCTCGGTCAAGGAGAGTGACAAATTTTATAATATAGGCATCCAGTTCGAGCCCCTAAGCGAACTAAAACACGCTTTTCTCGACGGAATAGTGTCCGACCTGATCGCCTTGGAGCAAAAGGGGAAAAGCTGATGGTCCGTGTCCGTTTTGCCCCTTCCCCAACCGGTTTTTTACACATTGGTGGTGCCCGCACCGCGCTGTTTAACTGGATGTATGCCAAAGCCCAGGGAGGGCAATTCATCCTGCGCATTGAAGACACGGACAAGGTCCGTTCAAAGCCTGAATACTTAGAGGAGATCCTCGAGAGCATGAAGTGGCTGGGGCTGACCTGGGATGAATTTTATAAACAAAGCGACCGTTTTGAATTGTATCGCCAGTATGCAGACAAGCTTCTTGCCGAAGGCAAGGCCTACAAGGACGGCGAGGCCGTTGTGCTGAAGGTCCTGGAGAAGTCCATCAAAATTTATGACCTGATCCGCGGGGAGATCGTCGTTGACAGCAAAGAAATTAAAGACCAGGTGTTAATGAAGTCTGACGGATCGCCCACCTATAGCTTCGCCTGTGTTATTGACGATGCGTTAATGGAAATTTCCTGCGTCATCCGCGGGGAAGATCATATTTCCAATACGCCTAAGCAGATCCTCATTTATGAAGCGTTGGGATTCAAGCTGCCTAAATTCGCGCACCTGCCTTTGATACTGGACCCTGAAGGCGGGCGCATGTCCAAGCGGGCAGGGGCCACCGCAGTGACGGAATACCGTACCCAGGGATATTTGTCCCAGGCCATTGTTAATTACTTGATGCTGTTAGGCTGGTCGCCGGGAAATAATCAGGAAAAGATATTGATGGCATCTGCGCTTAAAACATTTTCCATCAAGAAGATCAATAAAGCAGGGGCGGCCTTTTCTTTGGAGAAACTCCAATGGCTCAACAGCCAATATATTAAAGAAATGGACACCGCCCAATTAGCAGAAACGCTAAGACCGCTGGTGGCGGCCCAATACCCTGAAGCACGTATTGAGGGAAAAGAACTTGAGCATATGGTACAATTATACAAAGGGCGGATGAACACGCTTTTGGACTTTTTAGATTGGACAGGCTTTATATTCAATGAGCAGGTCCATTTTGACGAAGAGGTCAAAACCAAGCATCTCACCCAAGACATGCGTCGTGAATTCGATCTATTGGCAGGACATTTAAGCGCCGTTAGTGATTTTAATGTTAAATCAGCGGAAGAAGCTTTTCGCGGGGTAGTTGCCCAATTGGGTATTGAAGCGGGGGTTTTAGTGCATCCGGTGAGGGTTGCGTTGACAGGAAAGGCCGTGGGGCCTGGCTTATTTGAAACCATGGTGGTTTTAGGCCAAGAGAGGACTGTCCGCCGTTTAAAAGAAGCATTTAAATAGAGATACTGCCTTGTCGTCTAATGGTAGGACACGAGATTCTGGATCTCGTTATCATGGTTCGAGTCCATGCGAGGCAACCAAAAAAAGCAATGCTGAGCAAGTGCAGGAGAAAACGTGATCAATAACCGCCAAAGTTTTCGTTTGCGCAAGCAATTTGATCTTATTTGGTCTATCCCTGACCAGAAAATAAAAGGGGAAGCGATCATTTTTAATATCAGCCTGACAGGGATGTTATTTGTAACAGACAGGTTATTTAAGCCGGAACACGGGCTGACGATGTATTTTAGCCTTGAAAAAGCACCGTCTTTTCCCCCAAAAGGGAAATTAGTATGGTTTAAGAAGGCGGGCAAGGGGGAAGCCCAGTATCAATGCGGTGTCAGGTTCTTCAATGAAACGATCCAATCCCCGGCATGGATCCAATGGATGGAAGAAAACATTTCAAAATTAGCAAACATACAAGACAATAAAGTCCTGGAACGCTATTTGAGCGAAGATCAGCAGTGAGCTTCCCGGAGCAATCAATGGAGATTGAAAATGAAGAAAATTTTCATGATACTGGCAGTAACGGCAAGTTTTTGGGGGTGCGCCCCCACACATACCCTAAAAGAAGTCGTTAATGACCCGGTGCTGATATTGCCCGTTGAATCAAACCCTGACAATCCCATTGTCCAGATAGACCAGTGGATGCGCAAGAACATGTGGTGACCCACATTTTCACTGGGACCTAATTAATTAGTATATATGAAGTTACACTATGATATAAAGTGATAATAAAAACCTCATTTTTTATTTTATATTGTGATATATTATGATATAGTATGATTTAATAATTATGAGTAAATTGATCCGAAAACTGGAAGGCTACCGCCTGGAAAACAAGATATCACAGACCAAACTGGCTGAGATCCTGGGTGTTACGTTTGTTACAGTCAATAGGTGGTTTACGGGAAAATTCGGCCCCAATAAGATACAGAGGCACCACATTAAAAAACTTCTCAAGGATGAAGATGAATAGCTTAAACGCGGTAACTTTTATAATGGTCTAACTGTGTCTTTAAAAGTTCAATTTCTTTTTCTTTCTGTTTCAATTGAGCTTGGCCTGTCCCCCATATTTTATCCCGTTCAGGGTCATTGGACAGGGTTTTGTATACGTATATGCATCCTAAAATAGTACCACAGATGTACAGAACTTCTAACATTTCAAGGCCTCCGGTGTGTTTGGGCAGTAGTTTTTGATTAAAGGAATTTTATATCTTTTTTTAAAAAAGTCAAGGGGCCGCTTGACGAGGGAACTTTTCGCGGTGCAAAGTTGTCTAACTGACAGAAGGCAAGAGAGATGGACATAGATAAGGACTTACTGATCAGGGCTTCCCAAGGGGACATGCAGGCCTTTGAGGAGGTTTATAAAGCAAGCAGCAGTTTTGTGTATAATGTGGCTTTGCGGGTGGTCAATAACAGGGAAGATGCCCTGGAAGTGGCCCAAGAGGTTTTTATGATCATTCATGATAAACTTAAAGGCTTTCGCTTCGAATCTTCTTTCAAGACCTGGGCGTACAGGATCACGGCTAATTATGCGATCAATTATGCCAAAAAAAATTCCAGGGCAAAAACAGTGCCTTTCGAGGAATCCTTTGGCGAGGGGGCGGTTTTTAACGAAGTCCAGACACAGATGGACCAGGAAGACAAGGCTCAGCTTGTTGAGAAATTGTTGAGTGAGCTTAATCCTGATCAAAGGGCCTGTGTGGTCTTGCGCGATATTCAAGGGTTAAGTTATGAGGAAATTGCCCAGGCTCTCAATATTAATATAAATACTGTGCGTACGCGCTTGAAAAGGGCCCGCGAGAAACTGCTGAGCCTAAAGAGGGTGGATTATGAAAAAGTGTGATCATTTTAAGGACTTGCTCCTGACGGACTATATAGATGGAGAATTAGATAAAGATCTCGCCGGGAGCTTGGAAAGCCACCTGCTTGATTGCGGCGACTGCCGTGCTTTTTTAAAAGAAGTTAAAAATAACGCGGCACTTCCCTTTACGCAAGCACGGCATCAACCGGTCCCTGCAGAGCTTTGGGATTCGATCAGGCAAAATATAGAACACGAAAATCAAGCGACTGATCCTATGGGGGATTTTATCGAAAAATTAAAAGGACTGGTTGTTTTTCCGAGATTGGTGCCTGTTTTTGCCAGTCTTGTAATAATGTTTTTAGCAGGGTCGGTGACGCTCAACACCATCCATGTCCAGCAAGCAAAAGACAAAAACCAGGGGGAATATTTGGTTTCATTGCTGGAGCCGACAGGCGCTTTGACGCCGTCAGATAGTAGCGATTCAGGGACACCCATTGAACATTATTTTCTTTAAGGAGCCGCATATGAAAAACCTCACGCATTCGAAGGAACAGGGAATCTTGACAAAATTTAAAAAGGTTTTATGGGGGGCTTTCGGGTTGTATATTTTGGCGGGCTTGTCTTTGGCGCATGCAGAAAATCCAGGGACCGAGGGATCTTCCCTCAAGGCGCACTCAGGGCAGCGGATCCAGCAGATATATAGCCAGCTTAATTTGACGGATGACCAAAAGAAACAGCTGGAAGCGAACAAACAACAGCATCGGGCAAAAATACAAAGCGCCCGGGAAGCAATGAAGGCTGATAAAGAAGCGCTTCACGCGGAGTTAATGAAGCCTCAGCTGGACATGTCCAAGATCAATCAAATCCATGATCAGATCAAAGCCCTGCAGGACCAGATGGAAGACAACAAACTCAGCTCAATCCTCGCGGTCAGGGCGATCCTGACGCCCGAGCAGTTCTCAAAATTCGTCGCCCTGATGCATAAACATGAGCAGAAAGAGCATGAAGAATAGATGAAAAGCATTTTTAAACGTTTTGACCTTCGCGTGGTAGTGGCCATCGCGGTCACGATCTCCTGCGTTGTTATTTTAAGTGATTTTCTCATTGTTCGTTTTACCTACCAGTCCCAGCTGGAAGGGGCGCGCAGTCAACTGAAAGCCATTGCTCAAACCGCGGCCCTTTTGATCGATACTGATAAGCTCTCCCAAGTCCCTTTAAATAAAGAAGGCATGAATACTCCGTCCTATGATTATGTGGATGACCAATTAAAGAAGATCAAGGCAGCCAACCCGCAGATCAAATATATTTATATCCTTAAAAAAGTGGACAGCAGTAATGTTTGGCGGTTTATCGTTGACGCTGACCCTGAAAGCCTAGGCGGACAGCATTCTTATCCCGGGGACGCGTATGATGCCGGCAGGTTCCCGGAGATGCTCAGGGGATTTAACGAGCCTTCAGCGGACAAGAAAATTGAAACGGATGAATGGGGGTCTACCATGTCCGGTTACGCGCCTATCAGGAACGCCTTGGGCCAACCGATAGCGGTCTTGGGGCTAGATATTGACGCGGGGAATGTTTATGCTATTTATCATCATGTGCTCGCCCAAGCGCAAGTGATCTTGTTGGCGGGGATCATTTTGGCGGTCATTTTAGGATTATTTATCTCCAGCCGGGTGGTGGGTCCGGTCAATCAGCTGATCACAGGCACCCGGTATATCGCCGACGGGAATTTGCACCATCGCGTGCAGGTCAGCGGGGATGATGAGATCAGCGAACTTGCAGATTCTTTTAACGGCATGGCCCAGAGCCTGGAAGAATCCCGCCAAAAATTGATGGATTATTTTTATGATGCTGTTAAATCCATGGTTTTAGTTTTAGAGTTCAGGGACCAATACACCATGGGGCATTCCCAGTCCGTGGCCAATTACGCGGAAAAAATAGCCCGGCACATGGGGATCGATCCTAAGAGTGTGGACATGCTTAAAAAAGTGACCTTGCTGCACGACATAGGCAAGGTGGGTGTCCGTGATAATGTCCTGCTTAAGCCTGACAAGCCCACGGATGCTGAATGGGAAGCTATCAAGACCCATCCGGTCTTGGGATGGCAGATTTTAAAGCCTTTGTTGAGCGATCCGGTAATGCTCGCAGTCATCCGCAATCACCATGAGCGCCACGACGGCAAAGGTTATCCGGACGCCCTGTCCTATGGGCAGATCCCTCTTTTGGTGGCCATTGTCACCGTGGCTGACAGTTATGATGCCATGACTTCCAGCCGTCCCTACCGCAAGGCCATGAGCCGTCCCCAAGCCATGGAGCAATTGCTAAAGGGGCGAGGCAATCAATTCCATCCGGATGTGGTTGACGCTTTCCTGGAAATACTTAGGGAAGACAATCAAAGCAAAGCTTAGCGCGATTTTTTGTGTTTAAGGAATTCCAGGAAGGCCGGGATGAGAGAAATGACCACAATGGCCAGAATGACCAGGGAGAAATTTTTGCGCACGAAGGGCAGATTACCGAAGAAAAACCCGCTTAAGGTCCCCACCAAAACCCACGCTATCCCGCCGGCAATATTATAAATTGTAAATCGTCCCAAAGGCATGCTGCCTACCCCTGCCATAAAAGGGGCAAAGGTGCGTATGAGGGGGACAAAGCGCGTGATGATAATGGTCTTGGCCCCGTAGTCTTCAAAGAATTCACGCGTGCGTTGAATATGGGACTGTTTGATAAAAGCAATAGCCTGATTGTTGATGACCCGCTTTGATAAGAATACACCGATCGTGTAATTAAGCATGTTCCCGCCGATGGCCGCGATGGAAAGCCCCAAAATCAATAGCATCAATTGCAGGTCTCCGGCAGCAGCCATGGCGCCTAATACAAAAAGCAAAGAGTCCCCGGGCAGATAAGGAGTGACGACCAGGCCGGTTTCACAAAAAATAATGACAAATACGATCAGATAAGTCCATGCGCCGTAATGGGCGCTGACAGAGGACATGTGCCGGTCTAAGTGCAGAAAAAAATCCAAACAATGGTGGAGAAATTCCATGCCAGTCATCATAACCAAAGGCAGGGTCAAATGCCACGGGAAATAAATATTTTTTGATAATCACTGATTAAAAGAGTACGATAGTCACATGAACAGGTTCCTTTTTATTCTTTTGTGTTTGGTTGTTGCCGGTTTTTGGCTGATCTGGCGGTTTAATCAAGAGCATGCGTATCAGCAGATCTTAGACCGCCTCCAGGCAGAATCACGGGCAGCCCAGGTGCTGGTCACCGCGGTCAATTATGATGAGGCAACTGGCCGCAATATGACCACCATCAAATTCGTTGAGCAAGACAGCAAGGGCCTGCCCCTACCGCCTAAATATTTTACCTTCAGCGGTAACTTGATCCAGTTCCAGTCCCTGGTGGTGCGTTTCGAGGATAAATTTGTGGCCGCGGGGGACCGCTTCAAAGGCAGGAGCGTTTATTTATTTTGGAAGGCATTCATGCTTGACGGAGTCCAGACCCAGGAGTTTCCCATCACCCAGGTGGATGAAATTCCCGGCGGGTATAAGGTCCCGGGCAAGGCCAACGGTTTTGAAAACAGGTTTTGGAAGGATTTTTGGCGCTTTGCCTTTGATGAGGCCAAGGCGAAAAACGCGGGGATCAAGAGTGTCCAGATCGAGGCACCGGGAGCTGTTTTTATCCCGGGCTATCTGTATACGGTCCACATTGAGCACGACGGGGGATTAAGGATCGATGCCAAGCCCGTGGAGCCCATTTTGCGCGGAGAAAAAATTCTGAATTAAGGCGTTAATTTTGTTTGTACGATTTGCAAGGCCTGGCGGGAATTGGCATCCGTCGGGTCTATGCGCAGGATCTGCAGTAAATTTTCCTTACATTCTTCCCATCGCCCCAGACGCCAGTACAGATCAGCCAAAGCACGGTAGGAAAAAATAAAATTGGGATTAAGCTCAACGGCTTTATGAAAATTTTTTAAGGCCAACTGAAGGTGTCCTGTATCGCGGTAGGTGCCGGCGATATTATGATACGCCACCGGGTTGGCGGGGTCCAGGGCAATGGCCTTAAGATAGACGGGCAGGGCCTTGTCAGCTAAACCTTTGTTGGCATACTCCATCCCTAAATTATTGATGACCCTGTAATCATCCGGCCGGTAGGTGATCAACTGTTCATAGAAGCCGACGGAAGTGCGCCAGTCGCAATTGCGGTGGATATTAACGGCACAGAAGATGATCATGATCACGCCGAATATTTTTAACAGCGTTGGCACAATGTGGTTTTTCTCGGCCCACTCGAGAGCTATGAAGACCATGATCAGGGCGATCCCGATCATGGGCATATAAAGAAAATGCTCATAAAGCACGGAATTGATGGGCACCAGGACATTTGACGCCGGGGCAATGGCAATAAAAAACCACCCCACCCCAAAAGAAATCAATGGAAGGGTGCGCCAATATTTAAACGCGGATACGATCATAAAGCCGATCAGAAGGCCGCCGGCAATAACATCCCATTGCATTAATGATTGCGCCCAGGGGAACTCCCGTTCCACGCGTAGTTGGTACGGGAAAAAAAGAAAGCCGGTATATTGAACCATGGCTTTGAAAAAAGTCATGAGCCGGATGCTGGGATGGCTTGTAAAAGCATTGTTGGCATTATAAAAATTAAAACTGTTGGAAAAATTAAGCACCGTGGCCCGCAGGATGACATAGATTATCCCTAAGATAATAAAAGGCCAGACCGCCGCGGCGGTTTGTTTCACACGCCCGCCAAAGGATTTTGCCTTCGAGAGCAAAAGAAAATCCATTAAAGGAAGCAGGCCAACCAGCACAAAACCGGTTTCCTTGGACAGCAGGGCCAATGGGAAAAGCAGCAAGCTTGCCCAATATGAACGTGAGGCCCAGGCAGGTTTTTTTGATTGGCGAAAACGGGTAAAGGAAAGAAGGCTGGATAAAAGGATGAAGGTGGCCAGCGCGTCCCCCATGCTGTTGACATAGACGACAGCTTCATTATGCACGGGGTGACACACAAAGATCAGGGCTGTCAGAAGGGCCAACAAGTTTCGCGCGAATAATTTGTTCAATAAAAAATAAAGGGTCACGGCGGCCAGGATATGCACACTGACAGCCACTGCGTGCCAGCCATAGACCCAATTATGCCACCAATGCCATTCAGCAGCAAAGATGATCAGAAGAAGCGGCCGCCAGTAATTGCTTACCAAATAAGAACCAGCCACCAGGTTTTGGCTGAACCACAAAGGCCAGTAATGGAAATCCCGGATGTAGCGGTTATTATTGATAAAATCATCGTCGTCCCAGAACATTTCATTGGGCAGGCAATTGTGATACGCGACCATCCCGGCGAGCACGATAAGCACGGTGCCCAACCAGCGTTTAGTGGAAATATTTTTTAACAGGTCATTCATAATTTGGCCCGGTTCCTGTAGGCCGCTAAATAGCCGGGGTTTATTTCAATGGCCTTGTCATAATCAGACATGGCTTGCGCAAAATGACCTTGTTTGTAGTAAGCAACACCACGGTTGTTATAGGCGTCCACATCAAAAGGGTTTATGTCGATGGCTTTACTAAGATCAATGATCGCTTTTTTAAAGTCACCTTGCTGCCCGTAGGCAAGACCGCGATTAGCATAGGCCTCTTCGTAAACAGGGTTTAACTCAATGGCCTTGTTATAGTCCGGCATGGCTTGGGCGAAACGACCTTGAGCCTGGTAGGTCTTGCCGCGATTGTTATAGGCTAACTCATCGCCGGGGTTTATTTCAAGGGTTTTATTAAAATCTGACATGGCTCGCGCCAAATCGCCTTGATTGAAATAGGCATTTCCCCGGTTGCCATAAGCCCGCGCTTTATGAGGAGATTTTTTAATGGCATCAGTCCATAAAGTAAGCTCATTTTTCCAAACCTCGTTCCTTTGATATGTCATTACAGAATAACAGGCAATTATTATCATAACCACCGTCAATCCCCGGGATTGACAAAGGTAATAGATGCCGCTCACCAGAAACACACTATACCCAACCAACGGTAAATAAAGCCGGTGTTCAACAAGGACATCTTTTTGCGGCAGGATGCTTGATTCAGGCAGCAGCGTCAATAAAAACCAAAGAATAGAAAAAGAAACCAGCCTGTATTTTGAGAACAGGCGTTTGGCGGCAAAAAGGGCCATGGCCAAAAATAGAATGCTCAACAGCACGGGCAACTCAAAGATGCTTTTAAAAACGGGGTAATCATGATCAATGTTCTGGTTTAAAGGCAGGAAACATAATCTTAAGTAGGTGATGATCACCCGGAATTGAGTGAAAAGATAATGCGCGGGGGTGATGCCATGAGGCCCCTGGACGACATTTTGGATTTCCTGGAACCTTGCGGACTTTGTCAATAACATGGTCAAGGGAATGATAAATAAGGTGAGCAGGAAAGGGGAGAGGCGTCTCCAATTCAGGGTTTTTTTAGTTTCAAAAAAGCTAAATTCATAAAGCAAGATCATCAAAGGCAGGGTCACCGCTATTTCTTTGGTAAACATGGCTGCAACGGCTGTCATCAGTGAACCGGTATAATACAACCTCGTCAATCCCGGGGATCGACAAGGTAATTTCGATTTTACATAGAGGCATAAGCTGGCCAGGTAAAACAATGTTGCCATCGAAGCAGCCCGCTGCCAGATATAGGTCACTGCCTGGGTTTGGATGGGATGGCTTACAAATACCAGACCTGCGAACAAAGCAAGCAGATCAGCGTGTTTGCTGATCTTGTTGCCTTTCAAAAGGCCCAATTGCTTCGACTTCGTAGGGCTCTCTTCGAAAGCGGGCGTTGAGAGAGTCAATAGGACCAACCACCAGACCAAAATGGCGCAAGCCAAATGAATAGCCAGGTTAAATAGGTGGTAACCCAACACATTAAGCTGATGATAATGATAGTTTAAAGCAAGCGAAAGAAAGGTAAGGAAACGGCAAGGGCAGCATTGCCAGATATTGAACAGGTTGTGAATATCTCTTATAAAAAAATTATCAATTATATAAATTTTATCATCGAAGTGAAATGAACTAAGAAAGGTATTGGAATAGACAAGGGCGCCTAAGCACGCGATGAGGACGATTGAAACCATATTATCGATTGTAGCTTAAAAACACATTTTTTATATCGCAAATGTTAAAAAGTATGATAATATCAAACACCTTATGAAAATTCACGAGTATCTAGCCAGAAATTTATTTGCCGAATACGGCATCCCTATCGCTGAGGGCGATGTTTCCAAAACACCTGAGGGGGCGGTTGCGATCGCCAAGAAGACGGGATTCCCTGTTGTCATCAAAGCCCAAGTTCTCGTCGGAGGCCGCGGCAAGGCCGGCGGGGTCAAGGTGGTGGCTAATGAGGCAGACCTGACATCAGAATTTAATCGCATCAAGAATTTGAATATCAAGGGCTATACGGTTGAAACGCTTTTAGTTGCCAAGGCCATTGATATCAAGAAAGAATACTATCTGGCCGTCACCATTGATAATATCAAGGGGGACGTGGTCATTATCGCTTCTGCTGATGGCGGGGTGGAGATCGAAGAAACCGCTAAGACCAACCCGGAGAGGATCATTAAATTTTATATGCAAGGGGTCAAGACCCTTGATGAAGCGCGCTGGGCGCCGGTGGCAGCTCAATTATTCAGCGATGTGCGCTTGCAAAAAAGCTGTACGTCCATCCTGCAAAAATTGCTTAAATTATTTTTTGAAAAAGACTGTTCCCTGGCGGAGATCAACCCCTTTGTCATCACCGGTGAAGGCAATTTGATCGCTGCGGATGCCAAGGTCATTTTTGATGATAACGGTCTGGACCGCCACCCGGAATTGCTCCCTTTGCGGGACATGAAATATGAAGATGCTGACGAGCTGGAAGCCAAGGAAAAGGGCTTGAGCTTCGTGAAGTTGGAAGGCAATGTCGGCTGTATTGTCAATGGCGCGGGCTTGGCCATGGGAACGATGGACGCGGTCAATTTACTTGGCGGCAGGCCGGCTAATTTTCTGGATGTGGGAGGGTCTTCTAATCCGGAAAAAGTGCTCAACGCCTTAAAGATCATTTTGCGCAACAAAGACATTAAAGTTATTTTGATCAATATTTTCGGCGGCATTACCCGTTGCGATGACATTGCCAACGGGATCCTGATCGCCTTAAAACAAATTAAAATCCCGGTGCCGTTGGTCATCCGTTTGACCGGTACCAATGAAAAAGAAGCCAAAGTGCTTTTAACTTCAGCGGGGCTAACAACATTCACTTCCATGAGACAAGCGGTTACCGAAGCTGTGAAAGCGTCCAAATAATATGTCTATACTGATCGATCAAAATACGAAGGTCATTGTCCAGGGCATCACCGGCCGCGACGGTTCTTTTCATGCCAAGCAGATGCTGGAATACGGCACCAAGGTCGTTGGCGGCGTGACACCGGGCAAGGGCGGCCAGGAAGTCAACGGCATCCCTGTTTTCAATTCTGTCAAAGAAGCTAAAGATAAGACCGGCTGTAATGCCGCGGTCATATATGTACCTGCTAAATTTGCTAAAGATGCCATGCTTGAAGATATTGCCAATGGTATCCCATTGATCATTTGTATTACCGAAGGTGTTCCGGTTTTGGACATGGTGGAAGTTAAAAAAGCATTGAGCAACAGCCAGTGCCGTTTGATCGGGCCTAATTGTCCGGGATTAATTTCACCGGGCAAGTCTAAGATCGGCATCATGCCAGGCCATATCCATAAAGCTGGTGATATTGGTGTCGTTTCCCGGTCCGGGACCTTGACCTATGAAGTGGTTTATAATTTGACCATCAATAATATGGGCCAGTCGAGCTGTGTGGGCTTGGGCGGTGACCCGATCATCGGTACCAGATTTGTGGATGTCCTTAAGTTGTTCCAGGAAGACCCTGACACAAAGGCCATTGTGATGGTCGGCGAGATCGGCGGCGGCGATGAGCAATTGGCCGCGGAGTTTATCAAAAAGCATGTCACCAAACCCGTGGTGGCTTTTATTGCCGGACGCACCGCGCCCGCCGGCAAGCGCATGGGGCACGCCGGGGCCATCATCTCTTCAGGTGACTCCACGGCTGAGGCCAAAATGCAGATACTGCGCGATGCCGGTGTCATGGTCATTGATTTCCCCGACGAAATTCCTCAAGCTTTGACCGCCAGCTTAAAATAGTGTAGCATTATCCCATGAGCACCAACCCGTTTTCCTTATCTAAAGTTAAATACGTTATTGCTATCTCTTCGTGCAAAGGGGGCGTTGGTAAATCAACCATTGCCTGCGCCTTGGCCTGCGAATTATCTCAGCGTGGTTTAAAGACAGGGCTTTTGGACGCGGATATTTATGGCCCGTCCCTGCCTTCACTTTTTCAACTGCACGATGCCAAGGTACGATCCAATGAATTTAAATTGCTGACACCCATTGAGCACAAGGGGCTTAAACTGATGTCCTTTGGATTTTTATTGGGGGACGCTCCGGCGGTGATGCGCGGGCCTATTGTCACGCGCTATATCCAGCAATTATTGTTCCAAACAGATTGGGGAGAACTTGACTATCTGGTGCTCGACATGCCGCCCGGCACCGGGGACATTCAGTTGACCATCACACAGTCCATCAAATTAACCGGCGCGGTGATCGTCACAACGCATCACAGTCTTTCGTTGGTGGACACAGCTCGTGGCATCCTGATGTTTGAAAAAGTCAAGGTGCCGATCTTGGGTCTTATTGAAAACATGGCGTATTTCTTGACGCCTGA
>Ga0206995_1072_pt1 | contig 15632 bp, 9 predicted proteins | sample Alteio_BWMinCont_5_FD_153480 | JGI IMG/M metagenome (GOLD analysis project Ga0206995, IMG submission 153480) | Enriched cells from forest soil in Barre Woods Harvard Forest LTER site, Petersham, Massachusetts, United States -... | ecosystem: Environmental > Terrestrial > Soil > Temperate forest >... | reverse complement strand
GCGCGTCAGGACTGATCAAATGCTCAGTTAATTGAACCGCTTTATCACAGGATACATTCTTGACCACTACTTTTTCTTGAGAAGTCATCTCTTCTTCAGCATTCATGGCCGCGATACGGATGTAATAGCCTTTCACATTAAACTTTTTGCTCCAGTCTGTGCCCGACACATATAACCAGCGGTCAATGGCGGAGTTCCAGTCATCAGCAACCTCCCTCAAGTAGACAGCAACGGATGGTTCATTATTCAAATCAGCCATCTCGGCTGCTACCAGCAACGCGGCGATCTCGGCACCGATCGTAAAAGGGGTGTAACCGCCATCTTCTTCCCAACGGTCTTGCGGGCTTATCGGGCCGTTACGCAGCAAAAAGATCGCGGCCTGCCTCACCATCGGCCAAAAATGTGTCCTATCCTCCGCGGTCAAAAATTTTTCACGCCACGCCAGGTCCACCAAAAGAATGGGCAGGGCTGTTTCATCCATCTGAATACCGCTCCAGTAAGGAGTGCCATTCAACCACATATTCTGGGCCCAATGACCATCTTTCTCCTGGGTGGCCTGCAGGAAGCCGAGCACCCGACGGGCATTTTCATGAGCCCCGGCAGCCAGGAGGCCGCCGGCTGTTTCAACCAGGTCGCGCGGCCAAACAAGATGATACCCGCCTAAGTCTTCATCCCCTTTGCTAAAACCCCAAGGCACGGCCAGAGAGGCGATCATGCCGCCCGGAAAATTGACGGACTCATGAGTACGCATCACCATGGTGCTCGTTCGATAAAGATCTTTCTTATCACCGGCCCGGGCCTTATCCAAATTAAGAAGGGATCTTTGCCACTCTTTCCAGGAACTGACATACTTCTTATGCGCGCTGTCAAAGCCTTCTTGTAACGATGTACGCGCATGATTAGCTGCCTCGGCAGCATTACTTCCGAATCCTATGGCTATGACGAATTCTCCCTTGGCTTGATTCAAATCAATTTCAGCGGTCAAGGCAACGTTCCCATTCTCTGCCCGCGTATACTCCCAGGTCATTTGTTTATGGGCTGACAGATCCTGCCAACCGTCGGAAAATCCCACAAAACCAACTGACCGTTTAAGCCACGGCACGGAACAATCCAAGGCCAGGGTGTTGCCCTCCCTCATGGCAAAGAGCATGGGGATACCTTTGTAATCTTCAACCCATGCCGTATTGCCGGAACCGCAATTACCAAGATGGGCCGCAAGCAATACATATAAATGATAATTATCCCCACGGGCCTTCAATGATTTAAAACGGGTCCGCTGTAATAAAACAGGCCTCTGAGGATCAGTGATGATCTCTTTTTCGATCCTGTAGAAACCCTGGACGCATGTATTGGTGATCTGATACGCAGGAACACCATCGGGGCAACCGGTAACGCTCCTGGCACTGCGTTTTTCTTCTGAAAAGAAATCTTTCCCGTCTGTGACGATGAATTCCATGTCCCGCATGCTGGCTTGGTCAATGCCGGGATAATAAAGCTCGTTTAAGATCCCATGGCTTAAAGTAAACCAAAGAGGGCTTTGACGATGATGAGCGGTGCCGACACCGGTCTTGGCGCTGGAAGTCAAACGCGGAGGAATTCCAGGAGCGCCCGGCGGATTAGTGTTGGGAGTGATCATAAAATTCCTTTCAAATGCTCTGCCACCCTTAGCGCGTTGGCCATGATGGTCAGGCCTGGATTGACGGCGGAGCTGGAGGGGAAAAAGCTGCCGTCGATGACATATAGATTGTCCAGATCATGGGCTTTACAGTTAATGTCCAGCGCTGAGGTTTTAGGGTCAAGCCCGAAACGCACGGTCCCCACCTGGTGCGCAGTGCCCGCGATCGGTATTTTTTGGCTTAGATAAGCTGAGCGGCCAAAAAGAAATTCATGGCAATCGAGTTGTTTAAGAAGACTTTTTAATTTCGCGGTCAGGCGTTTGTGCCCTTCTAAATTATTGGGGGTGTATTGAAGGGATATTTGGCCCTGGGCGTTAATGAGCACGCGGTTTTGAGGATCTGGCAGATCTTCAGAACACAGCCAAAAATCTATGGCATGATGGGCAATAGCATCAAGGATGAGTTTAGGCACAAATTTGGGCGCATCGCCCTTAAGGATCTCTCCGTCTGTCTTGCCCAGCATTTGAATATGTCCCATGGGATATTGCCACTCGGAGCTCTTAAAATAAAAATCATTTAAGGCTAAAGTCTTTTGAAACACCGTTGGATTGGGCTCTTTAGAGATGGCCATAAAAGCGGAATTATTATGACACATATAATGACGTCCCACCACATCAGAGCTGTTGGCCAGGCCATGGGGATGCTTATCATTGGCCGAACGCAGCAGCAGGGCCGCGGAATTAATGGCCCCGCAGGATACCACCACCGTATTAGCACTGTATTGCTCAGATCGGCCCTCGCGCTCCACGTGCACGGCCTTGATCAGGCGTCCTGAAGGATCAGTTTCCAGACGGGTGACAAGACTTTCTGTCAAAAGGGTAACATTAGGGCGTTCCAGCGCCGGACGCACACAGATCATCTCCGCATCGGACTTGGCATGGACCAAGCAGGGAAAACCGTCGCAGGTTGAACAACGGATGCATTGGCTCTCAGCCCGGTTTTTTTCGAGAAGCCGGATGCCCAAGGGCAGATGAAAAGGCTGATGACCTATTTTTTTAAGATCATCGGAAAGTTTTTGGATGCGTGGCTCATGGCTGACCGGAGGGAAAAGGTATTGAGCGCTGGCCTGTCCCTCGGTGGGATCTTCACCATGTGCACCATGAACATCGTAAAGATGCTCAGCTTTGGTGTAGTAAGGCTCGATCTGTTCATAGCTAAGCGGCCATGCCGGTGAAACTCCCCCGTGATGGCGTAACTCACCAAAATCCCGCGGCCGCATGCGCAAAAGAGCTGCCCCATAGACCTTGGTATTGCCGCCGACATAATAATGAATGCCCGGATGAAAGGATTGGCCGTTCTTATCTTTCCAAGTTTCGTGGGCTTTGTATTTGGAATCAGTGAAAACGGCGCGGGAATTCCAGTTGTCTTTTTCCCGCGGAAGGAACGGACCACGTTCTAAAATGAGTATACGTTTGCCGGTGGGAGCCAAGGCATGAACTAAGGTGCCCCCGCCTGCCCCTGTACCGATGATGATCAGATCATAGTGATTTGTCGTCATAGTCAGACGCTATTGTACACCATTATGACCTATCTATAAACAAGAAAACCCTCTGCAACCTTTCGGTCGCAGAGGGTTTGAAATACAAGAACTTGATTCTTATATTTTTACAACGTTTTGAGCTTGTTCACCCTTAGGGCCGTTGACGATTTCGAACTCAACATCTTGTCCTTCGCCGAGTGATCTGTACCCTTCACCTTGAATTGCAGAGTGATGCACAAACACGTCTTTGCCGTTTTCAGGAGTAATAAATCCAAAACCTTTTTGGTCGTTGAACCATTTTACTTTACCTTTAACCATAATCTTTGAAACCTCCTTTTGATCTATACTTGAGTCCCTTTTACAGTGACCATCATAAAAAAACCGCCAGGCTTGAACTAAACCGTGCGGGCTTAAGATCACCTTCCTTTTACTTCGAACTCGTTGGATAGTATGCACTACTTTGGGGCATTTGTCAAATTTTATTTAAGGATTTTCTTTTTTAGAGGCTTCCAGATATTCCCAGCGTTGATAGGCTTCTAAAAGCTCCTGGGCCAGGGCCTCTGAGCGGGCATTGACGCGGGCCACTTCCTTGGGATCTTGCTGATAAAAATTTATGTCCGCCAGTAAAGCGAATATTTCTTCCTGTTCGTCCTCGAGCTTTTCGATTTTCAAAGGAAGACCCTCCAGCTCGTGCTTTTCTTTAAAAGAAAGTTTTCTTAAAGTAAGCGGCTTAATGGGTTTTTGTTTCTCTTTTGAAGAAGTGATCTGTGGTTTGGCACCAGGCGTCTTGACCTGACGCTGGGCAACCCAATCATCATACCCGCCCGGGAATTCACCGATCTCGCCCTCCCCTTCCATGACCATGGTGGAGGTGGCCACATTATTCAAAAAAGAACGGTCATGGCTGACGATGATCAAAGTGCCGGAATAATCCATCAGCAATTCTTCCAAAAGCTCCTGGGTCTCAATATCCAGGTCATTGGTGGGCTCATCCATCACCAAAAAATTAGACGGCTTGGTAAAAAGCCGGGCTAAAAATAAACGGTTGCGCTCCCCGCCGGAAAGCACCTTGACCGGCGTCCTGGCGCGGTCCGGGGTAAATAAAAACTCCTGCAAATAGCCGATGATATGCCGCGGCTTGCCGTTGATGGTCACCGTGTCCCCACCTGGGCAGACACTTTCAATGACGGTCTTTTCTTCATCAAGCTGTTGGCGCAATTGATCGTAATAGGCGATTTCCAGATTGGTGCCGTGGCGCACCTTGCCTTTTTGAGGCTCCAGCTGGCCTAATAAAATACGCAAAAGGGTTGTCTTGCCGCAGCCATTGGGGCCGATGACCCCGATCTTGTCCCCGCGCATGATCTGGGTGGAAAAATCCCTGATCAGGCATTTGTCCCCATAAGAAAATCCTAAATGCGAGGCTTTGATGACCAGATGCCCTGAATCCTCCGCTTCCTGTGCTTTCATGCGCACCTGGCCGATGAGCTGGCGCTGATTCTGTTTCTCGATGCGCAGGCGTTCCAGGGCCTTGACACGGCCTTCATTACGTACCCGACGGGCTTTCACCCCTTTGCGGACCCAAACCTCTTCTTCTGCTAATTTCCTGTCAAAATCAATGCGCTGGGCTGCTTCAACTTCCAGGGCCTGGGCTTTGCGTTCCAAAAAGATCGGATAAGAACATGACCAGCTAAAGGTCTTGCCGCGGTCAAGCTCCACGATGCGGGTGGCTAAATGCTGCATGAACATGCGGTCATGGGTGACAAAAAATAAGGTGCCCGGATAACTCTTTAGAAATTCTTCCAGCCAATTGATGGTATCAATATCCAAATGATTGGTTGGCTCATCCAAAAGTAAAACATCCGGCTTTAAAACCAGGGCACGGGCTAAAAGCACACGGCGTTTTTGTCCGCCGGATAACTGCTCAAAATCCGCCTCGCCATCAAGCTTCATATGGGACAAAACCAGCTCGACCTCAGCATCTATGTCCCATCCACCGCTTTGGTTTAATTCTGTTTGCAAATTATCCAGCTGGCGCATCAGCTCCGGGGTATGCTCGGTGTGCAGGCGATGGACCACATGATGATAGTCGCTTAAAAGTTTGGCGCGCGGGCCCAAGCCGGAGAAAACAATATCAAAAACAATGCCTTTGATATCATTAGGGACTTCTTGAGGAAGATGAGTGACCTGGACACCTTTTTGATAAACAACCTCCCCCTCGTCGATGGAAACCTGGCCTGTCATCACCTTCATCAGGGTGGTCTTGCCCACCCCATTGCGTCCAAGAAGGGCAATACGCTCACCGGGTTCTACCTGAACGCTTAATTTATCAAACAAAAGCGGGCCGCCAAAGGCCACGGATATTTCCTGTAGGCTAATTAACGCCATGCATCCCTCCTCAACTTAACGACATCAAAGCAATAGGGCCTTTTAAGCCGAGTAGTGTACTACACTATTGTCTTTTTAGGGCTTTTTTCTGGTTCTTACGGCGGTATTGGGTGGGGCTGGAATGGGTGATCTTCTCAAACATGCGGATGAATGATTCCAAATTCTGATAGCCCAGGCGCTCAGCGATCTCGGTGACCGTGTGGTCCGAATTCTTCAAAAGTTCGCATGCCTGGGTGATCTTGACAGAAAGCCGGTACTCATTAAACCCCTGGCCGGTAATTTCCTTAAAGATCCGGCTAAAATATTTTGGACTTAAGCAGGCCTGGCCTGCTATGTCTTCAAGGGTGATCTTCTTGTCAAAATTGCGTTCAATGAACTGCTTGGCCTGCCCGATCTTGGCATGGATGCCGCGCGTATACGTGAAGCCCTTCAGGGCTTTGGCGGCAAGGGTAGATTGGACTATTTCTAAAAATTTACTGACATTAACCGGCTTCTCAATGTAATCATCAGCATGGCCTTTGAGCGCTTCAACGGCAATGTCCTTGCTGCTCTGGCCGGTGAGCATGATGATGGCAAGATCAGGCTTGGTCCTCTTGATCTCGCGCAACACTTCCGTCCCCGGCACATGAGGCATGACAGCGTCAAGGATCACCAGGTCAATGGCATTGGGCTTTTTTAAGATAGCCAGGGCGTCCAAGCCATTGGCCGCTTCTATGACGGTATAACCTTCCAGGCAATCCCGCATTTCTTCGCGAAAGTCCGCATCATCATCCACCATTAAGATCTGATACGCCATGAAATAAGTTTATCATTAATTTAAATAATTCTTTAATTTTTCTTCATCAAGAGGGGAATCTAATTTGACAAACCTGACGCCTGCCTCAACACTCCCCTTGTCTTTAGGGTCGGAGGCTTCATATTTCTTGACCCATACCACCTCACAATCGATCAATACCGGAAGAAAATTAGAGGGTAATTCCAACGCCATTGTAAAATGCTGGCCCACCTTGACATCTTCACCGACAATAAATTTTCCGCCAAATGGAGAAAGGTCCTTGGTATAGGAAATAAAATGCGAGCAAGCCGGAAATGGGTCATGCCTGTCCTTCTCGCAACTCGCAAAAACATTGACCGGTATCCTTCTAAAACTCCTCTTTTCGTCCTCTTTTAATGCCCCTTTCATGCCATTGTTAAAGGCATTATCTATTTTTTTTACCAGGATGGAAAGGTCTTCAAACTTATCATAATAATCATCCGCGCCGTCAATAAGTACCCGCTGTTCATTTTGTTGGAGCATGCTGGTGACAATGATCTTTTTATCCGGAAACTCCTTACGGATGATCTTAAAAATATTCAACCCATGGATGATAGGTAAACGAACATCAAGAAGCACCAAACCAATATGGTGTTTCTCCCACAAAGCCACCAAGGCTTCCTCTCCATTCTGTGCCAGAAAAGCATGATAACCGGCCTCCTTAAGTTCCTTATTGATAAGGGACCTGTATCTTGGCTCATCATCAACAACAAGGACCTCTTTATATGCGTCCATGACCTGTCTCCTAAAACAGCATATTATCTTTTTTACTATATCAATCTGAACATTAAGAAAAGATGAATTTAATATTAATTTCCCAGAGCGGAAGCATTCAATGCCCTGTACTGCTTTAAAATATACTCGCCCTTGTCCCCGGAAACATATAAATGGCCGGCAAATATTTCTTTTAAACATGTCACGACATCAGTGCAGATATATTTCTTGTTGATATACCCCTTGGCGCCTGCTTGCAGGCATTTGAGGGCATATTGAAGTTCATCATGCGCGGACAACATGATCAAGGGCAGGTTGATCGCCTTATCTTTCATCATTTGCAGCAATTCGATCCCTCCTTCCCGGCCCCCCAGTGAAACATCGATCAAAGCGGCATCAAAAGAATTTTGGCTCACCAAATTTAAAAACTCATTCTTGGCAGTGGCGATCTGCGCCATCTCCAATCCCTTGTCTTCCTCAATGATCTCTTTCATCAAAATGGGGATCAAAGGTTCATCATCAACGACAATGATCTTTTTTCTCTCCATCTTGTCCTTTCCTGCCCCGCCCCTTGGCGAGACTTAATGAGAACAGTAACGGACCATTTTAAACCAGAATACGTCAATGATACGCGCAAGGTCGATAAAGCCCTGAAAATCAGAGGGCTTACTGAGATAGGCATTGACGCCCAATGAATAACACCGGCAGATGTCCCTGAAAAATTCTGAATTCGAAAAAACCAGGACCGGGATATGTTCCCATTTAGGGTTATTTTTAATATCAGATAGAACTTCCAACCCGTTCTTTCTGGGCATGTTCAAGTCAAGGATGATCAGATCAGGCTTGGGAGCATCATGAAAGGCCCCTTTTCCATTAAGGAATTCGAGCGCTTCGAGGCCATCCTTGGCCATATGCAGATCATGATCAACTTTTGCCTCCTTAAAAGCTTCTTTCATGATCACCTGTTCAGGTTCATTGTCTTCCACGACCAATATATTCATGTCCCTTGTTTGATGGTAAAATAAAATGTCGTCCCATCACCTAACGTAGAATCGATCCATATTTTCCCGCCGTGGTTCTCCACAATTTTCTTGCATATGGCAAGCCCGATGCCGGAGCCGGAATATTCATTTTTAGCATGGAGCCTTTGGAACATATCAAAAATACGCTCCTTGAACTGGGGGTCTATGCCTATCCCATTATCTTTGATCGAAAAAACCCACATGTTGCCTTCAGACCCGGCAGCGACTTGTATTTCAAGCGGTTTTTGACTCCTGTATTTAATGGCGTTGACCATTAAATTCTGGAAAAGCTGGATCATTTCCGAATGATTGGCCACGATCCTCGGCATTGGTCCGCATTTAACAGCAACACCCACCTCTTCAATAACAGTCTTTATACTGGACAATACTTCCGTCAATACAGAAGAAATATCTATCTCCTCATACACCTTCTCCTTACCGATACAGCTGTATTCCAATAGGTCTTTGATCAGCCTTTGCGCTTGGCCAACACCCTCTCTAATGAATTTTAAATATTGTTTTTCGCGGTCATCTAATTTTGGTTGGAAACGTTTTTCCAAAAGATAAACAAAAGAAGACACCACATGCAGCGGTTCTTTAAGGTCATGGGACGCCACATAGGCGTATTCTTCCAATTCTTTATTGGACCGGTTGAGCTCCTGGGACAACGCCTTAAACGACTCTTCCGTCCTTTTGATCTTGTCTATATCGGTACAACTGACGATCCAGCAGATATTTTCCCCGTCTTTTACATCAGGAACAGCCTTGACCAAATGCCAGCGGTAGATGCCGTCCTGGGCAGAACGCAGCCGTATTTCTATCTCGTAAGCCTGTATATTTTGACGGCACATGCGTAACCAAAATACCAGGAACCTTCTCCTGTCCTTGGGATGGGTGAGTGATTTCCAATCTATGGCTGATTTAAATCCCGTGTATTCCAGCCATTGTTGGTTAAAATATTCGACATCTCCGGAAGGTTTCACCCTGATAATGCTGTGAGGGACCGCGTCGGCCAAATGCGTATAACTGCGATGGCTTTCCTGCTTGATCTCTGAAATTTGCCGTTCTTTTTCCTGTGATTCTATTTGCCGTAACAGGTCCGCCTGCCGTTTGATCTGCAGGTTCTTTTCGAAAAGTTCGACAAATACATTTACTTTTGATCTAAGGATGAACGGATCAAAAGGCTTAAAAATATAATCCACGGCCCCGCTTTCATACCCCTGATTGATATGACGGAGCTCTTTGTTGATGGCTGTCACAAATATAATGGGAGTGTATTGGGAACGGTTAGTTTCCCGTAATTGCTTGGCGGTTTCAAAGCCGTCCATTTCCGGCATTTGCACATCAAGAAGGATGACCGCAAAATCATTAAATAAAGCGGCCCGTAAAGCTTCCTGGCCGGAGCTGGCCTTAAAAAGATTATAGTGATCACAAGAAAGCACAGCCTCGAGGGCAAGCAGGCCATCCGGCCGGTCATCCACCACCAGGATATTGGTCTTCGTTAACGGCTGGATCTCAACTCCTGCTTTAGTGTTATGCATTATTTGTTCAGCCATGAATACATCACTGCCAGAAGACGGTCTGTGTCTACGGGTTTGGTAATATAATCAGAAGCACCGGCGTCCAAACATTGCTCGCGGTCTCCTTTCATTGCTTTGGCTGTCAACGCGATGATAGGTAAAGATTCAAATTCCGGTATTTTACGTATCATTTTAATGGCATCAAAACCGTTCATTTCCGGCATCATGATGTCCATCAATATCAGGTCCGTGTCCGGCCTCTCTTTTAAACGCCGGATCCCTGTTTTACCGTTGTCCGCGTGGGCGACGACCATCCCCCAAGGCTCAAGCACGCTTGTCAAAGCGTAAATGTTCCTCATGTCATCATCAATGATGAGGATTTTTTTACCTTTAAAATCAGCATGCTTGGGCAGCATAGGATAGGATGTTTCTTTTCTGTTGCCGCTATTCTTGCTGACAGTTTCCGCCCCGATGTATTTTTCCGGCAGATAAAGCGTGAAAATACTTCCCATGCCCGGAGTGCTTTCAACCTTGATGATCCCTCCCAGCAAACGGGCTATTTCACGGCTGATGGTCAGCCCCAAGCCGGTACCCCCATATTTACGGCTGGTTGTGCCATCAGCCTGTTGAAATGCTTCAAAAATGATATTTTGTTTTTCGATGGGGATACCAATACCGGTATCTTTCACGGAAAAAGCCAGGACAGAGGGACTTTTATCCAGGGTTTCTATCCCGAACCTCCGTTCTTTTTCCACCACCTTGATCTCCATGTTGACTTCGCCTTTTTCGGTAAATTTAATGGCGTTGGATAACAAATTCTTAAGGATCTGCTGCAAACGGTTATTGTCCGTAAACACTGTTTGAGGAAGGTTCCCGTTAGCATTAATGGTAAAGACGAGGTTCTTATGTTCTGCCAGCGGCCGGAAATTATGTTCCAGGTATTCATAGATCTGCGGCAGGAGGATCTCCTGCGGCTCGATGGACATTTTACCGGCTTCCACCTTGGACAGATCAAGGATCTCGTTGATCAAGGTCAAGAGGTCCTGTCCCGTCGAGTGGACGGTCGAGGCATATTTGATCTGCTCCGGCGTCAAATTATTGTCCTTATTTTCAGACAGGGCTTTGGAAAGGATAAGCAAACTGTTTAAAGGAGTACGCAGCTCATGCGACATGTTGGCCAGGAATTCAGATTTGTATTTGGAGATCAAGGAGAGCTGTTCAGCTTTTTCTTCCAGGGAGAGGCTTGCCATCTCAACTTCTTTGTTCTTTAACTCCAGGAGTTTGGCTTTGTCTTCGAGCTCCTTGGCCTGATTTTCCAACTCCGCGTTAGAACGTTTGACCTCTTGCAGGAGCTCTTCCGTCCTCATGGTGGACGAGATCATGTTCAAGATAACCCCGACGCTGTCCATAAGCTGGTCCAGGAAGTTCAGGTAGTTGACGCTAAAGGGCTGGAAACTGGCCAGCTCAATAACAGCTTTTAATCCCCCTTCAAAGACAACCGGCAGAAGAAGGATGTTTTGCGGTATTGCTTCACCCAGACCGGAAGTAATGGAGATATAATCTTCAGGCGGTTTGGTGATCAAAATGCGTTTCTTTTCAAAGGCGCACTGCCCCACCAAGGACTCCTTTAATTTGTAGGTGCTGGAGAGATTCTTACGTTCATTGAACGCGTAACTCGCGATAAGGGTCAATTCAGTATCATTCTCAGTTGGATGCGCCACAAAAAAAGCACCGTGCTGCGCGTCAACAATGGGTGTTAATTCCGACATGATCAATTGCGCGACTGCAGTCAAGTTGCGCTGGCCTTGCATCATACTGGAGAAACGGGCCAGGTTTGTTTTCAACCAGTCCTGGTCTTTATTTTGGGCAGTGGTGTCTTTTAAGTTGGTGATCATCTGGTTGATATTGTCCTTTAAGGCCGCAACCTCTCCTTGGGCCTCGACGGTAATGGAACGTGTCAAGTCACCCTTGGTAACAGCGGTCGAAACCTCCGCGATCGCGCGCACCTGTGATGTCAAGTTGCCTGCCAGCTGATTGACGTTGACGGTCAAATCTTTCCAAATACCCGAGGCACCCGGCACCTTGGCTTGACCGCCAAGTTTACCTTCAATACCTACTTCACGGGCCACGGTGGTTACTTGATCAGCGAAAGTACGCAAGGTGTCTGTCATGCTGTTGATCGTTTCCGCCAGACCGGCCACTTCTCCTTTAGCTTCCAAAACGAACTTTTCACCCAGGTCTCCTGTCGCAACAGCAGTAACGACCTTGATGATGCCGCGCACTTGTTTGGTCAAATTACCGGCCATAAAATTCACGTTATCCGTCAAGTCCTTCCATACACCTGATGCTCCAGGTACCTTTGCCTGACCTCCGAGTTGCCCTTCAATACCTACCTCACGGGCAACCGTTGTTACTTGGTCAGCAAAGGTACTGAGCGTATCGATCATGTTATTGATGGTTTCTGCCAGGGCCGCCACTTCTCCCTTGGCTTCCAAAACGAATTTTTGGTTTAAATCTCCGTTAGCAACAGCGGTCACGACTTTAACGATGCCGCGAACTTGTTTGGTCAGGTTACCGGCCATGAAATTAACGTTATCCGTCAAGTCCTTCCACGTACCTGATACACCCTTGACGTCTGCCTGGCCACCCAGTTTTCCTTCTGTTCCTACTTCCTTGGCCACACGGGTAACTTCCGCGGCGAAAGAGTTGAGTTGGTCCACCATGGTGTTGATCATGTTTTTCAATTCCAGGATCTCACCCTTGGCATCAACGGTGATCTTCTGAGACAAATCTCCCTTGGCAACAGCTGTCGTAACCTTGGCGATATTACGCACCTGGTTCGTTAAGTTACCAGCCATGAAGTTGACGTTTTCAGTCAAATCCCTCCAAGTACCTGAAACACCTTTAACTTCCGCCTGACCACCCAATTTTCCTTCTGTTCCCACTTCCTTGGCCACACGCGTAACTTCCGCCGCGAAGGAATTAAGCTGATCAAGCATGATATTGATGGTATTTTTCAATTCCAAAATTTCACCTTTAGCATCGACGGTGATCTTCTGTGACAAGTCTCCCTTGGCAACAGCTGTCGTGACCTTGGCGATATTACGCACCTGATTCGTTAAGTTCCCGGCCAAAACGTTGACGTTATCCGTCAAGTCCTTCCACGTACCTGAAACTCCTTTAACGTCCGCCTGACCACCCAATTTTCCTTCTGTTCCTACTTCCTTGGCCACGCGGGTAACTTCCGCGGCGAAGGAGTTAAGTTGGTCCACCATGATGTTGATGGTGTTTTTCAATTCCAGAATTTCGCCTTTAGCATCGACAGTGATCTTCTGTGACAAGTCTCCCTTGGCAACAGCTGTCGTAACCTTGGCGATATTACGCACTTGATCTGTTAAGTTACCGGCCAGAACGTTAACGTTGTCAGTTAAGTCCTTCCAAACCCCGGAAACCCCTTTGACGAAGGCCTGGCCGCCGAGTTTACCGCCGGTACCGACTTCCTTGGCCACACGGGTAACTTCCGCCGCAAAGGAATTAAGTTGATCCACCATGGTGTTGATCATGTTTTTCAATTCCAGGATCTCACCTTTAGCGTCGACGGTAATTTTTTGCGACAAGTCTCCTTTAGCAACAGCTGTCGTAACCTTGGCAATATTACGCACCTGGTTCGTCAAGTTACCTGCCATGAAGTTGACGTTATCCGTCAAGTCCTTCCATGTACCTGATACACCCTTAACGTCTGCCTGACCACCCAGTTTTCCTTCTGTACCGACTTCCTTGGCCACACGGGTAACTTCCGCCGCGAATGAATTAAGTTGGTCCACCATGATGTTGATGGTGTTTTTCAATTCCAAAATTTCGCCTTTAGCATCAACGGTGATCTTCTGTGACAAGTCTCCCTTGGCAACAGCGGTGGTAACCTTGGCGATGTTACGCACCTGATTGGTCAAGTTACCTGCCAGTTGGTTAACATTATCTGTTAAGTCCTTCCACGTACCCGACACTCCTTTAACGTCCGCCTGGCCGCCTAATTTTCCTTCTGTACCGACTTCCTTGGCCACACGGGTAACTTCCGCGGCGAACGAGTTGAGTTGGTCCACCATGATGTTGATGGTGTTTTTAAGCTCGGAAATTTCCCCTTTAGCGTCAACCATGATCTTCTGTGACAAATCTCCCTTGGCAACAGCTGTCGTGACCTTGGCAATATTACGCACCTGATTAGTTAAGTTACCGGCCAAAACGTTGACGTTGTCCGTCAAGTCCTTCCACGTACCCGAAACACCCTTGACGTCCGCCTGACCACCCAATTTTCCTTCTGTACCGACTTCCTTGGCCACACGTGTAACTTCCGCCGCGAATGAATTGAGTTGGTCCACCATGATGTTGATGGTGTTTTTCAATTCCAAAATTTCACCTTTAGCATCGACCGTGATCTTTTGCGACAAGTCTCCTTTAGCAACAGCTGTCGTAACCTTGGCGATGTTACGCACCTGGTTGGTTAAGTTACCGGCCAAAACGTTGACGTTGTCCGTCAAGTCCTTCCACGTACCTGAAACTCCTTTAACGTCTGCCTGACCACCCAATTTTCCTTCTGTTCCTACTTCCTTGGCCACACGGGTAACTTCCGCCGCGAAGGAGTTGAGTTGGTCCACCATGATGTTGATGGTGTTTTTAAGCTCAGAAATTTCACCCTTGGCATCAACGGTGATCTTCTGTGACAAGTCTCCCTTGGCAACCGCGGTCGTAACCTTAGCAATGTTACGCACCTGGTTGGTCAAGTTACCGGCCAAAACGTTAACGTTATCTGTCAGGTCTTTCCAAACACCCAATACTCCCTTAACATCCGCCTGGCCGCCTAATTTTCCTTCCAAGCCGACTTCCTTAGCCACGCGCGAAACTTCCGATGAGAAGAAGCTCAACTGATCAAGCATGACGTTGACAACTGTCCCGATCCTTAAATATTCCCCTTTTAAAGCGCGTCCTTCAATTTCCAAAGGCATTTTTTGGGAAAGGTCGCCCTTGGCCACCGACGTGATGACCCGGGCGAATTCATTGGTGGGCTGGACCAGGTTGGAAATAAGGGAATTGATGGAATCCATGCCCGTGGCCCAGGCGCCCTTGACCGGGCCAATGGAAGCGCGTTCGGTCAATTTACCTTCTTCACCGACAATGGCGCTGACACGGGCAAATTCATTGATCATGTTTTCGTTCAAATCCAGAATATCATTAAGGACCTCGCCTATTTCACTGGATATCCCGTCTTCTTCCACAGAAAAACGCACGGAAAGGTTCCCCTGCCGCACGGCTTTGGCGATATGAAGCATCTTTCTTAATTGGTCCTTTTTAGTGTCCTTCCCATTCCCGCTGTCATGGACAGCAACAGTGGACGCAGCGGCCCCCTCACCTTTATCCTTATTTTCATTATCTAAGAAATTAGATGGTCTCATGCGTGTTCTCCTGTTTGATTGGGAAGGAATAAAAAGGTCTTGAACATAGGTTAATTTAGCTTACTTATACAACAAAACTTGTACATGGCCTATTTCCACTTTTAACTGACTTTTTTCTACTTTCTGGTGGGTATATAATAAAAAAAGACCATCTAAAATCAGATGGTCTTTTTTGCTAAACCTCTTTGCCCTCCCTATCTTCACACTAGGCTGGCTTCCCCTCTCTAACCAATAACTTCTTTAATAATAATCCAATACAAAGCAGCAATACGATCACAAACAGTATCCCTAAAATATAAGACATGGCATTACTTCCTATGGGAACAGCTTGCCCTTGAATTACGGGCGGTGTGACCACGACATACCCGCCGGGGCCGGCCTGATAATAGTATCCATCAGCGTAATAATAAGGGACCCCGTCGATCATGACCACCTCATACGCGGGAGGCAGGGATGACACGTACGCGCCCACGGCTAATCCGGTCACAAATCCGCCCAAACCCCACCAGCCCGCATCTCTGTAATAACGGCCCTCCCTGTAGTGGTAATGACCGTCAAAACTAAGGGCCTTCGT